>ENA-OQAJ01000027-OQAJ01000027.1-human-gut-metagenome-genome-assembly--contig:-NODE-27-length-36698-cov-3.338574_pt1 | contig 36698 bp, 54 predicted proteins | sample MGYA00242736_ERZ504529 | MGnify/ENA primary metagenome ERZ504529 (study PRJEB26092, sample SAMD00036275) | human gut metagenome | host: Homo sapiens | study: EMG produced TPA metagenomics assembly of...
CACGAACTTGCCCACCGGAAAGAAATGAACCACTCTCCCCGCTTTCTACGCAGTGGTAGGGCATCTGTAAATGCCGGAAATATAAAACATACGAAAAATGGCTCAGAGATCAAACGGCAGAACTCTGTGGCAAAATCCTACGCCATTGAAAATGGTAATCATGCACTTTTTTGTTCTCGCCGAACTGTATTTCACGATCAGAAGTTCCACACTGAGCACATCTCCCAGTGTACCTGTCTTCACAGCTTCCTCTGCATCCACGAAATCCCGTACTGCATTTTCCAGTTCTTCCACTGTGTAGGATCTGGCACAGGAAGCCAGATTCCGCACAACAAACGAAGGTACTCCCAGTTTGGACGCAATTTCTGTCTGCGAAAGCCCTTCCTGGGACAGTTTCTTTGTGAGACAGATCTGGCGGAACTGTTTTGCCAGAAGAAACAGGATCCTCATCGGCGGTTCCCGAAGCGTCAGAAGATCATAATACAGATCCAGAGCACGTTTCTGATTTTTCTCAGTAACAGCACGTACCATATCAAAGATCTTATTGGTTGTCTGTGTGGTACAGACAGCCTGGATATCCGCCGCAGTCACCACTTCTCTTCCTTCTGTATAGGAAATCAGCTTTTCCAGTTCCATTCTCAGGTTTCCCATATCGGTCCCTGTCATGGACAAAAGCAGTTCCACATCCCTCTGCGTGATCTTACGGCCATTTTTCCCAAGGATTCCTGCAGCCCATCGCATCAGCGTCTTTTCATCCTGCTGCTTAAATTCTCCGATACTCCCGCACGCCTTCACAGCCTTGTACATACGGCTTCGCTTGTCAACCTCAGATTCACAGAACACCAGATAAAGATAATCCGGAAGATTCTTCATATAATCCGCCAGCTCCTCACACTTGTTCTTAAAAAAGCCGGTATCCTCCAGAAGCACGGTCCTTCGATCCGCAAAAAAAGGCATGGTGTCAAAAAGGCTTATAAGCTCCCGGATATCGATGCCTTTCCCCTCATATCTGGCAAAATTCATGGTATCGTCATCCGGATTGAGTGCTTTCACCAGATTTCTTTTATACTGCTGTTTCAGATAAGCTTCCTCTCCATAAAGGAGATATACCTGTTTAAATTTTCCTGATTTAATATCTTCCTGAATATTTTTCAATATCTGTACCCCTGTCTGAATATATTTACCATCGTAACCCGGCAATTTCACTGTAATCCAGTTTATACGACCCGCGCCTGAAATGCAACACCCATACAAAAATTTGACTTTCCCGCGGATTCATGATACTGTAGACGGGTACATATTCCGGCGGAGCCGTTCCGTCAGAGAAATATGTGGAAGGGAGTGTTCCATTATGGAGAAAAAAAGAAAACAGCAGAGCAACAAGCAACCTGAAGAGCGCAACCACAAAAGCCAAAGCTACCGTGAAATCAACTGTAGAGAAGATTGAGAAAACACCTGCAGCTGAAAAAACTGTAAAAGCAGTCAAGAAAGCAACCGAGACTGTAGCAGCCAAGCACCAGAAGTAGTAGAAGAAGTTAAGAACACTGTAAAGAACCATAAGATCAGCGGCATCACACTTGAAATTTTTGAGACATCCATCACAGTTGCCGACCTTGAGACAGCTGTTAAGAAAGATGCAGAAGCAAAAGGCCTTAAGGGCAAAGAGCTCCACATCTATGTAAATGCAGAAGAAAGAGCAGCTTATTACACTGCAGACGGAGAAGGTTCCGACGATTACAAAATCGATCTGACTACTCTGTAAGTTCCAGCGGTTTTTCCGCACGAACACCATACTACATCGGTCTGCCACAGAGCAGTTCCGGCGGCGCAAAAAAGCCATGCACAGGACATCCTTTTTCTTGTCCCACTGCATGACTTTTTCTTTTTTGTCTTTTACTGGATCTTTTTAATCCAGTCTCTGGAACAGCCTACCGCTGCTCTCCAGCCTTTTACCATTGCGTTCCGTTTCGCATCATCAATCTGTGTGCGGAAAATCCGCTCCACATTACGGCTTTCCAGAACCGCTTCTTTGCTTTCCCAGAATCCTACGGCAAGACCTGCAAGATAAGCAGCTCCAAGTGCGGTTGTCTCAATGCATTCCGGACGCTCTACAGCTACATTGCTGATATTCGCCTGGATCTGAAGGAGAAGGTTATTGGCACTTGCTCCGCCGTCTACACGGAGAACTGCAAGATCACTTCCGGCATCTGCTTTCATAACTTCCAGCACATCATTAACCTGATATGCAAGAGATTCCAGAGTTGCACGTATAATATGATATTTATTCACACCACGGGTCAGACCTACGATCGTACCACGCGCATACTGATCCCAGTACGGAGCTCCAAGTCCTGTAACGCCGGCACAACATAGCACCCGTTTGCATCCGGTACTTTTCCTGCAAAATATTCCGTGTCTGAAGCGGAATCCACCAGATGCAGCTCATCTCGGAGCCACTGGATCGCAGCACCTGCAACAAATACGGAACCTTCCAGAACATAAGTGATCTTTCCGTTAAGGCCCCATCCGATCGTCGTAACCAGTCCGTTCTTGGAAAATACCGGCTTATCTCCTGCATTCATCAGAAGGAAACCACCGGTTCCATATGTATTCTTGGTCTCACCTTTCTCAAAGCAGGCCTGACCGAACAGCGCCGCCTGCTGATCACCGGCCGCACCAGCACCGAGATTCTTCCACCGAAAAAGGACGGATCTGTCTCACCATAAATCTCGCTGGACTCTTTTACCTGCGGAAGCATACACTTCGGAATATTCAGCTCCTCCAGGATCTCATCATCCCACTCCAGAGTATTGATGTTGAACATCATGGTTCTGGATGCATTGGAATAATCGGTTACATGAACAGCACCCTTGGTCAGCTTCCAGATCAGCCAGGTTTCCACGGTACCGAAGAGAAGTTCTCCCTTCTCCGCCCTTTCACGTGCACCTTCCACATTATCCAGGATCCATTTCACTTTGGTTGCGGAAAAATACGCATCAATAACAAGTCCTGTTTTCTGACGGAATTTCTCCTCAAGGCCCTTTGCCTTCAGACTGTCACAGTATTCTGAAGTTCTTCTGCACTGCCATACAATGGCATGGTATACCGGCTGTCCTGTATTCTTATCCCAGACGATCGTTGTCTCTCTCTGGTTGGTGATACCGATCGCAGCAATATCCTCTGCAGTTGCCTCGATCTGATTCATTGCCTCTCTTGCAACAGAAAGCTGTGTAGACCAGATCTCACCTGCGTCATGTTCTACCCAGCCAGGTTTTGGAAAATGCTGGATAAACTCCTTCTGTGCCACACTGCGGATCCTTCCGTTTTCATCGAAAAGAATACAGCGGTTGCTGGTTGTTCCGGAATCCAGCGCCATAACATATTTTGCCATATAAAAATCCTCCAATACATTTCTTGACCGCATCATCAAAGCTTATGCAGCCTAAAGCTCCCATACCCCCTGATTCGTAGTGGAAACTGCTGTGGCCCCCGCCCCCAGCGCTCCCATTACATCCTCTTTATCAGAAATCAGACCACCTGCGATCACAGGTACCCTGCTTGTTCTGCATATTTTTCTGAGGATCTTCGGCATCAGCCCTGGCAAAACTTCAACCACGTCCGGCAGCTGCTCATGCTGGTTTCCAAGATTTTCAATATTCTTGATCGCCATGGAATCAATGAGAAAAAAGCGCAGGACGGTATACATCCCGAGCTTTTTTGCTCTGTTGATCATCGATGCTTTGGTGGAAATAATTCCATCTGCATGAATATCCTCACAAATATAATCGACAGATACCTCTTTTGAACTCAATCCGGTTATCAGATCAATATGTACCATTGCAATCTTCCCTGCCTGATGGATCCGCTCTACGATCTCTCCGATAGAACGAATATCTCCATACAGGATAAAGATCACAGTAAGTTCTTCTCTTTGCAGACAGTTTGAAAGTCCCTGTTCATCTTTCACTGCCGCTATGATCGGGTTTGCCTCGATCGCGTCCAGAAATTCTCTATCCATCTGTTTGCCCTCCGCAATGTTCACACAATATAGTTGTATCTTCACACATTATCCGAAGATATTACTTCTATTGTAACAGTTTATCATTGCAAAGGCCAGACAGTTTTACCAGATATGTCGATATTTGTTACTGTTCACTCCGTGGCCAGTAACTGATAATTTCATCAAAACCAGGCAAGTCGCAATGACTTGCCTGGCTCAGAAATATTATTTCTCAAATGGGAATTTGAACTGTGTAAGTCCGAATTCATCACGAAGTCCGATAAACTCTTTCTGAACTGCCTCCGTTACCGGAACTCCCTTATCTTTACGATACATCCATACATCGTACTCTTTCTCACCTGCGGTGTAGATACGTTCCTGTCCAGGAGCTTTCTCAGATCCTCTCAGGTCTCTTAAGATATCGCCGCATGTTTTCTTGAATGCTTCAGCGCCCATGAATGCTTCTGTATCGATCGCGATGAAGAAGTGTCCAAGATGATATGGACGGATGCTTCCATCTTCATTCTTTCCTTCCAGTGCTCTTAAGAAGATACCGGACTGAAGTGCTGCGGAAAGGATCTCAACAACTGTGGAGTATCCATATCCTTTATATCCTCCGTTTGTCTCGCCAAATCCGCCGAGAGGAGCAAGTGCAGCCTGTTTGCTGCGGATCTTCTTGAGGATCTCAACGCTGTCTGTAAGCTCCTCACCTTCTCTGGAAATAACAAGACCTTTAGGAGTATCGTGTCCGATACGTGCGTAGTATTCGATCTTGCCGTTCTGGATAACAGATGTTGCACAGTCCAGCATGAACGGGAATGGCTCATCTGTAGGCATGCTGAATGTCAGCGGGTTTGTTCCGAGCATATTCTCAACACCAAATGTAGGTGCAACGGACGGTCTTGCGTTTGTACCACTGATACCGATCATGTTCTCTTTTGTTGCGAGACCTGTCCAGTATCCTGCGATTCCATAATGAGAAGAGTTACGAACTGCAACCATACCCATGCCATACTTATGTGCTTTCTCGATACACATATCCATAGCTTTCTTGCTGGCTACCATTCCCATACCATCGTTGGCATCAATAACTGCAGTTGTTGGTGTCTCTTTGATGATATCAATCTTTGTTACCGGATTTAAGATTCCGGCTTTGATACGATCAATGTAGATCGGTTTGAAACGGTTGCAGCCATGGCTCTCAATTCCACGTCTGTCACTCTCAAGAAGTACATCAGAGCAAAGTCTTGCGTCTGCTTCCGGAACTCCTACTTTCTCAAATACAGCTGTCATAAAATCATCTGCGAGCTGCCAAGGAATAAAAGGTCTTGTTTCTTTCTCCATTGTAAAAATCCTCCATATACATTATTATAGTTTTTTTATTTTACTTATATAGATCTGCAGCAGGACCCCCTCCTGCCGGAGATTTCAAATTTAGCCTGCCTCCTGTATGTGCCTCACAGAAAGCGTCTTTACATCGCAGTGTCAATCCTCATCTGCCACTGCTCTTCCTCTGTCCGGATAATTGGTGATGATGGAGTTTACTCCCCATTTCTTCATCCTTCTCATATCCTCTTCCTCGTTTACAGTCCAGACATTCACCCCGATCCCGTTCTGGGAACAGCTGCGTACATGTTCTTCCTTCAGATATTCCAGATTCGGATGATAATACTGCACATCACAGGTTCTTGCATAAACCCCTGCATTATCCACATATTTCTCTACCAGAAAGCCTCCTGCAATAGTCTCATCACTCTGTCTGCACAATACAATGGATGCGTTATTGAAAGAGGAAAGAATGATCCGATCCTCCAGACCATATTCGCAGATCATATCAATGACCTTCTCTTCCATACCACCATAATAATAAACACTGTTCTTCAGCTCGATGTTTGTGATCAGATCTTCCTCCTCTGCCATCCACTCCAAATACTCTCTCAGAGTCGGAATCTGAAGTCTGCCGAATTTTCCGGCAAACTTATCCGGATAACTGCAATCCAGTTTACACAGCTCAGCATATGTAAGATCATAGATATACCCGTTTCCATCTGTGGTACGGTCAACCTTCTCATCGTGCATGATCACCGGAACCAGATCCTTGGTCAGCTGTACATCAAGCTCGATCCCCTCGCAACCAGCCTCCACAGCCTTCTGAAACGCCAGCATTGTATTCTCCGGATATTCTCCGCTGAAACCACGATGTCCAAATACTTTCATTCTAATCATCCTCCATTCAATGCATTACATCGTTGTGAGCATTTTTGCTAATTCATATTTCTGATTATATCATAGTGTTTATTTATTTTCAACATTTTTTTATCGGTTTTTATATATTTTTTGTTATTTTTTAATTAATTATTCTTTTAAACGCTAATATTTTTTGTGCATTTTGTATATTTTATTTCATGACAAACAAAGCGATAAAAAAGCCTTTTCAGGTTTATTTTATTCGCTTTGTCTGCCGGAGGGCTGACATATTATAAGCATATAGTTTGCCATATATATCCTTTGCAGATCACTGTATGATCTGCTTCACATTTCCTGTAGCCACGATATCCACGCCTGTGCCTGCTACATTCTCCAGGATCACGTCCCCCGATCTGAACCGGCGCTTCCACACATACATCCCGCAGCGCTTCCACACAGTCAAAAATCTTTCCTTTCGGAATATCCTGTGCTGTCTTTACTGACACCACCGGCATGCTTCCATTCTTCACACGAACGGTCGTTGTCACGATCCTGGTCGGATCTGTCACTTCCTTCACTGCATATTCCGCACCTTTTTTACAGGTATTTCCTGTGACGGAAATGATTTCTTTTCCATCCATTTCCACCAGAAGGGCGCATCCCATAGGACATCCGATACAAGTAAGATTCCTTTTTTCCATTTTCATCACTCCTCCACCTGGATCACAAGTTCATGTTTATCCTGTTTCTGTTTTCCTTCCAGAATGGAAAGAAGCTGCTCTTTTTTCAATTTGATCTGTTCCATCTCTCCGGGTGCTGCCACCTGTTTTTTTCTGGAAAAAGATCCGTTCTCCATCCAGATATGCACGGATGTAACAATTTTTTATATACATTTCCCACACGGAAGCGGACCAGCTGCTCCTCCGCCATGTGACCGATACGGATCTCAGACGGCACTGTATAGCGGACTCCGTTTTGGGGCGAAAGCGTGATCTTTATCTCTTCCGGTATTTTGTCCTCTCCATTGTTGTTTACATAGAGAGCCGCATTTCTTCCTGCATTGCCGGCTTCCTCCGAAACAAAATCCACCAGATCATGAACATGAAGAACATTTCCGCAGGCAAAAATACCTTCTACATTTGTCTCCAGACTTTCGTTTACCACCGGTCCGGAAGTCACATTGCTCAGCTTCACACCTGCCTGTCCGGAAAGCTCATTCTCCGGGATCAGACCAACAGAAAGAAGAAGCGTATCGCATTCAAAAAATTCCTCTGTACCGGGAATCGGGCGTCTGTTTTCATCTACCTCTGCAAGAGTGATTCCTTCCACGCGCTCTTTTCCTTTTATGTCAACCACTGTATGACTAAGCTTCAACGGGATTCCAAAGTCATCCAGGCACTGCACGATATTTCGCTTCAGGCCTCCGGAATATGGCATCAGCTCTGCCACTGCCTTAACCTCTGCGCCTTCCAGCGTCATACGTCTGGCCATGATCAGTCCGATATCACCGGATCCCAGGATCACTACTTTTTTTCCCGGCATAAATCCTTCCATGTTTACAAGGCGCTGTGCTGTTCCTGCTGAATAAATGCCTGCCGGTCGATATCCCGGAATGTTCAGTGCACCTCGCGGTCTCTCTCTGCAGCCCATGGCAAGGATCACAGCTTTTGCCTGGATCTGATACATTCCCTCCTGGCGGCTCATGGCAGTGATCACCTTATCCTGGCTGATATCCATGACCATGGTGTTCAGCCGGTACTCGATCTGCCGCTCTTTTACCATCCGGATAAAACGTGCCGCATATTCCGGTCCTGTCAGCTCCTCCTGAAATGTATGAAGGCCAAATCCATTATGGATACACTGATTCAGGATCCCGCCCAGTTCCTTATCACGTTCCAGGATCAGGATACTCTCTGCTCCCTCTTTCTTTGCAGCCAGGGCTGCTGCCAGTCCTGCAGGGCCTCCGCCTATGATCACGATATCTCTCTTCACCATAATCTTATCATTCATGGTTCTCGCCCTCCTCTGCAATTTTTTGTTGATTCCTTCGATCAGTCTGGAATCTCCGCCTGTTTTTGTGATCTCCTCCATGGAAATGCCAAGCTCTCGGCTGAGGATCTCCATTGTTCTGGGAGAGCAAAAACCTGACTGACATCTTCCCATTCCTGCTCTTGTACGACGTTTACTCCATCCAGGGATTTCGCTCCAAGAGGTCTTCGGATCGCATCCAGGATCTCTCCCTCAGAGATCATCTCACATCTGCAGATGATATTTCCATATTCCGGAGATCTTTTGATCAGCTCATTTCTTTCTTCCAGAGAAAGCTCTGACGGATCCAGGATCCCTTTTCTCACCGGATCAAAATCCGTATTTACTTCCGGATGTAATTTTTCTTTTACGATATCAGCAACCATACAGCCAATGGCCGGTGAGCTGGTAAGTCCCGGTGATGCGATCCCTGCACAATCGATAAATCCGGGTGCATCCTCCACCTCTTCGATCACAAAATCCATACCGTCCTCGATAGCACGGAGTCCTGCAAAGCTTGTGATCACCTTCCGCAGTGGAATATCCTTTACTGTTTTCCGGGATTTGGCACTTACTTCCTCCATTCCCTCTGATGTAGTCGCTGTTTCCTCCCGATCCTCCAGATCCGTAGCTGTAGGCCCGATCAGAAGATTACCGTGAACAGTCTGTGTTACCAGAACTCCTTTTCCGTTCTTATTTGGAAGCGCAAAGATCGTATGATTCACATGTGTTCCTGCACTTTTATCAAGAAGCATATACTCACCCTTACGAGGAGTGATATGCAGTTTTTTCTCACTTACCATATTATGAAAAACATCCGCATAGACACCGGCAGCATTGACGATACAGCCTGTCTCAAAATCACCCTTTGAGGTTTCCACAACAAAACCATTTTCCTGTTTTCGGATGTTCTTTACTTCTGTGTCAAATTTAAATTCCACGCCATTGTTATATGCGTTCTCTGCCATTGCAATGTTCAGCTCAAAGGGACAGACAATTCCGGCTGTCGGTGCATACAGTGCTGCCAGCACCTGATCAGACAGATTCGGCTCCATGGCAAGTGCCTCTTCTCTGTCAAGGATCCTCAGTCCCTCTACTCCGTTTTTCAGTCCTCTTTCACACAGCTTATGCAGCATGGCAATTCCATTCTCAGTTGTACAGACAGTCAGCGAACCAGTCTGTTTAAAAGGAAAATCCAGTTCCTTCGAAAGCTGTCCCATCATATTGCTGCCCTTCACATTCAGTTCCGCCATAAGGCTTCCCGGTTCTGCATCATAACCGGAATGAGCGATTCCGCTGTTTGCCTTGGAAGTTCCACAGCATACATCCTCTTCTCGCTCCAGAACGCAGATTTTCAGCCGATATCTTGAAAGCTCTCTCGCCGCTGCCGCTCCGGAAACTCCTGCTCCGATAATGATCACATCATACATAGATCTGTTTCTCCTTTCCTGTTTGCGGATCTTCTGAACTGTCCCCCGGCTTTCTCTGCGCCGGAAACAGCAGAATATCCGTTGCAACACAAGCATTGCCGTCCGCAGGTAAATATTCTGCGAGGAGTACTGCTTACGAACAGCAATCTTTCAAGTGAATATGCCATTATTTTTATGCTGTAACCCTTGTAATCCTTTTGAAATATTAACATTTGTGCATAAAAATAGCCGCATAAAAACACACTTATCCATGTGTCTTCATGCCGGTCTCTGTTCTCAATAGCATTCTCTGTATTCAGCAAACTGAATCAGATTCTCTCTTCACTTTGTACTCATTATATCAGACTATTCTTCACATTTCAAGTACATTTTTCGTAAAATATATCGTTTTTTCTTTAACATACTCTTAACTTCATCAAAAACATGATAAGTTTCATTGTATTCCCGATCATATTTCCTCCACGGAAATAACTCCTTCCTGCTGCCTTACCTCGCGAAATACAGTATGGCGTGCTTTCCATTTGGCAGCCTCCATTGTTGCCTGGATCACCACACTCTGTGTTTTGGATCTCTTTTTGATGATAACTACGTTGGAGATCAGGATGTCCTCTTCCCGAAGCTTCTTTATGACCATACTCATCTTATCTTCATTTTCAAACTCCATATATACGTCATAAGTATTGGAATGCTCTTCCACATAAACCTCTATATATTTCGCATATTTGAACACCAGAATAAGCCCCAGCGTGGTAAAGATCGCACCGCTGTAAAAGCCGATCCCCACAGCAAGTCCGATGCACGCGGAGGTCCAAAGACTGGCTGCTGTCGTAAGACGGATACATGTCTCTGTCCGGTCACGATGATGGTTCCTACTCCGAGAAAACCGATTCCGCTGACAACCTGTGCGCCAAGTCGTGCAGTATCTCCGATTCCTGCCCCATTAGAATATACATGGATAAAATCGCCCGTCATCATAACCAGAGTTGCCCCCATACAGACGATCATATGTGTTTTTACACCTGCCACACGCTTCTTCATTCCACGGTCAATACCGATCAGACATCCAAGAAACATCGCAAGAATCAGCCGAAACAGCGTCGATCCCATATTTAAAGTGTGCAAATAATCCGATATTGCATTACATGCTCCGAGAATTCCGCCCATAAATTTGCTCCTTTCCTGTTGTAACATTATTTTCTGCCGGTGATAACGCCAATCGCGCATCACTTCATTTTACCCTGCACGAACGCCGCAGGCCACACTCACTCCATTCGAAAGCTGTCTAGTCAGCCGGACTTACTCCGTCCGTCTCACTACACAGTTTTTTCATATGATCACCCCGGATATACATTATCTGTAGTCTCACAGCATGTAAAACAGCAGGGATACCGGCGCCCGGCGGCGGTATCCCTATCTGTTGCTCTATCTACTGATCAGAGGGCATTCTGATTATTTAATAGACTCGTTATAGTTCTCGATCGCTTTGTTTACAGAAGCTGCAAGCTGATCAACAGCGTCCTGAGTTGTAAGCTTGCCATCATATACCTGAGGCATGATCTCGTTGAATGTAAGACGGGCTTCTGTCTGTACACCGGAGAGAACACCTGCTGTATTTGCGTTTACAGGAGAATCTTTCAGCTGATTGATAGCTGTCTCGAAGTTCGGGTTCTCTTTGAGGTAAGCTTTCATATCATCTGTCTCATAAGCTTTCTCGTTAATCGCAAAGTATCCTGTACCCATGGACCATTTAGCCTGTACGTCAGGAGTTGTGATGTACTCGATGAATTTCCAAGCTGCATCTTCATTTGCTTCGTTTCCTGTATCTGTAAGCCACAGAGAACCACCACCGATGATAACGCCGCCTTCATCATTCTTCTCGATTCTCGGAAGATATCCTGTACCAACTTCGAACGGAGAAGAATCAACTGCATTTTTCAGGATAGCGGTAGACTCGATGATCATGCCAACCTGTCCGGAGAAGAATGCTGTCTGGGTATCTGCTGTTGTTGTTCCGTAATCTTCAAAATATCCGGAATCATACAGTTTTTCCACATATCGAATACTTTAAGGCCACCACCGTTGGAGTCAAAATCAACAGCTGTAACTGCCTCTGTACGTCCATTGTCATTATTTCCATATGTTAAGCCAAGTCCTGCAAGCTGCTGTTCAAAAAACCATCCGTAAATAGCCTGTGAATAACCAACCGGAGCTGCTCCGCTCTCTACGATTTTCTTGGAGTCTTCAAGAACCTCATCGTAAGTTGTTGGCGGTGTCTCAGGATCAAGACCTGCTGCCTCAAATACGTCTTTGTTGTAATACAGCATAGGTGTGGATACGTTGAATGGCATTGCATACTGTTTGCCATCTACTGTATAGTAGCTGCTGATAACGTCCATAACGGAACTCTTATCATAACCTGTGGATTCGAATTTGTCCTCTACCGGGATGACAGAACCACTGTCATACATGAATTTTGTTCCAACATCATACATCTGGCAGACATCCGGAAGACCAGAATCACTCTGCATAGCTGCTTTCAGTTTTGTGATGGTGTCATCATAAGTTCCCTGATACTCAGCTTTAATTTCAATCTCATCCTGAGATGCGTTGAAATCATCTACGATCTGCTGAAGCACTTCACCGTTTGTACCACCCATTGCATGCCAGAATGTGATGGTAGTTTTGTCAGCCGCGCTTACTGAGCATGGAGCTGCCAGAGATGCTGCCATGATTCCTCCTAAAAGAATCGCCATCCATTTTTTTGTTTTTCATATAGAAACCCTCCTTTTTATATTGGTTCCGGTCTGCCCCAATACAGACCGGATAAATTAACGTTTTTACTACTGCTTATTTCATCAGATCAACCCTTAACAGCACCGGCAGTCAGACCACTGATCATCTGTTTCTGACCAATGATGAATACCAGGATCGACGGGATCAGGATAACCATGGCACCAGCCATAACCGGTCGGAAGTCTGTTGCCTCAGCACCCTGGAGCATACCAAGACCGATCTGAACTGTTCTCATATTTACACTGTCTGTTACAAGCAGTGGCCACAGATAGTAGTTCCAGCTCTGAAGGAATACATAAATGATCAGAGCACCAAGTGATGGTTTGATAAGTGGAACACCGATGGTATATAAGAATTTAAAGTTTGTACATCCATCAATTTCAGCTGCCTCATGGATCTCCTTCGGCAGTGTCAGGAATGCCTGACGCATGTTAAATACCGCAAAAGCTGCCGCTGCATTCGGAAGGATCAAAGCTGCGTATGTATTACGGATACCCCAGTCAGCGATTGTCAGGTAGTTTGCGATGATGATCGCCTGGCTTGGGATCATCATGGTTGCCAGCATGATATAGAACAGGACTTTTTTGCCCTTGAATTCCATCATTGCAAAAGCATAAGCTGCAAGAGCACCTGTGACAACCTGAGCAAATGTGATAACACCGGATACGATCAGTGAGTTCTTAATGAAAGTAAAGAACGGTGCCAGCTGGAATGCTCTTGTGTAGTTCTCAAGGGTCAGATGAGACGGCCAGAACTTTCCGCCGTAGATCTCTTTCAGATCCATCATACTAACATTGAAGCAGTAGATAACAGGAACGATAATAATAATTGCAAAAATAATATTCAGCGCATACATCGCCACTTTTACATATGGTTTTTCTTTCATCAGTAGGTCACCTTCTTTTCCAGTCTAAACTGCAGTGCAGTCAGGATAATCAAAATAACAAACAGAACTACGGATTCTGCACAGGCTACACCGAAACGGCTGTTGATAAATGCCTCCTGGTAAATCTCATACACGATAACGTTGGTACTCTCTGCCGGCCCGCCCTGGGTCATCATCTTGAACTCTGCGTACGCCTGTACGGAGTTGATAACGTTGATAATAAGAAGGAAGAACAGTGTCGGAGAGATTGACGGGATTGTTACATGGCGGTGTTTCTGGAAGAAATTCGCTCCATCCAGCGCAACGCTCTCATAAAGTTCAGCCGGTACACTCTGGATCGCTGCAGTAAGGTAAATGAAATTCATACCGATCGCCATCCATACACTAACGATCGTAACTGCGATCAGTGCATATTTCTTATCTGTCAGCCATCCGATATGAGTTCCGAGAGCCTTGTTCAGGATACCCAGAGAGCTGTGGAAAATAAACATGAACACTACAGATGCCGCTGCTGCGGAAATAGCCATCGGAAGTGCATATACAGTACGGAAAAATCCCTTTGCCCTGATCTTCTCTGTACTGATGATCGCCAGTATAAAACCGAGCACAATAGAAAGGATAACTCGCATAACAGAGAATTTCAGTGTTGTCACCAAACTGTTAAGGAACGTTCCATCTGTAAAAATATTCGTATAGTTGTCTAGCCCTACATACTGTGCCACCTGACCAAGAGGTGTGGTTCTGGCAAAACTTAACTGAATCGTCTTAAACAAACGGCCAGAATACAAACAGTATAAAAAGGATCATTACAGGAATCAGATAGAGATATGGCTCTACTGTCCTGAAAAAAGATTTTTTACTTTTCATTGTATATCACCTGCTTTTCATAAATTTGTGTACTTCTGATCAGTCCTGTTATTACGGTCCCCCATATCTGCAACAGTTCTGATCACGTTGCCCTTTACACATCCTGCCGGAAAATACTTCCGTTATATCTTCCGGGCTTTACCCCAATGTATCATATCAAAATGCCCTCCTGCTACCCTCCTCTGCATTCATGTATTGTTATATTTACCAACTTTTAACCAAATGATAACACATATTTTACATATAATCAACAGTTAAATTTGATTTTTTCAATATTTTTCATTAACTTTTGATAATTATTTCCATTGTATAGTGCATCATTTTATATATTTTGCACAATAGCAAGCGTTTTTAACAAGGCAATCTGATACGATCACCTTCTTCTCAAAAGCCAATAAAAGCGACAGAAATAACACATCTTCGATGTATTCCTTCTGCCGTTCTCTCTTCTCAATGGCACTGTCTGTTTTATACATTTCAGACACTCTCTTTACTTGTTGTGATGCATTATACCGTAATTTTCACTATATTTCAAGAGTTTATCTGCATTTTTTATGTCATTTTCAATAAATATTTTTTTAACAAACAGGCCTTTTCAATATTTTCGGATTTTATGCGGATCATCCGGTATCTACGCTTTTCTTTTTCTGAACCATGAGATCAGGTACAGAATGACACCAAAAAGTTATCAAAAAAGGTGCAACAGCTACCAAAAACTGTTGTCAAAAGTATCACGATCACTACAGCAACTGCGATCACAATTGCTTTTCCATACCAGGTACTGAGATCCAGTTTGTAACTTCTTGTCCTGCCGGTCGTACTTCCGGCACTGCTGTCTGCATAATCATCTGCTCCATAACTTTCTTCTGTATACCCGGACTCATCATAAACCTCTGTTCCGTCATCGGTATCAATAAGAGTCCTTGCGATCAGCCTTGGATCGCCAAGTTCTGCAAGTACCTCCTCCTCGCTCCGTCCATTATGGACCTGAGACTGGATATAATCCTCATAATAACGCACATGTGCCGCAGCTTTTCCCTGTGACATCTGACCGGACAGCTGACTTCTCAAAATCTCCAGAAATTCTCTTCTGCTCATATATATGATCAAACCTCTCTTTTATTTTCCCCATTATATCATGACTGGCAAAATCAAATCAGAAACAAACCATAAAATTTTTATTAAAAAAGTCCGGATGTTTCAGCGGCAAAAGCCGCAAACTCCGGACTTTTTATAAATTCAGCAGATCTTCCGATATTTATCACAAGTTACTCAACGTGAACGGCTCCAGTGCTTCTGATATTCATAGGATAAACATTCTCACGTCCTACATACTGTGCCATATACTCCACATATTCCTCTGCATTCTCAATTGGAAGGACACACATGATAACACCTGCAAAACCACCGCCATGAACTCTGCAGATACCTGCTCCGATCTTATTCAGGAACAGCTTGGTAAGCGCCAGGCTGAGTGTGATCTTCTGTTCCTTACAGTTCTGCAGGGAATAACAGTTCTGCAGCCACTCCCAGGAAGAATTGCCAGACTCCTCAAGGAGACGAAGGAATCCCTCACCATCTTTATTCTCAACAGCCTTCACTGCATCTGCAACACGTCTGTTCTCTTCATAAAAAATGCATCGCACGAAGAACCGCACGGTCATTCGGGATATCTTTAACATGAGCAAGAAGATTCTCCATATTGGACTCGCAAAGAAGCTCCACACCCATAGCCTTTGCAGCCTCTCGCATCTCCATAGGAATAGAAGAATACTCCTCACTGAGATCTGCATGACCCTTTCCGGTATTTACGATCACAAGTCTGCATCCCATATCCTCAAAGGAAAAGGCGATCTTCTCGCAGCTGATATTCTCCTTATCAGAGAAATCCAGCAGAATCGGGCCGCCGGCAGCGCATGCCATCTGATCCATCAGACCGGAAGCTTTTTTCCAGTAAACATTCTCCGCATACTGGCCGGCCCTCGCATACTCGCCGTACTCCAGTTTTCCTTCGTTGAAGAAGTAGTTGGTAATTGCGCATACCAGCATCTCAAAAGATGCAGAAGAGCTTACACCGGCAGCTGCAATAACCTTTGTGGAAACATAAGCATCAAAACCACCTGTCGCATAGCCTTTCTTCTTCATATATTCCATGATACCTGCGACAAGAGCATCGGTACCTTTTGTATAAGTTTCTGTGCTGAGTTTGTCAAGGTCTACAACTACTTCCTGTCTGTAACCTTCACTGATCATATGGATCACATTAGTTCCGTTTGGATAAGCTGCACCGATAGTATCCAGATCAATACTTGCGGCAATGATCTGTCCGCCGTTATGGTCAACATGGTTGCCAATGATCTCTGTACGTCCCGGAGCAGTAAAAAACTCAGCCTTGTCGTGATGATATTTCTTCTCGAAATTCACTGCAAGGTTTGTATAACGAGCACTGCTCTCCTCTGTCTCACCATAGATTTTTTTCAGCACTTCTGCTGCTGGAATTTTGATTGTTCCCATTTTCGTATCCTCCTGTTTTTCATGTTGATCCGGGCTTTTCTGGTATTGTTCTTCCTGCTGCACGGTTTTCGTATATCCGGCCGCCGCCAGAGCCTTCGCCCCTGATTTCCGGTGATCTGTCCCGTCACGTTTTTCTGTACCTTTTATTATAACAGCCCTGTCACTTCTGTCCATAAAGATTTTGTGTAAAAACCGTATTATTTTGTGGTCTGCAAGATACTGGCTTTCTTTTTCCCTTTCTGTTAAAATATACCCCGACAGATCTCGTTATCCCAACGGGGGACTGACCGGATCCCGGCATTTTTTTATGAAAGGAGGCCACATCTATGCAGATCATCACAAATAACGCGGGAAAAGAACTGAAGAAGCACGGTGACAGCGCTTTTCCGTTTCTGGTAAGCTACGAACGGCTTTCCGGTTACGAAACCGGCTCCTTTCTCTGGCACTGGCATCCGGAGATCGAACTTACTTATATCCATAAAGGCGAAATGCTTTATAAAGTCAATCAGAACACCTTTCACCTGAAAGAGGGGCAGGTGCTTTTCGGCAATGCCAACGCCCTTCACGCCGGTTACATGTACCATAATCAGGACTGTCAGTATATCCCTGTCACCTTTGATCCCAAACTGATCTATGGTTTCCCCGGAAGTATCCTCTTCCAGAAATACACAGAACCGATCTGCGGAGTTTTTCTCTCTCTGCAGTTCCTCTGGATCTTTCCATGAAATGGCATCAGGATGCCGTGGAAGATATCCGGCAGATCATTGCCCTTGACAGCCAGCGAAAACCGATGTATGAATTTGAGATCATTGCCCGACTGCAGCACTTCTGGAAGCTTCTGTGCGCCAACACACTGTCCCAGGCTTCCGCCCCTTCCGGACAGGATGAAGAAAATTACCGCCGCATCCGCCGCATCATGTCCTATATTGCAGAACACTATTCCGAAAAGATCCAGCTGGAGGATATTGCGGAACTCATCCACCTGAGCCCCAGCGAGTGCAGCCGGCTTTTCAAAAAGTGTATGAATATTACTCTTTTCGGATACATTCAGGAATATCGCATTGAACGCAGCCTGGAATACCTGGAAGATTCTTCCTGTTCCATAACGGAAGCCGGATTACTGTCCGGTTTTTCGGACTCTAATTATTACACCAAAGTATTTACAAAGATCAAAGGATGTACTCCAAGACAATACAGAAAAAAAACAGCTGCGCTGATCCCCCGCTCGCCTTCACAAAGCACAAAAAAAGATGCTGCTTTTTATACCATATCCGTCAAAGCAGCATCTTTTTTCCAGTTCTTATATCATTCTGTATATCTCTTTGGCAACGCCATCCTCTTCATTACTGTCCGTTATATGGTACGCAGCCTCTTTCAGATGTTCCGTTGCATTCTTCATTGCGATCCCATACTTTACAGACCGGATCATATCCAGGTCATTGTCCGCATCTCCAAACGCCATCGCTTCTTCCGGGGAAATCTCCAGAAGTTTCAGAAGCTTCAGCAGTGTTTTTCCTTTACCGGCCTCCGCATTTCCGATCTCAAGAAGATGGGAAACGGATGAAGTCACATAAACTCCCGGAATCTTTTCCCGGACTTCCTTTTTCACGGTGTCTAAAGCCTGTGGATCTCCACATACAAAATCAAAACTGTCCACATGTTCTCTGTTTTCTTTCACAAATTTCCGGATGTTTTCCACAGGATGGCGCGTTTTTTTCACATAACCGATGCCAAACGCGGTGGCTCCGTATCTGGCGGGATCTTTCACATGATCGGATGCTGTATACGGAATTCCCTTCACGAACACTTCAATTGTCATATTCTCAGGCATGGAAATCTCAAGAAGCGCATCTACTGCTTCTGCCGGAACCAGACTTTCATAGATCCTGGTCCCTCCGGAAACCGAATACACGGCAGCGCCATTGGAAGTGATCACATATTCCACTCCCGGAAGTGCCATCACTTCCACGGGAACAGCCTCCAGGGCACGCCCGGTGGACGGAACAAAATATATCCCTGCTTCTCTGGCCTTCTCCAGTGCCTTACCTGTTTCCTCTGATATCGACTTGTCATTTCGTAGAAGAGTTCCATCCAGATCGCTTGCGATCAGTTTCACAGCCATAAATCAAAACAGCTCTTTCATAGTTGGATAAAGTTTACGGAATTTCTGATATTTCTCTTCATATTTCGCAACCAGTTCCGATCCGTTCTACAGTATCTACAACTTTTACCATTTTTTGCAGATGGTTTCCACATCCGGATATGCCCCGCATCTACGGCCGCCAGCATTGCGCCACCCATGGACGGGCCTTCCTCGTTCTCAGGTACATCCACTTTCAGATCCATTACATTGGCAATGATCTTTTTCCAGAGAGGACTCTTGCTCCGCCGCCACAGATCTTGGTCCGTTCAATGTTGATACCAAGGCTTCTCGCTACCTCAAGGGAATCACGAAGGCCAAATGCAACACCTTCCAGAACCGCCTGTGTCATATCTGCTCTTGTGGTATCCATGGACATTCCGAAGAATACGCCTCTTGCATCCGGGTTGTTATGCGGAGATCTTTCTCCCATGAGGTATGGAAGGAAGAATACCTGATTCTCGCCAAGCTTCTGGATCGGTGCCTGTTCTGCCACGAAATCCTTCGTCTTGAGGATCTCCTCAGACCACCATTTGTTACAGGAAGCAGCGCTTAACATGCATCCCATAAGATGATAACTTCCATCTGCATGATCAAAAGAATGAAGGGCATTATTCTCATCCACACCGAACTCTTTGCTGGAAATAAAGATCGTGCCGGATGTTCCAAGGGAAATATTACACTGTCCGTCACCAACAGTTCCTGTTCCGACAGCAGCTGCTGCATTGTCGCCCGCACCAGCTACGACTTTCACATCTTCAGAGAAACCAAGCTCTTTTGCCACTTCCGGTTTCAGAGTGCCAACTACCTGCCAACTTCATACAGCTTCGGAAGCTGTTCCTCTGTGATATGGCAGATCTCAAGCATTTCTTTTGACCAGCAGCGGTTTTTCACATCCAGAAGAAGCATACCGGAAGCATCCGATACATCTGTGCAGAAAGATCCGCTTAAACGATATGCAAGATAATCTTTTGGAAGCATGATCTTTACAACTTTTTTGAAATTCTCAGGCTCATTTTTCTGCATCCAGAGGATCTTCGGTGCAGTAAATCCTGCAAAAGCGATGTTTGCAGTGTACTGGGAAAGTTTATCTTTTCCGATCACAGTATTCAGATATTCTGTTTCCTCACCGGTACGGCCGTCGTTCCAGAGGATCGCCGGGCGGATCACGTTGTCGTCTTTGTCCAGAGTTACCAGACCATGCATCTGACCGCCAAAACCGATTCCAGCTACTTCCCTGCGGTCAATTCCCTCTGTAAGCTCTTTGATTCCTTCCATACTCTCCGTGAACCAGTCTTCCGGATTCTGCTCAGACCAGCCCGGATGTGGAAAAAACAGTAGGATATTCTTTGGATACGATGTTGCAGATCTTTCCGGATTCTTCCATAAGAAGAAGTTTTACAGCTGAAGTTCCAAGATCAACGCCAATATAATACATAGTAATTTTTCCTCCTGTAAATACAGAAACCGCGACTCTCAGTTCGCAGCGTCTGCACGCCTGAGAGTTCGCGGTTTCCGAATTATAGTCAAGCGGATATTCGCAATCCACTTCGCTACTTGATTTGGTTAATTTTATGTCTTACTGAATTATTTCCATGGATTCTCTGTAGGATATCTTACACCTGCCGGCTGATTATAACCGATTTCCTCAACCGGTACACCAATATATTTGAATACTTCGAAGAGAGCTTTTCCATGATGTCCGAATGCTACTGCGCCGTGATGCGGGAAGCCTCCCTCGATCAGCACGTGACGGTAGAAACGTCCCATCTCCGGAATTGCAAATACTCCGATTGCTCCAAAGGAACGTGTTGCAACAGGAAGAACCTCTCCATGTGCGATATAAGCACGAAGCTTGTTATCCGCAGTGCTCTGCAGACGATAGAATGTGATATCTCCTGGTTTGATATCTCCCTCAAGTGTTCCGTTTGTAACCTCGATCGGAAGAGATCTTGCCATGATCATCTGATATTTCATCTCACAGAAAGCAAGCTTGCTGGATGCGGTATTTCCACAGTGGAATCCCATGAAAGTATCCTGAAGTGTATAGTCAAATTTTCCTTCGATGGACTCTTTGTACATATCCTTCGGTACGGAGTTGTTGATATCAAGGAGTGTAACAATATCATCACTTACAACCTGTCCGATGAACTCACTTAAGGTTCCGTAGATATCAACCTCACAGGATACCGGAATGCCCTGTGCTGTCAGGCGGCTATTTACATAACATGGAACAAATCCGAACTGTGTCTGGAATGCCGGCCAGCATTTTCCTGTCAGTGTTACATATTTACGATATCCTTTGTGATCTCTTACCCAGTCTTTCAGAGTCAGTTCATACTGTGCAAGTTTCGGAAGGATCTCCGGTTTCTTGTTTCCTGCACCAAGCTCTTCTTCCATCTCTTTTACGATCTCAGGGATTCTCTCATCCCCTGCATGATTATTGAACGCCTCAAAAAGATCCAGTTCAGAGTTCTCTTCAATCTCAACTCCAAGATTATAAAGCTGTTTGATCGGTGCGTTGCATGCAAGGAAGTTTGTAGGACGTGGTCCGAAGCTAATGATCTTCAGGTTGCTTAATCCCTCGATAGCTCTTGCGATCGGAAGGAAATCGTGGATCATATCTGCACAGTCCTCTGCATCACCTACCGGATACTCCGGAATATATGCTTTTACGTTACGAAGCTGCAGGTTGTAGCTTGCGTTCAGCATACCGCAGTAAGCATCTCCACGTCCCTGGCAAAGATTATCCTGTGTTTCCTCTGCTGCTGCGATGAACATCTTCGGTCCTTCGAAATGTTTTGCAAGAAGTGTCTCGGAAATCTCCGGTCCGAAGTTTCCAAGATATACGCAAAGTGCATTACATCCTGCTTTTTTGATATCTTCAAGAGCCTGGACCATATGGATCTCACTCTCTACGATACAGACCGGACACTCATAGATATCTTTTGCATCGTATTTCTTTGTGTAAGCATCTACAAGAGCTTTTCTTCTGTTTACGGAAAGGCTTTCCGGGAAACAATCTCTGCTGACTGCAACGATTCCGACTTTAACTTCTGGCATGTTGTTCATAATCTTCATTCTCCTTTTTTATATCCGGCAGATCTCCACCGGCAATATCATTGAGCATTTTTATATCGGGCAGATATTTTCAATCCATATCCGCTGCACTGCATTTTCCTGAGGGATCTTCAGTCGATGGTGATATTCTCACCTTTCAGGCCATTGAACGCACCCTCGATCTTCGCATCTTCATGAGCGATGAGCCATTTATTCTTGGCTGTCATCAGACCGTCCTCGCCGTCTTTTGGCATCGGGAAATCAATCTCTGTGTTGGTTCCTCTTGGAAGAACAACTACACACTGAAATCCACTCTCATTTACATGACATGGTGCATAATGAAGCGTTGTGGCGTAAACTTCGATCCCGGTTCCTGCCGGTACAAGAAATGCCTCGATCTTAGAGGTATCATATGTAAAATCCGGTTCCACATCCTGCTGATGTCCGATAAGAAGCACCAGATCTGTCACTGCCACATTGATCTCGGAATTTCGGTGATACTCTACAGCATTCAGTTTTTGTTATGACCGTTGCAGTATCCGATCTCGACAGGTAAGCCTCCAAAAGCTCTGTTTCTGAGATCCTTCTCCACCTCAAGAGCTTCCAGTTCCTCCACAGACGGAACATATACCACATCTTCCGGAACCGGTGTGTGTTTCATTTCTTTCAGAAGCGCACTGAAATTGTATCCTTCCAGAACTTTTCCATATTTACGGAAAGCCGGATCTGTTACTTTCTGAATTTTCACGTTTTTTAGCCTCCTTATAGAGTTACTGTTTCGTTTTGAACTGAAAAAAGCATACCATATCGTGGTATGCTTTTCGCCGTTTTTCTTGTCTCATTCATAGCACTTTTTTTGACATTTTAATGGATCTGACGTTCCACCTTTCCGGGCAGGATCCCATAGCGCTTTACAAATTCCTTGGAAAAAGCCCTGCTGCTTGCAAATCCATTATCAAGCGCAATGGAACTGATCGTATGATCTGTATTGAGAAGTTCCTTATAAGCGTATGCCATGCGGATATCCTGCAAATATGTCTTAAAATTGACCTTCGCATACTTACGGAACATTCTTGACAGATATGCATCTGAATATCCGAACATGGAAGCAAGTCCGGAAAGTCTGAGATCTTCTTTGTAGTGTTCCCGCATGTAAGTGGTTATTTTTGACAAAGCATCCAGTCTCCGGCTGGTTTTCAGCTCACTTTCCTCCACCTGCGTTTCCCTGTATGTAGAAACCATAAGATAAAGAATTTCATAGAATACTGCCCTGGTGCGGAATTCATAGCCTGTTTCCCGCGACATATATACCCGGTACAATTCCTGGATCAGGGAAACCATCTTCCGGTCAGTCTCTGACGGATCTGCTGCTTCCGTTTGTCCCATTGTCCCAAAATTTAAACGGATATTCCCGCTGTGATTTCTTTCGTGCCCATAACCATACTCATTCCGCCCTGCGTCTGCCCTGCGAAACCGGATAAATCTCTGAGCTGTAAAATAATCTTCAAATTGCTTCAATGGGATCTGAAGTACGATTGTCTCATTACGAAACGGTGCCTGGATAGAATGTACCTCATTGGAATTGATGATCAGAAATTCTCCTGCCTTCAGCGGATATTCCACCTCATCAATATAGAAAGAAAGACTCCCCTCCATTACCGTAAAAATCTCTATGGACGTGTGCCAGTGTTTTTCTCTGACATAATTTCCGTTTCTGCCTTCAAAAAGAAAAAGTTTAAACGGAAGTCCCTCATTGGGAATGATCAGTCATGCTGAAACTCCATACCCATCCCCCTTTCTTTTTTTTCCGTTGAGCTGTCTGTACATGGCGGACAAGGCTTCCGTAAAAAGCTGCCAGGATCTGCTGGAATAAAGTACCGATCATAACGGGGAACAGTACTTCCGCCGGAAAATACGCCCCCGCGATCACTGCTCCCGCACTGATGTTACGCATACCGGAACCATAGATCATGGAAACTGTGGACTGCTTATTCTGCTTTGTAAAAATAGCAATAAGCCAGCCGATCGCATATCCGCCAGCTGCCAATACAAGAATCGTCACTGCCACTTCCAGTCTTTCTCCATTCAGGTGTTTCATATATGGTGAAACCTTGGATGAATTGGAAGTCACCACAAAGATCAGACACATTTTTTGAAAAAGGTGCCAGTTTTTTTCGGCCAGGTCTCCATGACTTTTCCATGGCTGACTTCATTGAGGCACATGGCAAGTACCGCCGGAAGTGCGATCATAAATACCAGTTCCTTCATCATACCCATCGTATCCATTTTCACACTGGAGCCTACCAGGATTTTCAATGCAGCAGGTATGAGAAAAGGTGCCAGTATCGTGTCGATAACCACCAGCGAAAGAGAAAGGGGACTGTTACCATTATAAATCGATACCCACATCAGACTGATCACAGCCGTCGGCACGGAAAACTCCAGCACCATTCCTGTGATATAATTGGCATTTCCGGGGAACAGCAGATGTCCGATCCCGCAGGCAATCACAGGTACCAGCACATGAAGGACAAAAAGCATCAGGATCAGAGGAAGCGGTCGTTTAAACACATCCGCAACATCCCGAAACCTGGATTTCAACGCTCCGATAAAAGTCATAAACGCAAACGCATACGTTACATACGGAACACCATGCTTCGCAATATCCGGAAAGAGTACTCCCATAAGGAGACACACCGGTGTCACAAAGCCATCCATTTCTCTATAAAACTGTTAAATTTTCCAGCATACTACACCTCTTTACCTTTTACGCTTTCTTTGATTTCTTTCAGTGTAGCATAAATTCATTACAACGCAAGAAAAATATAAATTTATAAATACTGGACATGTAGAACAGATATGGTACAATAAAAAAAAAATTTTGTTACCGGTAGTTTTACGACATAAGTTAGGAGTACAACATTCATGAAAAAACAAAACCGATACCTTTGCATTTATTCTTTTTCTATCACTTTTCTGCTGATGCTGATTTTATTCTGGCATTATGGATACGCACCTTTCGGTGGAAATTCCATGGCTTCCCACGATGCCAGTGTCCAATATCTGGATTTCTATTCCTATTTCAAGGATGTTCTCTCGGGAAAAAACAATATCACCTACACCTTCAGCAAAACTCTGGGCGGCAATAATATCGGCGTTTTCAGTTACTATCTGACCTCTCCGTTCATGCTGCTCTGTGTATTTTTCAAAAAGACACAGCTTCATGCTTTTTTTGATGTACTTGTAATGCTGAAGCTTTCCACAGCTTCCTTTACTTTTTGCTGGTTTCTGACCGGCCGTTTTCACAAACATTTTTCCGCCGGCAATACTTCCATAAAAAATTTTTCCATGGTAATTCTTTCTGTCAGTTACGGTCTCTGTCAGTATTCTATTGCACAAAGCTGTAATCTGATGTGGCTGGATGGCGTTTATATGCTTCCACTGATCCTTCTTGGCGTATACCATATGGTCTGCGAAAAAACAGCATGGAAACTGGCAGTTCCAGTGGCCCTGTCCATTCTTTTCAACTGGTACACCGGAGGTATCAACTGCCTCTTCTCCGGGATCTGGCTTTTTCTGGAACTATGCCTTTATGCAACATCCCTGCCGTTTTCCAAAAAAGTATTGAAAAGCTGTCTAAAGTCCATATTGTACTATATATTTTCCATGTTTTCCGGTGTTCTGTGCAGCTGTATTCTCTTTCTGCCTACAATATCTGCCATGCGCAATTCCAACCGCGGACAACTGGATCTTTACTGCCTTAAAAATTTCAGTTTTACCGGAAATATCCTTACCGCGTTATCCAATTATGTTTTTGGCTCCACAAGCGTTTATGGCTGCGTCTCCCTTTTCTGCGGAACTTTTGCCATCCTCGGTCTGATCGCTCTGTTTCTGTCGAAAAAATATCCCGAAAACAGAAACTGATCTTTGGATGTTTTACTTTTCTTTCCATCCTTCTGATCTACTGGTTTCCTTTTTATACTGTCTTTTCACTGTTTAAAAATGTCAGCAGTTACTGGTACCGCTATTCTTATATAAATATTTTCGGCATTCTCTTTGTGGCCGCTGTTTTCTACCTTACAGTCCTGGAACAGGAAAATACCTGTATTCTGGTAAAAAGCAGTCTTATTTTTGCACTTTTGATGTTTTTACTTCGCTGCAGGCTTACAGACAGAAAATCACTTCAGGAAACCGTACTCATCATACTGGCGGCTTTACTTACCGGAGTTGTTTTTTCTTTGCTTCTGCTATCCTGCAGACAGCGGCACAGACTTTACAAGCAGCTCTCATTTCTTGCGGCTGTGGCTCTTTTTCTGGGTCAGACCGCTTATAATACCCAGCTCCTGATGAACACTTATCACGTTTCCGATGATGCAAAGTACCGTTCTTATTCCATGAATACCCGAAACCTCATTGATACTATCCGAAAAAAAAGATTCCGGAATTTACCGGATTTCCCAGACAACCTCCCGAAAAATGCTGAAAAGCCTTACCACTGCCAATTATGATGAAGCTTTTGGATTCAATTACCGTTCTATCGCAGGTTATACTTCTTCCCCGGATGACAACCAACGAGATTTTCTGGAGCATCTGGGTTATCGCAAATGTGGAGAAAACATGAACATTACCAATGCTTCCATCATTGGTGCGGATTCTCTTCTTAGCGTAAAATATATTTTATCCCCTTATCGGATCAACGGACTGCAGAAAATTTCTTCCATAAAAAGCAAAGGTAGAAAAAAGGCATATAGGAATCCCTATGCGCTTCCTTTTGCCCTGATCTATCCAGATCACCATCCTGATCTTACAGAGAAAAAACAAATACAGACCCGGAAAATCCGTTTGAATATCAGAATTATCTTTACAGCATTTTATACGGACAGGATATCTCCATCTACGAACCTCTTCATTACAGAAGAACTTCCATAGGCAATTCCCAAAAAGGTACTCCTCAGATCTACTCTGTTGATCTGAAACAGGGGAATTATGCTTCTATGGAAACATTCCCTGGGATACTGTTATGGACCGGGCCATGCTCACTGTAAACAAAACCTATACCACCCGGTATTCCTGGTGGCTTGCTCCCTCTTTGTTTTACATTCCTTCCAGGCAAAATGCGCGGACTGCATCCGTATCCATCAAGTCTGCTGAAGGTTACAGCATCCACCCTGATGGTGAACAGTTTTACGGTCTGAATCTGGATACCCTTTCCCGTATTACCCGCAAAATTTTCTTCCGGTCAGCCAGATAAACTCTCTGTAAAAAATGGCTATATCCGCGCCGTATGTCATAATGTTACGGACGATCACCATTCCCTGTATCTTTCTGTTCCCTATGACCGGGGATGGCAGATTTACATAAACGGAAAAAAGACCTCTTATAATCTCATTGATAACTGCCTGTACTCTCTTCCACTGAAAAAGGGAGACAATACCATCGAAATGAGGTATGTATGTCCTATGCTTCGTGTTGGAGCTGTAATTTCCATTTTGGGAATTCTATTGACAATTACCATGACTTTGATAGAAAATAAGAAACGGAGGTTAGAAAAATGATTTCTTTGATTATACCATGTTTTAACGAAGAAGAATCCCTTCCGCTTTTTTTACCCGGAAGCGACTTCTGTTCTTCAGAAAATGAACTGCGATTATGAACTTATTTTTGTGAATGACGGTTCCAGAGACAGAACCCTTGCGATTTTAAAAGAACTTTCAGAAAAAGATCCTCATGTGATCTATCTTTCTTTTTCCAGAAACTTCGGAAAGGAAGCAGCCATGTATGCAGGCTTCTGCAATGCCCGTGGTGATTACGTTGCGGTCATGGACGCTGACCTGCAGGATCCGCCATCGCTCCTTCCGGAAATGCTGGAGAAACTGGAATCCGGAGAATATGACAGCGTTGCCACCAGGCGTGTCAGCCGCGATGGCGAACCACCCATTCGAAGTTTTTTTTGCCCGGAAATTCTATCAGCTTATTAACAAGATCTCTGATGCGGATATCGTGGACGGTGCCAGAGATTTCCGTCTGATGAAGCGCAGTATGGTAGATGCCATCGTCTCCATGAGCGAATATAACCGTTTTTCCAAGGGAATCTTCGGATGGATCGGTTTCAAAACCCTCTGGCTCCCGTACAAAAATATCGAACGTGTTGCCGGCGAGACCAAATGGAATTTCTGGAAGCTGTTTAAATATGCCATCAGTGGGATCATTAATTTCTCACAGGCACCGCTGACCATTGCTTCCTGGTTCGGAACCAGCATGACTGGTGTTTCCTTCCTGGCTCTGATCGTTATCGTACTGCGTAAGCTGATATTTGATGATCCGGTTGACGGATGGGCCTCCATCATCTGCGTGATCATTTTCATCGGCGGACTGCAGCTTTTCTGTCTTGGCATTATGGGACAGTACATAGCAAAAACCTATATGGAAGTTAAAAACCGTCCACATTACATCATTGCAGAGTCCAATAAAAAGGACTTTTCTCCTATACGCTGATCTTTGGATCTTTACTCTGTCGGCAGCTCTACCACCTGATATTCGTGGTTCAGCGCCGGCAGGATTTTTTCTTTTACATCACTGGTTTTCATTAACAGAGTGGATGTATTGATACACGGATGGCATCCGAAGTATTCCTCATCCAGAACTTCCCTGTCGATCACCAGGTGCACTCTTTTTTCCCTGTCAAAGATCAGTCCCATAAGACTTAATGACCCCGGTGTAATGTTGAGATATTCCTCCATCTGCTCTCCATCTGCAAAAGAAAGTCTGGCTGTTCCGATCTGTTTGGACAGGAATTTCGTTTTAAACGGCTTCTCCCCCGGCATCAGCAAAAGATAAAAATCCGTTTTCTGACGGTTGCACAAAAACAGATTTTTGCATATTTTCGCTTCCAGAAGATGATCCACTTCCTCACAGGCTTCCATAGTCATCAACGCCTCATGATCTACCCTCTTATATTCAATTTCCAGACTGTCCAGAAAATCGTACACTGCGATTTCTTTCTCCAGGCGTCCTTCCGTATTTTCCGGTCTTCCCGTATAGATGGTTTTGTCAATTCTTGGTTCTTCCATGTTTTCCGTTTCCTCCTGATCTTTCATTTCACACCTTTGTTTCATCCTTATTTTACAAGCATCTGTCCGGCAAAAACAGCCAGCACGCCAAAAACTGCACTTAAAATCACATAAAGAAGCGCCAGGCCAATCTGACCTTTTTCCATCATAATCCCTGTCTCATATGCAAAAGTAGAAAATGTGGTAAACCCGCCACAGATTCCCACTTTTAGAAACAGTACGAGTCCTGGATCCAGAGACGTATTTTTTGCCGCGGCTGCAGCAACAATCCCAATTACAAATGCGCCTGTTACATTTATGATCAATGTTTTTACCGGAAATCCCTGACTGTTTTCCACTGGCAGTAATCCCAGAAGATATCTGCACACAGAACCTATAAAGCCTCCCATTCCCACAAATAAACAGTTTATCATTGTCTTTTCCTCCCACCTGATTATATCAGTCCGGAAAAATATCCGCAACCTTACCGTAATTGCTTTCTGCCCGGTGTTTTCCCTTTGCATTCCCACCGGTTCATGATATACTGAATCTATCTCTGTCTGTCCTGTCAGATTGCAGGGCAAACATATTTATTTTGAAAGGAATCATCATGAAACGTATTAAAAACATCGATCTGCTCCGGGCAGGAGCGATCCTCTACATTATGCTGTACCACTGCTATGTTCTGTCCGGGCAGCCGTGGCAGGCACATACAGCCATTCACACGATCCTGACACTTGGAGGCGAAGTGGGCGTGACTCTGTTTTTCCTGCTCAGCGGATATGGGATCTATCTTTCCCTCTCTTCTTCGGAAGAAAGAGGCTGTCTCCCTGGCTGGCGGGCTTTATGAAAAACGCTGCATCCGTATCATGCCTCAGTATTACGTCTGCGTTACAGTTCTTCTGATTTTTATGTCAACACAGATGTTCAGCAATGAAGGGTTTCGGCATATCCTTGCCTATTACACCTTTACGGAGAATTTTTCCCCGGTGACACACGGTTCCATCAATGGAGCACTGTGGACGATGGGTGTGATCTTTCAGTTTTATCTGATCGCCCCGTTCCTTTATAAAGCCGTCCGGAAAAACTGGCTTGTATCTGCCATTGTGTCCATTCTGTTTACCGTTATCTGCCGGTTTGCAGTTGTCCGGTATCTCCATGCTTCCGGAATTTCCGATACCTCCGTATATTTCGTATATGAGCGCCAGGTATTCACCGCACTGGATAATTTTGTACTGGGCATGGCGGCTGCCGCATTCTGGAAACATGCCGGAAACCGTATACAGGAAAAGCGTCTTACACTTGGACTTCCTGTTTCTCTCGCAAGTACCATACTGATCCTGGCATGGATTTTTTACTATCACAGCCACGGCCTTTACGGAACGGCTCCGACTGGTTATCCGGCTCATTCCATTCTTGCGGTTTTGCTTGGAATACTGCTCGTGGGCTTTTCCATCCTGCCGGAAATGAATTTCGGGATTCTTCGCCCACTGTACTTCGTGGCGCGAAACCAATACGGAATCTACCTGTGGCATATGCCTGTCATTATGATCCTTCAGGCCAATGCTCCATGGTTCAACACCATGAGCCAGCAGCGCGTTCTGGCTTGTTTTTGCCATGTATGATCGTGATCACCTGCGCATTTCGGATATTTTGCAACCCGTTTCATCGACCATCCGGTTGCTTCAAAAAAAGAAAGGATAATCACCTATGAAAGACAGAACTGCCGTCAATCACAAGATCCGCAAACACTTCAATGAACTGATCTACAACGTAGCCCGCTACACAGAGGTCGTGCTGTCCATCGTGATCCTTGTCGTGATCGCCCTGGCCGGACTCCGGCTGATCCTTACAACTGCCGGTACCTCCGTCATGGATATGGATACCAGTTTTTTTTTACCAGTTTTCCTGTCACAGGCTCTCTCCCTTGTAGTTGGTGTGGAGTTTGTAAAAATGCTCTGCCGCCATTCCGCCCAGACCGTTGTTGAAGTCCTGCTTTTTGCGACAGCAAGGCAGATGGTTGTGGAACATCTCAATCCGACGCAGACACTGATCGGGATCGTCGGTATCGCCATTCTTTTCGCTATCCGGAAATATCTGATGACAGACAGCGATGATATGACACCGCATCACCCCCAGAAAAAAGACTGTTCTTCTGAAACCAGATGAATCCACGTGAAAAACATTTCTATGATCGGGTAGGAGGTAAATAATTATTTTATTTACCGTCCTCCCACACCACCGTACGTACGGTTCCGTATACGGCGGTTCTTTAGTTTTCACAGACTACTAGATAATAGTCAAGCATGGAGCTGTATCCTAGCTTGGCTATTATTTTCTTTGAAAAGATTTGGTTCAAAACTTTTGCCATTCTCCAATAACCTTTTCTACTACATGCAAGTTCCTTTGCTTTCCAATGTTCCATTCCCAATGCTTTTAACATTCGGTACTTCGTTTTGATTTTCTTCCATTGTTTCCAGTAGACCGCCCTGATTCTACGCCTTGCCCATTCGTCAGTTTCTTTTAGTAGTCCCTTCATATCTGTAATAGGTGTAGCTAGATATTTGACCTTGCTGATATGAGCCACCTTTGTTTTCTTCCTGTTTACTTTTAGGAAAAGTTTTCCTTCTATAAACGGAATGATATTTTCCAAAGTTCTTTCTGCACTTTTTCTGCTTTTACAGAAAATCATACAGTCGTCTGCATAACGGACAAATCTGTGCCCTCTGCTTTCCAGCTCCTTGTCTAACTCATTAAGCATTATGTTGCTAAGTAACGGACTTAATGGTCCACCTTGTGGCATTCCGACTTCTGTACGCTCAAACTTTCCATTTGCCACAACACCTGCGTTTAGATATTTGTGTATCAATGAAATCACTCTTCCATCTTTGACGGTTCGTGATAATACCTCAATGAGTTTGCTCTGGCATACTGTGTCAAAAGAACTTTTCCAAGTCCATATCTACCACATAGACATAGCCATCATTTACATTCTTTTTGGCATTGTCTGAGCGCATCATGCGCTCCTCTTTTTGGTCTGAAACCAAAACTATTCTCCGAAAACTGTTCCTCGAAGATTGGCGAGAGTTCCTGTGCAATTGCCTGTTAAACAACTCTGTCAACAACTGTAGGAACTCCTAGTTTTCGGAACTCGCCTTTTGTTTCCTTGGGTATCTCTACCCTGCGAACCGGATTGGGTTTATATTTCCCATTCCTTATCTCCTGGATTAGGGTTTCCTGGTTTTCTCTTAGGTAGGGTAAAAGTTCATCTACCTGCATAACGTCAATTCCACCTTTTGTGTCAATGTATTTGAAAAAGTAATATCAATATCTTCTGAAAATCGATCAATCACATGATGACACTTAGATAGTGAAGTTCCACCTTTAAAAACACATCCAGCTCAACCTGCGCCAGAAGTTTTTAATATCATCGTAACATAATAGTCTTTTTCTACGATTGCTACCGGACGCTTTTGATCAACAGATGCAGCTATGATTACATCTTTAAAAAGTTCTTCATCGTTATGCAAAAACATCATACAACCTCATCTCATATATATATCGATAAATTCTATCCGGATATTGTTTAATATAACAATCTATTTCTGTTTTTTTAATTTGTACATCAACAACATATTTCCTAATACGATCGGACAATATCTTGTCATTTTCGTCTGCATACTGATCTATATCTTTCAGAAAATCTAAAAACTGTAATATCCGGTAATTTTCCTTTGTTACCAGAACTCTTGCTTTACGGAGAAGAACTCTTCTTCCATGCAGATTTACCTCCCGTACCCTGGCACTGGCATTATTTGATACAATTTCCACCATATATGGCACCTGTGTAGTAACACCCAGCTGATTTGCAAAAGTATATCCTGAATAATATCCATCAACTCTTCCATTTCGCGATATATATTTATATCTCGCCACAGTATCTGCTCCAAGGGGAACCCCCCCTTTTAATCGACTCTCCTTTGGAATATAGTAAAACGCCTGTATCAAATCGCCTGATCTTTCCAGAATCGCACAGTATTTTAAACATCTGACGAAGATTTACATTTGAAACTGGAAGACTAACATCCGCAACAAAAATAAGTGTCATTCGGCTTATAGTTTGAACACAAATACTCGTATAACATTGTTATCCTCCTTATAACGTATTTTAATTTTAATAGTTATATTTTGTTATCTACATAATAACCTATTTTTATTTATATTGTTAATTTACGTTATCATTATATTTATATGTAATTTTCACTCTTATATTCTTCCTATTACTTATAGCATTTCCGGGTGCCACCAAAAAGGGAAGCTCTTCCGGATAAAAAGAAGCTTCCCTATATATTTCTTATATTCTACATCCACCTGCAAGAATGCTGAACGGAGTACTTCACAATTATCCATACTTCTTTCAATTTTGAATCTTTACAATCTTATCTCTTACCTGCTATATAGGTCTCAAAACTGTTCGTAGGTATAATACTGAAAAATTTCTTCCATGACAGCTATCTCCAGATAATATACCCCGCATAGATCAGATACAGGCACACCATGGAAATTCCCTCTTTCCGGCTGATCTTACGCTTCGTTGCGGCATAGATCCACACGATCAGGGAAAATACGATCAATATCACAATATCGATAATGTTCTCCCGGATCAGTGCCACCGGATTGATGGCAGACGCAATTCCAAGGACCATCAGGATATTGAAAATATTGGAACCTACTGCATTTCCCACTGCCATATCCACTTCATTCTTTCTGGCTGCAACCACGGATGTCACAAGCTCCGGAAGGGAGGTTCCGATGGAAACAATGGTAAGTCCCACCAGTGTCTGGCTCATTCCCAGATCAATGGCGATGCGGCTGGCAGCATCTACGGTAAGATCTCCGCCAAAAGCATGGCAAGCGCGCCTCCAACGATAAAGAGAATACTCTTCGGCCAGGAAAGGATGCCGATTTCTTCTTCCAGTTCTTCAATCTTCGTATCTCCCACATTTTTTCCTGCTGCTCTGGCTTTCATGGCACTTCGGATCATTGCCACAATATAGCCTGCAAAAAATCCCAGCAGGATCATTCCATCCAGATGACCAAGTCTCATTCCGATCGTATCTCCTGCTGCCAGGATCCCAAGCCCCAGAAGAAGGAGCGCACAGATCATGGAAAACGGAATATCCCTCCGGATGGTTTCCTTCTGTACCAGGATCGGTGTCAGGATGGAACAGACTCCAACAACCACCATCAGGTTAAAAATATTGGAACCTACCACATTGCTGACCGCAAGCTCATTGTTATTGACCAGTGACGCTGTAACGCTGACTGCGGTTTCCGGAAGAGATGTTCCCATTGCCACAATAGTAAGACCGATGATGATCGGCGGCACCTTCAGCCTTTTTGCGATACTGGAGCTCCTTCTACAAAGAAATCCGCACCCTTCATCAGGAACACAAAGCCGATCACAAGAAAAACTAACACAAGGATCAGTGGTGAACTGTTTACCAGATTTTCCATTTTTTCTTCTCACTTTCTGTTTTTATTTCCCACAACCTGGAGATTCATTGTCGCACGCCCTGCTGAAAAAATTCTTTCCGGCATTCTTTTGTTACATAAAAAAAGACCCATGTATGCCCTGCTGCAATAAAATATAACAAAGCATACATGAGTCTCATTCTTTAAGATTTGCCAGGTTTTTCAGAAAAAACCGGGTCTGTTGACAAATCACACTTACGTGCGAACTACTCCCTCATGGAATTAAAATTTTCAATTTTTTCAATTTAACAGAATTGTTTTTAAAAGTCAACCCCTGGCCGGTGACTTTTCTTTATCGAAAGCACATATTTTATGTATCTTTATTATTTTCCGCTTTCAGAAACAATCCCTTTCAGGATCTGTAAAACTCCATCTTCACTGTATGACGGACATACTTCCCTGGCTGCTGCCTGCACTTCCGCTCTGGCGTTAGCTACCGCATAACTCCTTCCCGCTTTCTGAAGCATGGCGATATCGTTGAGGTTATCTCCGAATGTACAGGTTTCCTCTGAAGAAATACCCAGGCGCTGCTGGATAAACTCCACAGCTATACTTTTCTCGCCATGTGGCGGGGTACTGTCCATCCATTCTTTCCCAGCCGCTGCCAGTGTCACCTTATCTTTCCACGCCGGTGTAAAATATGGGGCACAAAGTTCCTCACACCGTTCCGGATGATAGACGGAAAACTTCAGCACCTGTTTTCCCTCAAGAGAAGAAAGATCGTCCACTTTTCTCATATCATAACCATAGGAATCCCTGAGCCATCGGAACATCCTTCCATTTTCATTCTCCGCATAACAGCACTCCGGTGTGGCAATAAAGCAGTCACATTCCGGCATTTTTTCTTTTACCATGCGATGCATGCTTTTCCAGGTCTCGTCTGGAAGTGTGTGCACCTTCAGGATCTTATCATTCTTCCGGATCACCGTACCTCCATCCGAAACAAAATACACCAGATCCTTCAACGGTTCAAACAGCTTCCTCTCACTGTCATACTGCCGCCCCGAACATACTACAAAGGTAATGCCCATCTCGGTCAGCTTCCGGATCACCGTCATATATTCCGGATTGATGGTCATGGTTCCATCTTTTACCAGAGTTCCGTCTACGTCGGTTGCGATTAGTTTTATCATGTTGTTTTACTCCTCTCCCATCTGAAATACCAATATCCTCTCCCTAGGATTTTCCGTCAAAAAGATCCTGGCAGTCGATCTCGTCCAGGAATTCCAGTTCATCCACAGTCATCAGATAGGAAATATATTCGTCAGATGGATAATAGAAAAACAGCAGCATTTCTCTTGTTTTTTCATACCAGGATTCCCGGATGTGTCCGATGACACTTCTCAGTATTTCCACAGAAAACGGATTAAAAAAATAAAATCTGTCAGCAGATTCTGGCACCTGAAAAAGTGCTGCATTTTCCAGTATAAAAGTGGTTTTTGCCCCGGAAACAGCCCGCTGCCTGTTTTCTTCTGCGGCTTTTATCATGCGTTCATCGTACTCCACACCTGTAGTCCGGCACCTGACCTGCCATGCCAGAAAAAAAATCCCCCCCTGCCTTTTCCACATCCATAGTCGATCAGATGATTCTTTTTCCCCAGATACCCACAATACGCAAGCCGTTCCAGTACACAGTATGGCGTTGGTTCATATGGATAACAGTACTGATCCGACCTGGAATCGTCACGGCCGGTAGTTTTGATTTTCAGCAGCTTATCATATTTTACTTCATTTTGGTCCATGGTACTGTCAATCTCCATTTCCTACATCGGGCAGCTTTTTTTTCTCCTCTTTGTCCATATCTCCACGGACATATCTGGCATTGAATTCCATATTGATCTCACGGATTTCCTTCTTCCCGTCAATATAATCCTGGTACATATCTGCAAGTCTCGCCATACAGCCATCGCAGTTCGCGGAAATATTTCCCAGAGATTCCTCCACGATCTGTTTACGTTCCTCTTTTGTTGTATCTTTGATCAGATATCCTGGCATTGTTTTTTCCTCCTGATAAGTTCACCTGTGTTTCAGGTGTTCTGTATTTCTGTTATTGTTCACTTTTCCTTGTCAAGCGGATATTCGCAATCCGCTTCGCTACGTAGCTCTACACCAAATAACTGCTCCGCAGTTTATCAGGAGAGCTTGCTCTCCTCCTGATACAGCAAAGTCCCCACCCACTGCTTATTGCTTTTCGCAACCCCGCAGGGGG
>ENA-OQAJ01000028-OQAJ01000028.1-human-gut-metagenome-genome-assembly--contig:-NODE-28-length-36027-cov-7.144150_pt1 | contig 36027 bp, 43 predicted proteins | sample MGYA00242736_ERZ504529 | MGnify/ENA primary metagenome ERZ504529 (study PRJEB26092, sample SAMD00036275) | human gut metagenome | host: Homo sapiens | study: EMG produced TPA metagenomics assembly of...
ACTATCCTTACCGGGTTCTGGTGTTCTGTAGGCCGGGCGTGATGGGGAGATAGCCACTGATCAAATTCGCACGGTGGATAAAAGCCGGCTGAAAAGAAAGATTGGAGATTTGAATTTCAGTGAGATAAAAAGACTGAAGGAAGTGTTTCATCAAATGTTCTGTGAATAATGGAAAGTGTGCAAATAACAGGTTATGTAGCGTATTCAAAAAAGATATTATGAAGCCAACTACTTATATTAATTGGGACGGTCTGAAAGACATTCCATTCTTCTACTGCGATACAAAGGAAGATGAAGAAAACAAGGATTTCGACATCTATTACCAGGGCAAGCTGGTGTTGCATGACTACAACCATTGCGGACACTACCTTTACACTGCTGCGCTGCTGTTCAGTAAAATCAGAAACATTACAGCCGACTGGGTGAACCTGCATAACCTTTGGATTCTGCGTGATTGCGTGCGCGAGAATTACAATCACGGCATAGGAGTGGACGACCTTATTTTCGGAGAGAATTTCGATGGCAAGAACCTCGATACACTCACACCGCTTACCAAGAAACGCTTTGATTATTTGTGTAAGCGGATTAAGGAACTTGACCCATACGCAACAATTTAACACTTCATTGGGCGAAGGCAGGGCTTGCTGCGGATGCCAGACTTTAAATAATCCATTGGATTAATTATCTTTGCACGCTGAAGTTACGAAAAGAGTGTAATTTATTGGAAATGAGCGTAGGTTAATTGCTCTTGATAGTAATAGGTTACGATTTAGTTAGTTATCTACTGCATTATCCTTCTGCGCGTTGCGTAACCTTCAAAGAACTCTTCGTATGCAAAAGTAGCTATTTAATTCGAGATTTTGATATAACTCCCGTTTTTTATCCCCTCATTCATAAGAATTTTCCGTAAAAGCGGTATTGTCCGTCGCACACCATTGCCCAAAACGAGTTTGGAACAAACGTGTGCCGACTACCGCATAGCTGGAGAAAAGGGCATTGCCTCACGCCTAAACGATGTTTAGACAGATGAAGCAATGCCCCTTTCTTTTGCGCCTATGCCAAGAGGTGCTTTTACGGGTTTTCAAATGATTTTTCTTTTTTCGCTGTCTCTTTTGCCGGAAGCGGAAAGTGAATGCAGAGTGTGTCAGCCTGCCCCATGAATGAAACAGGCGCCCACACACAGCCGGACAAACCGGGAAGAATGATTGTTGCCACCCGGCTGAACAAGTTCCGTCGGATCGGAAACAATCATACTTCCTTTGTTGTGGTTTGCCCTTTTCACGCTTCCGGTGATGTCTTTTTCCTTTTGGTGATTCTTTTTTTTACGGATTTTCCCCTGAAGTTTTTTTCTACACAATCTGCCTCTGTTTTCGTTTACCTCCATTTTGCGCCTTTCAGTAAGCCGCATCAGTCAGTCATTTTCGTTCTGGGCGCAAAGGTAATTCCGGGATTGGACGGGAAAGCAAGGTCAAGCCTCCTGTTTTCGGTAAAAAATCTCCAGCCCTGCGGGTAGTATTTTGACCGAAAAACCTTGCATTCCCTAATCCCTACCTTTTCAAGCACCCGAAACGAAAAACGACCGATGCGACAGAAAGACGCATAAAAAAAAATGTCGGATAAACGAGAGGCAGATAAGATAGTTTGAAACTCAACTCCCTCAGCTCTTGAATCCGCATTAAAAACAAAAAAATCAAAAACAGCGAAGATATGACGGCAACGGCAAATTTCAGACAAATGGCGCAACACATCGGGTTGGCGATATGCGGCTTGATGATGCGCACCGCCTTCGGGGTGTTCGGCATCCTTTGGGGCATCATCAGAGAGATTGTAAACGGAGTGTTCCGAGTGGCGATAGGTGTAATCGTGGCTATCCTTTCCACCATTGCCTTCTTTGGCTTCATCCTTTGGTTATTCACCCTTTAACCCTTACCGACATGGCAAAAAGAAACAGCAAGACGGCAGCGCAGCAGTGCAGATATTACGAGGTGGACAACATCTTCGTGTATATGGTGGAAACGTACATCAACGGCAATTTTGAAACTTTCCGAAGATTGTACCACGAACTGAACAAGGACGCACGGAGGGATTTCATGGACTTCCTTCTCAGCGAGGTAGAGCCGACCTATTGGAGAGAGATACTGAAACAGATAATCTAAAAATGACAGCGATATGAAAGGAACAGACCATTTCAAGAGAACGATATATATGTACTTGGAACAGCGTGCGGAGGAAGATGCGCTATTTGCAAAGAAGTACCGCAACCCTGCCAAGAACATGGACGAGTGCGTGACCCACATTCTGAACTATGTGCAGAAAAGCGGTTGCAACGGTTTCACGGACGGAGAGATATTCGGGCAAGCCATCCACTACTATGAGGAAAACGAGATAGAGGTGGGCAAACCGATGGACTGCCAAGTGGTTGTGAACCACGTTGTGAAACTCACGGCAGAGGAAAAGGCGGAGGCACGTCAGAACGCTGTCCGCAAATACCAAGAGGAGGAACTCCGCAAGTTGCAGAACCGCCACAGACCGTCAGCGAGAAAAGAAAACCAACCCCAACCCTCATTATTTGATTTAGGCTTATGAAACCGAAGACCAAGATACAGAAAGAGGTGGCAAGACTTTCCGCCAACCTTCGCCCCATATCAGCGACACAAATAGATTGGGCATACCGCCACTGCGTTGAGCATATCGGCTACCGCACCAAGAAAGGGAACATCACCTGTTCCGACTGCGGTCACGAGTGGCACAGCGACAGCGGACTATGCGACACCCTTGAAGGCTGCACCTGCCCCAAATGCCATGCCGAACTCAAAGTGCAGGACACACGCAGACGCATCTACAAGGAAACGCAGAATTTCAGCGTGATAACCACCTGCAAAGGGTATCAGGTAATCCGCGTGGCGCAGGTCAGATGCGAGAGCAGGAAAGGCGAACCGATGCGTTTCTACTGCCACGAGGTCGTGCAGCGTTGGATTTCACCCGACGGCAAGGTTACGGACATGGCGTTGCTCCGTGGCTTCCTTTTCTGCTATTGCGATGTGTGGGCATTAGGCAGCGATATGGAGGTAAGACCGCACAACAGCCTATACGATGATGTGGTGGCAAGAAGCTGTGCATATCCAAAGATGAGGATATTGCCCCAACTCAGACGTAACGGCTTCAAGGGCGATTTCCACGGCATCTCCCCCGTGCGTCTTTTCAAAGCCTTGCTTTCAGACCCAAGAATTGAAACCCTTATGAAAGGCGGTGAGATTGAGGTCATGAAACACTTTCTTTTCAATACCCGTACTGCCGATGAATGTTGGGCATCATATCTGATTGCCAAGCGTCACAAGTATCAGATAGACAACCTCTCAATGTGGTGCGACTATCTGCGTATGCTCAAAAAAACTCGGTCAAGACCTCCGTAACCCGAAGAACATCTGTCCCGAAGATTTCATGGCGGCACACGACAACGCAACCCGAAAAATTGAAGCCATACACGAGAAGGAAAGAGCCGCAGAGCAACGCCGTTGGGAGATTGAAAGGCGTGAGCGTGAGCAACAGCGACAACTCCAACGAAAGAAAGATGCGGAGGATTTCATCGCCAACAAATCCAAATTCTTCGGCTTGGTAATCACGGACGAGGAAATAATCGTCAAGGTGCTTGAAAGCATAGACGAGTATTACAACGAGGGCAAGACGCAGGGCATCTGCGTGTTTGGCAGTGGATACTACAAGAAAGCCGACACCCTCATACTATCGGCAAGGATTGGCGATGAGATTATTGAAACCGTAGAGGTGGACTTGCGAACCCTCGAAGTGGTGCAGTGCCACGGCAAGCACAACCAGGACACCGAATATCACGAGCGCATCATAGACCTTGTGAACAAGAACGCCAACCTTATCCGTGAGCGGATGAAAGCGGCATAGCATAACCCCTAAAACAACATTGATATGGAAGTAAGAATTGAAAGTATGATTTGTGTGTGGGATGATGCAATCCCCACGATGTTCCTTGAATTTGTGAACCTCCTCACTCTCACAACGAGTGAGGGGGAATTGAGAAAGAGCGTAAAGGAGTTTGCCGAGAAGCACGAACTTGACAAGTTTTTCCTTTACGGCTTCGGCTCACACCATTTCTACCTGCACCAACGCTACACAAGCAACCCCGAAATGGTGATGAAGAACAGAGTTCTGTCAGTACATTTTTAACCATCTAAAAAGCAACATTATGACAACACGAATGACCATCAACGGAGTAAGCACCTGCGCGGAAGCAGGTACGGAGAAATACGAGCGTTTCCAATCGGGTATCGGAAGACGCAGGCGGACACTTGTGCAGTACGACTACCGCCACCCCATAGACAGAGAATTGTTCTCTTGTGTCAAACCCACGTTGGACGAGTGCCGAGCCGCACGGGACAAGTGGCTGAACGCAAAGAAGGGAAAGGAGGACAGACTATGAACACGACCTATCAAACGCTGATAGTCAAGTTCAGCGAACCTATCACGGCATTGGACGTATCTTTGACGATACCGGAGCGTGGGGAACGGACACCCTCAAGGGGTGGATAGATGATTACGAAAGCACACGTTTCACCGCCACCGACAGCCATACGGCAGTCATCACGAGCGAGTACAATATGGAATGTGTGAAAGAGTGGCTACAACGGCAGACCCCCATTTCCGAAATGCGAGAATTTTGAACGGGATGGCGGTGTCCGCACCGCCAATACTTAAAACCCTAAAAACAAAAGATATGATAGCCAAGACGATATTACAGCAGATAGGCGGAAAACGCTTCACCGCCATGACAGGTAGCCGTGATTTCATAGATATGGGCAACGGCTTACGGATGAGCCTTGCAAGGAACAAAACAAGTGCCAACCGCCTTGACATCATCTATGACGAAGGGGCAGACCTCTACAATATGCGCTTCTACCGCAGGACGTTCAGCAAAAAGACCTTTGAGTGCAAGACAAAGGACATTGCCGTACACGAGGGTATCTATTTTGATATGCTGGAGGAAATGTTCACGATGGTGACGGGACTTTACACACGCTTTTGAGTGGCGGGGCGGCGAGAGCCGCCCTACTTTCTTTCAGTGAGCATGATGGCGGACAAAGAAAGTAGCAAGAAACCTTTGTCCAATCTGCGATAACTAAAAAATCCGCAAGTAAAACTTGCGGAGGCTATATATTGGGTCGTTATTTTTTGGTGGAGGGGAATGATAATCTCGAACCGTTGAACTACACATTTCTGCTTCGTCTCCATTTCCCCCAACGATTTGATACGTTCAATCATTTTTGTTGTTCCTTTCTGAATTTTCCTAAATACTTTCTTCATAATTTCGCTATACTTTTTATGGTTAATAACTATGTTTTGTATTGCTCTCACAACACTTACAACTTGAAGTGTTATTTGGAAACCGATAGGCAAAAATGGCTCAACGATGTCAATTAACGAGAAAATCCTACGATAATCTATCAAGTGATAGAGCAAAAGACGTGCCAAGTTAAATATGGCACGTCTTTTGCCAGTTTTGTCAGTCCTTTTATGGGATATACAACAGCGCAAACTCCGCCTTTCTCCGTTTGAGCAGCATGGCGTGGCGTTTTCCTTTGTAGTTGCAGAAGGCTATATACTCACGGTAGATGTTCCTGTCACCAGCTTCCAGCTTCTTGATTAAGGTGCTTTTGGGGATTGTTTTGCTGCCTAACAGCTTCGCCGGTCCCACATTGTAAGCTAACGTGCCAAGCAAAATCGAATCAACCCCGAATTTACGGAACATGGCGACAAATTTGCGCAGGTCTTTCCGCAAAAGTTCATCCGCATCCCGTTTTGTCATGGTTCGTGCCGAATACTTCTCGTTTGGCAAAAGTTTGTGACCCCAACCGACGTATGGGTAGTGTTTTTCTGAGTGCCAGCCTTCAAAGTAGCGGCAGCATAAAAAAGCACGTTCCATAAGCGGCAGTCGGTAGATTGCCGCCTGCCCGTCCGTTCCCTCTTGGCGGCTGATCTGCGCGGACACAGAACAGACCGTCAGAAGTGAACAGAGCATTGTCATGAATACACGCATCATTTCAACAAGGGGCTGAAGTTGCCGATGGGAACGATGGTAAGATCGTCGTCCTTTACATTCCTGTTGTTGAAGTCAAATTCCAGTTCGTAGGAGTTGCTAAAGTTATCCTCCACCACCACGATGAAATTATGCGCCTCATCACCCGCCGCCGTGTAGTACAGGCGGAATTTTTCGTTCTCCAGCAGGTAGCGGTCGTTAGGCAGGAAGGTGATGCCGTTATCCATTTTGAGCGAGCCTTCCCCCTCGAACTGGAAATAGCGGATGGTATAGAGCGTACCCGAAAAGTCGCCCTCCTTTTTCAGTTCACAGCGGATTTCCACTGTCTGCCCCTTTACTACCTTGTTCGGCACGGGCATGACCTCCACCGTGAAGGGATAGGACTGCTGGATGTCCATGTCATCGTCACATGACACGAGGGTGAATGACATGGCGGCTATCAGGCATAACGCCACTGCCTTGAATATTGATGTTCTCTTGTTTCTGTTGTTCAGTATGTTCATTGTTCTTCGATTTTTAGATGGTTGTTTTTCTGTTTTTTCGTTGTCAGTTGCAGGTACTCGTTCAAGTCCTTGCAACCGTCATAGAGGGAGGAACGGTCGGTGACACGTTCCCCGTATCGCATGGTAAGTGCGGCAAGCGTCCGCCGTCCGGCTTCGTCACGGTCGAGGAAGCAGCCGATGCGCCCGTATCCGTCCAGCAATCCCGCCGCCTTCTCCACGTTGGCGACTGAGTTCAGCACAAGACAGTCAGCGTTACCGGTTACACCAAGCGTCACGGCAGAGAGAAAGTCCATGAAGCCCTCGAACACGAGGCACTCGTCAGCCGGGATGTCATTCGCCTTTACCAGTGATACAGACTTCGGAGGTATGCAACCCTTGAAATATCGGCTTCTGACTTCATAGCCACCTGCCATGTTCGGAAAGCCAACGGCAAAATACCGTTTCCCACGCACACCGTAGTTCAAGCGGCAGCAGTGACGGGATGCGATGGCGTAAGGGATGCCCCGTTCCTCTAAATACTCCGTCAGCAGTGAGCGGAGCAGCGGAGCGACCTCCACATCCTCAAAAACGGATTCGGTCGGCTTCGAGAGATAGACGGGCTTTTCCCATCCGGCAACCGTCATATTGGCGGCTTCCGCTATGAACTTCGCTTGCTTCATGAAGTCATCGCTTTGCAGAAACTCCCCGGCAAGCGTGAAGATGTCGCCGCCCTTGCCCAAACCGAAGTCGTACCAGAGCTGTTTCGCCACGTTCACACGGAAAGAGGATGTGCGCTCGCCCCTGTACGGGGCAAGATACCACAGCTCGTTACCGCTCCTTCTGACAGGCTCATGCCCCAGCCGTGCGAGAAAATCCGCAAGCGGCATCCTTCTGACAGCATCTATTTCCGTCCTTTCCATGCCCGTGTCAGTTGATGATGAACTTGATACCGACCCCGAACTGCGTGTGGAACTTCCGTGTGTCGCCACCCCAAAGGCAACGCTCCCGCAGGTTGGCAAGCAGGGCGATACGGTCTGCCACGTAACACTCCACATCGAGCGTCAGCGCACCGCCGTAGATGAAGGCGTCCCGGTCGTGCAGCGTGGAGCCGTCATGCAGCACCTTCTTCCCCCAATTTACCGCCTCATATCCGGCGAGAGCCGAAGCCCCGGCATAGACGAAAACAATCTTTCGGGCGTCCGACAGTATCTTGAAGTAATAGCCGCCCTCCGCCGTGAACTGCGCCACGGGTATCTTGGTGTCCTTGTAGGGATTGTTCTTCAACAGGTATTCGCCACCGAACACCCACTTGTTCCCCTTCTTCGTGTAGGTGGAGAGAGCCGCCCCGAAGCTGTACCCGCCGTCCTTGCCGCCGAGATTGAAGCCGTCCGCCATGTCCGCCCTCACCTCGATGCCCTGCATCTTCGGCAGACACCGCTGGGCGTGCGCCTGCCCTGTAAAAAGGGCAAGCGACGCGATGATTATTGCGATGTACTTTCTCATGGTCAGCGTACTTGAAGTTCGTTGATGGTACCCGCGCGTACCAAATCCTCGTTCTCAATCACGAAGGACTGGTGACGGCCGCCGTTCTTCTCGTTCAATTCCACCACGAGGCACTTGTCATCGGGGATGGTGAACTTCGCCATCGTGAAGACCGTGCGCTCGCTCTTTTTGCCCGGCACGAGGGTGGCGTAGTTCTGCGCGCGGAGCGGCAGAATAATCTGCTCCTGCACGGCAGTACGCTTCGCAACCTTCTTGTCCACGATTTTCCAAGTGATGTAGTCCACATCGAAAGGCACGTTGCTCTGGTTCTTTATCTCCGTGTGGAAATAAAGCAAGCCGTTGTGCGTGTAGATGCCTTTCAACAGGTATTGGATGCCGAAACGCTTGCAGCCGATATGCTTCACCTCGCGCTTGTTCTGTTTGTGGATGGACTTCATGATAAGGCGCACCAGCATCGGGCTTTCGCTGCCCAGCTCTTTCAGATAGATTTCCTGCGCGTTGTTCGGGCGGTTCACCGTGCTGCCGTCATGGATGAAGTCGCACATCTCCACGTTGAGCAACAGCGGTTCGGCGGCGTACTTCACGTTGAAGGTGTAGAAACTGCCGTCCTCCGTGATGACGGACATATTCGTTTCGTTGGGAAAATTCCTTACGGTAGCCTTCACACGGATGATGTTCTCCGCTCCGTCGGCTTTCCCGGCAATCAGGTCGGGCGAGCCTAAATCGACATAGCGCACCTCCGCCGGAAAAATGACGTGGACGGTCTTGTCGTAGGTCACTTCCAGACCGTGCGGCGGTATCATGCGGTCGAAGGTCAGCTTGCGTGACAGCCCGTGATATAGGTCGCCGTCCGCCTCCTTCTGCGGATAGACTCCTTCGTCAAGGTCGGTTGTTCACTTCCGTTGGTCGTTTCAACGGTTACATTCTCCTGCGCGTTGGCAGTTATGATGCCCATAGCGAGGGCAAACATGATGATTACTTTTCTCATTACTTTTGGATTTTAGTGGTAATTTTTTATTGTTTTCAATATTTTTCTTGGTAAAGCATGACCCTGTACCCGGCTTTCAGATGCACCTTGACGGTTCGCATCTTTTTTGGCGATGTACTGCTCGTGCCTTGTATCAGCCCCTTGCCCAAGTCGGAGGCGAGCTGCGCCCCGGCATTGGTGGAGATGTTGATGCTGCTTCCCAGCGAGCCGCCCATGTTGGCGGCGACCTCCCGGACGGCGTTCATCTCCATCGAGTTCGGGATGAAGATGCCGGGCTGTCCGTCCGTGTCATAGACCGCAAGCTCCACGGGGATAATCGTGCCGTCGTATTCCAGCGAGGTAATCTCGATGTCGAGCCGCTCACCCTGTATCTTGCCCGTGCCGACCACCACCGCACCCCGGGGTATTGTCCTGCCTGCCACCGCCATAGGCTCCAGCAGGCGCAGCCTTACCGTCTGCCCGTCCGTCACGCTCTGCGCCCCATGCACGCACGCCGGTATGGTGTTCCTGTCCAATACCTCCGCCGTGCCGACAGCCGTGTTGAAACCCCGGTTGCGTTCCTGCGATAAGGCGGCGACAAACTCCGCGTTACTCATAGGCTGTGAGAGTGAAGAAACTACTTGATGCTCCACCTGTCTGATAGGCATTGCCTTGTTCTTCTTCCCTTTCTGCACGGTAGTTGGCTCTGCCCTCTGTTCCGCCGATGGCTGTCCTCCGTTCTGACCGCCCATGTACTTTGCCGCCAGCTCGTAGGACTTCTCCATAAGAGCCACCTGCTCGTCCATAGAGGAAGCCTTGCCCCTCTCGCTTTCCAGTTCCGACTCCAGCGATGCGATGCGCTCCAACAATTCGTCCATCTCCGCATTGTCGTTTTTCGGCTGGTCGTAGAAGTTTCCGAGCGTGGCGTTCAGGTCACGGTAGGCGGCTGCGGAGGACTGGATGGTCTGCGGCGTGGCTGGCTTTGCCCTTTCTTCCTTGCCGCCCGGATTGGCGAGGTCGAAGTCCACTCCGTTCTCCGTTCCCGCTATCTCGCGGTCGAACATGTCGCCCAGCTGCCCGATGGCACGGTTGCGGCTCTCCTGACGCTCTTCCATCTCCCCATGCTCGTAGGCTTTCAGCTTGTCGCCGATAATCTGCCGGTTCGCCTTGTCAGCGTCGGGCATCTCGGTGTTGTATCCGTCCGTTCCCGGCGGTTGCTCCTTGCCGGAGGACGGGGCGAATATCAGCCACATCGCCCCGATGAACACCAACACCATAGCGGGCAGCACGATCATCTTCTGCCGTTTCAGCCGTTGCGCCTCTGTCAGCGGTTCGCGCTCCTTTTTCGGTTTCCCCGTTTCGGGAGCAGCTTTGTTCTCTTTCGTCGGTTCATTCTTTGTCTGTTCCATATAAATAAGGTGTTAAGTGATTGCCTGTTTCCGCCGGGGTCGGCAGTTCCACCCGTCCGGCGTGTCCCGTTTCCATATGTGAGCCGTCGTTCCTGCCGATGTCATAGACGGCTCTGCCGAAGGTGTAAAGGGCAAGCACCGCGAAGGCGGCGAACATCCCCAGCACGATGCGGCGGCGTGTTTCCGGCGGCAAGCCGTCCAGATACCCTTTGAGACTTGCCGCCAAGCGTTTCCGTTTGTCGTGGAGTTTCCAATACATGCCCCACATTGATTTTCTGATACTTTTCATGTCCTGTTACCGTTTGATAGTCTGTAAATCCTTGTTCTCAATGATGGTGAAACCCTCGATGGTAAAACCGTTCGGGTTGTCATCCGACCGCGATGCGTTCAGCAGGCGGCAGGTGGTCACGAGGCTGCGCTCGGTGACGTTGCTCTGCCGGATGATTTTCTGTGTGGCGTAGGTCACGGCACGGTAGGGATAGGCGTTGAAGTCGCACACCACGCTGTCCACCTTCAGCACTTGGTTGATGTTCCCGGCGATGATGCGGTTGTAGTACCCCTTCTCCGCGAAGTCCGAATAATAGTGGTACACGCTCTTGTCCGCCAGCAGCAAGGCACGTTTCACGTTGTGTTCAATCGCGCTTTTTTCAGGTGATAGCGTGAAGAACATCTCGTGGAAACGGCGCACATGTTCCCGTGCCTCCGCCGGGCGGTTCTGCGACAAATCCTGAGACAAGGCGAGCATCAGGCTCTTGCCGTTGTCCAGCACATAGATTTTCTCCCGTTGCTTCTCTGCGAAACGGTAGGAGTTCCACACGCTCCACACCGTCACCACGGCGCACAGCGAGAGGAAGACGATACCGAACAGGCGTATCTGCCTGAACGACGATTCGATGTTTCTAAGTGATTTGAATTCCATTTATATTTTCCAATTTATGATTGCACATTGATTATTTCAGCAATTTGCCGACACGTCCGACTGCGTTTCCTGCGGCTGCACCCGCCACGCTGCCCGCCATGCTTCCGGCTCGTCCCGCCATCTGGTTCACGTTGCGACCGTAACCGCCCATGCCTCCGGCTTGGATAATCCAGCCCGCAACGGTGGGAATGGTAAAGTAGCCGATGATGCCGATGCAGAGGAATACGATATACACCCCGTCGCTCGAATCCAGCGAGAAGTTCGGGTCTGCCTGCATCCGCTCGATGTCGTTTTGCAGCATCAGAACCTGTATCTTCGCCAGTATGGTGCTGAACATGTCCGATACCGGTAGCCACAGATAGACCTGTATATAGCGGCATATCCACTGCGTGAGCGTGTTTTGGAAACCGTCCCATACCGACAGGGCGAAGGCTATCGGACCGAGAATCGCCAGCACCACGAGAAAGAAGGTGCGGACGGTGTCTATCACGAGGGCGGCGGCTTGGAACAGCAGTTCGAGTATCTCGCGGAAGAAGTCGCGGATGCTCTTCTTCATGTTGTACATTCCCCGGTCGATATACATTCCCGCCATCGTCACCATGTCGGAGGGCGACCAGCCGAGTTCCTCCAGTTGCTTGTCAAATTCCTCGTTGGACACGAGGTAGGCGGTTTCGGGGTTGCGTACCATCGCCTCGTATTCCAGTTTGTCCTTCTGCTCCCGGTATCGGTTCATGTCCAGCGTTTCCGCCTCCAGCATCTTTGCCGTGCCCTGTACGACGGGTGAGAGGATGCTGTTTATCGTGCCCAGCACCACAGTCGGGAAGAACATGATGCACAGACCGATGGCAAAAGGACGGAGCATCGGGAATACGTCTATCGGTTCAGCTCTCGCCAGCGACTGCCATACCCGGTAGGCGACGTAGAACAGCGCACCCAGCCCGGCGATGCCTTTCGCCACACCAGCCATGTCCCCACACAGCGGCATCATCTGCTCATAAAGTGAACGTAAAATCTGATGAAGGTTGTCGAACTTCATAGGCTACCAGTATCTTTCGTTCATGTTCCCGTACAGCCCCATGATGCGGTCGAGGTCGTTCTTCTTTTTCGCACGCAGGTAACTCACGGAGATGTTCTTGTTCGTGTAGTAGCTCACGAGGTTGCGGTAACGCTTCATCTTCGAGTGGCAGCGTTCCACCACGTCCATGCGCTCCTTGTCGGTCATGGAGAGCGTGGTGATGTTCACCACGTTCCTGAGTTCCGTCAACACTTCGTTGCTTTCCTCCAGCAGTTTCGTGTAGCCGAAAGCGATTGCGGAAAGCTCTTCGGGTCTGAAATTCCCGTCACGGAGCATCCGTTGGAAACTGTTCACATAGATGTCTGTGATGTCGCCCACCATCAGGATGGTCTGCTGCACCTTGCGGGCGTCCTTGACCAGATTGTTCACCGATTTGAGGGCATCGTAATACTTCTTGCCCTGCTGATAGATTTTCACCGTCTCCTGAAAGTTGCTCACCATGTTCGTGGCGGTCTTGGAGGTATGGATGATGTTTTTGGAGGCATTGATGATGCCCTGCGCTAGATTGCCCGGATCGCTTACGACCCACTGTGCGCTTGCCCTGCCCGCGAAAAGCAGGCACAGGCAGATAATCATTGTTATTCTTGTTCTCATGTTACTTTGGATTTTAGTGGTTGTTATTCTTCGGTCGGATGTCCCGGCTGCGGCTTCACCCGCACATAGTCCCCGTTTGGCGAGAAAGTCAGCACATCCGTGGCCTCGTTGTAGGACACGTCGATGCGGAAGCCGGTGTTCATGAACAGGTTGCCGTTCTCCTCCTGCAAGAGATAGTTTCCGGCTTGAGCTTGCGGCGCAGACCGCTACGACGGAACACCGTCACTTTGTAGGCTTCGCCCTCCTTGTAGATAAGCACGTCAGGTTTTCCCTCCACGCTCTCCCAGTTCCCGCACAGCATGTCGCGGCGGTTGTCGGCCACGTCGCAGGATTGCAGCATCATGACCGCCAATCCGATAAGGCACTTGCTGACTTGCAGCATTTTCACTTTTGGTAAATTCATACGCGTTTTTCTTTTTTGGTTGATACATTCTGTTTTTTAGTTATTCCTTGTTTCTCCGCCTTTCGGCAAGCTGCCGGATGGCGGCTTCGATGTCGTCGCCCAGCTTCTCCGCCAGACGGTAAACCTCCACTTTTTCCGTTTCCTCGGTGGTGTACGCCAGATACTCTTCCGCGCTGACCTCCGTGGCATAGACCGCCGACTGCGTGCCGCCCAAGCCTATCCACACCTCCTTGTAGAGCCGTGAAGGGTTGTTCGCCATGTTGATGGAGAGTATCTGCGACTTCTCCTTTTCCGTCAGTCCGAGCAACGCCTGTATCTGGTCGAACTTGTTCATATATTTCCTTTGGTCAAGCAGGATTTTACAATCCGAGTTGTTGATAATGCTCTCTTTGACCACCGGAGAACTGATAATGTCGTCCACCTCCTGCGTCACCACGATTGCCTCGCCGTAATATTTTCTGACCGTCTTATACATATAGCGCAGATATTCAGCCATGTTCGCCGATGAGAGGGCCTTCCAAGCCTCTTCCACGATAAGCTGTTTCCGCACGCCTTTCAGCCGCCGCATCTTGTTGATGAAGCTTCCATGATGATGATGGTCACGACGGGGAACAGTTCGCGGTTTTCTTTAATCGAATCTATCTCGAAGACGATGAACCGCTTGCCGAGCAGGTCGATGTTCTCCGTGGAGTTGAGCAGGAAATCGTAACGCCCGCCCCGGTAATACTGCCGCATGGTGGTGAGCATGTTGTCGATGTTGAAGTCGGACTTCTCCACCTTGATGTCACGCTGTGCCAGTTCCTTGCGGTAGTCGTCACGCATATACTCGTAGAAGGTGTTGAACGACGGCACGATGCTACGGTCGGATTGGATGCGCTCAATATAGGCACTCACGGCACTGCCCAGCTCGCCGCTCTCCGTCTTTGTCACCTTGTCGTCCTCCGACTTCCAGAGCGTCAGCAACAGGGTCTTGATGCTGTCCTTCTTCTCCACGTCGAAGATGTAATCGTCGGTGTAGAACGGGTTGAAGCTGATGGGCTTATCTTCCGTGTAGGTGAAATACACACCGTCCGCTCCGCCTGTCTTGCGTCGGATCATGCCGCACAAGCCCTGATAGGAGTTTCCCGTGTCCACCAATACCACATGTGCGCCTTGCTCATAATATTGGCGCACGAGGTGGTTCATGAAGAAAGACTTGCCGCTGCCCGAAGGACCCAGCACGAACTTGTTGCGGTTGGTCGTGATACCTCGCTTCATGGGCAGGTCGGAGATGTCAAGGTGCAGCGGTTTTCCCGTGAGCCTGTCCACCATCTTGATGCCGAAGGGCGAGAGCGAGCTGCGGTAGTTGGTTTCCTCTGTGAACAGGCACACCGCCTGTTCGATGAAGGTGTGGAAACTCTCTTCCGCCGGGAAGTCCGCCGCATTGCCGGGTATCGCCGCCCAGTAGAGTGTCGGGCAGTCGATGGTGTTGTGGCGCGGCACGCATTCCATGCTTGCCAACTGGCTGCCCACGTCGTTCTTGATATGCTTCAGTTCCTCCGCATCGTCGCTCCACGCCATGACGTTGAAGTGTGCCCGTACCGAGGTCAGTCCGTAGGAATGGGCTTCGTTCAGGTATTGGTCTATCCACTCGCGGTTGATGCTGTTGCTCCTTGAATAGCGAGATAGCGACTGCATGTTACGGGCGGACTTCTCGAACTTCTGCAAGGTTTCCTCACTGTTGTCTATCAGCACATACTGGTTGTAGATATGGTTGCAGGAGAGCAGAAGCCCCACCGGGGAGGCGAATGACAGTCGGCAGTCACTCCGGTCGGTGGAGAGCTTCTCGTAACGGGTGTCGGTAGCCACCTTGCCCGGCAGGTCTTCCGCGTCGGAGAGGGTGTGCAGACACAGGCGGTTGTCGCCGATGCGCATCTCCCTTGCCGAAAGCTCGATGTCCTGCAAGGTGGTGTCACCTTCCGGCATGAGCGAGAAGTAGCGTTCAATAAGTCCCGTCTTTCCCTCAGTACCCACAATCTCATCGGTGGAGAGGCGGCGCAGCCTGACAAGCCCGCTGTCGTTCATGATGCGCTCGAACTGTTCGCAGGCTTCCAAGAACTTGGTCGTGGTTTCCCTGTCCAGCTCCTTCGGGATGATATGTCCCCGGCACAGCGTGCTGAAATTGCTCTGCATCCGGTTACGCTCCTTTGTTGTCTTGGTCAGGTAGAGGTAGCAGGTGTGTTTCAGGTACGGACGCTCGTTGAAGTGACGCTCGAAAGAGCGGCTTAAAAAGCTCATGTCGTCCTTCTGAAGCTCCGGTTTGTAGCGTTCCTTGATGAACCAGTCCTGTTTGTGGACGACGGAGTAGTCCGGCAGCACCTTGATAGCCTTGCACCAGCAACTGTGTATCGCCTCGTACTCCGCACCCGTCACGGTGTAAAGTTCCGGTAGTTCCACCTCGAAAGCCACCGTGATGTCGGCGTCCTTTGAGATGATGCAGCCATGCTCCACCGCTAAAAGTGGGAACCTGTTTTCCAGTGTTGTCATTTTCGATGTATTCCTCATTGTCTTTCTTCCTTTCGTTGTCGTTTGAACAGACGGGTTATCCGCCGCCGGTTGATAAGGTATCGGGGATGGCTCCGTGCCGCTCCTAATTTCATCAGCCCGTGTTCACCGTACCGGGCGTCAGCGCGAAGGTCTGCCATACAAGGAGGGAGGACGATGCCGCGCCGAAGCCGATACATATCCACTGGTCGATACCGACCATGTAGAGGATGACGAACAGGACGAAGAGAGCCAGCAGACCTCCGCAGAAGATGAAGAGGTACTGTGCCTTCAAGCCCTTGAACTCTACCGGACGGCCGATACCCTTGTTGATTGGGTATTCAGCCATACATTATTTATTAAAGGAAGAATGAGCGCAGGATGGTGGCGGCAACAATCAGGAAGATGCACGCGCCGAACCACGAGGCGGCTGTCTTGCTGGTGTCGGGGTCGCCCGATGAAAACTTGCCGTACACTTTTACGCCCCCGATAAGCCCGACGACTGCACCGATGGCGTATATCAGTTTAGTTCCGGGGTCGAAATAAGAACTCACCATAGAGGTGGCTTCGTTGATGCCCGCGATGCCGTTTCCCTGCGCGAAAGCGGAGGCGGTTGCGGCGATGACAAGTGCCGCGGAGAGGATTGCTTTTCTGTTTTTCAAGATGTTCTTGTTCATAAACTGTTCTTGTTTTTTGCCGTCAAAAGGGTGGATGGTCCTTTGTCGGGCGGTTGATACTTTGTTTCTTTACTTTGGTTTTAGTGGATGCCCGTTTGTTTCCACGGACGTGGGCGTGTCCGTTGCGGATGGGGATGCGCCTTGCGTTTCCTCGCCGCGTGGGTTGATGTCATTCTTTCATGTTCATTTCTTTTATTGTTGTCATACATAGTTGCGAATGTCGAACTCCTCGATGTTGTCCGGCACGACGAACTCCTTTTCAGATTTCTTCAGCCGAATCTCGATAAGCCCCTTGATGCGGATGCCTATCTCCGAAGAGCCTTCCATCATTTTCTCGTACAACTCCGTGCCCTCCATGTCGGTGAACACCTTAGCCGCCTTTTCACGTTCCGCCTGTGTCGCGTCCGGGTTTTTGGCGGTCTTGCAGGCGTCGTCAATCTCGTCAAAGCTGCTGCCCGAAGCCCGTGGCGTGTCCGAGGCGTCCTCTTCCGGTTCGTCGTCCCCGTATCCCAGTTCCTCCGGCGGTATGCTCGTGAAGGTCTCATCGAGTTTTTCCTCCGGGACTTGTGCCGGGCGGGATGCGTTTCCCGTTTTTCCGTCGTCAAAAGTAGCCTCTTCCTCCGACAGCTCAATGCCTTTTTCAATAGTGGCGGCTTCTTGCGTCGGTATGGCAGCGGTTGTCCGGGTGGATGCCATCCTGAAACGGCTCTTGCCGATGATGTCCGCCTTTTCCGCAGGGACTTCCTCGTGTGCCGCTATGCGTTTAGCCTCATTCCCGTCCAGTGACCGCCATAATCCGACAATGCCCTTGAAGAAGCGGACAATCCGCGTGTCCATGATGCGCTCGTAAAGGAGCAGGAACAGGAACCAGAGGTTGCAGCCGACCGATACCGCCAGCAGAATGTCTGTCATGCTGATTGTGTAATTCATATCCTTCCGTTTTTGGTTAGAATACTGAATTGTAATTTCGGGCATAAAGGCTCTTTATCGCATCTTCGCACTGGTTGAAGTGGTGCGTCAGCACATGGTCGATGTAAGCGGACAGCGTAAGCCGGTCATGCCCGATTACACGGGTGATACGCATGATACGCTCGTGGTACTCCGGGCGCACATACGCCATCTTCCCCTCACGTGCCTTTACTTCCGGGTCGCGGATGAACAGGCGTTCATAGTCCTTCTCACTGCATTTGCCGCTTACCGGGACAGGCGACAGTATTTCCACACTCGCCTGCACTTGGGTAAACATACCTCCGCAGTCTTGCTGTGGTCTTTTTTCATTCGGTGTCATTTCTTTTTCCATTTTCAAATCAGATCTTCACGTTGTTTCTTGTACAGTTCGTTGATTCTCTCCTTGTGCTGTTCCAGATGCTGGCGCAGCACGGTATCCACATATCCGCCTACTGAGATTTCCCCTCCGGCGATGTCGTTCACGATTCTGAGGATCTTGCCGTGGACGTCACGGCTGATATAGACACATTGGCGGGTCTTTATCTCGTTGCGGCGCAGGAATAGCTCGTTGTAGTCCTCGTCCTGCCTTTTCCGGCGTCCACTTTCCCTCTGCGCTTTTTCCCGTGTTACGGGTTGCACAGGAGATGGTTCCGGTGCGGCGGTGTCCTCTTCGGTCGGTGCAGCTGCGGGTACTTCCTGTGCGGGGCGCAGTGTCCCGTCCTGTGTGCGCCGCCCGATGGAGGCTAACAGCAGTTCCTCGTCGATGCCTTCCGTGTTCACTTTCCTGCTGCCCATGCTCACTGCGGTCTGATGATGTCGCTTATCTCTTCGGAAAACTCCCGGATGCCACTCCCTTTCAGCAGTGCCGTGTCCATCGGGAAGATGGTGGAGCGGAAAACGCTCTTGCGCTCTTCCGAAAGGTCACGGCGGAACTTCTTGCTGTCGGGCAAGCGGGTGGAAAGTACCGGAAAGCCCATTTCGGCTATCACTTCCTCGTAGATGCCGTACAAGTCGTTCCTCTCCCTGCCGTCCACCATCGTCCAGAACAGATGCAGCCCCTTTGTTTTCGCCTGTCCGGTAGTCATCAGCCTGTCGCGGAACATCGTGACGAATTTCAGGGTACTCTCCACGACAAAGCGGTCGGCACTCAGCGGAGTGAAAATGTAGTCCATCTGCGAGAGCGTCTTTATCACGCCGTTGCTTCGGAGTGTGCCGGGCATGTCGAAGAACACCACGTCGGGTTTCACGTCCTCAGTGGCAATCATCCTCTCGGCATCGTCGAGGGCGTTCACCGCATTGCTTTTGACGATGGTGTAGGCGTTCTTTTTTGATCCGGCGGAAATGGTCGCAAGCGAGAGCCTTGAAGTAGGTGCTGCTGTCGATAAGCCCCATTTCGTGTTCGCGCAGCCCGTGGATGCTGTGCTGCGGGTCGTCGCAGTCCACGACGGCGACATTGTAGCCTTTCACGTTGTGCAGGTAGCTGGCGGCAAGTGCCGTGACAGTGGATTTGCCGATGCCACCTTTCTGTGTTGCGAATGCAACGAAGATTTCCTTACTCATAGTTCCATTTATTTTAATTGTTGATGATTTGTTTTTCTGTTTCCATACGGATTTGGCTGTCGCACCATCCGCTTCCGTGACTACACACGCAGGCGGGTCGTCGCGTATCCGGTTCTGTGGTGAAGCGGTGCGTCGGACAAATGGTGATTGACGACATTGCGTCATGAAGTCATTGAATCCATACGTCACCGAATTGTCGGAGAACCGGGTTTCCGACGGTTCGGGTATCCGTTTCGGCAAGTATCCGAAGAAGCGGATTTCCGGGTATTTGAATGTTCCGTTTATCATATCTTCAAATCGTTCGTTTCTTGAATCATGCTGCAAATAAACAAGTATATTTTGGAACCTGTATCACTTCTCCGGCAAGTGGCGGCACGTTGCGCCGGTTGGCAGTCATTGACCGGGTCAAGCATCTGTCCGATACCGCTTTAAGGGCGTAACTTTGCACCCGGACAGCAGGGTTCGCCGATGACGCGCGGCCCGGAGTCCTGAAAGGTATTTTCCCAATCCGTCCCCTGACGGATTTTTATGTTCACCTGAACATAGCAAGATGTCTTTTCAGCCGCTCAAAATATTTTGAGCAGCCACGAAAAGCACTTGCCCTTGCAGGGGGCGGGCTTTCCCTCCGAAGTCGGGAAGCCTTTCAGAACTGCGGTGCTGTAATCCGAAGCGGCGGCTTATGCCGTCAATCCGCTAAATCCAAAGTAATATGAAAGAGAAAAGGAAAAGCAAATCAGGGAGAAATCCCAAACTTGATCCGGCGGTGTACCGGTACACCGTCCGTTTCAACGAGGAGGAACACAACCGTTTCCTCGCCATGTTCGGAAAATCGGGTGTCTATGCACGGTCTGTTTTCCTCAAAGCGCACTTCTTCGGGCAACCGTTCAAGGTGCTGAAGGTGGACAAGACGTTGGTGGACTATTACACCAAACTGTCGGATTTTCATGCACAATTCCGTGCCGTGGGTACGAATTACAACCAAGTCGTGAAGGAACTGAGGCTGCATTTTTCAGAGAAAAAGGCGATGGCGTTGCTCTACAAATTAGAGCAACACACCGTCGAACTCGTGAAACTGAGCCGCCGGATTGTGGAACTTTCAAGGGAAATGGAGGCAAAATGGTCGCAAAAATCAGTGTAGGAAGTTCGTTGTACGGCGCGATTGCCTACAACGGGGAGAAGATTAACGAGGCGCAGGGGCGGCTTCTCACCACCAACCGCATCTACAATGACGGTTCGGGAACGGTGGACATAGGCAAGGCGATGGAGGGTTTTCTCACCTTCCTGCCACCGCAGATGAAGATCGAGAAGCCGGTGGTGCATATCTCTCTCAACCCGCACCCGGAGGATGTGCTGACCGATATTGAGTTGCAGAATATCGCCCGCGAGTATCTGGAAAAACTCGGTTTCGGAAACCAGCCTTATCTTGTATTCAAGCACGAGGACATCGACCGCCACCACCTGCACATCGTGACGGTCAACGTGGACGAGAACGGGAAAAGGCTCAACCGGGATTTTCTCTACCGCCGCAGCGACCGTATCCGCAGGGAACTGGAACAGAAGTACGGATTGCATCCGGCAGAACGTAAAAATCAGAGATTGGATAATCCGTTGCGCAAGGTGGCCGCATCGGCAGGTGATGTGAAGAAGCAGGTAGGCAACACCGTGAAGGCTCTGAATGGGCAGTACCGTTTCCAGACGATGGGCGAATACCTGCGCTCCTTTCCTTATATAATATGACGGTGGAGGAAGCGAGGGGCAACGTGCGCGGACGGGAGTATCACGGGCTGGTCTATTCCGTCACGGACGACAAGGGTAACAAGGTGGGCAACCCGTTCAAATCCTCGCTTTTCGGGAAGTCCGCAGGCTATGAAGCCGTACAGAAGAAGTTTGTCCGTTCCAAATCGGAAATCAAGGATAGGAAACTGGCAGACATGACGAAACGCACCGTCCTTTCCGTGCTGCAAGGCACTTATGACAAGGACAAATTTGTATCCCAACTCAAAGAGAAGGGCATCGACACCGTACTGCGCTACACAGAGGAAGGGCGCATCTATGGGGCTACCTTCATCGACCACCGCACGGGATGCGTGCTGAACGGTTCGCGCATGGGTAAGGAGCTTTCGGCGAATGCCTTGCAGGAACACTTCACCCTGCCATACGCCGGACAACCGCCGATACCGCTATCCATCCCTGTGGATGCTGCGGACAAGGCACACGGGCAGACCGCCTACGACAGTGAAGATATATCGGGCGGTATGGGCTTGCTCACTCCCGAAGGTCCGGCGGTAGATGCCGAGGAAGAGGCTTTCATCCGGGCGATGAAGCGCAAAAAGAAGAAAAAACGCAAGGGCTTGGGTATGTAATCAGAGTATCAACAATTAAAAAAATCAATGTATGTCACAACAAGAAGACGATTTGAGGGCATTGGCGAAAATCATGGATTTTCTGCGTGCCGTGAGTATCATTTTAGTGGTCATGAACGTGTACTGGTTCTGCTACGAAGCCATCCGGCTGTGGGGCGTGAACATCGGCGTGGTGGACAAAATCCTTCTGAACTTCGACCGCACGGCGGGGCTGTTCCATTCCATTCTCTACACGAAGCTGTTTTCCGTCCTTTTGCTTGCCTTGTCCTGTCTGGGTACGAAGGGTGTCAAGGGTGAGAAAATCACTTGGGGGAGAATCTGGACAGCATTTGCCGTCGGGTTCGTGCTGTTTTTCCTGACTGGTGGTTGCTGCCCCTGCCGCTGCCGCTTGAAGCGGTGACGGGACTGTATGTCCTTACCATTGGAACGGGCTATGTCTGCCTGTTGATGGGTGGTCTGTGGATGAGCCGCCTGTTGAAACACAATTTGATGGAGGATGTTTTCAACAACGAGAACGAGAGTTTCATGCAGGAAACGAGGCTTATCGAAAGCGAGTATTCGGTCAATCTGCCGACACGTTTCTATTACAGGAAACGCTGGAACAACGGTTGGATCAATGTAGTTAATCCCTTCCGTGCGTCCATCGTGTTGGGTACGCCGGGCAGCGGCAAGTCCTATGCCGTGGTAAACAATTTTATCAAGCAACAGATTGAAAAGGGCTTTAGTCAATACATCTACGATTTCAAGTATCCCGACCTATCTACTATTGCCTACAACCATTTGCTGAACCACCCGGACGGCTACAAGGTAAAGCCGAAGTTCTATGTGATCAACTTCGACGACCCGCGACGCTCTCATCGGTGCAATCCCATTCACCCGGATTTTATGGAAGATATTACGGATGCCTATGAGAGTGCCTACACAATAATGCTCAACCTCAATAAACGTGGGTGTGACCTGTAAAGTCACGTAATTGATTGTTAGACAGTGATATTAATTGCATGATTTAACCCGCTGTTCCGTCAGCGGTAGCCTACTATAAGGTGCATCTCCAGTGATGGGTTGTGCCAAGCTTATAGGACAAAGTACACTTTCCGAAAGGACAAGACTGAACCGTGAGGGAATGTCAAGGACGGTTAGTATCATACCGTTGAGTGGCGAGGCTGGATAGCATGGTTAACGTAAGTGAACTGACTTTAGCGTCGTAAGGTTTGAAGGAGCGCAAGATACTTTAGCTCTCACCAAAAGGTAAGCAGTCGGATAACCCTTGCCCATGTTGGGGTTACACGGACACAGCACTGCCGGCGGACTTGGCAGAACCTAAACTATCCGTTTGTCAATTACGTGGAACAGGGCAAGCCTGTATCTCTCTCGTAAGAATGCGAGTAAGCGAACCGCAAGGCAAGCCGAATGGGGTGCAGGTATGAGATAACGGAAAAAGCGAATGCCACCCTGTAATGGGGTGGATACGGATTGAATCAACATCACGGGTTGTTATTGGTGACATCATCCGACACGAAAGTGGGCAGACTTCCGTATATGGTAACTCTTTACAAGATAACTTTTAGAACTTTCAAAAGGAGGAAAGCAAATGAACGAAACTAAAACATCGTGTGCGCCTGCTGATAGTAGGAATCTAACTTGGGACGGCATGGACTGGTCCAAGTGTGAAGCCTATGTCCGAAAGCTACAAGCGCGTATTGTAAAGGCTCAAAAGGAAGGCAGACATAACAAGGTGAAAGCCTTGCAGTGGATGCTGACCCACTCTTTTTACGCCAAGGCATTGGCGGTAAAGAGGGTTACTTCCAACAAAGGGAAGAAAACGTCTGGAGTAGATAAACAGCTTTGGGATTCTCCCAAGCGCAAGTACAAAGCAATCGGTGAACTGAAACGTCGTGGTTACAATCCGCAGCCGCTTCGTAGGGTTCACATCAAGAAAAAGAACGGTAAACTCCGACCGTTGGGAATACCGACAATGAAAGACAGGGCGATGCAGGCATTATATCTCATGGCATTGGAACCGATAGCCGAAACGACAGGCGACCGCTTTTCTTATGGTTTCCGCAAGAAACGCAGGACAATGGACGCTATCCGTCAGATTGATACGGTTCTAAACCGCCAGCATTCCCCCGAATGGATTTTGGAGGGAGACATTTAAAGGCTGCTTCGACCATATCAGCCACGACTGGCTTCTTAATCATATCCCTATGGATAAGACGATACTCAGAAAATGGCTGAAATGTGGAGCTGTATTCAATGGCAAACTATTCCCGACAGAAGAGGGTACACCACAAGGAGGTATCATATCACCGACACTTGCAAATATAGCACTTGACGGACTTCAACCACTCTTGGCTGAAAGATTCAAAAGATTATGGCGCAACAATAAGACATTCCACTACAAGGTAAACCTTATTCGTTATGCGGATGACTTTATAATCACAGGTCGAGATAAGGAGCTATTGGAAAACGAAGTCAAACCTATCGTGATAGAATTTCTCAAAGAAAGAGGGCTGACCTTATCCGAAGAGAAAACTACCATTACGAACATATACGACGGTTTGATTTCTTAGGTTTCAATGTGAGGAAGTTTGGCAAAAGGCTATACACATCCCCGTCCAAAGATGCACAGAAACGCTTCAGGGCAAAATCGGTGACATCGTTAAAGGACATAAAATGTGTAAGCAGGAATCGCTGATACGAATGCTTAATCCTGTAATCACAGGTTGGGGCAACTATTACCGATATGGTGCATCAACCGATGCTTTTCATGGTTGTGACAATCACATTTACAATCTCACGAAGAAATGGGCTTTACGTCGCCATCCAAAGAAACGCAAGTCTTGGGTTGCAGACAAATATTGGCATGAAATTCGGGGGCGTAAATGGACGTTTGCATGGAAATATGAAACCAAGAGCAAGAAAGTGAACTACCTGACCCTTAAAAGGTTGTCGGATATACATTATACCCCGTACAAGCAAATCAAAGGTGAGGCAAACCCTTTCGACCCGGAATACGATGATTATTTCTTTCAGCGAAAGGAGCAACAAATGCTGGAATCTCTCAAGGGACGTAAGTCTCTCTTATATTTATGGAACAAGCAGAACCGGATTTGTCCGTTATGTGGCAAGGAAATAGATTGTACAAAAGCATGGAACGTCAACGAAATATCTGTTGGTGGTTCGATTGTACGGCAACTTGTCCACAACAACTGCTACAAGCGAAATAAACGAAAATGTTGAAAGTATGAGCCGATTTCTAACAACAAATAGAAATATTGAGTTGCTTGAGCCGTATGAGGGGAAACTCTCATGTACGGTTCTTAGGGGAGAAGGGGGCAGCAATGCCCTTGACTTACCCGATGTGCAAAAGCAGGGCGACTTCTTCGTGGAGTCACCTATCATTCTGTTTGCCAGTATTATCTGGTATCTCAAAATCTATCAGAACGGGAAGTTTTGCACGTTTCCCCATGCTATCGAGTTTCTGAACCGCCGTTACGAGGATATATTTCCGATACTGACCTCTTATCCGGAGCTGGAGAACTACCTTTCGCCGTTCATGGATGCGTGGCTTGGAGGGGCTGCGGAGCAGCTCATGGGTCAGATAGCGTCGGCAAAAATCCCGCTTTCGAGGATGATTTCACCGCAGCTCTACTGGGTGATGTCAGACAGCGAGTTTACGCTGGACATCAACAATCCCGAAGAGCCGAAAATCCTCTGCGTGGGTAACAATCCCGACCGTCAGAATATCTACGGTGCGGCACTCGGTCTGTATAATTCCCGTATCGTGAAGCTCATCAACAAGAAGGGGATGCTGAAGTCATCGGTCATCATCGACGAGTTGCCCACAATATACTTCAAAGGGTTGGACAATCTTATAGCTACCGCCCGAAGCAACAAGGTTGCCGTGTGTCTGGGCTTTCAGGATTTCAGCCAGTTAGTGCGTGACTACGGGGACAAAGAGGCGAAAGTGGTGATGAACACTGTCGGCAATATTTTCTCCGGTCAGGTGGTGGGGGAAACAGCCAAGACGCTCTCCGAGCGGTTCGGTAAGGTGTTGCAGAAACGGCAGTCCATCTCCATCAACCGGCAGGATGTTTCCACCTCCATCAACACGCAGATGGACGCGCTCATTCCACCGAGTAAGATTTCCGGGCTTACGCAGGGAATGTTTGTCGGTTCTGTATCCGACAACTTCAACGAGCGTATCGAGCAGAAGATTTTTCATTGCGAGATTGTGGTGGATGCCGAAAAGGTGAAACGGGAAGAAAGTGCCTACAAGAAAATTCCCGTCATTACAAACTTCACGGACGAGGACGGCAACGACCGCATGAAGGAAACGGTGCAGGCGAACTACCGGCGCATCAAGGAAGAGGTGAAGCAGATTGTGCAGGAGGAACTGGAGCGTATCAAAAACGATCCGGTGCTGTGTAAACTGCTACCAGATAATGAGACTGTCTAACAAGTCCCCAAAATTGAAAATTATCCCTATCGAAGTTTGAAGTGACCCCCAAAAGTTGGATACAATTTTTTGGGGGGCACTTCAGTTCTGACGGGTAAAATCGTAAAATTCGGACTTGTTAGACAAATACTTACGCGGTTTCAACCTCAGGTACTGAATCTATCGAATTGACAAATTTAACCAATTGCGGATCTGAATCTTTTTGTATGAGGTTTCGGAGACTCTTTTTCAATTCATAAGCATCATCCCCTGCTGTATTTATTAAATCCATATAAAAATCTTTGTTTTGCAGAATCAATGAACGGCATGCCCCATCGGAAATTACAGGTTTCACTATTTTATCAATAACGTCTCCAGCTTGACTTTTCAAATTACCATGCGATCTAAGCCATGTTTCGAAAAATTGAAACTTTATTGCATTGATAGTCTTTTTACCGATGCAGAAATCATTTCTTATATCGGTAACTGTCGATTTAATTTTTCGTTTATCCAATCTTTCAACTATATTCTTGAAACAATTAGGGAAAGGATTCAAACTTTGAGTTCCAGAAGCAATATCCATCAGAATCTTTTTGCCAAATTCAGTCAAGTTATCTGGCAAGGATTTGATTTTAGCCAGTAAATGTTTTATTGCGACAAACCAATAATATGATGTATGTGCTGTTCTTTGGGCGTATAATGTATCAACACTTATTTCAGACAACGCTTCGAACGCTATTTTATTGATATGATCGGTCAGGACATTGCTTATTTTAGTGGTCAAATCGTAAAAAGATGCGTCAGGAATTACATCTTTAATATTGTTCTTAGTGATATACTTATCCAAATCGGTATTCCACTCTGCTAAATGCTCGATAAATACCTCATCCGTTACACCTATTCTGTTCTTAATATCTTCAAATTGGGGCAATATGTCTGAGAGCAATAATTTATAGCCAAGTTTATGATTTACCATGTATTGTAGTGTTTCATTTAATAGCGGTATATTCCATCCCACACTATTTACTAATAAGTCTCCATGATCCACATAATAGTCCATGAGTTCTGCAACATATTTTATATCTCCACCCTCTATTAAGGAAACGGAATGACCATGTGCCAATTGCATGGCGACTAAATCGTAATATCCAGACTCTTTAATGTTTCGGCCATCAGTTTCTAATTCAGAATGCAACTGATTTATGTAGGTTGAATCTAACGTTACAGGTAAAGGTCTTTCTTCGTCAGATGCCAATAAACGATAGGTTGTAAATATAGCCCCTATATTATCTTTATTTACATTCTGTTCATCAATGCAATTCGTGATCGCTTGCAAAAGCGTTGGAAACGTATAGGTAGAATTATCTTTTAACGTTTTTACAATATCTGCATGGTCGAAATTATCGGGTAGTAAGTTTGCCAAATAATTATCGAGCGCCTCCGAATTTGTTGCTACTTGATAATATTTATATGCTTTAGTTGTCGCGTTATCCCGATAGGCAGCATCTGTTGCATTTGCAGCTTGAATATAATCGATAAATGTATTTGGCTTGACTGTTTTTGCTTCAATCAATGACGTAAAATCGCACGCCAACTTATTTTGCGCAATAAACCTGTCTATTGCATCTAACGTTTTTGAAATAGTCGCCGCCATTGAAGTCATTGAACCGAACTATCTTCTTATATAATTGAGCAATCACATGGTTTTGGCTTTCCGTGTCTAAATGCAACAGCAGTTCTTGGTATTCGACAGGGAACACCTGCTTCTCTATGGATTCTTTTAATTTCAATTGTGCTATTCTTTGCCATACACGCAGAATAACATCGCTCTTTCGAGTTAATTTATGCAAACAATGTATAATCTTATCGATAAGCGCATTGTCCATACATTGTATAACTTCTTCTAATACAGTGTCAAATTGTTTATTAGTCTCTGCATATTGATTTATGTCGTGGTCTTCTTCTCCGTTGATGCAGCCTTCAATATATTTTTTCAATGGAATTTGTCGAGCATCTTCAACATCGACACCATATACCAAAGCTGCAATTTCGCGTTGTGTTTGCAGATCATTGTTAATTATTGTTTGAATGCCATTCAGATAGTCGCCGGACAATATTTGTTCTACTGGATTTGCCAGAATATCCGTCTTCTTCAAACAGAACAATGCTATGTTTATCATCAAAATTTCGTTACACCACTCTTGTTTAAGAGCGACCATCTCATTGATATATGATATAATTTCCCTAACATTGGCATTAGGATTTACCAATCTGAATATCCGATTTATAGTTTCTTTCGCTTCATTTTCTGTTTCTCCAAATGCTTCAACAAACAGTTTGTTGAATATACTTCGATAGTCGGTAATAACAGGAGGAGCAACACGATAAACAATAGGGAAAGTTTTATTGATAAAATACTTGGTCAGTTGTTTCGTTTGTTCGTCGGTCTCATCTCCGAATGCACAAGCTAAATGTGTTTCATCGAAAGGAATAACAGCCCAAACATTTTCAAAACCGCTATCGGCGAAGAACGTATGGATAGAAGACCATAATTCTTTTACTTTTTCAGCGGGGAGACGATCCATGTTGTCAAAAACAAGGACTAATTTACGTTGTCCTTTTTCCTTGATAAAATCAGAAATGTCTTGCATCCATGTTTTGAACTCGTAAACCGTTGGTTCGTCTTCGCTCAAAGTCTCATAGCAAACGTCCTTTTCGACTTTATCTTGATAAATAGCTAACATATAACTCCATCCATATTTATGATCTTTGCTATATGCCCATTTCCAAACGCACAATGCAATAAGAACTGGCAGTGCAGCTATGATAATAGACAATAAAGAAAACCACCATGTTGTGGGTGTAGGTTTTACTGCATACGCAATAAATGTAAATATCGGAGTTAAAACTGCAACCAAAAATGCCGCAACCATACCATTACTGATAAGGGGATATTTTTCGGTTACGGTCTCCGTTTTACGGGCTAATAAATATTTCAGCTTTTCAGACCATGATACGGTTTTCGTACCTCCACCTTTGACTTTTATTGTTGCATTTCCAGATAGGATACCATCATCAATAAGTTTGCTTGTAAGCAATTCCAATATAGAGCGGCGTTGCAAGTCCTCTTGATGTCCCCATGCGTCATACTCAAAAAAGTAATAGTCGTCTGATAATTCACGTTCCAACATTTTAACCACGTTGGATTTTCCAGATCCCCAAATACCTTCGATGCCGATAATTCGAGGTAAAGTACATTCCTCATCCAATGAATCATTCTGACAAAAATGGCGAGCAATAGTTTTTGCCAACCTTTCTTGCGAACCTCCATCGAATTTGTCAATACCACACGGTTTATTTTGGATAAACCGCGGATATTGCTGTTTGGATTGTAGTTTTGTTTCCATATACGTAATTTATTGATTATACGAACTCCAAATAATTCTCCCGATTTACCACATGAAACTCGGCATAGGGATAGGCTTCTTGGAAGGCTTTCGGTGCGGCCGGCATTTTATTTCCCCACTTGAACTCCAAGGCGGTAAGACTGTCGGCACTCTCCTCAATCAGGTCGATTTCCTGTTTGTCGTAGGTGCGCCAGAAATAGAACTCCCTGTGCAGTCCCTCATTGAAGTTCGCTTTGCGCCGCTCTCCGATGATGTAGTTCTCCCACAGCGCACCGACATCCTGCCGAATGGCCAGCGGTGAGAAAGCCCCGATAATGGCATTGCGAATGCCGTTGTCGTAGAAGTACCACTTGCCAGCTTTTGTAACCTCCTTGCGTAGGTTACGCGAATAAGCCCCCAGACGATAGATAACGAAGACCTTTTCCAATAGGTCGAGGTATTTTTCAACGGTCGTCTTGCTCATGCCGAGTTGTTTACCTAACTCTTCGTAAGAAACTTCGCTGCCCAACTGAAAAGCTATCAATCGCAGTAGATCGCGCATCTTGCTCGAATTTTTTTAAGCCGTCAATTGCTAAGATATCTTTAAGCAGGTATGCACCGACAATATCACGTAGGTAGTCTGTTTTACGTTCATAGTTCTCCATCATTACTACTTCGGGATAGGAACCGTAAATCAAGCGCGCTTCGAGGTTCTGGCGGGTTTCAAGTGCCGTTTCCGTCTGTGCGATTTCCCGTTGCGAGAATGGTGTAAGGAGAAATTGCGTACTGCGGCCGACCAACGGTTCACCAGTCTTATTCAGCAAATCGAATGACGAAGAACCACTTGCCAAGACACTTATTCCCGGTATTTCATCAACTATCAACTTCAGAATACTACCGATTTGTGGTATGTTCTGTGCCTCATCAATAGCCAGCAAATCAATACCATCCAATAAATGCCGATAATTGGCTATTGAGCGATTCTCCAATAGTGCTAATGTGTCGTAGTCTTCGCCGTTGAGCATCATCGTCCTACCTGAATAGTTGTCCACAATTTTACGCATCATTACCGTTTTACCAACACGGCGAGCACCAAAAATCAGTACTGCTTTATTGGGCGCGATTCGTGCTGTAATCTTCTCTTGAAGTATTCTATTTACTGTTTCCATACCTTATAAAATATAATGCAAAGATAATCATATTTTTTTAATTGGCGAATTTTACAAAAAAAACGGGCTATTAAATGGCGATTTTTACAACCACAATCTTATGGAAGTTGTTTCATTGTTTTTAGTAATGATATATGTTCATACTATGATGACTCAATAATTTACCAGACATACGTTTCTGAAATTTGTCCTTATAGGAATGAAAAACTCACATATATTGTGCTAATTAATATATAATTAAATGAAAATAAAAAGACAGGATACGAGTATTCCTGTCTTCTCATATGTAATGGATATTTTTTATTTTCTCATCCGCTCCAACTCCTCATCACGCAACATTCTCTCGTTCAGTTTTTCCTGCATCCTGTCAATGAAATAGGTGCGGCTTTCGTTCTTCCGGCGTTTGATATCAGTGTAGAAGCGGTAGCAGTCTTTAGAATCAACCCCGAATATCTTATAGAGAAGTGGGGCGAGCTGTTTGAGCGGCATATTGCCGTTGTTGATGCAGCCCATCACGTCTATGCCGTAGATAAGTTCCACGAGGTCGATGGCATTGCCCGTCCATTGAAGAAGGCTGGCGGTGGTTTCTGTTGCGTTGTTGGCGGATATTAGTGGTGGCACTTGGGGCGTGGCAAGGAATTTCTGCATCTTTCTTACGAAAGACAGAGCCTTGCTGACGTAGGCGGCAATCTCTCTTTTTTCTTCTGACAGATTACGTACGGGATGGTGCTGCAACTCGATTTCGATGTAGGCAAGCGCGATGACGGTAAGGTTCATGTCCATGCCGCCGTTGCACAGTTCGATCACTTGGGTGGCGAAAGCCGTGTATGCCGTTTCCATATTGCAGTCGCCGGCTTCGTTTATCAGGCGGAAAAAGTCGGTTTCCGCCAGCAAGAAATAATTCATGGTTCTGTCAATTTTGAAAATTACACTTTGTTTTCTGCGTGCGCACATGAATATAATTGGCAAAAAACGCGGCAGAAAATAAAAAATCCAACACTCAATTTTACAAAGTGCTGGATTTCAGAGGTATAAAATTCAGTATTTTTTCACAAGGACAAATTATCTCCGACTTAAATTGTTTGTAATCGGAACATTTATTCTATTCCTGAAAATAGAAATGTATGCTTGCCGCACATTTTGGCTATCTTGCTTTTTTATCAAGGATATAGATAATGCGACATACACCGTTGGGATAGCTTTTCAAAGAGGAAAGCGTCCAGTGTTGCTCTGGCAGAGCCGACTTAAAAAAATGTCGTCCGCTTCCGGATATGAAAGGAACGGTGTATAGTATGATTTCATCCACAGCGTGCATCCGCAGCAGTCCGTTTATATAGTCTGCCGTGTCCGGTGTGGCTTCCGCGAGGTAACGGATGTTTGTGCAGTCTTTTCTCCATTCGTGCAGCATTGAAATGGAATAGTCCGGTGTCACACGGTAAAAGGCTTTCTTCCTGATTTCATCAAGACCGCAACGGTCAAGGCACAAATCCTGATGTGCTTTATCATATAACTCTGAAGAAAGACATCCGTCCATCGTCAGTACGGCGAGAATCTGAACTTTACCCATAATCGTTTCCTTTCGTTAGGCAAGGGTAAAAAAGTAGCGTGCAATTCACACTACCTTCAAGCGATGGCTCTGGTAAAGCCTTTACGGAGAGTACGTGAATGCACGCTATGCGTAAGCATAGCATAAGCATCACGCAATCGTCTCCGTAGTTCCAATTTACCAGATTTTCGCTTGAAACGCCTTGCGGTCTTATCCTATATGTTGGCGGCGAAAAGCTCCTGCCAATCGCCGTTTTTCTCAAATGTTATGCAAAGATAGCCAAATTCAGTGAATTACGGGCTATGATTGCTTGAATTTATATTTAAGTCCATACTCTTCAAGTTTGCTGTATAGTGTTGTCCTGCCTATGCCGAGCAGTTCTGCGGCGACACTCCGGTTGCCGTTTGCCTGTTTCAACGCACGCAATATCCGCTCCTTATCCTCCGCGTCATTGCGCAAGGCGAAGCTGACAGTAGAGGTCGGTTTCGTCACGGCAAGTTCCAGATGCTCTTTCATGACAACACCTTCCTGCGCCTGCAATACAGCACCCATAACTTTCTGCCGAAGTTCCCGCACGTTGCCCGGCCATGCGTGTGTCAGCAACGCTTTACGTGCTTCGGAACTGAACCCGCTCACGCTACACTCCAGCTCTCTGTTTGCCATATCACGGAAGAACTCTGCCAGCGGCATAATGTCTTCTTGACAGTCACGCAACGGAGGAACGGTTATCCCGAAGTCGTGCAGGCGGTACAGAAGATCCTGCCGAAAACGCTTTTCATTCACCGATACCTCCAAATCTTCATTGGTAGCAGCGATGATGCGGACATTGAAATTCCGGTCTGCCTTGTCTCCGACCGGGCGATACCGCCTCTCCTGTATGGCACGGAGCAACATCTGTTGGGTTTCCAACGCGAGGTTTCCTACCTCGTCCAGAAACAACGTGCCGCCTTCCGCCTCATGGAAATATCCTTTCTTGGCATTGTCCGCACCTGTAAATGCACCTTTGACGTGTCCGAAGAAAGCCGACGGTGCAAGCTCTTTGGAGAGTGAACCGCAGTCCACCGCCACAAATGGCTTGCCTGCACGTTTGCTCTTGTCATGCAACAGGTGGGCAATATGCTCCTTGCCCGTGCCGTTCTCACCAAATATCATCACGCTCATATCGGTGGCGGCTACCAGCCTTATGCGGTGCATGATTTTCTGAAAGGCGGAACCTTCACGGGCGAATATAGGCATACGGCGTTGTCCTGCCTGACGTTCTTTCAGTATGGAACGGATCAGGGGGACAAGTTTATCCTCCACAAGCTGTTTGGGAATATAGTCTATCGAGCCGAGTTTCATGCTTTCCACGGCGGTATTAACTTCGGCGTAGTCGGTCATAATGATGAAGGGCTGCATCTTTCCCTCCTTTCGCATCCAGCACAAAAGGTCTATGCCACTGCCGTCAGGCAGACGCAGGTCGGCAACCACGATATCATTATCTGTTGCCTGTTGCAGATGTTTCTTCGCGGTTGAGAGGTGGTAAGCCTTCATATTGCGGTAGCCCTCCCGTGACAGCATATTGCAGACATATTCGCAATACACGATGTTGTCTTCCACCACAATTATTTTTGTCTTATTCATCTTCGTATTTTCTCCTTTCCTCTTCTGCCAACCGTATTATTTCCACTCCCTTATCCAGCACGGCAGTCACGGCATGGCTTAACGCTTCACCATCCGGGAGAGCATCGCCACGAAGCAATCCGTAAAGTACATTCAGCGGTTGGTCGGCACGGAGCACCTCCCACGAACTGCGCAGGTGGTGGATCAGGGAATCCAGCTTTTGCAGGTCTTTTTCTTTTGCTGCATCCCGTACCGCCTGCATTTCCTTTTCTGTTTCAGTTATCAACTTTTCCAGCATGACGGCTTCATTGCCATAGGACAATAAGGCGGAAAAGTCCGGTTTCCCGTCCGGTGTCGCTTTTATGGCACACCTGTCGGAAACCTCCATCAGTTCCGATATGGAGAACGGTTTGAACAGGCATCCGGCAAAGCCTTTTGCCAATAGTTCCCCTTTGTTACAACTGCCCGAAGCGGTTGCCACAACCACCGGGATTGTTGGTGAATTGCCCACGTTGGACGAACGCAACAGTTCCAGCAATTCGAAACCGTTTATATCGGGCATATTCAAGTCTGTCAGCAACAGGCTGTATTCTTTCTGGCGTATCATTTCCATCAGTGCCGCAGCATCGGTGCAAGTGTCGCAGTGTATTCCTTCTTGGGAATACATCTCTTTCAGCATCAGAAGTAATACCTCATCATTGTCAATGGCGACAACATCATGGAATTTATTGTTATGATAAACAGGTGTATTGCTTGTATATCCAAGCTGTTCTTCAGCTTCCTGCATAGAAATTTCAACTGTGAAACGACTGCCTTTCCCTTTCTTGCTGTCTAAACGGATTGTTCCGCCAAGCATCGACACAATATTACGCATTATGGCAAGCCCAAGCCCGAAACCCTCCTTTGCGGCGGCATTTGATAGACGTTCAAACGCACCGAACGCTTGTTTCTGTTCCTCTTCTGTCATGCCTGTACCTGTATCTTCAACGACCAGTGTCAGAACTCCATTATCATATTCAGTAATCAAAGAAACACCGCCTTCTTCTGTGAACTTGACAGCGTTTGACAGCAGGTTATTCCCGATTTGTATTATTCGCTCTTTGTCGGTCAATACAATGGCATCGTGTCCAGTCTTCACGGACAAGGACAGCCCTTTGTTCACGGCAACAGGCATGAACTCCGTTTCAAGTGTGTGCGTGATTGCTGAAATCCGGCAGGGTGACAGACGGGGCTGTTCCTTGCCGTTGTCCAGGCGGAAGAAGTCAAGCAAAGTGTTAAGCATATCCCGCATACGGTCGGAGGATTGCAGTATGTTTTGGATATACTGCCCGGACTTATCCTCACACTGTTCTTTCCGTATCAGTCCGGCATAGCCTGTTATTGCTGTCAGCGGTGTGCGCAGTTCATGGGTGATAGTATGTACCGCCTTCTTCCTTGACGTTATCAGTGCCTCGTTCCGTTGTACGGATTGTTCCAGTTGCCTTATCAAATCAGTTGTCTTGTGCTTGTATTGTTTAATGCTTTTTGCATCACGATGTATGATGATGTAGGAAATTAACAACAATAGAAGAACGAATCCCATTAAACCGCCTACTTGCATAAATGACTTTTCACGCATGGCAACTATTTCGTTTTCCCGGCTTTGCAGTTCGGTTTGTACCTTTTCTTCTATTTGGCAAATCAATTCTTGCAGTTGTCTGTTAAGTTCTGCATTACGAGCTGCAAGGCTGTCGGCTTCTTCCGACAATTGGCGATCCTGCACTTTCTGTTCGCTGATTACGTTTCTATTGACCGAATGAAGGATAGTGGTTGATACTGCTGGAGTTACTTCCTTTTTTTTGCCGAATATGCCTAAGAAACCTTTTCGTTTTGGCTTTTTGGACTGTTCCTGCACACTTTTCTGTACAATAACCGGAATTTGATTGGCTATCTTCTTGTTAATAGATTGTTGTTCATCCATTAACCGGACTATCTGGAACATCTGTCGTTCCTTATCCTCTAAAAGACTGCGCACACTATCGATGCGCTCTGCTGGATAGGTGGCCTTGAAACGGCAGAGCATACTGTCCATTGCCATACGCCGTGCATGGTAATGCTCGATATCTTTATCGTTCCATTCCAGTATTGTTTCACCCAATAGAGAAAATTTTATCATTTGAATATTGATATTGTTTATTTCTTTTCGGAGCTCGTCTATTTTTTTATTGCCAAGTTCTAATGCTTCTATCTCCTGCCATTCATAGAGGCTATTATATGCCATACATCCGATAAGAATGGAGATAAGTATATATCCCAACCGTATTGCCTTATAGAAATTTCCTGACCGCTCCATTATTTTAATGACATTGATTTTTGGAACATGAATAAAAGTTTATCTTTTTCGTTCATGCGGATAT
>ENA-OQAJ01000029-OQAJ01000029.1-human-gut-metagenome-genome-assembly--contig:-NODE-29-length-35562-cov-4.059800_pt1 | contig 35562 bp, 46 predicted proteins | sample MGYA00242736_ERZ504529 | MGnify/ENA primary metagenome ERZ504529 (study PRJEB26092, sample SAMD00036275) | human gut metagenome | host: Homo sapiens | study: EMG produced TPA metagenomics assembly of...
ATTTGCCTGTATTACATGCAATATATGTTTCACGTGAAACATACACTGTAAAACAGTCAAGTAAATAAAATTCATCCGCATTTATTACTTACTCATAACCGAATAACTGCTTCACGGTTGTATCAGGACCTGCTTGTGTTCCTGATACAACCTCATCCCTCCACACACCACATTTTTGTTTCTCGTAGCTTCACAAGGAGATGGGAACTTTCCTGATTCGATATAAAAAATATCGCTCATTTTCTATCTTGTTTCACATGTTACCTTCCTTACTCCAATCTACAAAAGCATTGTAAATTTTCCACCAATAGCGTATAATAAAAGCCAGAAAATATTCAGAAAAATACCATCAGATCAGTGAATTTTAGTGCATCGAACAGTATTTTCCCAAATCATTTAATACGAATTTCAGGAGGCTTTCAATGAAGAAAAACGGACATAAACTACTTACTCTTGCTGCTTTATTAGGAACAGCCACAGGAGTTATTCATATTACAAATCGTTTTATAGATGCCACATCTCAGCTTAAAGATATGCTGGAGCAACCACATGGTAAAACATATGACTGGCGTTTTGGAAAAATCCACTATACAAAGCAGGGACATGGTTCTCCACTGCTTCTCGTTCACGATATAATGCCAGGCGCATCTGGCTATGAATGGAATGCCGTTGAAAATCAGCTGGCAACAGAACATACCGTTTACACGATTGATCTTTTGGGCTGTGGACGCTCTGAAAAGGCAGAGATTACCTACACAAATTTTGTATTTGTGCAGCTTCTCTGCGACTTTGTTAAGAATGTAATTCACGAAGAAACAGATATTATTGCCAGTGGTTTTTCCGGTTCTTTTTGCAATCATGGCATATCGTAATAATTCCGACTATATTCGCAAGATCATGCTTGTAAATCCACCAAGTCTCAGTTCACTGAAGCAGGCCCCATGTGAAGACAATAAATTATTCAAACACATAATCGAACTTCCTGTCTTCGGAACACTGATCTATCATATCGCATGTGCACGTGAGGCTATCAGCAGCATGTTTATGGAACAGTTATTTTATAATCCGTTTCACGTGACCGATACACTTGTAGATACTTATTATGAATCCGCGCATAAAGGTGGTTCCAACGCCAAATATCTCTATTCCAGCTATATTGGCAAGTATTTGAATATCAGCATCAACAACGCAGTTGAATCTTCTGATGCCTGCATTTATATCATTTCCGGCAAAAAAGAGGCTTCTGGTTCTCTCATTGCCGAAGAGTATCAGAAACTGAATTCTTCTATTGAAACTGCAACAATTCCTGATACCAGACATCTTCCTCACATCGAAGATCCTGAGCATTTTCTGGAGCAGGTATCAATTTTTCTGTAAACAAAAAAGCTCCTGCTTGCAGGATTCTCCTCCTGCGGCAGATTGCTTCAGCGGCATAATTGGCATAATTTCTCTCCGGCGCAGCGTGATCCTGCCCGGAGATTTTTTTTTGTGTCATTGGAACATTACGGAGTAATCACCTATGGCATAAAAAAAAATGGGGGTTGTCACATTGTGATATGCTACCCTCATATAGGACAATGAAATAATAAAAAGTCCTATATGGAGGCAACAATTTGTCAGTGCGACAACCCCATTTTCGTATTTTATTTATTATTGTTTCACGTGAAACATCAGCTCTTATTTTATCTTAAAGCCTGTTCCAAATACATATGTGTTGTATTATCAATCAGCTTATGGGTAAGCTCTGCCATATGCTGTGTAGATTCCTGGTTTTCAGAAGAGAGCCATGTCTTGATCATTCCTACACATCCATTCAGACAAAAGGCGTACGCATACTCAATATCCCGATTATTCTTAGGCAAACGAATAGACAGACGATGCAGAACTGTATCCGCAATCAGCTTTTCGATTCGGCTGACAAACGCCATATCCCCATTTTTTCCGAGCAGTGCAATACAAATATCCTTATTATTATCCAAAATTGTAAAAATCTGCTCAATAAACGGATAAGAACTCTCCTTATTGTTAAGAGGATCAAGCGGATAATCTTCTACTAAATGAGAAACTTCATCCATCAGTTCCGCCTCAATAGATTCTAACATCTGGTAAATATCTGTATAATGAAGATAAAAAACGTGGAACGGTTGATATCTACTTCTTCCACCAGTTCTTTCACAGTAATCTCTTTAATACTCTTCTTCTGCATAAGACGTGCTAATCCTGCTCGAAGCTGTGCTTTTGTTTTCCGTACTCTTCTATCAACTTTTTCGGCCATTTTTCTTTTCCCCCTGTTATTCCGTAAAGCTATAATAAGTAAAGCGGACATTCGCATTCTACTCTACTTCATGTTCATAAATTACCATATAGTCAAGCGGATATTCGCAATCCGCTTCGCTACTTGCTCATAACCAAATAACTGCTCCGCAGTTTATCAGGACTTGTTTGTACTCCTCCTGATATAAGCAAGTCCCCACTCATTACTTATTGCTTTTCGCAATCCCGCGGAGAGGGCTTCCTTGATTCGGTCATTTTCTCTCAACTATAGTATTTCTGGAATTACTATAATATCATGTTCGTGTCTGCAGCCATAAAAATCATCTTTCTGTATTAGACATTTTTTCGCATTTATGTCCATTAATATACATTCAGTAAATATTTAATGGTTGTATCTATGTTTTGTGTTTAGTATAATACATCACGTAAAGAAAATCAACACTTTGTTTGATAATGGATTTGAGAGCTATTAATAGAATTCAGTATGTTTAATAGATTTTGAAGCATTACTGGAATAAAGTTTGATTAAGCAACTAAGCTTTATATAAAACTAAATAAAGAAAGGGATAGGTAAAATGATCAAAGACGAATGGAAAAGCCTACTTCGTAACAAGCTCATGCTTATCGTTGTAATCGCTATCATCGTTATCCCGCTCATCTATGCAGGCCTGTTTCTGAAATCCATGTGGGATCCTTACGGAAGCGTGGATAACCTGCCGGTGGCCGTGGTAAACGAAGACAAACCAGTTGAGTATAATGGCAAGACGCTAAGTATAGGTAAGGATATGCGGATGAGCTGAAAGACAACGACTCAATGGCATTCAACATTGTAGACAGCAAAACAGCAGAGGACGGTCTGGCAAACGGAACCTACTACATGGTTATCACAATTCCGGAAGACTTCTCCGCAAATGCAGCTACTGTAATGGATGATAACCCCAAGCAGATGGAGCTGACATATCAGACCAATCCGGGAACCAACTACATCGCTTCCAAGCTCAGTGAAACAGCAATGCTGAAGCTTCGCGACAACATCGCCTCCCAGGTTACAGAAACCTATACAGAAACCGTTTTTGATTCTATCTCAGAAGCAGGTGACGGAATGCAGGAAGCTGCTGACGGATCCGGAAAACTTGAAGACGGACTGACTACAGCTGCTGATGGTAACAAAACCATTACCAAGAACCTGAAAAAACTTTCCACAAGTACTCTTACATTCGTAAGCGGTGCTGACAGTCTCACAGAGGGACTTAAGACATACACCGATGGTGTAGCTCAGGTTAACGACGGAGCCAAGAGTCTGGATGATGGAGCAAAACAGCTTGACAGTGGTGTCGCTACTCTCACCAACAAGGTACCGGAGCTTACAACCGGTGTTGACACTCTGGATAAAGGTGTGAAACAGTACACCGCAGGTGTTGATCAGTTGAATGAAAACTCCGATGCACTGAAAAGCGGTGCAAGCAGCCTGGAATCCGGTGCCAAAGCTTTAAGCGAAGGTATCAATACTCTTTCCAGTGGTGCTACAAAGTATGTCAGCGGTGCAGATACTCTGGCTGATGGAACAACCGCTTATGTAAAGGGTGCACAGGAACTGGCAGACGGCGCTAAACAGCTCTCCGCTCTGGAAAGCCTTGGAGATGTTTCTGATGGTATCGCTCAGTTAAATACCGGCGTTACAAAAGGAACTAAAGATTCTCAGTCTCTGGTATCCGGAACTGCAGCTCTGGAAGCAGGAACCAAAAAACTTAACGACACTGTTTCTGCTCTGAAGGGAAGCACTACTGAAGAATCCTTCAAACAGCTTTCCAGTGGCCTTACAAAGGCTCAGAAAGGTATGGAATCTGCTTCCGCCGGTATGACTAAGGCTCAAACTGGTATGGAATCCGCTTCCGCAGCCATGACTCAGGGTGCGTCAGCTGTTACCGGTCAGATCGTACCTGGTCTTAACAGTGCAGCAAGTGCTCTTACTGATGCAAGTACAATGCTTTCTTCCAAAGCAGAGGGTCTTGGTACTGCATTTGGTGGAATGAAAGCTCAGATCAGTGCAGTAAGCTCCGCAATGGATACATACGGACAGACAACAACTTCAACACTTAATGACGCAAACGGAAGAATTGATGCCGCACAGCAGGCTATGAACTCTGCTGTTGCAGAACTTCAGGCAATTCAGAGCGCACAGGATGAAGATGGAAAAAATTTCCGCTGAAAGCCTCAGCAATGTGATCAATACTCTGTCCGGTGCTGCCGGAAGCGCTTCTCAGGTAGATACTTCCTTTGCAGCCGGATATTCTGATCAGGTTTCCCAGTTGGGCGTTGTAAATGGTGAAATTGATGCAGTTCAGGGAGAACTTGGAGATGCACTTTCACAGCTGAACAGCAAAACTGAGGATATTAAGAGCAGTGTACAGACTCTGACAGGTGCTGCAGCAACTTTGAACCAGCTTGCAGACGGACTGACAAGTGGTGCTACAGAAATGAGCAATGGTGCAGCAGAAATGGGCAGCGGTGCTACAGAAATGGGCACAGCCGCTACTACAATGGGCGCAGTTGCAGGTCAGCTTCCTACAGATATGATCTCTCAGCTTTCCGCTGTTACACAGCAGCTGTACGCGGGTGCAACAGCTGTAAATACCGGAACAAAAACTGTTTCCGCCGGACTTCAGAAACTGGAGACTGGTACCGCAGCTTTCCCGAAAGCAGCCGCCGGAATCAAAGCTCTGAACGATGGATTTGATAAATTAACCGCAAACAACAAGAAACTTACTGATGGCGCAACAAGTCTGAAAAAAGCAGGAAAACAGATCACAAGCGCACTTCCGCAGGTGAAATCCGGTGCAGGTCAGCTTGCCGATGGTTCTGAAACACTGACTACAGGAATTAAGACATACACAGATGGCGTCGCTAAACTGGCCGCTAACAGTTCTGCTCTTACAAGCGGTACCAGTCAGCTTTCCACTGGAGCTAAAACTCTTTCCAGCGGTGCTACTACTCTTGCAAACGGAACTAAGACATTAGCAAACGGTACCTCAACTCTTCTCAGTGGTACCAAGAAACTTGTAAGTAACAACAGCACTCTGAACAATGGTGCGAAACAGCTTGCAGATGGTGCTGCTCAGATCCAGAGTGGTTCCTCTCAGCTGTATGATGGTTCCAAGAAACTTGGAAGTGGTATGAAAGAACTGAAAGATGGTTCCAAGACATTAACCACAAGCCTCAGTGATGGAGCTAAAACAGTTAAAGATAACTCAGCAAGTGATGAAACAATTAAAATGTTCGCAACACCTGTTGTGAGCGATGAAACAAAACTTACCGATGTTCCGAATAACGGACACGCAATGGCACCTTATATGATGTCTGTAGGCCTCTGGGTTGGTGCACTGGCATTCTGCCTGATGTATCCTCTGGCTCAGTATAAAGGCAAACTGAAATCCGGTTTTGCATGGTGGGCAAGCAAAGCTCCGTACTTTATCCGGTAGCAATGCTTCAGGCAATCTGTCTGATCCTTCTGTTACATGCATTTAACGGATTCACCCCTGCTGAGATGGGCAAGACAGTTCTCTTTGCCTGCCTCGCAGCAATGACCTTTACATCTATGATGTACTTCTTCAACATTACACTTGGTAAAGTAGGAAGTTTCCTGATGCTGGTATTCATGGTCGTTCAGCTTGCAGGATCTGCCGGTACTTATCCGGTCGAGATTTCTCCTGCATTTGTTGCAAAGATTCACGCATACCTGCCATTCACTTACACAGTTGATGCATTCCGTGCAACGATCAGTGGTGGCAGAAGCATTACTACTTCTGTAATTGTACTGGCTGTACTGTTTGTGATCTTCACGATCCTGACAATCCTTCAGTTCAATCACATGGCCAAGAGAAAAGAAAAGAAGAAAAAAATCGTTCTCTTCGACTGGCTGGAAGAAAGAGGTCTTGCTTAACTAATATGTAACTGACAGAAGCTCCCCCGAACCTTCTGTTGGATATAAAAAAATAAACCTGTACGGTGGACTGAAAACCACTGTACAGGTTTTTTTATTATAGAAAGCCCCGGAACTCCTGATCCATGGAATTCCGGGGCTTAGTTTTATTTTTCACTTTTCCGCCTCAGCCGTTGGTGTTGCTGTGGCTTCTGTTTTTGATTCACCGTTTATCAGTGTCTCATATGCATTAAACATTTCTTTTACCGTCATTTTGTTTACGAGAAATACTTTGTTTCCAACGACAGCTGCGTAATAGTTTGTGTCATATGTGTAGAAGGTAACGGTTGTCTGGTTCTTATCAGAGTCTGTGAATACAGCAGTCATCTCCGGGTCTGTAGCCGGTGTATAAGCGTCCGTCAGTCTCTTCTGGCCTGCCATATTTATCAGCTTGTTATAGAAAGTGGTAAAGGTTGTACTTTCTATCTCCTTACCATCCAGCTGATAAGTCGTTGTCTCTTTGTCATTGCCGTCATCATCTTTGGATGTTTCACGTGAAACATTTACAGTATTTGTTGCGCCGCCGTAAGTAACCTGAAGCTGATCCAGATTTTTTTACAGACAGATAATTGACGATCAGTGACCAGAGATCTGATGGTGCTTTGTCAATAACTGCGCTCAGAGTATCCGCGGACATTGTATAAATATGTTTGTTATCCACAGTTACATATCGACTGCCATCACTTGCTTCATCGCCAACGTAGATAACAAGTTGTTTATCTACTGTTGTTGTCTTGGTATCCTCTGAAGAACTGCTGTCATCAGAAGCATCCGTGCTGTCAGAACTATCTGTCGAACTGTTTTCTGCTGAAGCTTTATCATCAGTACTGTCGACACTCTCAGAATCACTCTCAGAGGCTGTAGAATCCTTTTCTGAAGAATCTGTACTGTCTGAGCTGTCATCCTTCACCTCTTCCTGATAATCCACTGTAATCGTCGCATACGGCTTATCAAGGCCATACTGTGAAAGATCCTCTGCATTATAATTTACAAACTGATCATATGCAAAATTTCCAAGTCCGGAGGTTACATTTCCTGCTGCTGTAGTATCCGCAGTTTCTTTATCACTGCTTCCATCGCTGGAAACATCCCAGGTAGCTCCATCAGAATTTTCTTCCAGAACATAGGAATCTTTATCCTCGCTTACCTGGATTTTCTTTACTGTGGAAGAATCAATTGTCGGGAAATCTTCTCCCTGTGCATAATCGTAAAGAGATTTCATAAACGGAGTGACCGTATCTGCCGCTACTACATACACAGTACTGTCATCATCATCTTTGGAAATGTAATACTGATTCGTGGAAGTATTCTCATCTCCGATATTAAACTTGGTTGTGCCATCACTGGTATCAACGGTCACCGTATTGGACGGGGAATCCAGTCCATATTCGGTAAGATCGTCTACTTTTTTCAGAACCCTGTCAGCTTCCACCTTTTCGATGGCGGAAGCTGCAGAATCCAGAGTTGTCTGATTTACAGGGAAAGCAGTCTCATCTTTTTTCACCCAGGAATCATCTTTTTTCTCAAAGGTAGTTTCCTTCTTGTCTACGATAAATTCCAGAGATTTGATGTCATCCGTTTTCACGGAAAACACTTCTGTTTTGCTTTCCTCCTCACTGCTGCTCTCTGTCTTTTCCTCTTTGGATACGTAGGTATTCAGTCCCACATACGTACCACCTAGAACTGCCAGAACAACAACAGCTGAAACAAGTTTGGTTGATTTTTTCATTATGCTTTTCTCCTCTTAAGCCAGATTAAAAATCCTGCAACAAGGAACACTCCCGGGATCAGACCAATAGTACAGATCTTCCAGAAGGCCGCATCATAATCCGTTACGGTCAGGCTTGTAGACTCAAGGCTCTTGGATGGGATGGAAACGGAATTGCCGTCATCTGTGCTGGTCATCCAGTTTAAGGACTCCAGAAGAAGTTTTTCATTTCCGCCGGATACCATCTGGTTTACCTGACTCTCCATCAGATTTGCTGTGGAATAGTAAACGATCTGTGTTTCCTTGTCATCATCCAGTTTCTCAGTAATGGCAACACCAAGATCAAACGGGCCGTCTACATCTCCGTCTTCTTTCTCGATATTGCTGCTCTGCATGTTTGTCTTAGAGTAAGCCTGGTCAGAAGTTGTCAGGATACTGTCAATCGTTACGGTATCTCTTACATCATCTGTTTTCTGAATACCCTGTGCATATGGAGCCAGTACATAAGAGCCTGCGGAAGCGGTCTCAGAGCTTGCATCTGTGCTGTTAACAGTCGGTACCAGATAATACGGCATCTGCATTCCATAATGCTGGCTGTCGCCCTCAAATACGATTCCTGCTGCACGCTTTACGCCATAATTTTCAAGGACAGCATCGAAGTTCGGCAGATCATCCTGTGTATAATCAGAGAAGATCATGGCCTTTCCGCCCGCCTCCAGATAATCCAGGATCTCTGTTTTTCTTCCTCGGAAATATCGCTCGTCGGAGATACGATCATCAGGCAGTCAGCATCGTCCGGAACTTTTCCTTCTGTGAGAAGGTTCAGATCCTTGATATCAATGTTGGCTTTCTGGATATCCTCTTTAAAGCTGGAATCCAGATCTTTTTCGCCATGTCCGGATAACGTGTACATGATCGGAAGGTTCTCGGATGTCACATATCCGATAGCACTTGTGATCTGTCCCTCACCGTCAAATCCGGTCGTGGTCTGCTTCCAGGTATTGTAGTCTACAGAAGTAGAATACATATCGTTGTAATTGATAACTTTGTTTCTGTCTCCGCAAACTACGATCAGGCTGTTTGATGCAAGATCATCGCTTGTATATTCAGAAGCAAATTTCGGATTTACAACCGGATCTTTTTACTTCAACTTTAATATGTTTGGACTCATCTTTATAGCGTGACAGCAGGTTGGAAATCGTATCATCCTCAGAGCCGCTTGGCGCGATCTGGTAAATGGTCACATCTTTATCCAGTGCTTTCAGCACTTTCTCTGTCTCATCACCGATGGTATAAAGCTTGGATGAACTTACATCCAACTGCGAATATTTAGACGGGATTGCACCTACGATCATATTGATCACAACTACGATCACGATAAAGATCGCTGCCATAGCCATGCTGTAAGTACCATTTTTAATATGCTTTTTACTGATAGTGCCTACCAGTTTTTTCGGATCTGGTTTATGTTTCTTTTTCCCGGAATCCTGCGCAGTTTCTGTCTCTACTGCCTCGCTTTTATTTTTCTTGAATTTCTCACTGAATTTCATTTCCATTCACCCCCCTAGTTCCAGCGTCTCTTCTGAATGGACTGCATGGTGAGAAACAGACAGATTGCAACGACAGAGATAAAATATACGATTCCTGTCACGTCAAACACACCGTTTGTAAAGTTCTCATAATGTCCGCTCAGATTAAATACATTCAGTACTTTCTGGATACCACCCTGGAAAATACTTGATTTTACAACGTATACGATCACAAGGGCAACTTCTCCTACAACTCCGATCACTGCAGAGATCAGAACATTTTTGATCATGGTATAAATGATAATTGCGATCGCCACGATCAGAAGTCCGAATGCCACTGCCGTTGACATGGAAGTCTGTGAGAAAAATGAGGAAATTCCATTCATCATATAGAAAGCAAACAGAAATACAAAAGTAAGTACTGCTGCAATTACCTGGCTTTCCGTAAGTGCTGACATAAATACACCAATTGCCAGATTCGCACATCCAAGAAGGAAAAATCCCAGGATTCCTGTATATGCGGAAGCATAGGAAATGGTTCCAAATTTACTCATGATCAGTGGATAAAAGCACATGATCACAACCGGAATGGCAAATACGGCTACCAGTGCAAGGTATTTTCCAAATACGATATCCCACACAGATATCGGCGCTGTCAGAAGCAGCTGATCTGTTTTTTGTTTACGTTCTTCTGCAAGTACACGCATGGAAAGGATCGGCACACCGATCAGGAACACGAAGGTCAGTGCGCTTAATGTAGATTCAAATTTTGAATAACCTGCTGAGAGCTGATATGCGGAAAAATAAAATTCCAGTCAGCACCAGGACAAAAAATATGAAGAGATATCCAACCATGGAGGTCAGATAGCTTTTCAGTTCTCTTTTAAAAATTGCTGTCATGACTGATCCCCCTCTTTTTTATCTGAAGCTTTCTCCGTTTTCTCAGATTTTTCTGTTTCCGAAGATTTATCTTCTACCGGTTTCCACTGTGATCTTTCCTGTTTCCCGGTGGATTTCTTTTTTTCTCCTTCGGTAAGCTCAAGGAATACATCCTCAAGAGAAACTCTCTTAACCTGCATCTCGTAGATCGGGCAGTTTGCTTTTGCCATAGCATAGAAAACTTTTTCGCGGATATCCACATTTTCCTGAATGGAAACTTTTGTTTTCCACAGTTCTTCGTCGCTGTCGTAGGACATTTCCACACCGGTAACGCCTTCGATCGTTTCCAGATCTTTTCGGATGGTATCTTTCTCGCCTTTTACTTTCATAAGGAGACTGTTGGAACCTGCTGCCAGACGTTCCAGATTGTCCGGCGTATCACTGGCTACCAGTTTTCCGTGTGAAATGATCAGAACGTAATCACATACTGCTCTCACCTCGGAAAGGATATGAGAACTTAAGATAACCGTATGTTTCTGTTTCAGGCTTTTGATCAGGTCACGGATCTCGATGATCTGCTTCGGGTCAAGTCCTACTGTAGGCTCATCCAGGATGATCACTTCCGGATATCCAAGGATCGCCTGTGCAAGGCCAACTCTCTGGCGGTAACCTTTGGAAAGGTTTTTGATCAGACGGTCTTTCATGTCTGTGATCTTTACCATATCCATGACTTCTTTTATCTGTTTGTCTTTCTGGTTTCTTGGGATTTTTTTCAGATCAGCCGCAAATTTCATGTACTCAAGAACAGTCATGTCAAAATAGAGTGGCGGCATTTCCGGCAGATAGCCGATACATTTCTTGGCTGCCTCCGGTTCTTCCAGAATGTCATGACCATCGATCATTACTTTTCCCTCTGTGGAAGCAATGTATCCTGTGATCATGTTCATTGTTGTTGATTTTCCTGCACCGTTGGGGCCCAGGAATCCGTAAATTTTCCCCTTTTCGATCTGAAAGGAAAGATGGTCAACGGCTGTATGATCGCCGTATTTTTTGACCAGATTACTTACTTCGATCACTTTACTCTCCTCCTTTTATTCTCCGGGAAATACTTTTTCAATTCTTGATTTCCCATCTTATAAGATGCCAGAGGCAAAAGGTCGTAAAACAGAGGCCCTTTGACTCTGGCGTCTTTTCAATAGAAAATGCCCCTGGATGAAACAGAGAATGGGGGAATCCAGGGGCATCTCTATCATTTTATAGTGTAAAAGTAATTTGTGATAAAAGTAGGATAAATTTGTGATAATTTTGTGAAACAAATCAGCGAAAAATCTCCTGTCACACAAATTCTTCTTTTGTTCGACAGGAGATTACATTTTCTGAGCAGCAAGATTCTGTTATGCCAGTGGTTCTCTGAGCGGCGTTCCTGCTTTTCTCGGGTATTTTCCAGGTGTGTTTTTTACTTTTTCGATGATGACCAGGGAACGGCTGATCTCGGATCCCGGAAGATCGAAGTACTGAATGTCTCGGATCTTTCCACCGAGGATTTTTACTGCTTTTTCCGCCGCTTCGGCTTCTTCCTTTACTGAGCCGGATTATAGGAGACAAAAAGTCCTCCGACTTTTACGTATGGGAGACAGTATTCGGACAGGGTTGCAAGACCGGATACTGCTCTGGATACACAGAGGTCATATTTTTCTCTGTAGGCTTTGTTTTTTGCATATTCTTCGGCTCTTCCGTGGATGGCTGAGATGTTCTCAAGTCCAAGGAGTGCAAAGGTTTCTTCCAGGAATTTCACTCTTTTGTTCAGGGAATCCAGAAGGCAGGCTTCCAATTCCGGGAAAGCGATCTTCAGGGGAACCCCCGGAAATCCGGCACCGGTTCCGATGTCCATGACCGTTTTTACCTTGCTCATATCTACGGCTTTGACACAGCAAAGGCTGTCCAGGAAATGTTTCACGAGAACCTCATCGAATTCTGTAATTCCGGTAAGGTTCATAACTTTATTTTTTTCTACAAGGAATTCGTAGAACTGGATAAACTGATTTTTCTGCGTGTCATTAAGAGTAATTCCAAGTTCTTCGCAGCCTTTTTCCAGGATTTCTAAATTGTACATGCAGTTTCCTCTCTTATTCTTTGTTTTTTATGTTTTCATTATTCAGAATGTTATCAATGTTTATGTCCGGCTTTGCTTTCCAGGTATACAAGAAGTACAGAGATATCTGCCGGGGATACGCCGGAGATTCGGGATGCCTGGCCGATGGATACCGGTCTGTAAGCCTCCAGTTTCTGACGTGCTTCAATGCGGAGGCTTCCTACATCTTCATAATCAATGTCTTCCGGAATTTTTTTTCTGCTCCAGTTTTTTGAACTGCTCCACCTGTTTCATCTGGCGGCGGATATAGCCATCATATTTGATGTTGATCTCTACCTGCTCACATACATCTTCTGGAAGTTCCGGTCTTTCTTTATCAATCGGTGCAAGCACTTTATAGTTAAGTTCCGGTCTGCGGATCAGCTCTGCAATGGTGGTTCCTGATTTCAGCAATGTACTTCCCTGAGATTCCAGAAGGCTCTGTACTTCTGCAGAACCGCCTACAGTCGTATGTTCTACTCTCTCGATCTCTTCATGGATCATTCGTTCTTTTTCCTGCAGTTTATGGTATGTCTCATCATCGATCAGGCCAACCTCCCAGCCTTTTTTGCGGAGACGGAGGTCTGCATTGTCCTGACGGAGCAGCAGGCGGTATTCGGCGCGGCTTGTCATCATTCGGTACGGCTCATGGTTTTCTTTTGTTACCAGATCATCGATGAGAACGCCGATATATGCCTCGGAGCGATCCAGGATCAGCTGTTCTTTTCCTTTTACTTCCATGGCTGCGTTGATTCCTGCGATCAGACCCTGAGCGGCTGCTTCCTCGTATCCTGAGCTTCCGTTAAACTGTCCGCCGCTGAAAAGGCCCTTGATCTTTTTGAATTCCAGTGTCGGGTAGAGCTGGCGTGGATTGATGCAGTCATACTCAATGGCGTAGGCATTTTTTCACGATCTTGGCATGCTCCAGGCCTGGTACGGAATGGTACATTTCGTACTGGACATCTTCCGGAAGGGAGCTGGACATTCCTCCGATGTACATTTCATTTGTGTAAAGGCCTTCTGGCTCAATGAATACCTGATGGCGTTTTTTTGTCTGCAAAACGGACGACTTTATCTTCGATGGACGGGCAATAACGCGGACCGGTTCCTTCGATCATTCCGGAATAAAGAGGGGATCTGTCCAGGTTTGCGCGGATGATCTCGTGTGTTTTTTCGTTTGTGTAGGTCAGCCAGCAGGATTTCTGCTCGATCTGTACGGATTCCGGGTCTGTGGAGAAGGAGAACGGTACGACTCTTTTGTCTCCGAACTGCTCTTCCATTTTGGAATAATCGATGGTGTTTCCGGCGATCCTGGCAGGGGTTCCTGTTTTGAAGCGGAACATTTCGATTCCCAGTTTTTTCAGAGAATCCGTGAGATAGTTGGCTGCCTGAAGGCCGTTTGGTCCTGTGTAGTTGCTGACATCGCCGTAGATGCAGCGGGCCTTGAGGTAGGTTCCTGTACAGAGAACTACGGCTTTTGCGTGGTAGGTGGCTCCTGAAAAGGTTTTTACACCGGTGATGTGGTTATCTTCTACCAGAAGTTCTGTTACTTCGCCCTGGCGGATAGTTAAGTTTTCTGTGTTTTCCAGAGTTTTTCGCATCTCGGTGCTGTAAGCCTGTTTGTCGGCCTGGGCACGGAGAGAATGGACTGCAGGGCCTTTGGACTGGTTGAGCATTTTGGACTGGATGAATGTTTTGTCTATATTTTTGCCCATTTCTCCACCGAGGGCGTCCAGTTCGCGGACGAGATGGCCTTTGGAACTGCCGCCTACGTTGGGGTTGCAGGGCATCAGGGCGATGCTGTCTACGCTGACTGTGAACATGACTGTTTGCAGGCCCAGACGGGCACTTGCTAATGCGGCTTCGCAGCCTGCGTGGCCGGCGCCTACTACTATGATGTCGAAAGACTGTTCCAGATTTTTCATGCTTTTTCTCCTTTATTTCTATTTTTTATCTTTGTTTTTATTGTGTGATGTATGTTTTGCTTTCCTTGGCAGGAGGCATGGGGTTCTTGCTTTGGGAAGATAAGGAAAACCGCAAAGGGGCCGTAAAGCCACGGCCCCTCTGCACACCCCTCGGGCTTTTTTTAGAAGCGCTTGGTTGTGGGGATGTGTGACTTTATCGACTTTTGTCTGTATTCTTCGGTGTTGAATATGGGACGCTGTGCCGATTGTTGCAGTGTAGCTGCAACGAGGCTCTCGACGTGCGGTGCACGTCTGCGGGGGTATACAAAGTTCTGTTTGCCACGTTTCGGCTCAGTGTTGAATTGCCAGTACAGAAGCATACAGGCACAGGTTAGTAACTTTCTGCCTTTCTCAATCGCCGCACTTTGTAAAAAAGGCCCAGGGGTGTGCAGAGGGGCGCGGCCTTGTGCCCCTTTGCGGTTTTCTCACATTCCAATGTGAAGTACCTCTGCGGGCTTCCGCAACCTATACCTATGCATAAGTCCCTGCGTACTCACGCAACCCTCGTGGGAACTACTTGCCCATACAAAATTTAGAGAATATCTCATTAACAAGGTCTTCCCCAAGTGATTCTCCCAGAATCCTTCCCAAACTCTCATACGCATCCGTCAGATCTATAGAATAAAAATCCTCCGGCATTCCGCTCTCTATACTGTTCTCTACCAGAGAAAGACTCTCCTTCGCTTTCAGAAGTTCCTGCCTGTGGCGCTCATTCGTGATATATACTTCATCATTGAAGTTTATCTCCCCACTGAAGAACATTTCCCGGATTTTTTTCTTCCAGATCCGTAATTCCTGTTTCTTCTTTTGCAGAGATTGGAATTACCGGCTGGTTTATTCTGGACTTCAAATCTTCTATATCTATAGCAGATTTAAGATCTGTCTTGCTGTAGAGGACAATTGTCTTTTTCTCTTGCAAAATTTTTTATGATTTCTTCGTCGTTTTCATCCAGCGGTACGGAGGAATCTACGACATAGAGAATCAGATCCGCATCTGCTGCCATTTCTTTGGCTTTGGATACGCCGATCTTCTCAACGATATCTTCCGTCTGGCGGATTCCGGCTGTGTCGGCGATCTTTAATGTGATCCCGTGCAGGTTGATGTACTCTTCCAGTACATCTCTGGTGGTTCCTGCGATGTCGGTTACGATGGCTCTGTCTTCTCCCAGAAGCAGATTCAGCAGAGATGATTTTCCTGCGTTTGGCTTGCCCAGGATTACTGTCCGGATGCCTTCCTGAATAATCTTTCCGTCTCCGGATGTTTTTAACAGGTTCTGTATTTTTTCTTTTTCTTCTGCTACGATCTGCTCTAATTCTTCTGAGTATCCTGTCAGATCATAGTGCTCCGGGTCGTCTAATGCCGATTCAATGTACGCTATATGGTACAGTAATTTTTCTCTGATCTGCTGTACGGTTTTTCGGACTGAACCCTTTAATTGGCCTACAGAATTCTTTAATGAGTACTCATTTTTGGACTGTATCACGTCCATAACGGCTTCTGCCTGGGAAAGATCGATCCTTCCATTGAGGAATGCACGCTTGGTAAATTCTCCCGGTTCGGCAATAATGGCTCCGTTTTTCAGCACAGTTTCCAGTACTTTTTTCATAGCCAAAACACCGCCGTGGCAGTCGATTTCTATGGTATCTTCCCCTGTATAGGTTCTTGGTGCGCGCATGGCCATGACCAGAACTTCGTCTACCATTTCTTCACTATCATAGATATATCCATAATGGATCGTGTGGCTTGGAACGTCTTTCAGAGATTTTTTTCCTCCTTTAGAACGGTATACTCTGGATGCGATCTCGAAGGCCTCCGGGCCACTGATCCTGACGATTCCGATTCCCGATGCACTCATGGCCGTGGAAATCGCCGCAATCGTTGTCTCTTCCATTTTTCACTCTCCTTTATCAGGCGGATAAAAGCATCCGCATCTGCTATGTAATTCTGCATCAGATAACTGCTGCACAGTTTATCCGGTTAAACGCAAAAATGTTACTCCGGAAAAGCTTTTTACACGCAAAAACACGTGTTATTCACGCTTTCACCTAGAATAACATCTTCTGTCAGTTTCCATATTTATAAAGCTGATCTCTGCATTCCGGATGTCCGCTGCAGAAATATCTTTTATTATTTGCTCTTCAATGATTATAAAGAATTGTTGTGGAGATTGCAATGATAATTTTTAACCAAATCAAGTAAGTCCCCTGCTTCCATTGCGAATATCCGCTTGACTTTCCGGTTTTATGAAAAAAAGCCGCATCCACGAAGCTTAACGCTCCGGGATACGGCTTATATTCTTACCACTGAATCAGTAATTATTACGTTTCAGTTTTACCACTACATGTCTGTAAGGTTCTTCTCCCTCACTGACTGTCTCTACATAGCGGTTGCCCTGCAGAGATGCATGGATGATTCTTCTCTCGTATGGATTCATCGGCTCCAGAACTACCGGTTTTCTGGTTTTCTTTACCTTGAAGGCGATTCCTCTTGCAAGGTTTTCCAGAGTTTCTTTACGGCGGCGTCTGTAGTCCTCTGTATCAAGCTTTACACGAATGTAAGTAGACTCGCCTTTGTTTACTACAAGGCTTGTCAGATACTGAAGAGAATCCAGTGTCTGACCTCTTTTTCCGATCAGGATACCCATATCCTCACCTTCAAAATCTACATCCAGAGAACCGTCAGCTGTGTTGTATTTCGATGTGATCTCCACTTCTCCAAGATCCATGGATCCGAATACATCACGAAGAAATACTACTGCTCTCTCCTCAACCTCTTTGATCTTCTCCGGATCAGTCAGGATCTCTACCGGTCTGCCCTGCTTCGGTGCTTTTTCACGTGTTTCCTTTGGCTGGCGCTCCTTCGGAGCTCTCGGCTGTTTCTCACGTGCAGGTTTTGCTTTACCCTGGGAATCTCTTGCAGGTCTTTCCTTCGGTGCTGCAGCCTTCAAAGGTGCCTCTTCAGATGTTTTCTCCGCCTGTACAGACTCTGTTTTTACCGGTTTCTTCTCCTTTACAGGAGCTGCCTTCGGTGCAGATTCTTTCTTTACATTTGGAGTAAAAGGCTTGTCTAATTTCTTCTCTTCTTTAATAGCGTCCAGTTTCACGGACTCTACCAGTTCATCGATCTCCTGCATATCAGAAACTGGCTCGATTCTGCGAACTTTGATCACGGCAGGTTTGCTGCCGATTCCGAAGAATCCGGAGCTGCCTTCACTGATAACCTGAATATCAAGCTGGTCACTGGAAGTTCCAAGCTCAAGACACGCTTTTGTGATAGCTTCATTCTTTGTTTTTGCTGAAAACTGAATGTAATCCTCCATTACGAACCCCTCCGTTCCTGATTATTTCTTCTTATTTCTCTCATCAAAGTCTCTTACGAGATTTGCTTTGGCTGTGATGCTGCCTGGTTTTGCATTTCTTGCCTTCTCATAAGCAGTATCAACCTTCTGTGCTCTGTCTGAAGCACCGTTGTTTCCGCTGTTACCCTTATTGATCACAGGTTTTATTGATATTCTTGGCGGACTGATGAGCCTGGTTGGTGATCTTCTGCGGCGGAAGTCCTTCCTTCGCACGCTTTGCTTCGATCTTCTTCATATTCTCATTAACCAGATCATCAATGTTCATCTTATCAAGATGACGGTTGATGGCAAACTGCTGGGCACTTCGCACGACAGCACTGGCGATCCAGTAGATACCAAGACCAACCGGGAATGTGAAACAGAAGAATGCAGACATCAGAGGCATGACCATGTTCATGGTTTTCATGGAGTTTGCCATTGCGCTGGCCTGATCATTTCCGTCTGCCGGCTGTGTTGCAGCCTGTGGCATAAGCTTCAGGTTCAGCATCTGAGTTGCCCATGCAAGAACCGGGATCAGAAGTGCTACGATCGCAAGTAACAGAGAACCATGATTTTTGAAGAACTCCATGATATAGTACAGCGGCTGATCTGCGATATTCAGGCCACAGAAGCCCTGCATCTTGGAAATATTTCCGGATGCTTTTGTGATCGCATCAGAAAATCCTGAAAACTGATCCATCTGTGCCAACTCTTTCCACTGGGAAGGAGAAAGTGCATACAGAAAATCAACAATAGAGTTACTTGTAGCATTTCCGGCACTGTCCATAACGAGACGTACTCGTGTCATGGAATGGTCTGTGATAAACTGCTGCAGGATATCTGTGTATCCGTTTACAGCTAACAGGTTGTCAACTACACCAGTAAAAATGTTCTTTACACTTCCAACGTAAGCAGGAATCCGGTAGATAACCTGATACAGAGCAAACAGAATAGGCATCTGAATGGCTAACTGTACACAGCTACCGGTTGGAGAAACACCATATTTCTGATAAACAGCCTGGGTTTCTTCGTTCATTTTCATCATGGAGTCCTGATCCTTTTTACCCTGATATTTCTTCTGGATCTTCTGGATCTCGGGCTGCATGATCGCACTTAACTTGGAGAATTTCTGCTGCTTGATCTGCAGCGGTGTCATAAAGGCAAAGATAAGAATACTGAAGATAATGATACAAAGACCAATGTTCTGGATTCCGAACAGGCCGTCAAGCATCTTATATATGCCATCCATGATCCATCCCATCACAGACGCGATCTGTCCGATAATAGGAGTTCCGGTTTTTGTTGCTAAAAACAGTTCCAAATTCATTTCCTCCTAGACTTCTTATTCAATTGTAAAAGTCCGGTAACTATTTCGCCCCGGGAAAAAGAGGCCAAACAGTCACAAAATAATTCATGGCACAGGGTCATAGCCTCCATGGGAAAAAGGATTGCATCGCAGGATCCTCCATGCCGCAAGAAGACTGCCCTTGAATGCGCCATATTTTTCGATTGCTTCCAAACCATATTGAGAACATGTGGGAATATAAGGACATTTCGTTCTCTTCATCGGCGATATATATTTTTGATAGAGTCTTATCATCTTAATCAGAAATTTCTTTATCATGTTCATTCCCTGTTATATGATGCTTTTTTGCAAGATGCATAAAAGCACTCTCGATCTCGTGAAAGCCTTTGCCCTTGGCTGAAGCTCTCGCTACTACTACAATATCAAGGTTACTGTCAAAATCTGTTTCGTTGAGACGATAACTTTCTCTGATCAGTCTGGTGAGTCTGTGGCGAACCACACTATTCCCTACTTTTTTGCTTACTGATATTCCCAGACGATTCTTCATGTGCTGATTCTTCAGCACGTACATCACCAGAAGCCGATTCGCGTATGATGTTCCGTTCTGATATACAACTTTAAAATCTTGATTCTTTTTTAAGGACTCTGATCTGATCAAACGGATCCTCCTTAATCATACCGCCTGCGCGGATATTTCTCCGGATAGAAGAAAAGACCACATAAATGCGGTCTTACAGCTTATGCTGATAACTGTTTTCTTCCTTTTAATCTTCTTGCAGCTAATACTTTACGTCCGCCCTTTGTGCTCATGCGAGCTCTGAAGCCGTGAACTTTAGCTCTGGATCTCTTTTTTGGCTGAAATGTCATCTTCATAGGTAAAGCACCTCCTTTATCTATTTTAATAATTGTTATGAAATAACTTATCATTCAGAACATCGTTTCAATTATATAAATAAACCTCCTTTTCGTCAAGGGAAAATTGCAAAAACCCGATAAATCAGGGGTTTGAAAATACCGCCTGCTTCGTGGTTTTATTTTTATCATTATGTGGATTACGCTTATGGTTTACGTAACATTATCCACAAAATGTGGATAACTTGTGGATAACTAGTGGATTACCAGTAAAACTATCCACTTTTTCAGGATGATTTTTTATAGCATCTTCAAAAAATCCCTTTATTTGCGGTATTTTGACAGTGGACAATTTTATACACATAAATTCTCCGTATTTTCCACACCTCGTTAACTTATGGAAACCGATTTCCCAGTTATACACTATTTTCCACCCTAATCCACAGTAATTTCCCCAAATTATCCACATTGTTTTCCCCAAAATCTCACGTTTTCCATTGCTAAAACCCCATTTTCATTGTAATATATAAAAGGATATCTGTCTCCAGTCGCAAACTGGGGTTATTATATTACTCATGGGAGGAAAAAATGAACGCTGTTATTGAAAAATGGGAGGAGATCCTGCAAACTGTCAAATCTGAATATGAGGTGAATGATGTCCCTTTTAATACCTGGCTTAAGCCACTGGAAGTTTATGAGGTTGACGGAAGTCTGATAACAGTGGCAGTTCCTTCAGAACAGGCGGCAATTGGTGTCAATTACATCAGTAAACGCTACAAAATACCTCTTCAGGTTACAATCTGTGTACTGACAGGCATGGAAGAATGTGAAGTGCGATTTGTTCTGAAAAAAGATCTCCTAACGAAAAGAAGAAGAAAAAAACCTTCCTATGATAAACAGAATCATGATACACGTTACGAAGAAGCTCATTTAAACCCAAAATATACTTTCGATACTTTCGTAGTAGGAAGCAACAACAAATTCGCCCAGGCAGCAGCACTCGCAGTTGCCGAATCACCAGGAGATACCTATAATCCTCTGTTTATTTACGGCGGAGCCGGTCTCGGAAAAACGCATCTTATGCATTCCATCGCTCATTTTATACTGGAACACGACAAAAACAGCCGGGTTCTCTATGTAACCAGTGAGGAATTCACAAATGAACTGATCGAAACCATCCGAAACGGAAATAATACGGCAATGAGCAAATTCCGTGAAAAATACAGGAATATTGACGTTCTTCTCGTCGATGATATTCAGTTTATTATAGGAAAAGAATCCACACAGGAAGAATTTTTCCATACATTTAACAGTCTCCACAGTGCCAAAAAACAGATCATCATATCTTCCGATAAACCTCCGAAAGATATGGAAATCCTGGAAGAACGTTTCCGTTCCCGGTTCGAATGGGGTCTGATCGCAGATATTACGCTGCCAGATTATGAAACTCGAATGGCGATCCTTCATAAAAATGAAGAAATGAACGGTTACAGCATCAGTGAAGATGTTATCAAATACATCGCTACCAATATTAAATCCAACATCCGTGAGCTGGAAGGTGCTTTCAACAAGGTCATGGCCGGAGCCAAGCTTGAGAAAAAAAGAAGTTACACTTGAACTTGCAGAACAGGCACTGAAAGATATTATTTCTCCGGATGAAAAAAAAGGTGATCACACCAGAATACATCATCTCCGTTGTTGCCGAACATTATGGAGTAACACCTGCGGACCTAAGCGGAAACAAACGAAACTCAAAAATCGTCATGCCACGCCAGGTTTCTATGTATCTCTGCCGCGAAATCATCTCCACACCTTTGAAAAATATCGGAAAAGCTCTTGGAAACCGTGACCATACTACTGTTATGCACGGTATCGAGAAGATTGAAAACGAATTGCAGACCGACGATAACTTAAAAAATACCATTGATATATTGAAAAAGAAGATTAATCCACAAGGTTAGGGAAGTTTTCCACATTACTGGTGTATAACGTGTTGATTGTATGTGGAGAGATGTGTACAACTTTTTTGCGAAAAAACGGCGGTAATTTTATCCCCGGGTTATTCACATCCAAAACTACCACTTTTACACAAAGTTATCCCACCCGAAAACCCTGAAAACACCGGCCTCGCGGGAGTTTTTCACAAAATCTGGCCCCCTACGGCGGTTACGGCGGATTTTTTCTATAAATATATTTATAAAAACCACAATTTATCCAGAAAGGGAGTTATACACATTATGAAAATTATCTGCTCCAAATCAAGTCTGTTAAAAAGTGTAAGTATCGCACTCAAAGCAGTTCCATCAAAAACCACCATGCCAATACTGGAATGTATCCTCATGGATGCAACAACAAACCAGATCAAATTTACCACCAACGATATGGAACTGGGAATTGAAACAATTGTTGAAGGTACTATTGAAGAAAAAGGAAGGGTTGCTCTTGATGCAAAAATATTCTATGAAATCATCCGACGACTTCCTGATAACGACATTACCATCAAAACAGACGAAAAATATACAGCAACGATTACCTGTGAAAAAGCAAAATTCAATATTCCTGGCAAATCCGGAGAAGATTTTGCATATTTACCAATGATCGAAAAAGATGAACCGCTGACAATTTCTCAGTACACGCTGAAAGAAATGATCAGACAAACCATTTTTTCTATCGCTGTTAATGAGAATAATAAACTGATGACAGGTGAACTTTTTGAGATTAAAAATAACTGTCTGAAGGTAGTTTCTCTGGATGGACATCGAATTGCGATCCGAAAAATGCCCCTTAAGAGAGAATATTCTGACCGTAAGGTGGTAGTTCCGGGAAAAACTTTAAGTGAGGTAAGCAAGATTCTTTCCGGTGAAGTTGACGATCAGGTAAGTATTTACTTCACAAAAACCATATTTGTTTGAATTTGACCAGACTATGGTAGTTTCTCGACTGATTGAAGGAGAATATTTCAGAATTGATCAGATGCTTTCCAGTGATTACGAGACGAAACTCAAAATCAACAAAAAAGAATTCCTGGATTGTATCGACCGTGCAACGCTGCTGGTTCGTGAAGTTGACAAGAAACCAATTATCATTAATATCACAGATGATGATATGGAACTTCGGATCGATTCTGCAATGGGTTCCATGAATGAAGAGATCGATATTGAAAAAGAGGGTAAAGATATTATGATCGGTTTTAACCCGAAATTCCTGATCGATGCCCTTCGTGTTATTGATGATGAAACGGTAACAATTTATCTTGTGAACCCGAAAGCTCCCTGCTTTATCCGTGATGATGAAGAAAATTACACGTATCTGATTCTTCCGGTAAATATCAACCAGAATCAGGCAAGATAATAGTTTGTACAATATAATGGACAAAAAGACAGCAGGAGATTTTTCTCCATATGCTGAAAAACCATGTGGCCGGCGGCGTGTGTCCGCTGGTCGCGCACATTACAAAAATAAGATAACTAAAGGATAAACTCTGGAAACTGCCAGAAGGAGGTAATTTAAAATACCACCTTTTGGAAAACGCCGGGAATGGGGGTATTTAATTACCACCACTGAGCAATATATTGGAAAGTGTTAACCAAATCCAGGAAAGAAAATTTAAGAGGGAAAAAATTGGAGATCAGAATTAAAGACGAATTTATCAAACTTGGCCAAGCTCTGAAGCTGGCAGGAGTTGTGGAGGACGGCGTTGAGGCAAAATATGCGATCAATGACGGACTTGTTCTGGTAAACGGTGAGGTTGAGAACCGCCGTGGCCGTAAGATCCATCCGGGAGATACGATTTCCTACGATGGAAAAGATATTTATGTAATTGGGTGAAGGAATGTACATTGAATCCATCAGATTGAATAATTTCAGGAATTATGAGTTGCTGGAGATGAATTTTGATCAGGGAACCAATATTCTCTACGGTGACAACGCCCAGGGAAAAACCAATATTCTGGAGGCGGTTTATCTGGCCGGAACCAGTAAATCCCACAAAGGAAGCAAGGACCGGGAAATGATCCGCTTCGAGAATGAGGAATCCCATATCCGAATGATGGTAAAAAAGGGCGATCTTTCATACAAAATAGACATGCACCTCCGGAAAAACAAAGCAAAAGGAGTTGCCATTAACGGGCTGCCGATCCGCAAGGCAAGAGAGCTGCTCGGTGTGGTAAATCTTGTGTTTTTTTCTCCGGAGGATCTTAATATTATCAAGAATGGACCGGGCGAGAGAAGACGTTTTCTGGATTCAGAGCTTTGTCAGCTGGATGGAGTTTATATCACGGAGCTGGCAAGCTATAATCACATTGTGAACCAGAGAAACCGTCTTCTCAAAGACTGTTATATGAACCCGGGATTAAAAAGTACGTTGGATATCTGGGATATGCAGATGGCAGATTACGGAAAAAAGATCATTGAAAAAAGAGAAGAGTTTGTGGAAGAACTGAATGAACTTGCAAAAGGCCTCCATAAAGGTCTGACCGGTGGGCTGGAAGAACTGGAGATCCTGTATGAACCAAGTGTAACTGCAGCAGAGTTTGAACAGAAACTGGCGCAGAACCGGGACAGGGATCTTCGGATGAAGCTGACATCTGTGGGACCGCACAGAGATGATTTCTGTGTAAAGGTAAACGGGATCGATATCCGGAAATACGGTTCCCAGGGGCAGCAGAGGACAGCAGCTCTTTCTCTGAAACTTTCTGAGATCTATCTTGTAAAAAAGAAGATCAAGGATACTCCGGTGCTTCTTCTGGATGATGTACTTTCGGAACTGGACAGTAACCGGCAGACTTATCTTCTGGAAAGTATACATGATATTCAGACTTTGATCACCTGTACAGGACTGGATGATTTTGTCAGTCATCAGTTTGAGATAAACAGGGTTTTTCAGGTGATAAAGGGGCATGTTTATATGCCTAAAGGGTTTTGACAAGCCCGTATGCATATGGTAAACTGATTCTGATTATGGAAAGTTGGTGAATATTTTGGATAAAGAGGAGTTTCGCGTCAAATTGGGACAGATCAACAAGCTGGTTGAAGCCCAGGATTACAAAGGCGCCATGCAGATCGTAGACAGCATTGACTGGCGTCGCGTAAAGAATGTCCGTACGCTTTGTGTTGTGGGCGAGATCTACGCAGCTAACAAGCGCTATGAAGAGAGCAAGGAAATTTTTCTTCTTGCTTATCACAGAGCGACGATCGGCAAGAACATACTTTACCGTCTGATCGAAGTTTCCCTGAAAATGGGACAGATCAGTGAAGCCACAGAATTCTTTGACGAGTACAGAGAGGTGGCAGGTAGTGATAACAGCCAGTATATACTGCGATATAAAAATTGCCAGAGCGAAGAATGCATCTCTGAATGAACAGATCCGTATCCTTGAGGAATATAAGGAGAAAGAGTTTACAGAGCGCTGGTCCTATGAACTGGCTAAACTCTACTATAAGGCAGGAGACAAGCAGAAGTGCCTGGATCTCTGCAATGAGATGATTCTCTGGTTCAATGACGGAACTTATGTGATGAAAGCCCTTGACCTGAAACAGCGTATGGGAGTTCTCACAGGAGAAGAAAAAGAGAAATACGAACAGCGTTTTATCCCGAAACTGATTCCGCCGGAAAAGGCTCAGGAGATCAGGGAGAGCAAGGAAACAGAAGCTGTTACAGAAACTGAATATGAGGAGTCCAGACCGGTTACAGATACGATCCAGGTAGATGACGAGCGTGATCTGAACAGTGCAGAGACTTTCCAGGAGAAGATTTCCAAGGGAATCCGTGATATCTTCGGTGGTCATAAGAAGGCTGCGGAAGAAACTGAGGACGTGGAAGAAGAACAGCAGGATGACACAGAAGAAACTTCTGAGACAGAAGCTGTTGAAGCTGCCAAGGATTCTGCAGATCAGGAGTCTGGTGAGGAGGAAACTCCGGAAGCTGAGACTGCTGCCACAGAAGAAAAGTCCGAAGAAGACGCTTCTGAAGAAGAGGCGGCAGAAACTGCTGAGGCTGGAGATGGTGAGGAACTTCTGGCATCCGGTATTGATAATCTGTCTGCCGGAACCGTACAGTTAAATGCCCGGACACAGGAACCGCAGGACGAAGAGGAAGAAGCTTATCAGGAAGCGGAAGAGGCGGAAGCAGAGAAGGCGACGGAAAAGGAATTAGTTGAAAGTGTTTCTGAGATCGTTGAGGAAGATTCTGTGGAGGAACCGAAGGAAACTTCAGGAGTTCCCCTTAATGAAGACGGCAAGCCTGATTTTTCAGCAACGATCCGTATGCCGGAGCTTAAGATCCCGAAGTCTATGATCAATGTAGATCCGGAAAATGCAAGCAGCGCTGCCGGTATTCCGGACGCATCCGGAATTTTTTGGAAGCATTGATGAGATCGCGGCGGAAGTTGCCAAGGATAAAAAAGCAGACGAGGAACCTGAGAAAGAGCAGGAATTCAATCTGGAAGATACCATTCTTGCAGCTGCAAGCGAGCAGGGAATCAATATTCCGGAGGAAGAGAAATCTCCGGATGTACAGCAGTCAGAAGTAACCGAGGAAACAGAAGACGAAGAAGATCTGGATATCGCGGCAGATGAATTTGTTCCGGAGGAGCCGGATGCAGCGGATATTGAGGATATCATGGCACAGATTTCCGCACAGCAGGCAGAAGATGTAAGTGAGTCGGCGCACAGGAGAATTCCGGATCTGGTTCTGGATGAAGATGAAGAGCCGGTTACAGAAGAAGATATGCAGGCTGCGGAAGCAGAATTCCTGAATGGTCCCACAGGCGTGCAGAAGCCTGATACCAAGGACGAATTCGACGGTTTTGATGATCTGGAAGAAGAGGAACAACTTAAGGAAATGCCGGAGGATCTTTCCCTTGAGGATGAAGACTTTTCTCTTGAGGATGAAAGTGACGATCGCAGAGCGGATAAACTGACAGACGATGTTGTGATACCTGTCGAAGATGAGACACCTCTTGATGAGGAAGAAGAATTCAGTGACGATGATTTCGGATTCAAAGATGAGCCGGAAGACGATGAAGAGGATGATTTTATCTCAAGTCTTACAGAAGATATGGAAGAAGACGATGAGGAAGAAGAACTCAGCGAGGAAGAACAGCTGGAGCGCTTTATCGAGGATATGCAGCCGGAGATCGATCCGAACACTATTATTTCCAGAAAGAGACAGCTTACAGATGAAGAGAAGCAGCTGTTCACATATTTTGTAGCAGTTCCGGGAATGAAAGAGCAGCTGGTGGATGTACTCTGCGATGTACAGAAAGGTGCGGCTGACAAAACTTCCCAGACTGGAAATGTGATCGTTATGGGCGGCAGAGAAACAGGAAAGACAAGACTGATCTCAAGCCTTATCCCGGCAATCTGCAGAGAGCTGAATATTGAGGCATCCAAGGTTGCCTACATATTTGCGGAAGACCTTAACGGAAAAAATATTGCAGAGATTGCATCCAAGCTTGCAGGAGGTTTCCTCGTTATTGAGAACGCAAACCAGCTTTCCCAGGAAACAGCAGATGAGCTTGATGAAGTAATGAATGGAAATACAAAGAGTATGATCGTGATCCTTGAGGATGAAAAGATCGGCATGCGTAAGCTGATCGCAAGATATCCGAAACTTGCGAAGAAATTTACATCCATGATCAATATTCCTGTATTTACAAATGATGAACTTGTTAATTTTGCCAAGGTTTATACCATGGAAAATGGATTCCGCATTGATCAGATGGGCATGCTTGCATTGTATAATCTGATCGGAATCAACCAGAAGGAAGATCAGCCGATGTGCATCGGAACTGTGAAGACCATGCTGGATAATGCCATGGCAAAAGCACAGGGCGGATTATTCAAACGCTCCAAGAAGCGTGTGGACCGTGATGGATTCACCGTACTTCTTGAAAAGGATTTCAGCTGAAAATAAACAGAAAAGCAGAGGTAAAAAATATGGCCAGACCTTATCTTGGTAACCCGAAATATACCATTGAAGTCCTTCAAAAGTATCATTTTGTTTTCCAGAAAAGGTTTGGTCAGAATTTTCTGATCGATGAACATGTTCTGGAAAAGATCATTGATTCTTCCGGAATTACGAAGGATGATTTTATACTGGAGATTGGTCCCGGAATCGGAACCATGACACAGTATCTTGCGGAAGCGGCCAGAGAAGTGGCTGCTGTGGAGATCGACAGTTCCCTGATCCCGATTCTTAAGGATACCTTGAAAGAATGGGATAATGTAACGGTGATCAATAACGATATCCTGAAAACAGATATCAAAAAGATCGCCAATGAAAAAAATGGCGGAAAGCCTGTAAAGGTGGTTGCGAACCTGCCGTATTATATTACGACACCGATCATTATGGGACTTTTTTGAGAAGAATGTTCCTGTGGATTCCATTACGGTTATGGTACAGAAAGAGGTTGCAGACCGTATGCAGGTAGGACCTGGAACCAAGGATTACGGCGCGCTTTCCCTGGCTGTCCAGTATTATGCGAAGCCGGAGATTGTTGCAAACGTGCCGCCGAACTGTTTCATGCCACGGCCGAAGGTAGGAAGTGCGGTGATCAAACTGACACGTTATGAGAAACCGCCGGTTGAGGTGCAGGATGAACGCCTCATGTTCAGGCTGATCCGTGCGTCATTTAACCAGAGAAGAAAGACCCTTGTAAACGGCATCAAAAATTCCGGAGATTTTTCCCTTGGAAAAGAAGAGATCGAGAATATATTCGAGAAGTGCGGGCTTCCGCTGAATATCAGAGGAGAGGCGCTGACACTGGAGCAGTTTGCAATGCTTGCCAACTGTATCTCTGAAGAAAAGAATAATAAATAAACATTACACAAAAAGAACCCGGGCAGCTGTTCCGGGTTCTTTTTGCGTTTCCGGACGGGACAATTGGAGAGGTATCCCACCCGGATCTATATAACTTGTCATAGAAGGAGGTTATGTCTGAGGTGTCAGACATAAGTAAGTAATGAAAAATTTACAATATTTATTCTATAAAGGAGATGTTAGGAAAGTTTGTTGAAATATGAAAAGATTGTGAATATATTTTCCGGGATATACATAAAGTCTGACCAGAAATATTGAAAAAAGGGAAAATTCCAGTTTACAGAAGGGTAGGGTGGTGTGTTATACTGAGTGGCGTTAAAAAGGGAACTGAAAATTATGGAACTGGAAACAGTTGCAGATTACGTATAATGAGCCAAGGCTCTTTTGGAGGGATTTATTATGAAAAAAATGAACAGGATCACAGCACTGGTCGTTGCGGGAATTATCTCATGTACTTCACCAATGATGGTTATGGCATCAGATTCCAGCTCTGTTATGAGCCAGGCAGAGGAGATTCTTAAAGATAACGAGATTGAGTCTCTTGCGTCTGACCCGGATAAAGTTGGCGATATTATTGTTTATGTAAAAGGGCTTTTTGATTCCAATCAGATTTCTGATGATGAGATTTCACAGGGAATTGATGAGGCAGCAGATCATTATGGTGTGACACTTTCTGAGGATGATAAGAATTCCCTCGTGAATATTATCAGCAAATTCAGAGGAATCGACATCAGTGATGACCAGATTAAAGGTTATGTAGCGATGCATACAGTACTCTGAAAGATATGGGTGTTACAAAGTCTGATGTAAAGAATATTTTTGAGAAAGCGATCGAGTTTATTAAGGGTATGCTTTCCCGTCAGTAGGAGGAAGGTGTTCAGAATGGCACTTTTATTGGGATTATTATTCTTAAGTTTACTGGAAATGTACAAAATGTACAATATTTAGAACGCTTGTCAATAAAGCAAATGTGGCGTTTTATAAAAGAAGAAAGAAACAAGAAATGAATGTGCAAATACGCTAAAAGTTCACGAGCTGTTCATAATTTGTTCATATTTATCTGATACTATAATAACAGTTCGAAAGAACACTACGAAAGACGCTGTAATGGTGTGTATCTGTATCATTACACATACAATTTTTTCATAATAATCGCCCCGGTAAGCCACTACCGGGGCACTCCTCGTTTTATGGGGAAAAATATCAGAAAATGTAGCCTCTGCCAATGTGCGGAGTTTTTTGTATAAAGAGGCTGTTTTGCATTCAAAAAAATAATAGCGTCGGTGGTTTGCCCATGCTATAATAATTAAGATTAAAATGAAAATCCGGCAGAAAGAATAAGAAAAAAGGCCGGAAGTAAATGATGAAAAGATGAAGCGTGAACGGAGGTCAGGAAATGGCGGAGTCTATGAAAGATTTTGAGCAGGAGCTGGAGGCTTCTTTTAAGAAAATTGAGGAAGGTGATATCATCGCCGGGACAGTGGTCAGTGTGGATGAGACAGGAGTTGTTCTTGATCTTAAATATTATGCTGAGGGATTTATTCCGGCAGAGGAATTTTCCAGAGAGCCGGGATTAATATTAAAGAGGCAGTTCAGCCGGGAGAAGAGATCCAGGCAACCGTTCTTAGGAAAGATGACGGACAGGGAAATATTCTTCTTTCCAGAGCAGAGGCAGCAGATGTACTTGCATGGGATAAACTGAAGGAGCTTCAGGAATCCGGGGAAGCACTGGATGTTGTTGTAAAGGGAATCGTAAACGGCGGAGCCATTGCTTATGTGGAAGGTGTTCGAGGTTTTATCCCGGCATCCAAACTTGCGCTGAATTATGTAGAGGATACAGAAGAGTACCTGAACAAGCCGCTTCAGGTTCAGGTAATTGATGTAGATAAAGAGAAAAAGAGACTGGTACTTTCTGCAAAGGAACTTCTCCGTGAGAAAGCAGAGAAGGAGCGCAGAAACAAGATTTCCAATATTGAGGTTGGTTTCGTGACAGAGGGAACGGTTGAGAGCCTGCAGCCTTATGGTGCGTTTGTTGATCTTGGAAACGGAATTTCCGGTCTGGTTCATATTTCCCAGATCTGCGAAAAAAGAATTAAGAAGCCATCAGAGGCGATAAGTGTGGGAGACAAGGTTAAGGTGAAAGTAATTGCGATCAAGGATGGCAAGCTGAGCCTGAGTATCAAAGAGGCATCGGATCTGATGGCGAAGGAAGTTGAGGAAGAGACTTTTGAACTGCCGGAGTCAGGAGAAGAGGCAACCACATCTCTTGGTTCACTTTTTGCGAACATCAAACTTGATTAATTGTTATATTTTTGGATGAAAAAGGATGGATGTGAATGAAGAAACAGGAGAGAATATTTGTAATCGGACATAAGAATCCGGATACGGATTCCATCTGTTCGGCGATCGCTTATGCGGATATTAAAAAACAGGACTACACAGAGTAAGAGATATATTCCGAAGAGAGCTGGTCAGATCAATGAGAGACCAGATATGTGCTGAATCGTTTTGGTGTACAGCCGCCGGCTTATCTGGGAAATATCGGAACACAGGTCAAGGATATGGATATCCGTCTCAGTCCCCAGGCAGACAAAAACATGTCACTGAAAAATACCTGGGATCTGATGCAGGAGAACGGAATCGTATCCCTTCCGATCCGTGATAAGGAGGGATGCCTGGAAGGTCTTGTGACCATCGGAGATATTGCCAAGACTTATATGGATACCACAGACAGTTATCTGCTTTCCAATGCGCGGACACAGTATCAGAGGATTGCGGAGACGGTTGGCGGAGAAGTGGTGGAAGGAAATGGCCACGGATATTTTGTCAAGGGACGTGTTCTGGTTGGAACAGCCAATCCGAAGATGATGGAGGAATTTATTGAGGAGAATGATATGATCATCATGGGAGACCGTGAGGAGGATCATCTTCAGGCCATCAGCCAGAATGTAAGCTGTATCATCGTAGGGCTGAACATTGTGGTTTCCGAGAAGGTTGTGAAGCTTGCCCACGAAAAAATATCGTGATCATCCGGTCACCTTATGATACCTTTAACATCGCCCGTCTGATCAATCAGAGTATTCCGGTCAGCTATGTTATGAAACGGGATAACATGGTTACGTTTAATACCGAGGATTTACAGATGATATCCAGGATGTTATGGTCAAAAACCGCCACAGAGCGTTCCCGGTTATCAATCCTCATGGAAAGTGTATCGGAACGATTTCCAGGCGTAATTTCCTGGACATGCACAAGAAAAAAAGTTGTTCTTGTAGATCACAATGAGGTGGATCAGGCTGTTGATAATATTGAGAAGGCGGAGATTCTTGAGATTATTGACCATCATAAGCTTGGAACATTGCAGACCATGACACCGGTAGCGTTCCGTAATGAGCCTGTGGGATGTACGGGTACGATCCTTTATGAGATCTACGGAGAGCAGCGTCTGGAGATTCCGGAAAAAATTGCGGGACTTCTCTGTGCGGCCATTATTTCAGATACGCTGATGTTCCGTTCACCGACCTGTACACAGACGGATAAGATCGCTGCCAGTGCTCTTGCCCTGATCGCGGGAATCAAGATCGAGGATTTTGCCAGAGAGATGTTCTCAGCAGGAAGTAATCTGAAAGATAAATCCCCGGAGGAGATTTTTTACCAGGATTACAAGAAGTTTATTGGCGAGGGCAATGTTTCCTTTGGTGTGGGCCAGATCAGTTCCATGGACAGCGAAGAGCTGAAAGAGATCAAGGAGAAGCTGATGCCGTTTATGGTCAGCGAGTGTGGACGTCACGATATCACGAGAGTTTACTTTATGTTGACGAATATTCTGGAGGAATCTACAGAGCTTCTGTTTTATGGTGAGGGCAGCCAGCAGATGGCTGAGATCGCTTTTGAGAAGAAGCCGGACGGAGATGCGTTCTGTCTGCCAGGTGTGGTTTCCAGAAAGAAACAGCTGATTCCGGCGATGATGGAGGCTGCTCAGCTGATGAACAGCGATTACGCATAAGGAGGCCGGATCAATGGCAAAACAGATTTGGAAACCGGGAAATATGATCTATCCGCTGCCGGCAGTGATGGTCAGTGTCACGGACGGAGAGGGCAACGACAATATTATTACCGTTGCGTGGACAGGAACGGTCTGTACGAATCCGGCGATGGCTTATATTTCAGTCCGACCATCCCGTTATTCTTATGGAATGCTGAAAAAAACGGGAGAGTTTGTTATTAACCTTACAACAGAAAAACTGGCTTTTGCGACGGATTTCTGCGGAGTCCGGTCGGCCGGGATGTTGACAAATTCGAAAAACTGAATCTTACAAAAGAGAAAGCACAGTATGTTTCTGCTCCGATGATCGGGGAAGCACCGGTTTCCATCGAGTGCAGAGTACGAGAGGTGAAGGAACTGGGATCGCATGATATGTTTCTTGCAGATGTACTTGCGGTTCATGCGGATGAAGCATATATGGACAAAAACAACAAGTTCCATCTCAATGATGCGGGACTTCTGGTTTATTCCCATGGGGAATATCTGGCTGGTGGCCGGAAGGTGGGAACTTTTGGCTACAGCGTGAAGAAGAAAAACGGTAAGAAGAAACGCTGAGAATAACACGGCACAGGAACGATTGTTGAGATTTTGTTACAGCTATGTTAAAATGAAAGGACACAGTATGAATAATATTACACTGATAGGGATGCCTGGTGCGGGAAAAAGCAGCATCGGTGTTGTACTTGCGAAAGTGCTTGGTTACCAGTTTATTGACTCAGACCTGCTGATCCAGAAAGAAGAAAAGAGAACTTTAAGTGAGATCATTGAGCAGGATGGAATTGACGGATTCAAGGCGGTGGAGAATCGTGTGAATGCGTCTATCCAGGTTGAGAATACGGTCATTGCCACAGGTGGCAGTGTCGTGTATTGTGATGAGGCAATGCAGCATCTGAAATCAGAAGGAGTTGTGGTATATCTGAAGATTTCTCTGAAGCTGCTGTCCAAGCGTCTTGGCAATCTGAAAGACCGTGGAGTTGTTCTGAAAGAAGGGCAGACACTGGAGAGTCTTTATGAGGAACGGACAGTGCTGTATGAGAAATATGCGGATATTATTGTAGACGAAGAAGACAAAGATCTGGAGGGAAGCCTTCAGATCGTGCTTGATGCACTGAAACGGGGAGAGAAATAGTTTACAAATCCGAAATATGTGTTATAATATACAACTGACCTAAAAAACGGTGTTGCGGAACGTATGTTTCCGTCGTAAATTCAGAGAAAGTTTCTTGCTCATAGAGGAGTAAAATAATAGAGGTGTGTTATGGAACAGTATGTGATTAAAGGCGGCAATCCTCTGGTTGGAGAAGTGGATATTGCAGGTGCGAAGAATGCTGCTCTTGCAATATTATCAGCAGCCATTATGACTGATGAAACAATATTAATCGAGAATCTGCCAGATGTAAGGGACATCAATGTTCTGCTTGAGGCTATTTCAGAGATAGGTGCTCAGGTTGAGCGTGTCGATAAATCTACTGTAAAGATCAACGGTTCTACCATCGGCAATCTCAGTGTTGATTATGAATATATCAAGAAGATCCGTGCTTCTTATTATCTTCTTGGTGCTTTGCTTGGCAAGTACAAGCATGCGGAAGTTCCGCTTCCTGGCGGATGCAATATCGGCAGTAGACCGATCGATCAGCATCTGAAGGGATTCCGTGCTCTTGGTGCGGAGGTTGATATCCGTCATGGTGCTATTGTTGCCAAGGCTGAGAATCTTCATGGCAGCCACATTTTCCTGGATGTGGTTTCTGTTGGTGCTACGATTAATATTATGATGGCTGCTTCTATGGCAGCCGGCCGTACCATTATTGAGAATGCTGCAAGGGAGCCTCATGTTGTTGACGTGGCCAATTTCCTGAACAGTATGGGTGCGAATATTAAGGGTGCTGGTACGGATGTGATCCGTATCCGTGGTGTTGAGAAGCTTCACCGTACAGAGTATTCTATTATTCCGGATCAGATTGAGGCAGGTACTTTTTATGTTTGCTGCTGCGGCTACGGGTGGTGATGTTACGGTCCGTAATGTTATTCCGAAGCATCTGGAGGCTACGACTGCCAAGCTTGAGGAGATCGGCTGTGAGGTTGAGGAGTTTGATGATGCGGTTCGTGTTCGTGCACCGCATAAACTTCATCGTACTCATGTAAAGACTTTGCCTTATCCTGGTTATCCGACGGATATGCAGCCGCAGATCGCAGTTACTCTGGCTTTGGCTGAGGGTACGAGTATTGTTACGGAGAGTATTTTTGAGAACCGGTTTAAGTATGCGGATGAGCTTTCCCGTATGGGTGCCAACATTAAGGTGGAGGGGAACTCTGCTATTATTGATGGTGTGAAGAAGCTTACGGGTGCGCGTGTGAGTGCGCCGGATCTTCGTGCGGGTGCTGCGCTTGTTATTGCGGGGCTTGCTGCAGAGGGTGTTACGGTTGTCGATGATATTGTTTATATTCAGCGAGGGTATGAGAATTTTGAGGAGAAGCTCAGGAGTCTTGGTGCTGAGATCGAGAGGGTTTCCAGTGAGAAGGAGATTCAGAAGTTTCGGCTGCGTGTTGGATGATGACTGATAACGATTGATGATAATTGGATATTTGAGTTTTGGGAGAGTTCCTGGGTGTTTGGGCCTGGGGGCTCTTTTTTTTGTGTGGGGGAGGGAGGGACGAATGGAGGGACGAACGGACAGTCTGCCAGCGGGGCGGCTGCATGGTCGTGCCTGGTGCGGTCGTTTTCGCCGGGTCATACTA
>ENA-OQAJ01000030-OQAJ01000030.1-human-gut-metagenome-genome-assembly--contig:-NODE-30-length-35480-cov-3.169745_pt1 | contig 35480 bp, 38 predicted proteins | sample MGYA00242736_ERZ504529 | MGnify/ENA primary metagenome ERZ504529 (study PRJEB26092, sample SAMD00036275) | human gut metagenome | host: Homo sapiens | study: EMG produced TPA metagenomics assembly of...
AGTCTGCCATATATAAGTGAGATGCCTCGTGACGAGACTCAAAAATCTGCCATATATAGTCGAGATATGGCTCGGCTGTTGGTGGCTTGAGACGGCGACATACGATCGCGGATCGCGTAGGTGGTCGCCGTTTTTTTGTGATTTATGGGCTAAATCTCAGAAGAGACAGATTCGATGGCCGCGAACGGTGAGAACCAACGCGAGAGAATGCGCGAGCGGCCGCGTAAGGGAGGAAAGCCCATGTCCAAATCATTCGTCAACAAGGCGCTGCTCGGCAGCGCAGTCGCTGCAGGCGCCGCAGTGTGGGCGATCGCGCCGCGTACCTTCTCCGATAAGCGCCGCAATTATGTGCCGTCCATTCCCGACGTGTGGTACGCGCATCGTGGCCTGCATGACGCGGGTTCCGGTCTGACCGCGCAGTATGCCAACGAGAGCGGCGAGTATGTGGCGCTGGCACGTCGCATGGCCATGAAGGCCGGCTATGGCAGCCCCAGCGTGACTGGTGCGATCGCTCCGGAGAACTCGCTTGCGGCATTCGCAGCGGCTTGCGAAGCCGGCTATGGCATCGAGCTTGACCTGCAGATGACCGCCGACGGCGAAATCGTGGTGGTGCATGACGGCGATCTGATGCGCGTCGCCGGAGATCCACGCCGTATCGCCGATCTCACGTACGATGAGCTGACCCGCATCCCGCTGTTCCCGACCGACGCCCCCGGTGCCGCTGTGGCAGCGCCGTTGCCGGGTTCGCTTGAAATCCGCCGCTGGTCACCACACCTGACAGCGCTCCGGAAGGGTATTTCCAGCATGTGCCACTGTTCGCCGACGTGCTCAAGGTAGTGGCGGGTCGTGTGCCGCTGATCGTCGAATACAAGTTCGACGACAATTCCAAGTGGGGTTCGCGCGATGTCGAGCTCATGGAAAAGGGCGACGCGCTGCTGCAGGCCTATTCCGGCGCGTATGTGATCGAATCGTTCAATCCGGCTGCCGTCAACTGGTATAAGGAGAACCGTCCGGAAGTGTGCCGTGGCCAGCTTTCCTGGTGGCCGCAGGGGGAGGAGAAGCCGTCTGATCCTGCTGCGCTCGCCAAGGAATATGCGGCCGGTGCGCTGATTTTCGACTGGATTTCCCGCCCTGATTTCGTCGCCTACGATTGGCATGGCGGCAACAGTCCGCAGGTACGGTTGGCTCGTTTCATGGGTGCCGTTCCCGTGTCGTGGACGGTGCGCAGCCGCGACGAGCTCGCCCAGTGCGATGACTGGTTCGACCATCATATTTTCGAGGCGTTCGTCCCCGACGAGCAGTAGAGGTTTTACATATGATTTCGGCCTGCCGCCGCATGATTTGCGTTGTGGCAGGCCGTTTTTATTCGATTTACTTGATTGACTGATTGGGTTGATTCGGTTGAGCTCTGATGCGGTCAGTCGATCACGCCATATAGACGGTCGCCGGCATCGCCCAAGCCTGGCACGATGTAGCACTTGTCGTTGAGCTTCTCGTCGACGGCGCACAGCACCAGCTTGAACTTAATGGATGGGTCGAGGTTCTTCTCAACGAACTTCAGGCCTTCCGGAGCGCCCAGAATGCACACGGCGGTAACATCCTTTGCGCCGCGCTCGGCCAGGTAATGTGTTGCTGCGACCAGCGTGCCGCCAGTGGCGAGCATCGGGTCGATCAGGAAGCACTGACGGCCGCTCAGATCGTCGGGCAGACGGTTCGCGTACGTGATCTGCTGGGTTGGGTTCTCCTCGTCGCGCTTCATGCCAAGGAAGCCGACCTCAGCGGACGGGATCATCTTGGTCATGCCGTCAAGCATGCCCAGGCCAGCGCGCAGCACAGGCACAATGATCGGCGCCGGGGAAGCGATGTGCTTGCCTACCATCGGAGCGACGGGGGTCTCGATCGGCTTGTCCACGACTTCGACGTCGCGGGTGGCCTCGTAGGCCTCAAGCATCACGAGTTCGGAAACGAGCTCGCGGAACGTGGAGGACGGGGTGTTCTTGTCGCGAAGAACGGTGAGCTTGTGGTCCACCAGCGGGTGGTTCAAAACATGAATATCCATGTCTTCTAAGCGTAGTCCATAATTGCGAGGAAAAGCGCGGGAACTGGGAAAGGAGCCAAGAAAGAAACTGAAAATCGTATGAAAAAAGCAACGAAACTTAAGAAGAGGGAAAGCGCCGAACCACGAAAGCGCCTGTCGGCGCAAAGGCCGCTCGCAGCGGCAAAAAATGGAGCCCGGGGCTATGCATGGCCGGCGCGAGTTCCTATTCTACAGATGCTGCAGACCGTACGTTACGTCGTGTCGCGAATTGATGGTGCGAGCGCCGTAAAACACTTCCGGTAGCGGTACAGAGGTGGGTGCAGAGGCAGGTGCAGGGGACAGGCACGGAACGCGTTACTCCAGTTTCCGCGACGCCACAGATTCGCCCCATGGCGAAAATCCTTGGCCGTGACGAACAGATTGCCGGCCGTGTGCATCAAACGGGACGATTTCGTACGTACCTGCTTTTCCATGGCGGAAATGCCGGAATCGCTGCTATCGGAACCTTCCGCAGCTTTCAATCGTGCGATCATATTGCGTGCCTCGATGCGCAATCCCAACGCAACCACGTCGGTGAACGCGGCCGCACGTTCCAGCGCAACCGCAAAATCGCCGGTGAACGCGCCTGCGAGAATCGAATCGGCAATATGCGCAATGTCATCTTCCGTGGGCGCCTGATCGACGCCGGCAATCGCCGAGGCGGTAGTGGCAACCGGCTCTCCAGCGCGCCACAACCGCGCGATCGACTCGCGATTCTTCCGCATCCACGTGCGCAGCAGATACAGCCGCCACAGAATGCCCGGCAGCGAATCCGGCTCGGCGCTGCTCCACAGTTCGGCGATCACGTCAACGCCCTCGCGGTCCACCAGCGTGAGCACGCGCTCCACCAGTTCGGCATCCTGCGTATGATGCACGCGGTCCAACAGTGCGGCCGCCGAAGCGTGGCTCATCTCGTTGATTTGCGCCGGATCGGCACCTCCCGCGATATTGTCGGCCATCATCTGGTCGAGTTGCCCCGGGCGGGCCGGACGCGGCGATCCGGTGTTGGTGAAACCGGCGGAACGGCTTGGTACAACCGATCCGGAACCGTAATGCATGCTAGTAGACAATGGGCGAAACCTTTTGAATATCGATAATGCTGGGACCTTGCGGCGTATCGATTATAAACAGCGCTACGGCGGTGCCGGTAGGCATGAACGGCGTTTTTGGCGATGAGCTGCTTGGAGAGCGCTTTGCGGGCGCATAGTCCGCGCAAGTGATCGAACATGCCTCCGATAACCGGTCGGTGCATGCAGATCGCCGTGGTTTCGCGGGTCTCGAGCGTGAGCTGGATCTGCTTGAGGAACGCCAGCCATGCGATGGTCGGGTGCTCGGCGAAGGCGTCTTCCGTGAGCGCGTCGATGTGTTCCATCGGGCGTCGGTCTGCCAGCTAAGCACCTGCAGTGTTTCCTGGCAGCGCAGCCATGGTGAGGTTGCGAGGCGGGTTGGGTTGTAGCAGGCGAGTTCGCGGTTGAGTGCGAATGCCGCGGCCGCGCTTCGGAGTGATCGGCCGGTTCGCGTCGGTGCTTTCCAGGATTTGCGCGATTCGGCTTGGCGTGACGCACGATCATCAGATTCTGCGCGGTCGCGGCACCCTCCTGTACGCGGTCCACAAAAAATGGCGAGGGTGTCTTTATCGGTGGAATGCGTGAGGATTTTACGTGCTTCACGTACGGAAACCCACACGATATCGTTGATTTCGCCTACATCCGCGCGATGCACGGGGCCGAATGCGTCAAGCAGATGTTCCGCATCATCTCCGGAAATCGGTTGCGCCATCCAATACAACGTGTGCTTGGTGTCGACGGCGCGATCGTGTGAATGCCGGGTTTTCTTGCCTTCTTCGGACAGTGGATATTCGACTTCGCACAGATACGGGCCGAGTGCGATGGAAACGCCTGTCTCCTCGCCGATTTCTCGCACTGCGGCATGACGATGCGATTCGCCCTGCTCGAGTTTGCCTTTCGGCCAGCTCCAGTCATCGTACTTTGGTCGATGCACGATGCACACTTCAATGCTGTTGAGTTGTTCCTTTGGAGTTTTCTGCGCTGCGATTGCTGGATTTTCCGCGATTTCGCTACCGGTTTTCCACCGCCATACAATACCCCCGGCGGCTTCTACGACACGTCTCATGCTCTCGCTCATATCTTTCATTGTAAGTGGTTGGGCACGGGTTTCCCCATGATTGCGCGACGGCAATCGTGCCATCCGAGTTTTCCTGCGTTTTCCCACGATGGTGATCGCGTATGCCGCAACATAGGAAATGGCCGATTCTGCAACAGCAGAATCGGCCATTTCCTACGGTTTAGTGCCTTGCCGGTCGGCGCGTATGCTTCTTGATGAGATATTCCTGGGAATCGACCAGCGGGCGACCCTCCTCATCCTTCGCATGACGCACGTAGGTTCCGTCGGCTGCCATATGCCACGAGGTGGTGGAATCGGCCATTTGCAGATCCACGTACTTGATCAGCTCGTCGATCTGCTCCGGAGCGGTGATGCGTACCAGCGCTTCGACTCGACGGTCGAGATTGCGGTGCATCAGATCGGCGGAACCGATCCACACTTCCGGACCTGCGGCCGGACCTTCACCGATCTGCGGGCCATCGGAGTTCGCGAATGCGTAGATACGGCTGTGCTCGAGGAAACGACCCAGAATGGAACGCACGCGAATGTTCTCGGAAAGTCCTGGAACACCCGGCTTGAGCGCGCAGATGCCGCGTTCCACGATGTCGATCTTCACGCCGGCCTGGCTTGCACGGTACAGCGCGTCGATGGTCTTCTCGTCCACGATGGAGTTGACCTTGATCTTAATCCATGCTTCCTTGCCTGCGCGCGCCGCATCCTCTTCGCGGCGGATGCGCTGAATCAGACCGGAACGTACGGTACGCGGCGCTACCAGCAGACGGTGGAAGCTCGACTTCGGCGCATAACCGGACAGCTGGTTGAACAGGCGGGTCATATCCTGGCCGACCACCGGATCGCAGGTCAGCAGGCCGAGATCGGTGTAGATGCGGGCGGTCTTCGGATTGTAGTTACCGGTGCCCACATGGCAGTAGCGGCGCAGGCCGTCGGCTTCCTGACGCACCACAAGGCTCAGCTTGCAGTGGGTCTTCAGGCCCACGATGCCGTACACCACGTGCACGCCGGCGCGTTCCAGCTTGCGTGCCCATGCGATGTTGGCGTCTTCGTCGAAGCGTGCCTTGATTTCGACCAGTGCCAGCACCTGCTTGCCCGCATGCGCCGCGTCGATGAGCGCGTCGATGATCGGGGAGTTGCTGGACGTACGGTACAACGTCTGCTTGATGGCGAGCACCTTCGGATCCGCCGCAGCCTGCGCTAGGAACGCCTGAACGGAGGTAGAGAACGAATCGTACGGGTGATGCAGGAGGATATCGCGTTCGCGAATCGCTGCAAAAATGTCTTGCGCGCGGGACGACTCCACCTCGGCAATCTGACGATTGGTGGTCGGCACGAACGAACGGTACTTCAAGTCCGGACGGTCGATGCCGCCAAGTTCGAAGAGCACGGTCGCATCGAGCGGTGCCGGCAGGCGGTACACCTCATCGGCACTGACGCGCAGCTGATCGGCGAGCAGCTGGGAAAGGAACGGGCTGGTCTCGTCGGAAATCTCAAGACGGATCGGCGGTCCGAAACGGCGGCGCAGCAGCTCCTTCTCCATGGCGTTGAGCAGGTTCTCTGCATCATCCTCTTCCACGTCGATATCCTCGTTACGGGTAACGCGGAAGGATCGCGCTTCCTTGATGATCATGCCCGGGAACAGGGATTCCAGGTGCGCGATGATCAGGTTCTCCATGGTGATGAAGCCGTAGCGCACGTTGGTGGCATCGTCGTCGGTCATGTCGTCGACGGGCACGAGACGGTTCAGGTTTCCAGGAATCTTCACGCGAGCGAAGTGGGACTTGCCGGAAGCCGGGTTCTCCACCAGCACGGCGAGGTTGATGGAACCGCCGGAAATGTACGGGAACGGGTGGGCCGGATCCACGGCGAGCGGCGTCAGAACAGGGAACACCTGCTGACGGTAGTAGCGAGACAGGCGCTCCTGTTCGGCGGCGGTGAGCTTGTCCCAGCTCAGCAGCACGATCTGTTCCTTCGCCAGGTCGGGAAGAATGTGATCGATCATGTAGTGCGCGTGCTCGTCCTGCAGGCGGTGCGCCTGCTCGCTGATGGCGCGCAGCTGCTGCCTTGGGCTCAATCCGGAGGCGGCCGTCACGGCGATGCCGGTGTCGATGCGGCGCTTCAGACCTGCGACGCGAACCATGAAGAACTCGTCGAGGTTGTTCGCGAAGATCGCGGCGAAGCTTGCGCGTTCGATGATCGGCAGATCTTCGTCTTGGGCAAGTTCGAGGACTCGCTTGTTGAACTTCAGCCAGCTCAACTCGCGGTCGAAGAAGCGGTCGTTCGGCAACGGCTCTTCGCCGGCCTGAAGCTCACGCTTGTCGTTTTTATCGGTCTCGGCGATATGCTCAGCTATCTGGCTGCGCAAGATCGCCTTCGAGGGTGCGTCAAAAATCTGTGCCATACTTTCCTACTTTATCCTTAAAGTAGCTGGAAATGCTGTAAAAAAGCCGGCAAAATTTAGCTGGAGTTAACATTCGTTCGCTCATTGTGCAAATTAGGGTGTCGACACGCCGTGTTTTTGCCGCAAACGCACGCAAACGAACAAACACGCCTTGCGTTTCGCACACGATGGAGCATTTTTATGATTCTTGCGATCGTAAAGCAACAGTTGCGACAAATACGGAACATCAGCCGGTTTCGGTTTGCGATTGCCGGATTGCTGAGCATAATTACGAAGTACAAGAACAACTTAAAGAGCAGAGCCCACAAAGAGTGTATGGCCAAGATAGGTCGTTACGTTGAACGGGCATTGGATAGACTTACCGTTACGACGATGTTGTTGTGCAGAGATTCTGCCCTTAAGGTTCTTGCAAGGAAGGCCCGCTCGGCGGGCCTTCCTTTTTGTTTGCCTGTTCTCAGGGAGTTTTTCGGGAAACGACGGACGCCGATTATCGTCGTTGTGTGGATAACGGTGCATAACACGCCGGGGTTGTGGATAACTCGGCGTCCTCCGACCACAGGGCCGGTTCAGCTTGCAATGGTGCTCGCCGAAGCTTTTCAATCGACGGTATGAGTAATGCAACGTCTTTTTCGAATGTTCCTCCGGTGCCGCTGCCGTCGGGCGGGCTGTTGCCGGTCGCCGGCGCGATCGCGCCGCAAGCGTCACCGCCGACACAACGCAGAACCGTCTCTGCGCAACGGTTCTATACGCCGCCGGGATCGAATCGCGGTGGAACGCAACTGGTTGGCGCTGTGCCTGGAACGTATGGCATGGTTGCGCAATGCGGTCGCGTATCGGTGGAGGAACCCTGCGATATGGGCAATGTGGTGGTTATCGACTCCGTGGTGGCAGGAGTGGGCACGAGCACTCTGGCCGCCTTACTGGCCCGCGAGCTGAGCGAACGCGGCCTCAAATGTGTGCTCGTCGACGCCGATCTGCAAGGAGGTGGGCTGGATGTGCTTCTTGGCGTGGAAAACGAGGACGGCTCACGCTTCGGGGAAATCAGCGCTCCGCTTGGCAATATCGACGGCAAAGCGCTACTGCGGGAGCTGCCAATCTGGGATGGTGTGCCATTGCTGGCATGCGATCCTTGGAAAATCCGAAAATCCGCAATCGTGGGAAGTGCAAGCGTGCATTCATGCGCTATCGCAGGTGCGAAGCGTGGTTGTCGTCGATATGGGGCAATGGAACGGACTGCAGGATTTGACGGAACTGCGCAAGGCCATCCGCATTACCGTGGTCGAACTGACGGTACTTGGTCTTGCGCGGGCCAAAGCGAATCTGCGGGCGCATCACGGTTCAATCGGAGAACACGATGCCGCAACGCAGGAACGGGAGTTTCTTGTAGGCGTGCAACCGCGCGGAACCGTACGCGACCATGGCACGACGGCAATCGAGGAAGCGGCGGAATACCTCGACTGCGATATCACCGCGGTCATCAAACCGGATGCCAAGCTTTGCAGCGAACTCTTGGAAGGGCTTGGACTGCGCAAACCCAGTCGTACGAACGCGAAAGCCATCGCAACGTTGGCGGATCTCATTCAGGAAGCGTTGGGAGAAAAGAGCATCAGTCATGGAACTCGGGCCACTTAGCGACATCGCATCCGAGCCGGGCGTCACCGACATCGCGGTAACCTGCGACGGAACGGTGTGGGTGGATCGCGGCCAAGGTATGCGGCCACATGCATTGCGCGTGCCATTCAGCGGTCCCCAAGCCATCCGCGATTTCGCCGTGCGGCTGTGCTCGCAGCTTGGCAGAAGGCTCGACGACGCCTGCCCGATAGCCGACGCCTCCACCGTGGAAGGCGTGCGCGTGCACGCGGTTATCGCACCGCTCGTTCCGCAAGGCGCGCCATCAGCATACGATTGCCGGACGTTGTTGCGCCCAGTCTGGAATCTTTGGCGGAAAACGGCATGTTTCCAAGCGGATGGATGCCCTTGCTGGAAGGATTCGTGGAACGAAGGGCCAGCGTGCTCGTGACCGGCGGAACCGGAGCAGGCAAAACCACGCTGCTCAAAGCAATGCTTATGCGATGCGCGCCGGGGAGCGCGTCATCACCGTGGAGGAGGTGCGCGAACTTGGCATGCTCAACCATGCCAACCACGTGTCGCTGGTGACGCGCGGCGCAACATGGAAGGCAAAGGCGCCATAGGGCTGTCGCAGCTGATATGCGCGACGTTGCGTATGCGGCCGGACCGCATTGTGGTGGGCGAATGCAGGGGCGGCGAAATCGTGGATCTGCTGCGCGCGCTGAATTCCGGGCATCGCGGAGGCATGACCACCTTGCATGCCAATCAGGTGACGGCGGTTCCCTCACGCTTGGTGGCCTTGGGATTACTCGCTGGGCTGAATCCGCAAGCCACCGCGGCGCTCGCGCAAGACGCGTTCGACGTAGTGCTGCATGTGGGCCGAGTGGGAGGCAGGCGGCGCATCGCGCAAATAGGACGGCTTGAATTCGCAGAGGGGAAACTGCGGGGAAACCTATTGGCCGGGTGGAACGGCAGCCAAATGTGGGCTTCGCAACAGTGGCCTGATTTCGTGCGCGTATGGAGTCGTTGAATCGAGGTGGGCAGATGGAAAGCCTCAGCATTATTTGCGCGGTATTGTGCGGACTGGCCGTATGGCTGTGGCCTCGCCGAAACGTATGCGATGTGGGCGAACGGGCGGGAAACGTAGTGGGGCGCGCAGGCGAAAGCCTTGATGAAAAACCTGATGGAGGATTCGGCGGGCGGTCTGACGGAATCGAAGAGGCGAACATGCCGGCGAAACCATTGCCCGCCATCGGATGTGTGGCGTGCGTGGCTTCCCTCCGCGCATCCGTGCGCAGCGGAGCCACATTGGTGCAGGCGTCGAAGAATTGGGTGGAACGCCGTTCGCCACACCCGAACTTACCAGCTTCGCATAACCATGGTGATCCGCAGCCGATGCCCGCCCAAAGAGCAATGCGGCCAAGTCGAACGGCTGAGCGGCGAGCTATATGCGGCCTGCCGGTTAAGTCTGACGCTCGGATGCGAAACCGGCCGATGCCTGCAAGCGGTGCTGAATCGTTGAAACGGCAACGATTATTGATGATCTGCGTGCCAACGCGTTCGCCATGCCCAAAGCGACGGTGAAACTCCTGATGGCGTTGCCGCAGCTCACCGTACTTTTAGGGGAAGGCATGGGAGCGCATCCGTTGACCTTCCTCTTTTCAGGGGTCAGGGGTTGGGCATGCCTTGGATTCGCTTGTGTCTGCTACGGGTTCGGACTCGTATGGATACGCGCGTGATGAGGCAAGACGATATGGACGGCAAGACGGCATGAATGGTATGACGATATGAAAGGAATTATGTAATGACTGGCATATGGACGCTGACGGCGGCGGTGTGCGCGGCCGAAGCGATGTGGCTGAAGCAGTGGAGGCCGGTCCGTGTGCCAGCCGACCTTGCGCCCGCCGGACGAGTGCGGGAACTTCCGCTGCCGCTGGTATTGGAGATGCTCAGCGTCGCCATACGGCAGGGATCCTCCATTCCACGCGCGCTGATTGCCGTGGGCGATATCGCTGCAGGAGAATTCGGCGCGGGACTACGGTCGGCCGGAGAACAGTTGAACAAAGGTGTTTCCTGGGATGATGCGTGGCCAGATGATGGCGATCTTGCGGTAGTACGCGATGCGTTCGCCTCGTCATGGCACAGTGGCGCCTCGCCGGTGGAACGTTTGGAAACAGCGGTCGAACAATTGGATTGGGATGAGCGCTCGCAGATCGAACAGGCTGCAGCGAAATTGTCGGTTCGTTTGTTGCTGCCGACTGGATTGTGCTTTCTTCCCGCATTTGTTGCGGTTGGAATCATTCCGTCCGTCATGTCGTTTGTGCAATGACGGCGTGTGCGCAACGACAACGGAAAAGCGGGGAATGTTGGGAGACGATAATTCACGGAGTTTTGTGGATAAATGTGGATGACACGCCGCGGTTGTGGATAACCCACGTCCTCCGACCACAACCCTGAAAAAACGTTCCGACGGGCACGATGATGCGCAACACTGGGTGCACTCGGCCATCTGGCCGAGGTTGTTCGAACGAAAGGAACGCCATGAACAACGAAACGCCAATCAACGTCGATGGCTCGCCAGACCTGATGGGCAAGGCAGGGCAGCTGCTGCATGCCATGCGTGAACGGGCCGGCAAAGCGGTATGCCTGCTGGACGCGCGTATGCGTACGCTGACCGTCGAACCGGAGGAAGGCGCTGCCACTGCCGAATATGCGGTGGTTTTGGTTGCCGCCACCGGATTCGCAGCCGTTTGGTGGGCATTATGAAATCCGATGCCATCAAAAACGCTGCTGACCAACATCATCAAGAAAGCGCTGAGCGTCGGGTGATTCATGCTGAGGCAATGGTGGAAACGCCATACCGATGATGCCGATGAGGGAGCGGCCACCGCGGAATTCGCGGTGGTGCTCCCCTGCGTGGCGGCGGTGGCGATTTTGGTGTTGTGCTTGGGGCGTGCGTCCGTGGTGTCCATGAATTGCCAGGATGCGGCGGCGGCCGGTGCCAGGGCTTTCGCGGTTGATGATACGGGCGGCGAATCGAAGGCGAGGACCGCGGTCATGGCGGCTGCGGGAGGTTCGGCGACGGTACGGTTCGAGCGTGGGGCGGACTTCGTCACCGTCACGGTGCAATGCCCTGTGGTGCCGGATCCGACCGGTGTGCTGCCCACTCGAGTTACCGGCAAGGCGACCCGCTACTTCTAGCGTTGCTCCGAAGCGTGCTGGTCTCTGCGCAGTGAGATGCGGGATTGTTGGTTGTGGCCTGTGCATGGAGGTCTGTGAGGTTTGGAGCTTGCGACATACGACGTGTGAAACATGTTGTGAAACACTATTGGCAACCATTTGATGGATGCGGGTCGGAAAGGAATGGATAATGTGAACGCCTTGTGAAACATTGGTTTGCTTGGATTCGCGGGTCCGATGAGGGTTCGGGGGACCATATCCGGTGTGGCTTTGATCGCAGTGGCCGCCATCATGCTGGGCGCGGCCGCGTCGGCGGGCAATCTGCTGCTGTGCTTGCATCGCGCGCAGAATGCGGCCGACCTGGCGTCGGTAGCGGCGGCCAATGCGTTGTATTCGGGATCGTCCGATCCTTGTTCCGTGGCGGAACGCACTATATCCGGCAATAATGCGACGATCGGATCCTGCACGATAGAAGGCGAGGATGTACTGGTCGAAGCGCAGGTCGGCACGCAAATGCCATTCGTATCGCATGTCGGCAAACAGTCACGGGCGGGGCCGATTGTCTGCGAATAAGCGTGGTGCGGAGCGGTACATTGTGCGGGAAATCGCGCTTCGTAAAAAGGGATCTTTCTACGTAAAGGAACATTCGTTCCACAAAACGCGGCCATTTGTATGGAAAGCCGTTCGCATGTGGCGTGTGGAGCGAATCGCGGTTATCGTACTGAAGTATGAGCGAAACGTCATGTGTGAATGCGACCGTTGCCGTTGTCGGCAATCCGACGTCAAACAAAGGCAAGGGTGCCGAGGTCGGCAAGCAGGTGGTTGAGCTGCTGCAAGAGGCCGGGCGCAAGCATGGCTTCAACGTGATCGACGTGACCGGCGAGAGCTTCGACGATTCCTTGGCGAATGCCAGGAATCGCAGGAACGAATACGACTACCTGGTGGCGGTCGGCGGCGACGGCATGATTGCGCTTGGAGCCAATGCCGTGGGCTGTTCCGGTAAACCGTTGGGCATTGTGGCGACGGGTTCCGGCAATGATTTCGCCCGCGGTCTTGAGCTGCCGGTCAATCGCGTGGAAACCGCTGTCGACGGCATCGTCGGCGCGATTGTGCGCGGCACGCATATTGACGTTGATATGGGTTTGGCCACGTCGTTGCAGGGCGGGTATGCCGTCGATTCCAGTACCGGCGATGATCTGGTCGGCGATTCGGACGTGCCATTGCGCCCGGCGGTCAACCGCTTCTACGCGGGCATGCTGTCGTGTGGTTTGGATGCGAGTATCAACGACCGTGCCAACCATTCCCGCTTGCCCAACGGTTCGGTGCGCTATTTCGTGGCGGCGATTGTGGAATTGACGCATATGAAGCGGTACGGATACCACATCAAAGCCACGTTGGCCGATGGAACGGTGGAAGAAAGAGACATTATTTCACCGTTGCTTACGGTGGCTAATTCACGGCATATTGGCGGTGGCATTGAGATTTCGCCATATTCACGATTCTCGGATGGGCTGCTTGACCTGGTATGGCTCGACCACGTGCCCAATGTCGCCGAATGCGTGGATGCGGTGGCTCACGCGTATAGCGGCAAGATCCTCGGGTGCAAGGTGTTTGGGTGGAAGCGTGTGCGCGATATCGAAATCACCCGCGCGCAAGAGGGTGATGAGCCGCCGGTCTTGATGGCGGACGGTGAATATGTTGGTCGCCTGCCTGTCAAGGTCGTAGTTCAAGACCGTGCGTTGCGTGTGCTGGTGCCGCCGGCCGTGGCGGAAAGCCAAGCTGCCAACACCGAAGAAAAAGTGCTGGAAGCCATCAAGCGTGATCACCGTGATCCTGTCACCGGCAAAACCGACACCTACTACGCGAAGCGCTCGCGGTAGTGCGTGCACATGCCGGTCAAACCGCAACATTGCATATCGAAGATGGCATGTATGCAACTGATTGCGTGATCGGCAATCGTAAGCAATCGCAAATAATTTCGCGATACTAACGAAAAATCCAGTATCCGCAAGATCTTTATCTTACGAATACCGGATTTTCTGTAACTAGCGAACGCCGTAACTATCGAACACGGATTGCGGTCAGGCGGCGACTTCCTGGCGGGCGATGGCCTGCTCGTAGTCGCGGGTGCCCTTGAAGACTTCCTGCAGCCACGGGTTGACGTGCTGCTTCTTCGCGCGGTACATGATGTAGCCGAGTGCGAGCACGTTGGCCACGAGCGCGATGATCGACACGGTCAGGTTCACGTTCGGATTGTTCACCGACTGCACGGCGAACTTGGACTCATCCTGGAACATGGGGAACACCTGCGCGAACATGCACCAGATGGCGAGCGTGTTGGCGCGGTTCTGAATCCAGCCGCCCTTGTTCCAGAAGAAGTTCGCCACGGTCGGGGCGAGCAGCAGCGCGAGGCCGCAATACCAGGAGTGGGTCGGCAGGCAGTTGTAGGTGTAGCAGAAGTTCCAAATATCGTATGCGACGATGAATACCCAAGTCATGTCAGGCCACAGCATGTCCTGCTTCTTCTTTGACACGTAAATGCCGAACCAGCCGGTCATGCAGGCGATGTTGATCAGGCCGGCAACGCCGTTGAACACATTGTGCCAGCCGCCATACAGCGTCACGCCTTCGGTGGAAACCCATGTGGTGCCCCAAGCGCGAATGGCCGATTCGAAGTCGGAGGCCACGGCGATAAGAATGTTGATGGCCACGATCACGAACGGGAAGCACTTGAACCATTCGGATTTGCCGATCTTGCCCCACTTGTATTTGAGTGCCATGAAGCCGATGCAGCCTGCGGTGGCCGCATATAGCTTGGCATAGTGGAACCAGCTGGTCATATGCACGTAGGTCGGATTGCTGAGCGCCCATTCGGCACCCATCGCGGCGGCCACGTAAATGGTGATGAAGTAGATGGTCAGAATGGCCGGCACGATCAGGAACGCGATCACGCCACCGGTCTTGGTGCGACGGGCCAGCTCATTGGCGCCGATCAGGCAGCAGAATACGAGGATCCATCCGATCCACTGGTATATGGCGGTGTCGCCATAGACTTGGAACAACATCGCTCTTCCTTTCTCTCAACACGTATGCGCGCGGGGTGAGCTGCGTTTACATGTATTCGTTCAGGTGCAGCGTCTGTGCCGCGACCTGTCTGATGACGGTGTCTTCAATGTCGGGATGCAGTCTGATCAGCGAAATCAGGCCAACGATGAGCGTATAGAACGTCTCATGCTCGTTGGTGATGGGCATGCCATGCAATTTCTCGAAATCGCGCACTGTCGAATTGCAGATGTATTCCGCAATGCGATCGGCCACGCGGTCGATGAATTTGATGTACAGTCCCGCGTTGCCGTCTTCGATCATGCGTTGGCTGAACGGGCCCTCATCGGCGATGAGGGAACGGGTCAGTCGCACCACGTCATCGAGCGCTTTCGAGATGTTGCCGACTTCTCGATTGGCGTTCCACTCTTCCAATTGCGAGATGACTTCGTCGATGACGTCGTCGAGCACGGCGTCCGCAACTTGGTCTTTGTCTTGGAAATAGTGGTAGAAGAGAGATCTGGTCATGCCTACGCGACCTGCGATATCGCTGATCGTGATTTTCGAAAAGCCCTTTTCCAGGCAGATTGCGCGGGCTGCATGCACGATTTGCGCGCGGCGTGCGTCTCCGACTGTTGTTGCGGAGGCGTTGTGCTGTCCGTCCATGGCTTTCTCTCCTTCGTTCGAGTGGCGTCTCTCACCTGCGCGACACGTTGACACTCTGTCAATTTCTTGACTGCCCTCAGTCTAAACCGTAAATTGACACAATGTCAATTTCGTAGTGTCGCTGTCGTCACTCCCAGCTTAAACGTTGCCGCGGCGCTTGTCTTTGGGGACACGCGCTTCACCGTTACGGGCAGGCTGTGCGGCCGGTCTTTGAGAAAAAACGTGTCGGAATTAATCGGTAGCCTAGTGACACCACAGCGGAAGGAATTGCGATGGCACTGGCACTCTATAGAAGGTATCGTCCCGACACGTTCGACGGCGTGATCGGGCAGGATCAGGTCACGATTCCGCTGATGCGAGCGCTTGATGAGAACAAACTTACGCACGCTTACCTGTTTTCCGGTCCGCGCGGCTGCGGCAAAACCAGTTCCGCACGCATTCTCGCGCGTTGCGTCAACTGCGCGAAAGGCCCGACCTCGCACCCGTGCGGCGAATGCGAAAGCTGCAAGGACCTCGCCACAGGCGGCCCCGGTTCCATCGACGTGGTGGAAATCGACGCCGCTTCGCACAACGGTGTGGACGATGCCCGTGAACTGCGTGAACGTGCCGGATTCGCCCCCGCCCGCGACCGCTACAAGATTTTCATTCTCGACGAAGCCCACATGGTCACGCCGCAGGGCTTCAACGCGCTCCTGAAAATCGTGGAGGAGCCGCCGGAGCATGTCATGTTCATCTTCGCCACCACCGAACCAGACAAGGTGATCGGCACCATCCGTTCGCGCACCCACCATTACCCGTTCCGCCTAGTGCCGCAGGAGGTTATGGGCCCGTACCTCGAGCAGATCTGCGAAGACGAGCATATCGAAGCCGAGCCGGGCGTGCTGCGCCTTGCCATGCGTGCCGGCGGCGGTTCCGTGCGAGACACCCTTTCCGTGCTTGACCAGCTCATGGTCGGTGCGGTCGATGGCAGCATCGCATACGACTCCGCGGTTGCGTTGCTTGGCTTCACGCCTGACGCTCTGATCGGCGAGGCCGTCGACGCCGTTGCCGACAAAAATGGCGAAGCACTGTATGGCGTGATTCAGAAGGTCGTGGTCGGTGGTTTCGATCCCCGTCGATTTGTTGAGGATTTGCTTGCCCGCGTACGCGATCTGCTGGTGCTCACGTGGGTGGAGAGCGTGCGGAAAGCGTGCTTTCCGACGATGCGGCCGCCGAGAACATGGATGATTTGCGTCGTCAGGCTTCCGCTTTGGGATTGTCTGCGCTGACGCAGATGGCTGACACGATCAATGCGACGCTTGCCAATATGACCGGTGCGATTTCGCCGCGCATGCGATTGGAATTGCTTGCCGCGCGCTTGTTGGCCGGGCGTGAGGAAGGGATGGCTGTCGTTGCGTCATCTTCCGGTGTACCTGATTTTGCCGGCGATGCCGGAACTTCCGCGGCTGCCGAATCGTCGCGTGGATCCATGGCCGGCTCCCGTCGCCGTGCGGCACGACATGCCGCAGGAAATGTGCGGGCACAGGATTCTGCGCCTGTGATCGATACCCCTTCCGCGCCTGTGCAGCCGTCCGTGCGCCGACGAATCCTGCCGATGCCGTCGCATCCGGCGTGGCTTCCGTGCTTGCTGACGTGCAGCAGGCGATGAATGCGACGACTTCCGTCGCTTCCGCTGCGCCTGCCGCAACTTCCGTACCCGCTCCCATTCATGACGATCGCACCCCCGACCAGAAGTGGGATGCGCTGGTCGCAGCCCTTCCGGAAGACGTGCAACGTTACGTAAGCCGTGAAAAAGTGCCTCGCGTGCTACTGAGCGGCGACCGTCTGTGGATCAAATTCGACAAGGCGCTCAGCAAATACGCGTTGCCAAAGCGGTGGCAAAGGAATCGGTGGACGGCAATACCGAAGTGGTGAAAATCGTCCGCGCCGAAGTGCATAAGGCGTTCGGACCGAGCGTCACGCTCGCGCCTGCCAAAAAGCTGGCGGACGGGTCCGAATCGGTGCCGTGGAGCAAACTCAGCCCGGAAGAGCAGAGCAAGATCAATGCGCAACTCGTGCAGGAACAGCTTAAAGCGGCCACGCTGCTGACGGCCAATCTTGGTACTGCTGCAGGTCTCGAATCCTCCGGCAAGGAGCCGGCCGGCACAAGCGCGAAGAGCGCCGAAGACGGTGGCAATGCCGGAGATTCCGGCGATGAGGAGGGCCATCGAGCTGCTGCCGGTGGAGCCGAGGAAGTCGATCCATGGGCGGCCCCGACGCAGGAAGTCCATCATCCGGAACGGCCTGTTCCGATGATGACCCTTGGGTTGCATCTGCACAGCCGATGCAACCGCAATCGGTGGTCGCAAGCGGCGTCAACGATGTGAAAGCGCCGGAACAACATGCGAAACATGTGGCTGTTCCCGATGTCAGCGATAACGTTGATCCTTGGGCGGCACCGATGCCTGTACCGCAGCAAGCGCCGGTGGACGACGATCCTTGGGGTAACCCCATGCCGATTCAGGCAGGACCGGTGGATCCCATGCCTGCTCCAACGGAACCTGAGGCGGCTCCGAAGCACGCCAATCACCAGCATCGCGCACCGCGGCAGGACGCGGCACCGCAGCAAGGCCAGCCGAATGCCGATCCGTGGAGCCAGCAGTTCTCCGCGCCGGCGCAGCCAATGCCGCAGGTCGCCGCGGAAGACGACGAATATTCCATGAGCGACGAGTCGATCGGGGCGTCAACCGCGTTAAGCGTGGACGATCTGACCCGACTGTTCGAGGTGAAAAAAGTCGAGGATTTCGGGCCGGACGATGCAAAAAACCCGCGCAACATGCAGCAGAAGAAGAATCTCGACGACTGATGGCGGTGCAGTCGCAAGCAAAAAATGCGAAACCGAGCAAAATCGACGAATCAACGCAATCGTAAGCACTGCATAATCGCGAATCTTATGGAAACCAAGGAGAGGTGAACCATGGCACTGGCCTATGACGGCGCCATCCAACGATTGATCGACGCGTTCGCGCACCTGCCCGGCATCGGGCCGAAAGGCGCGCAACGCATCGCCTTCTACCTGCTCAACGCATCCGACGAGGAATCACAGGGGCTGATCGACGCCATCGCCGAAGTCAAAGAGAAAATACGATTCTGTGACATTTGCGGCAACGTGTGCGAAACCAGCCCATGCCCGGTCTGCGCCGATCCGCGTCGCGACCACAGCGTGATCTGCGTGGTCGAAGAGCCGAAAGACGTGATGAGCATCGAGCGCACACGCGAATACCGCGGCCTGTACCACGTGCTCGGCGGCGTCATCAACCCGATGGCCAACGTGCAGCCCAGCGACCTCAACATCGCCAAACTCATCGAACGGCTCAAAGACAGCGAAGTCAAGGAAGTGATCCTCGCGCTCAACCCGAACGTGGAAGGCGAGGCCACCACCAGCTTCCTTTCGCAGCTGCTGAGCCAGACCGACATCAAGGTGACGCGCCTTGCCAGCGGCCTGCCGGTGGGCGGCGACCTCGAATACGCCGACGAAATCACCCTGGGCCGTGCGCTCGCCGGCCGTCGCGCCGTATGAGCTCCGCTGGCATGGCCTCCGCGAGCCGTCGGTCCCGCGCCCAGCTCATACTCAACCGCTGTCCAGCAACGTGTTCCGCATGTTGGGCGCGGTTGGACTTGACAAAATGGATGTTTCCTATAATAGGCTTCACTTGCCGAATCAGGCAGGTGATACGTTGAAGAAGATTGGATAAGTTGTGGCTCTCATCGTGCAGAAGTTTGGCGGCTCTTCCGTAGCCGACCCAGAATCGATCAAGCGCGTGGCCCGACGCATCATCGAAACGAAGAACGCCGGCAATGACGTGGCCGTCGTGGTCTCCGCCATGGGAGACACCACCGACGACCTGATCGATCAGGCGCTCAGCATCGATTCCAACCCGCCGGCGCGCGAGATGGACATGCTGATGACCGCAGGCGAGCGTATTTCGATGAGTTTGCTCGCTATGGCGATTCATGCGGCCGGTTCTCATGCATACTCGTTCACCGGTTCCCAGGCTGGTTTCATGACCGACGCGCAGTTCGGCACCGCGCATATCAAGGCCGTGAAGCCCGATCGCGTGCGTCGTGCATTGGATAAGGGTTCTGTGGCGATCGTGGCCGGTTTCCAAGGCGTGAACGAAGGCGGCGACGCCACCACGCTCGGCCGTGGCGGTTCCGATACTTCCGCAGTCGCGCTCGCAGTGGCGCTGGATGCCGACATCTGCGAAATCTACACCGACGTCGATGGCGTGTTCACCGCCGATCCGCGTATCGTGCCGACCGCCCGTCGCATTCCCGTCATCGACTACGAATCGATGCTGGAAATGTCGTCCTGCGGTTCCAAGGTGCTGGCATTGCGTTGCGTGGAATACGCGCAGCGATTCGGCATGCCGTTGCACGTGCGCAGCTCCTTCTCCCACCGTCGCGGCACGCTGATCGTGCCGGAAGGCGTCGATCCGCGCACCCTGCCGAACATCTGAACGGCAGCCGGGCAGCGTAATCGCAGGCAATCGCAAATAATTGCAAGACAACGCGAAAACGAAAATAAGACTTTACAAACAAAGGTAAGAACATGAGCGAAAACAACAACCAGTCCATGGGCGACCTGTTCCCCGACCTGGGGCCGGAAGTGCCGATCATCTCCGGCGTCGCGCACGACAGCACCGAGTCGCTGGCCACCGTGCGCCGCGTGCCGAACGAGCCGGGCATGGCGGCGAAGGTGTTCACCATGCTGGCCGAGGCCGGCGTGAACGTGGACATGATCGTGCAGGCCTCCGCCTCCACCGGCACCGCCGACATCTCCTTCACCGTGCCGGGCACCGCTGCGGCCAAGGTCCAGGAAGTGCTGCAGGAGAAGCAGGGCGAGCTGGGCTTCCAGTCCTTCGACGTCGACCCGAACGTCGGCAAGGTGGCCGTGGTCGGCGTGGGCATGAAGACCCATTCCGGTCTGGCCGCGAAGTTCTTCAACGCGCTGAGCGACAAGGGCGTGAACGTGCTGATGATCTCCACGTCCGAAATCCGCATCGCCGCGCTTGTACCGCTCGAGCAGCTCAACGACGCCGTCAAGGCGCTGCACACCGCCTACGGTCTGGACGCCGACCAGGTGGAAGCCGTGGTGTACGGCGGCACCGGCCGCTGATAGTGCTGGCTTCAGTTTCCCAGTATTTTTAAGGGGCATGGTTTTGCGACCGTGCCCTTTTCGTTTGCTTTTTACGATTCACGCCGTACGTTGCATACCGTGCCAAGCAGTCCCCAAACAAGCAAAAGGCCGGCTCCGAAGAGTCGGCCTTTTGCTTGGCTATGGCTCGTTTATGCGGCTTACGGTTTAGCTACCCAAGCCGCATAAACGTCGCATCACTTCTTGGTGATGTAACCCAACGCCTTAAGCATTTCTGCGCTTTCCAGCGCGCCACCGGCGGCGCCACGCAGGGTATTGTGCGCCAATCCCACGAACTTCCAATCGAAAATGGAATCCTCGCGCAGACGGCCGATGGAAACACCCATACCCCCCTCGTAATCCACATCCTTGAGCACCTGCGGACGGTCATCCTCGGTCAGGTACTGGATGAAATGCTTCGGAGCGTGCGGCAGGCCAAGCTCGGCGGCCTTGCTGGTGTAGTTGACCAGACGGTCGATCAGCTCGTCCTTGGTCGGGTTCTTACCGAAGTTGATGAACACGGTGGCGGTGTGGCCGTTGAGCACGGGCACGCGGATGCACTGCGAGGTGATGCGCAGCGGACCGTCGAACGGCACAATCTCGCCCTTGGCCTCGTCCACATGGCCGAAAACCTTCAGCGGCTCCTTCTCGGACTTCGCTTCCTCGCCGGAGATGAACGGAATGATGTTGCCCACCATTTCCGGCCAATCCTTGACGTCTTGCCCGCGCCGGAAATGGCCTGGTACGTGCTCACGATGACCTCGTGCGGCTCGAATTCCTTCCACGCGGCCAAAGCCGGAGTATAGGCCTGGATGGAGCAGTTCGGCTTGACGGCAATGAAACCGTGCGTGGTGCCCAGGCGCTTCTTCTGATGTTCGATGACCTCATAGTGCTCCGGATTGATCTCCGGCACCACCATCGGCACGTCCGGAGTCCAGCGGTGGGCGCTGTTGTTGGACACGACCGGGGTCTCGGTCTTCGCGTATTCCTCTTCGATGGCGCGGATCTCGTCCTTCGGCATGTTCACCGCGGAGAACACGAAGTCGACGTCCTTGACCACGTCCTCGACGTCGGCCACGTTCTTGACGACCATGTGCTTGACGAACTCCGGCATCGGGGTTTCCATCTTCCAGCGGCTGCCGATGGCCTCCTCGTAGGTCTTGCCGGCGCTGTGCGCGGACGCGGCAAGGGTGACCAGTTCGAACCACGGATGGTTTTCGAGCAGCGTCACGAAGCGCTGTCCGACCATGCCCGTAGCTCCGAGAATGCCAACCTTAATCTTTTCGGACATAACAACCTTTCGCTTATGCTGGAACGGTTTTCCAAGTTTTGCAAGTTTGATTTTGCTTACGCTTGAGGTCGACCAGCCGGCCCCAAACGACGTCGTGGGCGGCCACACGCGTTGTTCAATCTTACGAAAACCCGCCGTCATGTCCGCCGAGCTATCCGTATGCTGGTCGGTAAACGCGCTCGCGTACACTGGTAGACATGTCGAAGGCATCAGAAGAAGCGCAGAAGCAGCTGGATCGTATCGTGGCGTTGGGGTATCCGGATGTGGCCGATATGTCGGCAGCCGCGTTCCGCTCGCTTGCGCGCCCGCTTATCCGTGCGTTGGAGGATTGCGGCGATGAAGCTGGATTGGGCACGCAGATCCTTCTGGTACCTACGCGCGAGCTGGTGTCTCCTGAATCGCTGATCGCCCGAACCTCCATCAACCGCATGGCGGGGTTCACCACCATGCCGCCGCGCGACATCGCCAGCTTCCTGCCGCAGGACGGTTTCGAACCGCCGGAAGGCCCGTTCTATCTGGTGATCGAACCGCACACCGGCACCTGCTATATCAACCGCGAGCCGGACGTGGCACGCAAGCTGATCGATTCCGACGAGCGATTGCCGTTGACTTTGGAAGAGGGGCTTGCGATCGCCACACAGCATCCGGAATGGCTGCTGGAAAAGAACGGTTTCAACCTGCTGGGCTCGCGTTCCGCTGACGGCCGCGTACCGAGTATCTGGATGAGCCAGAATGCTCCGCGATTGGGCGCGGTGTGGCCGAATTCCCGTCATACGTGGCTGGGCAACGCCTACTGCGTGGCCCGTCGCGGCGTCAGTCTCTTTCGCTGATTCGGATAAGCCATTATTTTCTCGCGGGCCTGCGCAACAGCCCCCGAACCGCGTATCCGATCGCGCCGCACGCCACCGCGCCCGCACCCAGCAGCGTGGCGCTGACCTGCGGCCTGCGCAGCTCGTTGCGCACGCCGATCAGGTCCGTCACGCAATGGTCCTCGAAGAACACGCGTAATTCGTTGCTGGAATAACGGCCGACCAGATCGCCCCACGTCATCATGCGCGTCACGTACGCCATCGGATTGTCTTCGCGGAATTCAAACAGCCGGATGCCACGGAACCGCGATTTCGGGCCGTAGCATTCAAAACCACAGGTCGGCGCGTACCCCAAATCGATGTCGTGCACATGCCCGACGAACGAATTCTTGTGGTCATGCCCGCAGAACAACGCGAAATAGCCGCCCGCCTCACGCAACGCGTCCACTTCGCCCACGTTCACGTCGGCGCAGCCAATCGCCTCGCCCAGCCGCGAACCGGGTCGGCACACATCGCGGTCGAGCACATAGCAATGTCCTGCGAATTCGCGCGCGCCCTCCACGGCGTCGGCGTGTAGGCGGGCACTTCGCACAGGCAATCGTTGAATTCCTGCGGCGGAATGTGCTGGAAGGCGATTGCCGGCACCGCCTGCCCGTCGCCATTGCGCCTGCCCAACTCGCGTTGCACGCGCTTCAGCCATTCGACGGCTTCCGGCGAGGGGGTGCCGTAGCCGTCGGAGTCGGCCAAATCCCAGCCGCGCGAATTCGCCGCGTATTTCGCGTATTCGGTGACCGACTGCCGTCCGTTGCCGTCACCCGCGTCTGCCGTGTCGGCGTAATCGCCCGAATTGACCATCATCACGCTCATTGTGATACGCCCCGAACCGTCGGACGCTTCGATCGGCAACGCGAACGTGCCCGGTTCGAGCGCCAACGGCGACGAGCCGGCGACGGGATTCATACAGCCGGCAAACTCGCGGTAAAGATCGTCCTGTTCGTCGGCGAGGATACCGCATTGAAAATCATGGTTGCCGTACGTCGCAGCGAAGGGGATACGCGATTCCAACGCCGGCCCCAAAACGCGGCGAACGTGTCGCGCACTTTCTGCCGTGTCTCGTCGAGCAGCGTCGCCGCGGTGACGCGATTGATGGCTTCCGCCCACGATTCCAGCTTGCTGGCAGAACCGTTGCGACCTGCGCTTTTCACCAGTTTCGGCGAATCGGTGCCGATGCCGTCGATCATCCACCGTTCGTCGGAGGGCTGCGATTTGGTCAGTGTTTTGGCGATCGGATGACGTTTTGATGCCACGGATTTTCGCTTCGATTTCGGTGACCGCGCGCACGTTCGTACCGGGCTGTTCGCCACGGCGACGTAGAAACGTATCGATATATGCCGGATCGTAGCCGCGGATCTGATCGCCGGTGAGCACGATGAGGTCGGGATGTGCCTTCCTGATAGCGGCTTCGATCAGCCGAATCGTGTCTTCGCGCACGTCCGGACCATCCTGAATATCAGCCATTTGCAGCACCCGGAACGTACCGTCGCTGTTGAATCGCAAGCTCATGATGCCCACTGTACTGCGGCAAATCTGGATATGGGGTGAAATAAGGGCGCGAAAATCGCAAACCATGCCGTCATATCGCGGAATACCGGCAAAATATGGGATTGGTTGTCGCTAGTATGGGCGGCAGTGCAGGTAGGTAACATGCACGTAACAATGTGGATTGGCAGAAGGCCGATCCGACTTTACAGATAAGGAGGAGTGATGGGTCAGGATCAATCGTCAGTGTTTGATCTCGCGGCAGTCGCCGCGGCGTCCAACGGAGGGAACAACGACCCGCTGCTGCCTCCGGCGCGTTACATTGGAGCTCCGCAAAAGCCCAGCAAGATGCCGTACAACAAGTACGTCGCATATGATAAGCAGGTGCCGTTTGATTTCCCGGAGCGTACGTGGCCGGGCAAGCGACTGCAGCGTGCGCCGCGTTGGTGCTCCGTCGATCTGCGTGACGGCAACCAGGCTCTCGTCAACCCGATGGATTCCGAGCGCAAGCTGCGTTTCTGGAACCTGCTCGTCTCCATGGGATTCAAGGAGATCGAGGTGGGCTTCCCGTCCGCTTCCGAGACCGATTTCGACTTCATCCGTATGCTCATCGAGCGTGAGCTGATTCCGGACGACGTGACCATCGTGGTACTCACCCAGTGCCGCGAGCACCTCATCCGCCGCACTTACGAGGCGCTCAAGGGTGCCAAGCGCGCCATCGTGCACTTCTACAACTCCGTGTCTGTGTTGCAGCGCGAGGTCGTGTTCCGCAAGAACAAGGAGGAGATCAAGAAGCTCGCCACCGACGCCGCCGAACTGTGCAAGGACCTCGAGAACGAGGCCAAGGGCATCGACCTGTACTACGAGTACTCGCCGGAATCCTTCACCGGCACCGAGCCGGAGTACGCCGTCGAGGTGTGCAACGCCGTGATCGGTGTTATCAAGCCGACTCCCGAGCACCCGATGATCATCAACCTGCCCGCCACCGTGGAAATGACCACGCCGAACGTGTTCGCCGACGAAGTGGAGTACGTCTCCACCCACCTCGACGACCGTGACTCCGTGGTGCTCTCCCTCCACCCGCACAACGACGAAGGCATGGGCGTGGCCGCCACCGAGCTGGCCGTGCTGGCCGGTGCCGACCGCGTGGAAGGCTGCCTGCTGGGCAACGGCGAGCGTACCGGCAACGTCGACTTGGTCACGCTGGGCCTCAACTGGCTCACCCAAGGCATCGACCCGCAGCTTGACCTGTCCAACGTGCCCGAGATTCGCAAGACGTTGAGTACTGCAACCAGATCAAGATCTCCGAGCGTCATCCGTACGCGGGCAACTTCGTGTTCACTGCGTTCTCCGGCTCGCATCAGGACGCCATCAAGAAGGGTCTCGAGGCTCGTCAGGTGGCCGCCGAGCGTGCTGCGCCGATCTCGACAGCTTCGTGTGGCTTGTGCCGTACCTGCCGATCGACCCGAAGGACATCGGCCGTACGTACGAAGCCATCATTCGCGTCAACTCGCAGTCCGGCAAGGGCGGCATGGCCTACCTGCTCAAGACCAACCACAATCTTGACCTGCCCAAGCGTCTGCAGATCGAATTCGACAAGATCGTGCAGAACTACGCTGACACGACCAAGAAGGAAGTCAAGGACGAGGATATCTGGCGTCTGTTCAAGGACGAGTACCTGCCGGTCGAACAGTCCGGCATGACCGCCGCCGGTGTGGTTGTGGGCGATACTCATGACGCCTCGCTCGTGCCGTGGGGCCGCTTGAAGCTGCTCAAGGTGGCCGTCAGCTCCGGTGAGGATGGCTCCGACACCGTGCTCAAGGCTCGTCTGCTCGACCGCGGCGTGAACGTCGGGGTCGATGCGCCCGTGGAGCGCGAGGTCTCCGGCATCGGCAACGGTCCGATCGCCGCTTTCCTCAACGCCATTTCCAACTTTGGCGTTGACGCCTCGATTATGGATTACGCGGAGCACACCATGTCCGTCGGCACCGACGCCATGGCCGCCTCGTACGTGGAATGCCAGGTCGGCGAGGCCGATGACGCGCAGATCGTGTGGGGCGTCGGCATCGATTCGTCGATTACCACTAGCGCCCTGAAGTCGATTATCTCCGCCATCAACCGTTTCCAGCGCAAGCGCTGAGCGCTGAGACAGAGCAAAAAACAAGGCTCCCTCTGATTGCATCAGAGGGAGCCTTGTTGTCTGTGTTTTACTTACTACTGAGTGACGCCGTTGGTGCCGGTGTTCCCGCCGGTGCCTCCGGAATTACCATTATCGTTGCCGGTATTGTTCCCGTTGTCACCGCCGGTATTGTTGCCGGCGTTGCCATCTCCGCCGGTAGTGGTGCCGGGATAATTCGGGCACTCGGTGGAATAGCTCGGATTGGCGAGGCACTGCTGGGCGAACTCCTGAGCCTGCTGTTGCTTCTTGGCTTCCTCTTCGGCCGCCTTCTGCTGTGCGTCCTGCTCAGCCTGCTTCTGCGCGTCTTCGGTGGACTGCTTGTTGGTGTTGTTGGACAGGCCGCTGCTCTGTCCCTTGCCCAAGCCCCAAGTGCCGTCGGAGCCGCCGATCTTGCCGTTGTCTTTAGCGGTCGGGAACTGCTCCGCCTCGGTGCCTTGCAAGGCTGAGCCATGAACTCCTGGAACAGGTGGGCGGGGTATCCAGTGGAAGAGACGCCGTATCCGGAGAAGGCTGGCACCACTTGCGGATTGCCCTTATCGTCCGGATTCCAGATAGCCCACACATTCATCATGCTGGGGGTGTACCCCACGAACGACGAAGCCATTTCGTCGTTGGCGGTACCGGACTTGCCGGCGACGGGCCGGCCCAACATGCTGGATGTGCCGGCCGCCGTACCGTACGTGGTGGTGCCCTGCATGGCCTTCTGTACCAAAGCGCAGTCGTTGGCATCGAACACCTTGGTGCCGTTGCTGGGCGCGTTGTACATGTCCTTATTGTTGGAATCAAGCACTTTGGACACCATATGCAAGGTGTTCTTCACGCCATTGTTGGCGATGGTCGAATGGCCTTGCGCCAAATCCCACACGGTCAGGGCGTTGATGCCCAGCACGTTGTACATGGAGTTTTCATCGATATCGCCCTGAATGCCCGCTTCATGGGCGATTGCGGCCGTGCGCTTCGGCGTCAGATGCTCATTGACGTTCATGAACACCGTGTTCACCGAGTTGGCGGTGGCCTGATACAGATTGATGTTGCCCCAGTTGTTCTCCAGAGCGTTGTTCACCTCTTGATCCAAGCCGGTGAAGTGCTGGTGGGAATTGCCGTTGAACAACGTATCGAAGCTGACGCCGGATTGCGCGGCCCCCAGCAAAGCGAACGGCTTCATAGTCGAACCCGGTTCGAATACGGCCTGATCGGCATTGTTGAGCTGCTTGGACAGATAATCTGAACCGGCGTATACGGACAATACTTCACCGGTCTTCGGGTCCAGCGCTATGCCGCCGATTTGCAGGGATTCAGGCATGTCGTCCAGACGGGTGTCGCCGATGGACTGCATAAGATCCTGCTTGCTCTTGTCGATGGTGGTGATGATCTTGTATCCGCCAGTATCCAAATCCTCTTTGGTAAAGGCCTTGGACTGCACCAGCTCGCGGCGCACCATATCCAGCAGATAACCGTTCGGCCCCGCGTATTCGTTCTGCTGCGCCACCGCGGCGGTCTGCGGGAACTTGGCATCAGTGTGCTGCTTGGCAGTGATGTAACCATCCTCCTGCATGATGTTCAGCACACGCTTGAAGCGCGATTTGGCCATATCGGCGTTATCGGCCGGATCCCACGTGGACGGTGACGGAATAATGCCGGCGATCATCGCCGCCTCAGACAGCGTCAGATCCTTGGCGTCCTTATTGAAGTATGCCTTGGCCGCTGCCTGGATACCGTAGGAGTTGCGGCCCAGATAGATGGTGTTCATGTAATTGCACAGCACCTCGTCCTTGGATTCGGTCTGCGCGATTTTGATGGCCATGATGGCCTCGCGCGCCTTGCCCACATAGGATGTGGTTTCGCCCATGTAATACCGCTCGGCATACTGCTGAGTGATGGTGGAACCACCTTGGCGCGTGCCCTTGGTCACATTATTAATGAATGCGCGGGCGATGCCCTTCAGATCAAGGCCTTTATCCGTGTAGAACGTACGGTTTCGGACGCACAATCGCGTTGCCGATGTAGTCCGGCAGCCCCTCGCAAGAGATGATTTCACGATTCTGCTCCGCGTAGGAGCCGATCGCGGTGGTGCCGTCCGCGTAATACACGGTGGTTTTCTCGGCCAACGCGAACTTCTCGGGTTGCGGGACCTCAGTGGTGGTGTACAGGTATGCGAATACTGCGATACCGGCCAGCAAGCCCAGTCCAATCAGGGAGAAGAAGATGCCCAGCACCCATTTCAGTACACGGTGCTTGCCTTTTCCTGTGTTCTTTTTCTTCCTGTTCGGGGCTCGATGGCTATTGGAAGCCTTGTGGCTTGCGTGGCGGGAACGGCTCTCCTGGGGCGTATAGGGGCCCTCCTGTGCGGAGTGGCCGGCTCTGCTTTGCGCGGTGCGCGGTTGCCTCAGAGCGGGGCCATTGCCTCCCGAATGTGCACGACGAGTATAAGAAGCCATGGTGTCCACCGTAACTGTTGGCCTTGAACAATCGTTTGACGTGAGCGTAGCCACACGCGTTTATGCCGGTATTTTCCGGAATTCTTACAATTGGGCACGCTTCTTGATGCTGCATGAATATTGCCTGAAGTGCGCTGGTTGGCCTGTCGTGCGACCCGGCGCGCACGTTTCGTGTCGCTGCGCTGGTCCATACGTCTCCATAGACTTATCCCCAGCCTCCACGCGGCGCTATGTCACCCAACTCCCCCAGGGCAGGAATGCAGCAAGGGTAAGTGGCCTCTGACGGGTGCGTGGAGGTTTTCTTTATGTGCGGATTTGGCTGTGAGCTGGCACTAGCGTGGTCCCCTGTCCGGGGCGCGGCCGTACAGTCGAACGTATGAATGACGCACAGACCCCTAGAATTCGCGACCCGCATGCGGCGGTCAATCTGGTCGGCTCAGGCGCAGCACAGCCTGACTCGTCGTCGAACGTTGTTGACCCATTGGCTGCGCTCGGCCCGGTCTCCGGTTCAGATGCATCGGCATCCACATCAGGCTCCTTACGGGATTTCAGGCCGCTGGACATGGACGATGCGGATGGGGCATCTGATATCGACCGCGGCTTGGCCCGGCTTGACCCGCTTACCGTCGCCCGCGAATCTCCAGCCGCGTACTGTGCGTGGTATTCGGTCTGCTCCTGATCGCTATCGGCTTCGGCGTGTGGTGGGGGTGCGTGTTTACCGAAAACGGACAATCGTACGACGAACTGGTCTGGAAAAACCTGCACAACGATGTACCGTCCTGGGCCACCGGCGTGATGAACGCCGTCGCACAATCCTGGCTGGTTATCGCTGTCAGCTGCACAATTGCCGCAATCGGCATTATTACGGCGCTGATTCGACGCCGCTGGTGGTTGGCCGGGCAAATCGCCGTGTTCGCCGTGGTCTGCTTGGCCGTCACCCGTATCAAGGGTCTGTTGCCGCGTCCGTTCATCATCAACACTGAATCTCCTGCCGCTAATTCCGCGCCTTCCGGTCACACGATGCTGGCCGCAGCCTGTGCGGTGATTCTGCTGCTTACCGTGCCTCGTGCGGTTCGAGCTTTGGCGGGCGTCATCGGCGTGGTTTGGGCGGTGACCGTCGGTGTCTCCGTGATATACGGACAATGGCATCGCCCTTCGGATGTGGCGATGTCCATCCTGCTGGTGGCGGGATTGGCCCTGCTCGCTCTGGCAGTTACGCGCAAGTCCGGCATGGACGAGCCGGGTCGCCGCGTCTCCTCAGTGAGCGTGCAAATCGTCGGGCAGCGTGCTGATTACCGGGGGCCTGCTGTTGCTCGCCTACAGCGGTTATGTGATCTGGCAGGTGGTGCCGGGGCTCAATGTCAGCGCCAGCTGGGCGGTTCAGGGGGCGAATGTCAGCGCTGTTGTGGGCATTGCGGGTGTGGCCATGCTCGCATTCGGACTGTTGCTGGCCCTGCGTCAGATCACTGCAGCGCCCTTAAGCCGGCTGGGTCTGATCGGCGCTCCGCCGGCACCGCCCAAACGGTAAAACATGGGGTGCGAACGGCCGAATTTGCCCGGCACAACGGCGGAATTTGGCAGTTGGACATGATTCATGAGTATTATGACGCCAGAAACGTCGTGTGTTTCGCGCAATACATAAGGAGTGGGTATGGCTACCAAAACTGGTGATTGTGGAGTCTCCGACCAAGGCCCACAAGATCGGTGACTACCTGGGCAAGGGGTACACCGTCATGGCGTCGGTCGGCCATATCCGAGACCTCGCGCAGCCCAGCCAGGTGCCCGCGGCAGACAAGGCCAAGTTCGGCAAGTTCGGCGTGGACGTCAACGACGGGTTCAAGCCGTATTACATTGTCGACGGCGACAAGAAGCGTACGGTCAGCGAACTCAAATCGGCCCTGAAGAACGCCGATGAACTCTATCTGGCGACTGATGAGGATCGCGAGGGCGAGGCCATCGCGTGGCACTTGGTGCAGACCTTGAAACCCGAGGTGCCGGTCAAGCGCATGGTGTTCCACGAGATCACCAAGAACGCCATCAACGCCTCCCTGAACAACACGCGCGATGTGGATGGCAATATGGTCGACGCACAGGAGACCCGCCGCATCCTCGACCGTCTGTACGGCTATGAGCTGTCGCCGGTGCTGTGGCGCAAGGTGGGCCCGGGCCTGTCCGCCGGCCGCGTGCAGTCCGTGGCCACCCGCCTGATCGTGGAACGCGAGCGCGAACGCATGGCGTTCAAGCGCGCACCGTACTGGGATATCGTCGCCACGCTGTCCGCGCCTGACGCGCTGGGGGAGCGTGCCGAATTCTCCGCCCGCATGATCGCGCTCGGCGGCAAGCGACTCGCCGGCTCCAAGGATTTCGGTGCCGACGGCCAGCTGACCCCGGACGTTCGCGGCGAACGTTCGCCAGCTTGATGAGGCTGGTGCCACCGCCGTGGCTTCGGCGCTGAAGACCGCCGATTTCACTGTGATGTCGATGGAAACCAAGCCGTACCGCCGCCGCCCGCAGCCGCCGTTCACCACCTCGACCCTGCAGCAGACCGCCGGCAATCGCCTCGGCATGGGTGCTCGCGCCGTGATGCGCGCGGCCCAAAGCCTGTACGAGAACGGCTACATCACCTATATGCGAACCGATTCGGTGACGCTGTCGCAGGAGGGCATCACCGCCGCCCGCAACGCCGTCTCCTACCATTTCGGCGACAAGTTCCTCTCCGCCGAGCCCAAGCAGTACGCCACCAAAACCGCTGGCGCGCAGGAAGCCCACGAGTGTATTCGCCCGGCGGGCTCGCGCTTCCACGACCCGGACGAGCTGGCTTCCAAACTTCCCGGCGACCAGCTGCGCCTATACACGCTGATCTGGCAGCGCACGCTTGCCTGCCAGATGGCTGACGCCACCGGTTCCACCGCCACCGTGCGCCTGTCTGCGCCGGCCGGCCCCACCGAGGGCGAGGCCGTGTTCCAGGCGTCCGGCACCGTCATCGAATTCCCCGGCTTTATGAAGGCCACGGGGGAGGGGCGCAAGCCCAAGGCCGCCGCTCCCGGCGCTGGGGCTGGCTCGGACCAGGCTGCTGCCGCCGGCAAGACGGACGCCAAGGCCGTCAGGGGTGACGCCTCCGAATCCAACACCTCCCTGCCGCCGATGAGCGTCGGCCAGCAGGTCGAGGCAAGCGACATCGAACCGGACGGCCATGAAACCCAGCCGCCGGCCCGCTACACCGAGGCCACGCTGGTCAAGACGCTGGAAGCCAAGGAGATCGGTCGCCCGTCCACTTACGCGAGCATTATTTCCACAATCATGGATCGCGGTTACGTATACGAGCGTGGCCGTGCGCTGATCCCCAGCTGGCTCGCCTTCTCCGTGACCAAGTTGCTCGAGACGAACTTCCCCAAGCTGGTCGACTACCAGTTCACCGCCGAGATGGAAAACGGCCTTGACCGCATCGCCCACGGCGAGGAATCCGGCCGCGACTGGCTCACCCACTTCTACTTCGGTTCCGGCGAGGGCGCCGCCCGCAACGCCGACGAGGCGCACGAAGGCCTGCAACAGCAGGTCGCGCAGCTCGGCGAGATCGACGCGCGCGCCATCAACACCATCGACATCGGCGACGGCCTGCACGTGCGCGTCGGCCGTTACGGCCCGTATCTGGAAGACATGGAGCATCTGCGCAGCGAGCAACCCGAAGCGTGCGTCTCTGCCGGACACCATCGCGCCGGATGAGCTGACGGTGGCCGTGGCCCGCGATTTGATCGACAACCACTCCGGTGGACCGCGCGAGCTGGGCGTTGATCCGGTATCCGGCGGTACCGTCGAGGTGCGCAATGGGCGTTTCGGCCCGTATGTGGCGTTGGTGCCGCCGGCTGAGGCTTCGGCTGGCGCTGCTGGCGATACTGCTGGTGCTTCTGCGGCCAAGAAGGGTTCGAAGAAGGCCGCGGCCGCCGCCGCGTCGCGCCCGAAGATGGCCTCGTTGTTCAAGACGATGAGCCCTGAATCGCTGTCGCTGGAAGACGCGCTAAAGCTGCTGAGCCTGCCGCGCGAAGTGGGCACATACGAGGAAACCAACGCCGAAACCGGCGAGGTATCCGAATGCACGGTGGCCGCCAACAACGGTCGCTACGGCCCCTACCTGACCAAGACCGGTGCCGACGGCAAGTCGGAGACCCGCTCGCTGGCCTCGGAAGACGAGATCTTCACGGTCGATATCGACAAGGCCAAAGAACTGTTCTCGCAGCCCAAGTACGGCCGCGGGCGTGGCCGTGGTGCCGCCAAGCCGCCGCTGCGTGATTTGGGCAAGGACCCGAACACCGGCAAGAACGTGACCATCAAGGACGGCCGTTTCGGCGCGTACATCACCGATGGCGAGACCAACCGTACGGTGCCGCGTCAGTACACGCCTGAATCCATCACCCCTGATGACGCCTTCCGACTGCTCGCCGAAAAGCGTGCGGCTGGTCCCTCCACCCGTGGCCGTCGCGGTGCTGGGCGTGCTGGTGGCGCCAAGGCCGTTGCCGGCAAGGGCAAGAAGGGCGGTACCTCGCTGCGGTTTCGGCGCAGGAGCCAAGCGCGCCGAACGCCGTGCCGAAGTCAAGAAGTTGGCGAACAAGGGCTGGTCCAACCAGCGCATCGCCGAAAAACTCGGTTCCACCCCCGCCACTGTGAAAAAGGACGTCGACTGGCTGACCGCCAACGAGGGCTACGAGCGCCCCGCCGTAATTCCCAAGCGTGGCTGAGCGGAATTATTGCTCTACTTGCGTTTCAAGGGGCTGATTTCTCGTTTTGAGAATATCTACTTCCGCTTCAAGGGGCTGGTCATCTGCTGAACCACGAGTATGAACGGCTCCGCGCCAACGTCATTCCGCCGTTTTGGAACGTTGTCTACTTGGGCAACAGCCCCTCGAAACGGAAGTAGACCTTCAGAAAAGACCAAATCAGCCCTTGAAACGGAGGTAGAGCTGGTTTAACTGCCTGTTGGGCGCAACTCTGCGCCTAACGCTAAGGTCAATAGCATGAGCGGTCTGTTTGTTTTCGTTTTGAAGGTGTCGATGGCGTGGGCAAGACCACGCAAGTCGAGCGGCTGCGTGCGTATCTTGAGGCTCAGGGGCGTACCGTGGTCGTTACCCGTGAGCCGGGAGGCACTGCGTTAGGCAAGGCCATTCGCCAACTGCTGTTGCACGGTGTGGATGGGGGCGCAGTCGACATCGCACCGCGCGCCGAGGCGCTGCTATTCGCTGCAGACCGAGCCCAGCACGTTGCCGAAACCATCCGCCCGGCATTGGAGCGCGGTGAAGTGGTGATCACCGACCGCTATTTAGACTCTTCCTTGGCCTATCAGGCCGGTGGCCGCGAACTCACGCCAGAAGAGATTCGATCCTTAAGCATGTGGGCCACCAACAACCTGCTGCCCGACCGCACGTATTTGCTGGATATGGACCCAGCCCTGTCCCACCATCGCCTCGAACACGCGGAAGACCGTATGGAATCGGCCGGTGATGACTTCCAGTCCCGCACCCGCCAGGCCTTCTTGGACTTGGCCGCCGCCGAGCCGAATCGTTTCCGCGTTATCGATGCGAGCCAGAGCATTGAAGCGGTATGGGCTGCCATCGAATCCGACATCAAGGAGCTCGCATGAGCGTATGGGATTCACTAGTCGGCCAAAAGCCGGTAATCGACATGCTCAGTCGTATCGCGCAGGGCGACCCGAGCCAGATCACCCAGTCGTGGCTGATCTGTGGACCTCCCGGATCGGGCCGTTCCAACATGGCTCGTGCGTTTGCGGCGGCGCTGGAAAGCCCGGATCACGGCATGAGCGCTGAGCCCACGCGCGTCACCCAGCAGGTGCTTGCCGGCACGCATCCGGATGTCACGGTGCTGACCACGAACAAGGTGACTATTGGTATCGATCAGGTGCGTGAGATCATCACTACCTCCGAGCAGATGCCCGCCACCGCACCGTGGCGCATCATCATCATCGAAGACGTGGATCGCATGCTTGAGCGCACCACCAACGTGCTCTTGAAAGAGATTGAGGAGCCGGCCGAGCATTGCATCTGGCTACTGTGCGCGCCCAGCGCCCAGGACGTGCTGCCCACCATCCGCTCGCGCACACGCATCGTGAACCTCGCCGTGCCCTCCACCCAGGCGGTGGCCGGATTCCTGACCTCCACCACCAATGTCGAGCCAAAAGTGGCGCAGCGTGCGGCCCGACTCGCCGAAGGCCATATCGGCATCGCCAAGTTGTACGCCACCGACGAACGGGTTATGTCCGACCGCGATGAACTTGTGGTCGGTGTGCTGAATCTGGCCCGTGCCTCGGATGCAGTGTTGTTGGCCGGCAATCTTATCGACAATGCCAAGGCCCAGGCCGAGGCGGACGCGAACCGCATCACCGCCGGCCAGGAAGCGGAATTCCGCCGCATCAACGGACTGGCACCGAGCGACCGCATCCCGCCGAAACTGCGTGGCGCATTCAACCAGATTGCCAAGAAAGACGATGTGAAGCGTTTGGTCACCCGCCGTACGCGCGACGTATTGGATCGTGCGCTGAACTCCATCGCTTCCATCTACCGAGATGTGGCGGTGCTGCAGAACAATGCGGAGGATTCGGTGGGCCTCATCAACCTGGAGAACCGCTCGTCGATCACCGAATTGTCGGTGCGATTGAACCGGTCCGGTGCCGTGACCCGTCTGGACGAAGTGGCCCACGCCCGCAAGCGCCTAGCCGGCAACGGCAACCCGCTACTGGTATTCGAGTCCCTCTTCTGCGCCCTGATCCCATAACCCGACGCAACTAGCCCCCCTCTGATGAGTGGGGGCTGTCGAGCGCAGCGAGACTGGGGGAGAGACCCCGTAACGCACAGCCCCCAGTACGTCACACATATGAGCGATACTGGGACGTATGAAGATTTCCGCCGATTTCACCGTCATCCCGGACGATTTCGCCAAGCTGCGGCCCCTGAATATTTCAATGGTGG
>ENA-OQAJ01000031-OQAJ01000031.1-human-gut-metagenome-genome-assembly--contig:-NODE-31-length-35328-cov-6.489872_pt1 | contig 35328 bp, 32 predicted proteins | sample MGYA00242736_ERZ504529 | MGnify/ENA primary metagenome ERZ504529 (study PRJEB26092, sample SAMD00036275) | human gut metagenome | host: Homo sapiens | study: EMG produced TPA metagenomics assembly of...
GAGTGCGAGGGGCTTTTGCCCCCGAAGCACGATGCGGGTACCGCAACCCGACATTATCGAGCATTTTGGCAACGCAGATGCCGTGCCGCAGCCGCCGGAGCGGTGCTTAAGCCGTCAGGCGGGAATTATGCGGTATTGCCCTAATTTGAATTTTGCTGAATTTTGTTTTCGCCCTGATTTTACAGCCAGAACTGCACCAGACGGCTGACATTCTGGTACAGCGCGGGATTCTGGCCCAGAAGGCCCGGTTCCGCAGCAAAGTAGACACAGAAGCTGTAACAGATCCCCACGGCAACAGCTGCCAGCATCGCCCCTTGCAGCATGTGCTGCACGGTATGCAGGATGCTGCCCGATGCGGCGGCCTGCACGCGCGGGGCAAGGGCGCTTTCGGCCCACAGCCAGACCAATGCGGCGGCGAACAGCAGTGGGGTTAAATAGTCGCTGAGATAGCGGTAGAGCACACCGGCCATCTGGCAGTCCAACGCGGCCAGAATAACAGCCAGTAGCACGGGCAGCAGCACCATGGCGCGCAGGTCTTTCTGCCTTGCCATACGGCGGCGCAGCAAAGGCAGGGCCGCAAAGGCCCACAGCAGCGGCAGGCTGACCAGGGCACCGCCGTAAAATACTTCGGTAATGGTCATACCCATAAAGTTTGTCTGCATTTTGGTACCCGCCAGGTAGGGGAACACCGCCTGCACCACCGGCAGGGACAGGAAATAGGTGAACAACGCCGGGGCCAGCCGCCCAATGCGGAAGCCGCGGTGGGTCATATCGTTGCTGGTCAGGTTGTAATTGGCGCCAAAATCAAACGGCGAGCCGAACCGCGCGGCATTGTAGGCCATCAGCCCCAGGGCTACCAGAATAACCGGCAGAACAAAGGCGATGGCTTCGGTTATTCCCTGCTTGCTGCGCAAGCGTTTTTGCCGGATATACTGCGGCCAGAAGATCGGCAGGCAGAGCACGGCAAACAGCTCCATCTGGGGGCGGCATCCCGCCACCAGCGCCATGCACAGGCTGCCAAGCGCACGTGCAGCATGATTTTGCCATGGTGCTGCACCGGGGTGTTGGCGGCGTACAGCCACTGCCACAGGGCCAGCAGCACAAATGCCGCGCCGCACAGGATGGCGTATTCATACACCGAGGGGCGCAGCAGCAGGTAGTACACCTGGCTGCCGCCCGCAATGCCCGCCGCAGCCAGCAGGCAGACCGCTGCTGAGGCGGACGGGAACCAGCGCTGCGCAGCCTGCCGCACCAAACCAAACACTGCCAAAATCAGCAGCCAGGCCATCACGATCATGGCCAAGCTGGGCGGCAGGTCCGGTACGCCGGTCAGCAGCTCAAACGGCAGCTGGAACAGCAGGCACGGCGCAATGCCAAAGTAAACATAGTACCGCCCCTGATAATAAGCAACATCCCACAAAGCATCCGGGGCCGCGCTCTGACGGGCGGCAGTATCGTAAGGGTTCTGCATCTCCGCCATGGCGGCGGGCGGGTCGCGCTGCAGATCCAGGCGGCCATTCAGCAGGCTGTGGGCCAGAGCGCCGTACTGCGCGGCGGAATCATTCTGCCAATCGCTGATATGCTGGGTGAAGGTGATGCGGCTTTCGCCGTCCCAGTTTTCGACATTATAAAACGAGGTCGCCACGCCGGAGTTGCGGGCATCGGCAAAGGGGGCCGCTGCGGCCAGCAGGCAGAGCATGCAGCCCAGCACCAGCACCGCCGGGCGGTATTTGGCGCGGTGGGTCAGGTAGTCTTCGTGCCACGCGGCAGCGCCGGGGCGCAGCCCCCACAAGGCCAGCAGTGCCAGATACACCGCTGCCAGCCGCAGCAGCGAGAAATCCATCGGGCGGGGTACATTGGCCAGAACCGCCTGCACGGTATAGTTCAGGTCATAACTGCGGTACTCTCCGCTATAGCCCTCCGCTTGCAGGGTCAGGGTATCCACCGCGCCGGAAAAATCCAGCGTGCGCACCAGACTGCGTGCCGCTCGCGGGGCCGCCTGCCACTGCCAGCTCTGGCGCGGGGCGGTGCTGGCTTCGTCGGTACCGGACACCCACAGGATAAACAGCGGGTTCTGATCCTGCGGATAGTTGCCGTCATACTGGTAGACAACGCCATCCAGCGCAACGTTATACAGCGGCTGATGGATGCCGGTAAAGGTAAGGGTACTGTGCTCATCGTTCAAAGCAATCGGCTCCCCATCCGCCGGGGCATCCTGCAAATAGGCGCGCAGGTCAACGGGCTGGTAGCCGTGGGTTGCAAAATAGGGTGCGTTGCCCACGAATACTTCCAGGCCGATGGCGGCAATCAGCAGCGCAGCAACCGTCCAAAGTGTGCGGTACCGCCGCCCGCTGCGCAGGCGGAGTAACAACACAGTGCCGCAGGCCCACAGTGCCGCCCCATTGATGGCCAGCAGGCGGAACAGATCAAACCCCTGCGCCAGCCCCGGCTGGGCAAACACACATGCTGCGATGATCCACACTGCCAGCACAATGCCCGGCCCGGCCAGTACATCCGCATGGGTTGCCCTGCGGTCGCACAGCCGCCCCGGCAGTGCCCAAACCAGCACCCCCAACAGGATGCTGACACAAATTGCTGCTGCAAACATAAAAAGCCCCCATACCAAAGTGTATGGGGGTATTATACTATGAATTGCGGTTTTTGTCGATATTGGGGGTGCAGGCGTCCTCTTCCTGCGGGTCGGACGGCTGTTCGCCTGCCCGCTCCGCTTTGCGGTACTGCGCGGGAGAAAGCCCGGTTTCCTTTTTGAACACACGGCTGAAATACAGCGGGTTATCATACCCGACGATCTCGGAAACTTCACCGATGCTGTATTTGGTGCGTTCCAGCAAGCACTGTGCATTGACGATACGCAGCGACTGGATGTACCGTGCGGGCGACAAGCCCACATACTGTTTGAAGCTACGGATGAACCATGCTGTGCTCATGTGCAGGGACTCGGCGTATTCATCCACATTGATGCGGGCAGTATAATTCTCGTTAAAATAGGCGGCTGCGGCTTCGATCTGCTCCCGCGTGGTGCCGTTGATCGACCGCCGTTCCTGCCGCTGGCGGCTGACCAGCACCAGCATCATCTGGAACAGCCCGGCCGTATAATCCCGATAGGCGTACTGGCAGAGCTGCAATTCCTGGATCATGCGGCGGAAAGTATTTTTGTACTCCGGCATAATGCCGCTGTAAAACACATGGCCATCCAGCGGAATCTCATGCGCCTGCAGCACTGCAGCGGCCTCGCTGCCGGAAAAATAGACCCAGAACACCTCCGGGTGGTCCTCAAGATAGTAGATATAGCGGCGCTCTTCCTGCGGGCGGTACAGCACCATATGACCCGCTGTTACCACATGCTCAGCATCATCAAACCAGAAGTGCGCCTTGCCCGCAGCGATATAAAACAGCTGATACGCATTTTCATCATACCGCGTAATAGTTGGCAGGCTGGCGTGCTTTTTCAATCGGCATGTTCCGCAGATCCACTGTAAGCGGTGCAGTACAGCTGCCGTCCGCAGCCTGGCGGCTGTTGATGGAACCAAAATTGATATACATCTGTGTTGCCCCCTCGTGTTGGCTGGGTAAGACGGGCGCCCCTATCTTTTATGTAGATTGTATAAGGCAACACCGCACAATTCCCGCCTTGCGGCTTAAGCACCGCTCCGGCAGCTGCGGCACGGCATCTGCGTTGCCAAAATGCTCGATAAGACATCTAGTATTATCTGCGCTTTTGGCTTGGCATCTGCCGCACCTCGCTCGCCGTATCGGCACTTAGAATTATGCGGTATTGCCCTAATATTATCCACTATAGTGCAAGTGCAACTGGCCAAATCATATTGTTTTGTTATCCTTCTGTTATGATTTTCGCAAATAATATTAGAATACTTATCAAAATGTTTTTTTTCAGCTTTTCTGTTTTACCGCGGGGCCACAACAAAAAAAAGTGCCCGCCTGCTGCAAGGCAGCGTGCGGGCGCTTTCATGCTTATTCCTTTGCTTTTGAGCCGGGATTATTCAATGCCGGTCACGGTATAATCTTTGTCCTCAACGGCTTTTTTCAGCACAGTGTCATCCACCGGCTTATCCAGCGTTACAACAGCGGTACCGGCGGTGTGGCTTACTTCGGCGGCGGAAACACCGTCCAGCGCTTCCAGTGCCTTTTTCACGGTTGCTTCGCAATGGCCGCACATCATGCCTTCAATTTTAATGGTCTTATTCATGGTCGTGTTCTCCTTTTTGCTTGTTTTGTGTGCTTTGCGTTTATGGTCATGTTTGGTGCTGCGAATATCGAACAGGTTCAGCCGCAGTGCGTTGGAAACCACGCAGAAGCTGGACAGGCTCATGGCCGCAGCGCCGTACATCGGGTTCATCTGCCAGTGCAGCAGCGGGATAAAGACACCTGCCGCCAGGGGGATGCCCAACACATTGTAGGCAAAGGCCCAGAACAGGTTTTCGTGGATATTGTGCAGAGTAGCGCGGCTCAGGCGGATGGCGGCGGGCACATCGCTCAGGCGGCTCTTCATCAGCACAACGTCAGCGGCGTCAATCGCAACATCCGTACCGGCGCCAATGGCAATACCGACATCCGCGCGGGTCAGGGCCGGTGCATCGTTGATGCCATCGCCCACCATGGCCACGCGGCCCTTGTTTTTCAGGCTGCGGATCACAGCTTCCTTGCCATCGGGCAGCACACCGGCAATCACTTCGTCCACACCGGCCTGTGCACCAATGGCTTTAGCGGTGCGCTCGTTATCGCCGGTCAGCATCACAACACGGATGCCCATGCCCTGCAGTTCACGTACAGCCTGCGGGCTGTCTTCCTTGATGACGTCCGCCACCGCGATACGCCCTGCATGGTGCCATCCTTGGCAAAGAACAGCGGGGTCTTGCCCTGGGCGGCCAGTGCTTCGGCGCTGGATGCCATCTTTTGCGGCACCGCCACGCCAAGGGTCTGCATCAGCTTGGCGTTGCCGCCGTACAGGGTACTGCCGTTCAGCACAGCCGTCAGGCCGTTGCCGGGCAGAGCCTGGAAATCTGCCACCTCGGCGGGGGGCAGGTTATCCTCCTGTGCCTTTTGCAGCACAGCGCGGGCCAGCGGGTGTTCACTCTTCTGCTCCAAGGCAGCGGCAAGGCTCATCAGTACCTGCTCCGTCACACCGTCTGCGGGCAGGATATCCGTCACGCGCGGCTCGCCGCTGGTGATGGTGCCAGTTTTATCTAGGGCAACGATCTCGGTTTTACCGGTCTGCTCCAGCGAAACCGCGGTTTGAAGAGAATGCCGTTTTTAGCGCCCACACCATTGCCAACCATAATGGCAACCGGCGTTGCCAGGCCCAGCGCGCAGGGGCAGCTGATGACCAGCACTGAAATACCGCGGGCCAAGGCAAAACCGACCGTCTGCCCTGCCAGCAGCCACACGATGGTGGTGATAACGGCCAGCGTGATCACCACCGGCACAAACACACCGGAGACGCGGTCTGCAATTTTGGCAATGGGTGCCTTGGTGGCTGCGGCATCGCTGACCATCTGGATGATCTGAGCCAGCGTAGTATCCTGACCCACGCGGGTGGCACGGCAGCGCAAAAAGCCGGATTGGTTCAGGGTTGCGGCGCTCACGCTGTCGCCTTCGGCCTTATCCACCGGGATGCTCTCACCGGTCAGGGCCGATTCGTTCACCGCGCTGCTGCCTTCCAGCACCACGCCGTCAACGGGGATATTCTCGCCGGGACGCACCACAAACACATCGCCCTGCTGCACCTGTTCGATGGGAACGGTAACTTCCGCCCCATTGCGCAGCAGCGTTGCGGTTTTGGGGGCCAGGTTCATCAGGCCTTTCAGGGCATCGGTGGTCTTGCCCTTGGAGCGGGCTTCCAACGTTTTGCCCACCGTGATCAGGGTCAGGATGGTTGCGGCAGATTCAAAATAAAACTCCTCCATATAGCCCATCACGGCCATAGCATCCCCCTGCACCTGGGCCACCGTCATGGCAAACAGAGCGTAAGTGCTGTAGCCAAAGGCCGCGGTAGCGCCAAGGGATACCAGGGTATCCATATTGGGGGCACGGTTCCACAGCGCCTTAAAGCCGCTGATAAAGAACTTTTGGTTGATGACCATGATGATAATGGTGAGCAGCATCTGTAAAATACCCATTGCCACATGGTTGCCCTGCATAAAGCCCGGCAGCGGCCAGTTCCATAGCATGTGCCCCATGGAGAAGTACATCAGCACCACCCAGAAGATCAGCGAGGCAATCAGGCGGCGTTTGAGGCGCGGGGTCTCGGTATCTTTTAAGGCATCTGCTGACGGCGCGGCGGACTGGGCGGCAGCGTTTTTAGGGCTTGCGCCATAGCCTGCGGCTTCCACTGCGGCCACAATATCTGCCGGAGCGGCGGTGCCCTCCACACCCATTGAGTTGGTCAGCAGGCTGACCGAGCAGGATGTTACGCCCGGCACTTTGCTGACGGCTTTTTCCACCCGGGCACTGCACGCGGCGCAGCTCATCCCGGTTACGTTATATTGTTCCACTTCTTTCCTCCTGTTTCCCCTCTTTTGCGGTAGTGATTCTATAATTCCTGTGTGATGATTGGTGAGTGGTTTCGCTTTGGTGTTTGGACACGGGTTGTTGATGTTTGAGTTGTTTCTATGGCAATACCGCATAATTCTAAGTGCCGATACGGCGAGCGAGGTGCGGCAGATGCCAAGCCAAAAGCGCAGATAATACTGGATGCTGCAAAGGTGAGCGCCGCCAGTGGCGGAAACAGCGAACCGAAGCAGGGGCAGCGGTCGCAGAGTGCGAGGGGCTTTTGCCCCGAAGCACGATGCGGGTACCGCAACCCGACATTATCGAGCATTTTGGCAACGCAGATGCCGTGCCGCAGCTGCCGGAGCGGTGCTTAAGCCGCAAGGCGGGAATTGTGCGGTGTTGCCTACACTTTGAGCGGGGGTGTACCCCTGCATGTTAAACCGTGTGAAACGGGGAAAGAGGAGAATACCGTGGAATTTAGTCATATCCCCGTTTTGCTCAGCCAATGCCTTGATGGGTTGGCCATTGACCCTGCCGGGATTTATCTGGACGGAACGGCCGGCGGGGCAGGCCACTCAAAGGAAATAGCAAAAACGCCTGACCACCGGGCGGCTGATCTCGCTGGATCAGGACCCGGATGCGGTGGCAACCGCTGCCGCAAGGCTAAAGGGCTTACCCGCCCAGGTGGTTCAGGCCAACTTCCGCGAAACCGCCCGCGTGCTGGATGAACTGGAGATCCCCTTCATCAACGGCGCGCTGCTGGACCTTGGCGTTTCCAGCCACCAGCTGGACGATGCCGAGCGTGGCTTCTCCTATCACGCGGATGCCCCGCTGGATATGCGCATGAGCCAGCAGGGGCCCACCGCGGCAGACTTGGTGAACACCCTGGACCGTGAGGAACTGACCCGCATCCTGCGCGATTATGGTGAGGAACCGTATGCCTGGCAGATTGCGGGTAAAATCGTGAAAGCACGGGAGGAAACCCCGATTTTGACGACCCTGCAGTTTGCGGACCTGATTGCATCCGCTATGCCGCCTGCCGAGCGCCGCAAGAACAAGAATCCCGCCCGCCGCAGCTTCCAGGCAGTGCGGATTGCCGTCAATGGGGAACTGGATGCCCTGAACGAGGGGATGGAGGCGATTTTCCGCCGCTTGGCCCCCGGCGGGCGGTTCTGCATCATCACGTTCCACAGCCTGGAGGACCGGCTGGTAAAACAGAAGTTCCGCCGCTGGGCCCAGCGCTGCACCTGCCCGCCGGAGCAGCCTATTTGCACCTGCGGCGGGATACCCAAAGCTAAACTGATTACCCGCAAGCCGATTGAAGCGGACGCTGGTGAGTTGGAAGAAAACCGCCGCAGCCGTTCCGCCAAGCTGCGCGTACTGGAAAAATTATAAGCGTGCCAGGAGGGAACATTGGCAGCGCGGCATGGCGCTTGTGACCATGCCGCACAGCTTAAGGAAAGCCGAAATTTTACGATACGAGAAAGGGGGCGGCGCCCATGGCTTCCACAGCAGCAGAGATTTCAACCAACAATCATTCCGGTTCCTCCCGCACACCGCGGGTGCGCGTTGTCAAGGGCGGACGCTACGGCCTGAGCAAGGCACGCCAGTTTGCCCGCACGGCGGGCACGGTGCTGGTCATTGCCATCTTTTTTGGTTTGTTTGCCAGCATTGTCGCCAGCCAGGCACGCATCACACAGCTTTCCGGCGAAATTGATGACGCCAAGTCGGAACTGACCAATGCCCAGAGCTATAACGACTATCTGTCCACCACCATGGATCAGATCACCAACAGCACCAGCGTCCAGCAGGAAGCGGAGGATCGGCTGGGGCTGGTTAAAATGGACCCCAGCCAGGTGACGTATGTCCGGCTGGAGGATGAAAGCGTGATTGAACGCGCAGCCGGCACAGCAGACAAGTTTTTTGCCGGTATCAAAACCGCAGCGCTCAGTCTGCTTGGCAGTTTTGACCCGTAACCGATCCGGTCAAGGCAATACCGCATAACTTTGGGTGCCCAAGCCGTCAGGTGGGAATCATGCGGTGCTGCCCTTACATTGCGCCAAAGCGTGCATCCCAACAGGAGCACGCTTTTTTTGCCATCATGGGCGGGCGCGTATTCGTGCAAACAGTCTTTTCTGTAAAGGAATGAACCTATGCCAAAGCAACCCGACAACAAGAATCAATCCACGCGTCATCACAACCGCCGCAGCCCGGAGCCGGGGCAGAATCATGCGCTTACGCTGAACGGACGCATTATGGTTTTGCTGCTGGTGATCGGCTTTATCGCTGCGGGGTGCGGCGTTCTGATTTATAAGCTGTATACCCTGCAGATCCGGGATGCTGAGCAGTACCGTGTTCAGGCGGCGGAACAGCAGCTTTCCGATACCCAGATCCCTGCCACGCGCGGCTCTATTTATTCCGCTAACGGCAAACTGCTGGCCAAAAGCAGTGTGGTGTGGAACATTATTGCCAACCCGTCCAAGTGCAACCAGGATTATGTGGCGGAAGCCAGCCAGAAAATCAGCGAATTGCTGAACGGGAGCGTCAGCGCGGAAAAAATTCAGGAGCAGCTGAGCAAAACGAACAGCCAGTACCGCGTGATTGCCAAGGACATTGATATGGTAACGGCGCAATCCATTATTGACTATGCCAACACCAAACGCATTACCAACGGCAAGGCGGAGGGGGATCCGGATGCCAAGTACGAAACGGTGCTTTCCATGTACAAGGAATCCTCCTCCACGCGGGAATACCCTAACGGAATGTACCTTTCCTCGGTCTTGGGCTTTTGTGATGACAGCGGCAACGGCATGTACGGCCTGGAAAAATCGTATGATGAGAAACTGGTCGGTACACCGGGGCGCAGCATCAGCAGCGAGAACGCATGGGGCTATGAACTGGCTAACGAGGAAAGCGATACCCATGCGGCTATCAACGGCTATAACCTGAACCTGACCATTGACGATACCATCCAGACCGTGCTGGAAACCGAGCTTTCCAACGCGATTGATGACTATGATGTGCAGAACCGTGCCAGCGCCATTGTGATGAATGTGAACACCGGCGCGGTGCTGGGGATGGCAACGGCGCCGCAGTTTGACCCCAACGATCCGTATAATATCACCGAACCCAAATTGCAGGCTATCCTGGATAATGCCGGAACGGCGCTGACGGAGGACGATATTTCCGTCCTGCAAAGCCGTTTGGGGCAGGACGCCGTAGCTGATATCATTGCGGACGGCGTTGTGGACCCCAACGGAACAAAAAGCATCGACGAAGAAGGCAACGAAATCGACGTTCCCAGCGAAAAAAGCCAGCTGCAGGGCATGATCCGTGAAGCCGAGTGGAAGAACAAAGCCGTGACGGAATTGTATTACCCCGGCTCAGTCTTTAAGCTCATGACGGCCGCTGCGGCGCTGGATTCCGGCCTGATGGGGGCGGACCAGCAGTTTTACTGCGGCGGCGACCTGACAGTATTCCCCAATACCGAGTGGGAACACAGCTACCGCTGCGCCGAGGGCAACGCTCACGGCTGGCTGGATATGGCCGGGGCGCTGAACCACAGCTGCAACCTGTACTTTATCCAGGTGGCGGAAAAAATGAGCGCCGAATTCTTTTATAACTACTACCAGGCGTTTGGCCTGACCCAGACCACTGGCATTGACCTGCCGTATGAGGCAAAGGGCATCTCCAAAACCCAGCAGGAGATGGAACAGGTGGAAACGGACCTGTACTCCACCGCGTTCGGCCAGTCCCAAAAGTTGACCCTGATCCAGATGGCAGCCGCCGTGGCTTCCACCGTGAACGGCGGCTACCTGATGACCCCCTATGTGGTGGATAATATGACGGACGACACCGGCAACGTGGTATGGCAGGCTGAAACCGACATAAAGCGCCAGGTCGTCAGCGAGGAAGTCAGTGAGCAGATCCGCGCCATGATGGAAAACAACGTGGGTCACACCGGTACCAGCAATGACCTGGACTATCACGGTTGTGCCAGCGCTTATGTGGCGGGCTACCGCATCGGCGGCAAATCCGGTACGGCAGAACAGCTGGACTGGAAAGGCGCTTACAAGTACCGCCCGGACGGCGACTACCGCAAGGCCATCAGCTTTGCCGCCATCTTTCCGGCGGACGACCCGGAAATTCTGGTGCTGGTCATGATGGATGACCCGCGCTGGATCTTTGACTACGCTTCCCAGATTGTGGCCCCTGTTACCGGCAACATCATCAGCCAGATCGCGCCGTATCTTGGCATTGAACGGGATGCTTCTTATGATAGCAACGGCAGTGTGGAAGTGCCAAATGCCATTGGCACCCGCTGGACTTCCGCCCAGGTCAAGATGAACGCCGCCGGGCTTTCCCACCGGTTTGTGGATACCAGCGACGGTGATGTTGTGTATCAGTACCCCGCAGGCGGCACCGTGGTGCCCGCAGGCTCCACGGTTTACCTGTATACCCAGTCCACCACCGACGCCACCACCACCGTGCCGGATGCCACCGGCAAAACCGGAACCTTTGCCGCACAGATGCTCAAGGCTTCCGGCGTCAATGTGGCAATTTCGGGCAGTGCATCGGACCGTGTTGTCAGCCAGGATGTTGAGGTTGGGAGTGTGGTGCCCTACGGCACAGTCGTTACCCTGACCACGGAACCCGACGGCAGCAGCGATGCCCAGCAGGATGCAGATACCCCGCAGGACGATGCCGCCCAGGACGATACGCCCCAGGACGCCGCCGGTGAAAACGATCAGGATAGCACGACCCAGGATGATACCGGCAGCGATGCCGAGCAGCAATAACCCCGGCCACGGCAGGGGGACCCCACAGCAAACTGAAACATGCCGCAACTAAACCAACCAAAAGGAGCGTGTTCCCATGAAACCCATGAACGCGAACGAACTTCTGGCCGGGCTGGCACTGGCCCGCCCGGTGCCCATCACCGCCGTTGTAACGGACTCCCGCAAGGTGCAGCCGGGCTGCATTTTTGTCTGCTTCCCCGGCGAGCGTGTGGACGGCCACGACTATGCCGCCAAGGCGTACCAGGCCGGGGCCGAGTATGTGATCGCCAACCATCCCGTGGAGGGCGTGCCGGAGGATCACCTTGTCATCTGTGAATCCAGCTACCTTGCCATGATCCGTATGGCATCCAACTACCGCACGCTGTTCAGCCCGCTGATGATCGGTGTGACCGGCAGCGTGGGCAAAACCACCACCAAAGAGTTCTGCTATGCGGTTCTTTCGGCTTTTGGCAATACCTTAAAAACAGAGGGCAACCAGAACAATGAGATCGGCCTGCCCAACACGCTGTTCCGCCTGGAAGATACCACCCAGTATGCTGTGGTGGAAATGGGCATGAGTCACCTGGGCGAGATTGCCCGCCTGGTGCGCGCAGCGCGGCCGTCTGCCGGTATCATTACGATGATCGGCGTTTCCCACCTGGAAAATCTGGGCACACGGGAGAATATATTGAAGGCAAAGATGGAAATCTGCCAGGGCCTGCCGGATGGCGCCCCGCTGGTGCTGAACGCGGACGATGACCTGCTGCCCACCGCGCAGATCCCCGGCCGCCTGCGCCGGTGTGGTTCGGCATCCGCTCCAGCTCCGCCGATGTGCGCGCCATCAATATTCATACCGTAGGGGAGGGTACCGGCTTTACCCTGGTGGATAACGTGGACGGTGAAACCTATGAGTTCAGTGTAACCATCCCCACGGCAGGCGTTCATACCGTGTATGATGCCCTTGCTGCTTACACTGCAGCCACCCGCTTGGGGCTGGAGCGTGCCCGCGCCGCCCGTGCGCTGGCCAGCTATCAGACCACCGGTATGCGCCAGAACATTGTGCAGCACGGCGGTGTGACCTTTATTGAGGATTGCTATAACGCCAGCCCGGACAGCATGAAAGCAGCCTTGCAGATTCTGCATGACCGCCAGCCCGGCCCCGGCGGCCGCCGCATTGCCGTGCTGGGCGATATGCTGGAACTTGGCGCTGCCAGTGAACCCGGCCACCGCCAGACCGGCAAATGGGCTGCCGATGCCGCCGACCTGCTGGTGGCTTACGGCCCGTTGAGCGCAGCCATGGCCGAAGCAGCCCGGCAGAAAGGGCTGCAAACCATCCATTGCCAAGCGGCGGAGGAAGTAGTAGAATATCTACGGCAGAACGTCCGCCCCGGCGATGTTGTGCTGGCAAAAGCCAGCCACGCCATGAAGCTGGATGATGTATTAAAGCAGCTTTACGCGGCGCTGCCAAACGCATAATTGCATATTTTGGGGGAATATCACATGGGAATGATCGTTTCTTGGATGCTGGTTGCCGCGGCAATCGGTGCGTTTGCCGTTACGGCACTTTCAGGCTGTTTTGTAATTCCGGCACTGCACAAGCTGCACTTCGGCCAGACCATCCGGGAATCCGGCCCGACCTGGCATAACAAAAACAGGGCACACCCACCATGGGCGGCCTGTGCTTCATCTTTGGCATTCTGGTGGCCTGCGGCCTGGTGTATGCCGGGTTCTACCGCTATGCACAGGACCTTTTGGGCATTGTGCAGGTGCGCGCCGCCTTGCTGGCGCTGTTCCTGGCGTTTGGTTCCGGCTTTATCGGTTTTCTGGATGACTATATCAAGGTCGTCAAGCACCGCAACCTGGGCCTGCTTGCCTGGCAAAAGCTTATCATGCAGTTCATTGTTACCGGCGGCTTCCTGGTGGGGCTGCACATGCAGGGCCTGCTGACCACCATCATTATGCTGCCCTTTATCGGTGCGGTAGATCTGGGCTGGGTGTATTACCCCATTGCGTTCTTCGGCATCATCTTTTTGGTCAATGCCGTCAACCTGACGGATGGTCTGGACGGCCTGTGCTCCTGTGTGACCTTTGTTTCCATGCTGGGCTACCTGCTGGCTGCCAGCATGCTCAGCTTTTATCATGTGGCCGTTCTGGCGGCGGCAACGGCTGCTGCGGCAGCGGGCTTTCTGGTGTGGAACTTCTACCCGGCCAAAGTGTTCATGGGCGATACCGGCAGCATGTTCCTGGGCGGTATGGTAACGGCCCTTGCCTTTATCATGGGCGGCCGGAGCTGGTGTTCTTCTTTGGCATTGTGTATATCTGGGACGCCATGACCGTTGTGATCCAGCGCGTTTACTTCAAGCTGACCCACGGCAAGCGCATTTTCCGCATGACACCGATCCACCACGCATTCGAGATGCGCGGCTGGAAAGAAGTCAAGATCGACTTTTTCTTCAGCCTGATCGCCATTATCGGCGTGGTGCTGGGCCTGATGTACGTTTACATGGCATAAAATATCAGAAAGGGGGCTGTACCGCAAATGACGCTTGCCCAGCTTTTCGATTTGGCCTTTGGCAACATTGGCAGGTTTTTTAAGGAAATCGCGTTCAAAAAAGAGGAACGCGGCAAACTTTCCTATGGCCTTGTCGGCACGCTGATCCTTGTGTTGACTTACGGGCTGATCATGCTGTTCTCCGCCAGTTACTCCACCGGGTATTACCGCTTCAAGGGGGATATTTACCACTTTATCCGCCCGCAGGTAATTCTGGCGGTGGTGGGGCTGGTGCTGATGTATCTGATTTCCAACATCAACTACCGCAGCCTGCGCCACATGAACTGGTACTTATACATTTTAACGCTGCTGCTTTTGGTGTGGGCCCTGTTCAGTGAGCCGTACAACGGCTGTTACCGCTGGGTGTATATGTTTGGCACAACCCTGCAGCCTTCGGAGCTGGCAAAGTTTTCGGCTATTTTGGGTCTTGCCTGCTTTGCGGACCGGTATTATGAAAACGGGGAACACTGCTTTACGGCATTGTGCTGCCAGTGCTGCCGCTGCTGCCGGTGGTGGTTCTGCTGTACAAAGAACCCCATAACTCTGCTATCATGCTGATCCTGCTGATTGCGGGCAGTATGATTTTGTGTGGCGGTGTGGGCCGGTTCTGGTGCATCCCGGCGGCAGGCGCGGCTGTGTTTGTGATTTACAAAATGCTGACCGGACAGAATAACTATGTTCAGCAGCGCCTCGGCGCATGGAACGGTGACGAGGGCGATATTTTGTACCAGACCCAACAGAGCCTGTATTCCATTGCGTCCGGCGGGCTGACCGGCCTGGGCATTGGCAACAGCCGCCAAAAGCACCTCTGGCTGCCGGAAGCCAGCAACGACTTTATCTTTTCCGTTCTGTGCGAAGAGCTGGGCTTTATCGGCGCGGTGATCTGTATGGGCCTTTTTGCCGCACTGATCATTCAGGGCGTTATCATCGCCCTGAACTCGCCGGATTATTTTGGTACGATGCTGGGTATTGGCATTATGTCGCAAATTGCCTGGCAGGCCATGATCCACATTGCGGTGGTCACCAATGTGGCCCCAAATACCGGCATCAGCCTGCCGTTTTTTTCCTCCGGTGGTACCAGCTTGCTGATTCTATTGTGTGAGATGGGCATTATACTAAGCATATCGCGGGCGGGCAACGCGCAAAACGCTGCGCGCAGCAAGCGCTCGCATGAAGAACTTGCCCGCCGGATGAACCCGCAGCGCCGCACCCACAAAGCCCTGCACAGCAACTGAGAATTCCCGCATGCCTGCGGAAAGCATTGTTCTCTTTGGTTTCAGATATAAGGCAATACCGCACAATTCCCGCCTTACGGCTTAAGCACCGCTCCGGCGGCTGCGGCACGGCATCTGCGTTGCCAAAATACTCGATAATACACAAAGTATTATCTGCGCTTTTTGGCTTAGCAGCTGCCGCACCTCGCTCGCCGTATCGGCACTTAGAATTATGCGGTATTGCCACAAATCAAACAAGATTTGAGAAAATAGAAAAAATGCCCGCTGCGCCTTGGTTTTGGAAGGAACGGCCGCGGGCGGCGCAGGCGCTGCGCGGCAGCTGTGCAGGGGACAGCCGGCTGCGACATTATTGAAGAAACAGGAAGATAGTGCAATGAAACAGAAAAACAGGCAACTCATCAACGGCTTGCCGCGCCGCATTTTGTTAATGCTGCTGGACTGCGGGCTCATTGTGTTTTGTTATTATCTGGCAATTCTGCTGCGGTTTGACGGTGAGGATTCCATTGTGCCCGCCGCGGTGCTGCGGGCCGAAGTGATCCGTGCCATGGCTCCCATGCTGCCGTATGTGCTGGTTATTTATATGGTCGTGTTCTGGTTTGGCGGCCTGTATGAGATCATGTGGGAGTATGCCGGCATGCGGGACCTTGCCCGCCTGACCTGTCTATCCGGCCTGGCAACGGGTTTTATCCTGCTGTTTGATCTGATCTTCCGCACCCGCCCCATCAGCGGTACGGTGCTGATTCTGGGCGCAGTGTTCAACACGGCAGCCATTGCGGGCGTGCGCTTTTTGTGGCGCTTTGTGCGCACCGCCACCCGCCTGCGCAAGGATAACCGCGCCAAACAAAAAAGCAACGCCGCCCCGCGGGATGCAACCCCGCTGCTGATCGTCGGCGCTGGCAACGCCGGTGCCTGGGCGGTCAACCTGTGCAAAAGCAAAAACTCCAGCTTTGGCAACCCGGTCGTGATCGTGGATGACGACCTGACCAAAAAAGGCCTGCGCGTGCAGGGCGTGCCGGTGCGCGGCACCATTTCGGATATCCCGGAATTGGTGCGCAAGTACCATATTGTGGAGATCATCATCGCCATCACCACGCTGAAAGGCGAGCGCCTAAACGAAGTGATCAACTTGTGCAACTCCACCCATTGCCGCGTGCGGATGCTGTCTGACCCGCAGGCGGTGGATGCCAACGGCAAGCCGGTGGTGGCCGGTCTGCGTGAACTGAACACCTCGGACTTTCTTTCCCGCGATGAAGTGCAGCTGAACAGCGCCCAGATCTCGGAATACCTGCACGACAAGGTGGTTCTGGTCACGGGCGGCGGCGGCTCCATCGGCAGTGAGCTGTGCCGCCAGATCATGCGCTACCGCCCGCGCAGCTGTTGATTTTCGATATTTACGAAAATTGCGCCTACGAGCTGGAAATGGAGCTGCGCAATAAATACGGTGCAGATATCAACGTTGTCACGCTGATCGGCTCCATCCGCGATATCAAGCGTCTGGATGAAGTGTTTGAAACCTATCATCCATCCGTTGTGTTCCATGCAGCTGCCCACAAGCATGTGCCGCTGATGGAAGTAAGCCCGGCGGAAGCCGTTAAAAACAACGTGTTCGGCACCAAAAACCTGCTGACCAGCGCGGCGGAGCATGGGGTGGAGCGCTTTGTGCAGCTTTCGACCGATAAGGCGGTCAATCCTACCAATGTTATGGGCTGCACCAAACGCATCTGCGAAATGCTGATCCAGACCTTTGCTAAGAACACTTCCATGAAGTGCATGGCCGTGCGCTTTGGCAATGTGTTGGGCAGCCATGGCAGCGTGATCCCGCTGTTTGAAGAGCAGATCAAGAACGGCGGCCCCGTTACCATCACCCACCCGGACATCGTGCGCTACTTTATGACGATCCCGGAAGCTGCCCAGCTGGTGCTGCAGGCCGGCGGTCTGGCCCAGAGCGGCAGCATCTATGTGCTGGATATGGGTGAGCCGGTCAAAATCATGGACCTGGCCACCCGGCTGATCCGGTTCTATGGTTATGAGCCGAACGTAAACATGGAAATCAAGGTAACGGGCCTGCGCCCCGGCGAAAAGCTGTACGAGGAGCTGATGCTGGATTCCGAGCAGGACCGCATGACCAAAACCGCCCACGATAAAATCTTTATTGCTCCGCCCATGCAGATTGACCTGGCGGCATTCTATGAGGAGCTGCAGAACCTGCGTCACGATGCGGAGCATAATGACGAGGGCGTGGTGCTCAGTCTGCAGCGCATGGTGGGCACTTATCACCCTAACCGCGTGGTGAACGAGGACCACACCGTAAGCGCCGCCCATGGCAACACGGAAACCATTGATAAGGAAGAGCTGCAAAAGGCGCTGGACGAACAGCATTCCACCCAGCAGAACGCCCAGTGACGGCGGTCTGGCGGGGCCTGCGGGCACAAAACCTTCCCCAAGGAGGCTTGACTTATGTATGAATCCTGCATCAAGCGTTTGCTTGACCTGATTTTGTCGCTGGCAGCCTGTGTGGTGCTGGCGATCCCAATGGGAATTATTGCCCTGTGGATCAAAAAAGATTCGCCGGGACCGGTGTTCTTTAAGCAGCGCCGGGTTGGCCGCGGCAAAAAATGCTTTAATATCTTAAAGTTCCGCACCATGCGCGGGGATACCCCCCACGATGTGCCCACCCACCTGCTGAAAAACGCAGACAGCTATATCACCAAAAAGTGGGGCTTTCCTGCGCCGCACCAGCCTGGATGAGCTGCCGCAGATCTATAACATTGTGGCAGGGCAGATGTCCATCATCGGCCCGCGCCCGGCGCTGTATAATCAGTATGACCTGATCGCCGCGCGCGATGCTGTGCACGCCAATGACATCCGCCCCGGTCTGACCGGTCTGGCCCAGATCAATGGCCGCGATGAGCTGCCGATTGATGTGAAAGCCCGCTATGACGGTGAGTATGCCGCTGACATCACTTTCCTGAACGATGCAAAAATCTTTTTTGCATAGCATTACTTATGTGTTCCAGCGCGCGCGTGGTAGAAGGCGGCACCGGTGCCATGCAGCAGGCCGAAAACAGCCAAAAAAAGCAGAAATAATCCCCGCTTTGGCAATTTGACCAAATGGAAAACCACTGCAAAACCAACATATTTTGCTAAAAAATCCAAATTAACCAAGAAAATATTGAGTTTTTCGTTGAAATATGTTGCAAAAGTCAACCTGATTGTGTAAAATATACATTGTAGTTAAATCTATTTGTGTCAAAATAACAGCAATGAGCCGATGGGAGCTTCTGTTCGGCCATTGTCAATTTGCATATAAACATGAAGGAGAGGCAGTATTATGGCAAACAGGGTATTCCAGAACGTGGTCTACCAGATGAAGGACGCGATCGACCGCGTGGTAGGCGTGGTGGACGAAACGGGAGCCGTCATCGCCTGCTCCGAGCTGGGGCAGATCGGCGAAATGCGGGAAGGTTTTGCTGTTGCCCGCCTGACGGCCGGGGATGCCTTTGAAAAGGACGGTTATGCCTACCACCAGTTCTCCAACGCAAACATAACGATTATGCTGTGTTTGTGGAAGGCAACGATCCCACTGCCGCCCAGTTTGCTTCGCTGCTGTCCATCAGCCTGCAGAGCATCAAGCAGTACCACGACGAAAAAGTTTGATAAGTCCAATTTTCATCAAAGAATGTTGGTGCTGGATAATTATCCTGCCCGGTGATATTTTACGCCAAAGCGCGGGAGTGCACTTTGTTCGGATGTGCAGCGCGTGGTTCTGTTGATCCGCGTTACCTCCGGCAATGATATTTCCGCTTATGATGTGGTCAGCAGCCTGTTCCCGGATAAACAGAAAGACTTCGTGTTCAACATCAGCGAAACAGATACCGTGCTGGTGAAAGAAATCCGCCCTGATAACAATACCCGCGATATGGAAAAGCTGGCAGCTTCCATTGTGGATACCCTGCAGGGCGAACATTATATCAAGGCAGTTGTCGGCATCGGCACCCCCATCAGCAACATCAAGGATCTGGCCTCCTCCTTTAAGGAGGCGCAGATCGCCATGGAAGTTGGTAAGGTATTTGATACCGAAAAGCAGGTCATCAGCTATGATCACCTGGCATTGCCCGCCTGATTTATCAGCTGCCTACCACCCTGTGCGAAGCATTCCTGCGCGAAGTATTCAAGCAGGACAGCATTGATTCGCTGGACTCTGAAACGCTGTTCACCATCCAGCGCTTTTTTGAGAACAACCTGAACGTTTCCGAAACCAGCCGCGGTCTGTTTGTGCACCGCAACACGCTGGTTTACCGCCTGGAAAAGATCAAGAAGCTGACCGGCCTGGATCTGCGCAAGTTTGACGATGCGATTGTGTTCAAGGTAGCCCTGATGGTCAAAAAGTATCTTTCCTCTGACCCTGCCCGTTACTAAAATATCCTATAAGCGCTTTTTCCGCGCCCCCCTGCTTGGTGGGCGCGTTTTTGTTGCAGGTTTGCTGGAAGAGAAGATGAGCGGATAAGTGGAATGCAGGAAAACAAAACGGATGGATGAAGAAAAATAGGAGAGGGGAGAACGGAAAAAGGGGCGGATGAATAAGCATAAAGGCAAGTCTATAGCCATACACAGCCCGCACAGGCCGTAAAATTTACAAAGTTTCCACAAATTGCCCAAAGACACAAAATTGACGAAAATGCGATATATTCCACAAGGCACCCGCTGCACGGAATCTTGACGGGGCGGGCTTCCTATGGTACATTATTAAATGTATCGTTTTGCCCTGGGGTGTAGTGTACCATTTTACACGCCATGGCCGGGAAGTGCTGTATTGCTTTAGGAGCGCCATTCATGATCGATTTTGAACATGTTACCAAAGTATATGAAACCCAAAATGATGAAAATGTGGCGTTGGAAGATATCAACATCCACATTGATGAAGGGGAATTCGTTTTTATCCTGGGCCATTCCGGCGCGGGCAAATCCACATTCCTCAAACTGATCCAGATGGAAGAAAAGCCCACCGAGGGCAAAATTTATATCAACGATCAGGACCTGACCACCATCAAGCGCCGCAAGGTGCCTTATCTGCGCCGCCAGATGGGCGCGGTGTTCCAGGATTTCCGCCTGATCCCCACCATGACGGTGTACGAGAACGTGGCTTTTGCCATGCGCGTGACCAACATCAATAACAAAACCATCAAGAACCGTGTACCGTTCGCCCTCAGCCTGGTTGGCCTGGAGGATAAGATGGACCGCCTGCCGGATGAGCTTTCCGGCGGCGAGCAGCAGCGCGTTGCCGTGGCCCGCGCCTGGCCCATGGCCCCAAGCTGATCATTGCGGACGAGCCTACCGGCAACATTGACCCCGAAATGAGCATGGATATCATGCAGCTGTTCGAGGCCATCAATAAAGTGCATATCACTGTTGTGGTTGTTACCCATGAGCATGAGCTGGTGCACAAGCTGGCCGCCAAGTATAACAACCGAATCATCACGCTGGCCAACGGGCATGTGGCATCTGATACCGCCCACCCCGAAGTGGCGCAGGAGTACGAAGAATGGCTTGCTGCCCGCCAGAACGATGATGAATACGAGTATGAGGATTAAGGAGGGGTAGACCATGCGTTTTTCCAGTTTTACCTACCTCGTGGGGCAGGGCCTGCATAACCTCAAGGCAAACAAAATGATGACGCTTGCCTCTATGGGCGTGTTGATCGTCTGTATGATTTTGGTTGGCGCAGCATTTTTGTTCGGCGCTAATATTGATTCCATGGTGTCCTATATCGGTGAGCAGAACGAAACGGTTGCGTTCATCAATGATGACGCTGATACCGCCGCCGTGGAGGAAGCCATCCGCAGCATTCCGCATGTGGCTGGGGTGGAGTTCATCTCCAAAGACCAGATGCTGGACGAGTACAGCCAGCGCCTGGAAGGCTACACCAACCTGAAAGAGATGTTCCAGAACGATAACCCGCTGCTGGCCAACTATGTGGTGCGTGCCGATGACCCGGCCAACATCTCCAGCGTGGCCGCAGCATTACAGAATGTGGACGGCGTGCGCGCGGTCAACTCGCCGCAGGCCATGTCAGATCTGTTTGTTTCGCTGCAAAAGGCGGTTACTTATGTCTGCTATGGCCTGGTCATCGTGCTGGCCATCGTCAGCGTGGTGGTCATCAGCAACACCATCAAAATTACCGTGTTCAACCGCCGCAAGGAGATTGGCATTATGAAGCTGGTTGGTGCAACCAACGGCTTTATCCGGTTCCCGTTCTTTGTGGAGGGTGTTACCTCCGGCCTGATCTCCGCGCTGATCGCTTCCGCCATTGTGTGCGGCGGATACTATGCCGTGTATGAATGGTACGGCAAGAACCCCACCAACCTGACGGCAATGTTTGGCGGCACACTGCTGCCGCTGCAGGACCTGTGGTATTATGTTGTGCTGGGCTTTATGCTGTTTGGCTTTGTGCTGTGCGGCATTGGCACTGCAACCAGCATCCGCAAACATCTGCAGGTCTGAGCACCCGGCGCTTGCCTTGAGCTTTTTGAACCGCCAAAACCCGTTTTACCCGCATCCCACCAAAGGGGGAAAGTTGAAAATGTCCATTGCCATCCGCCGCAATGTGCGGCGCGCAGGGGCTGCGCTGATGTGCCGTGGTTGCCGCGGCGCTGTGCCTGAATGCTGCCATGCCGGCCCATGCCGATGATAAGCAAAAAGAGCTGGAAAACAAAAAGAACGAGCTGCAGTCGGAACTGGACCAGATCCGCCAGCAGCTGAAAGCGTTGCCAGCGATAAAGCCGAAGCCGAGCAGCAAAAACAGCTGCTTGTGCAGGAGAAAAACACCATCAAGGGCCAGATCAATGCGCTGAATGGCCAAATTGATGATATCAGCGCACAGATTGTGGAAAAAGAACAGCAGATCACCGATAAGCAGGCTGAAATTGACCAGAAGCAGGCAGAATACGATGACCGCTGGGCAAAATATAAAGAGCAGGTCGTCAGTATGCAGATGCTGGACCAGGGCGGCGGTATTGCGCTGCTTTCCACGGCGGAAAACATTTATCAGCTGCTGACCTTTGACCAGGTGCTGCAGGATATTTCGGATGCCAACACCCAGGCCTGCGAGGATCTGGAACAGCAGGGCATTGAGCTGACCAACGAGCGCACCCAGCTGGAAGAAGCGAAGGCATCGCTGGAAGCGGACGAAGAAGAGCTGCAGAACCAGAAAAGCCAGCTGGACAGCAAAACCCAGGAGCTGGCCAGCAACATTCAGGCCCAGGATGCCAGCATCTCCGCTGCCGCAGCGCAGGAGCAGGCTCTGGAAGAAGCCAAGAGTGATAAACAGGCAGAGTTCGATAAGGCTGCTGATGAATATGACGCTTACCTGAAATCTCTGATTGCCCAGACCCAAAGGAACTACGCCAATGCGCCCATCAGCTGCTCGCTGAACTTTATCTGCCCGCTGCCGAGCTATAAGTATATCTCCTGCCAGTATGGCAGCGGCGGCCACAAGGGCGTTGACTTTGCCGCGCCCGGCGGCACCAACATCCGCGCTGTGGCAAGCGGCGTTGTCACCGTGTCCGGCTGGCACTACAGCTATGGCAACTATGTCATGATTTACCACGGCACCGACGACCAGGGCAACACCTATGCTACCCTGTACGCCCACATGAACAGCACCCCGCCGGTCAGTGTGGGCCAGAACGTTTCGCAGGGGGATGTCATCGGCCATGTTGGCACCACCGGCAACTCCACCGGCAACCACCTGCACCTGGAACTGCGTGTGAACGGTGCGCGCACCAACCCGCTGAACTATGTTCCGCACTAATGTTATGGTGTAGCTGAAAAAGCGCCAGCCGACACTTTATTTTCAGTTATGCCTTAGGCCTGACAGCCTGAAGGAGATCAATTTCGATGAACCAGCAAAAACATAAGCTTGTTGTGCGCATTGTCTGCCTGGTGATCGCCGTCTTGATGGTGGCAAGCCTTGCCGCAACGGCGTTTATGGCACTGCTTTGATCCGGCAGCAACGCACAACTTTTACGCAAGGGAGCACATTTTCGCTATGAGCAAAAAAGTCAGTCTTGGTGTGGCCGCAACCGTCACGCTGATTGCAATGGCCGTGACCTTTTCCATGACCATGACCGTATCCATGAACATGTTCAACAATACGGTTTCCAGTGTTAAAAACAAGGAGCGCATGTATAACAAGCTGTCCGAAGTGGACCGCTATGTGCGCGCCAATGAGTACTTTGATATCAACGATGATACGCTGAACGATACCATTGCATCCGGCTATATGCTGGGCATCAGCGACCGGTACGCCCGCTATTATTCCGCCAAGGCCTACAGTGAAAGAGTCGGTCTTGCCAATGGCCGCCTGATGGGCATTGGCGTTGCCGTTGTCAAGGATCCGTCCTCCGGCTATGCGCGCATCATCCGTGTGTATGATAACACCCCCGCTACCAACGTTGGTCTGGAAGTCGGCGGCTTTATCACCGCTATCGGCGATACCAGTACCCGCAGCATGAGCGATACCGCCACCATGACCTCCGCCCTGTTGGGGGAGGAAGGCAGCACCGTCAACATCAAATACCTGACTCCCCTGCGGGAAGAGCAGAGCTTTGAAATTATCCACGCCAACTATACCACCCCCAGCATCAGCACGGTGCGCCTGATGGATAACGGCGTTGGCTACCTGCGCATTGATTCCTTTACCTCAGGCACGGCGGTGGAATTCCGCAATGCTGTCAACAGCCTGACCAACCAGGGGGCTACCTCGCTGATTTTTGACCTGCGCGATAACAGCGGCGAAAACCTGAACGCTGCCCTTGTTGCCACAGATTACTGCGTGCCCTCCGGTCTGATTGCCCAGAGCCAGGATAAGGGCGGCAATGTGACAGACCTGCGTATGTCTGACGAAAACGAGATCACCCTGCCCATGGTCTGCCTGGTCAACGGCAGCACGGCATCCGGTGCGGAGCTGTTTGCCAACGCTCTGCGTAAAATGGCCGGGGCCACCATTGTGGGCAGCACCACGGCGGGCAAAGGTGTTCTGCTCAGCGACCCGCAGAGCCTTTCGGACGGCAGCGCGGTGGTAATCACCGTGGGCATTCTGCTGGATAACGAGGGCAAAAACTGGAACGGCACCGGCCTGACCCCGGATGTGGACGCCAGCCTGACCAACGATGAACAGAGCAGCTATTACGACTTTACTGTCGATAACGACCCCCAGATCACCAAGGCTATCAATGCCATTTCCGGCGCCAATGGCCAGTAAGCGGGCAGGGGAGACCCAGCCTGAGATATACCCTAAGGCAACACCGCACAATTCCCGCCTTGCGGCTTAAGTACCGCTCCGGCGGCTGCGGCACGGCATCTGCGTTGCCAAAATGCTCGATAATACACAAAGTATTATCTGCGCTTTTGGCTTAGCAGCTGCCGCACCTCGCTCGCCGTATCGGCACTTAGAATTATGCGGTATTGCCCTAAACACAGTATAAGAAGAAACGGAGTGCCAGCCCCATGCCAAACCTGACGGACCTTTCCACCATTCGTGATGTGTGCGCACGGCACGACTTTGCACTTTCCAAGGGGTTCGGCCAAAACTTTATCATCAACCCCGGCATCTGCCCCCGCATTGCGGAAGCCGCTGGCATTGGCCCCGGCTGGGGTGCGCTGGAAGTCGGCCCCGGCATCGGTGTGCTGACAGAACAGCTGTGCAAACGCGCGGATAAGGTAGTTTCGATCGAAGTGGACAAGCGCCTGCCGCCGATCCTGGCCGAGACAATGGCCGAGTACGAGAACTTTAAGCTGGTGCTGGAAGATGTGCTGAAAGTGAACTTGCGCACCCTACTGGCGGAAGAATTTGGTGATAAGCCCGTTGCCGTCTGCGCCAATCTGCCGTATTACATCACCAGCCCCATTCTGATGCGCTTATTGGAAGAAAAACTGCCCATCCGCAACATTACCGTCATGGTGCAGAAAGAGGCTGCACAGCGCCTGTGTGCCGCCCCTGGCACGCGTGAGGCGGGGGCAATCAGCTATGCGGTGGCTTATTACGCCAAACCCAAGCTGCTGTTTACTGTGCAGCCGGGTAGCTTTTACCCTGCCCCCAAAGTGACCAGCGCGGTCATCCAGCTGGATGTCCACACCACACCGCCTGTTACCCCGCCCAACGGGGACGAAGCCGGGCTGTTCCGCCTGATCCGGGCAGCATTTTCTCAGCGGCGCAAGACCGCGGCCAATGCCGTGGCGAACGGCCTGGGCATTTCCAAAGCTAAAGTGAACGCTGCATTGCAGGCCGCCGGGTTGGATATCCGCCTGCGCCCGGAGCAGCTGACGCTGGAAGATTACTGCGCGCTGCAGGCCGCCCTGGCCGCGGCAGAATAAGCGCCGTTCGGAGCGCTACTGCCCCATAATTCGGCATTGACAAGGTGCCGCAACATGTGCTAGAATACTTAGGTATTCCCAAGGTATATCTGAAAACAAAGAAAACGACGGATATTTCGCAAACACAAGCAGGATTTAAGGCTCTTTAACGCAAAATCCGGCTACGTTTGTAGAAATAGACGATATGTTCAACTTTTCAGATACAACCTAAGGATTTCTTAGCCGTGCTGGCGTAGCTCAATTGGCAGAGCAGCTGATTTGTAATCAGCAGGTTGCAGGTTCGATTCCTGTCGCCAGCTCCAAAATATCCCGCAGTTTTTATAACTGCCGGGATATTTTTGTATCAATCCTATATTTTGTAGCACAAAAAGGTAAAAAGTACCCCCGGCACAGGGTCAGCCCTGAGCGGGGGGCGGTATATTCAGGAAAATGAGATGGACTGAATGGCAAATACGAGAAGCAGATCTTAGCCCATATTGAGCAAGTTGCTCTTCATAGTTTTCAGCTCTTTTTCCAACTGGTCTTTTTCTTTGGTGTATGCCTGGTAGTCCTGCATCTGCTCCATCACGGCGGGGTCGCTGGCAGTCAGGTAGCCGCTGGTCATGGAGGTGGTGGTGCTGAACTTTTTCTGCTGGCCGTTAAAGTCGATCACCAGGAACTGATCCGTAGAGGGCAGTACCTTGCCCACGCCGAACATTTTGTGGGTTACTTCGCAGCCGGTCAGGTCGGGCAGGGCAGTGGGGCTTGCCAGCAGCTCCTGCAATTTCTGCTCCTTTTCGGCGATCTGCATGCACAGGTTGGCGCGCTCGGCTTTCTGTTTCACGGCCTTGGTGCGTTCTTTGGCGGTTGCCGTGCGGGAAAAGCCCTTGGGGTAATAGCCGTTTACATAGGCGCTGTGCATGATATCATACACCAGCAGATGCAGCTGGTCATTGATGCCGTGCATGGTGTTTTTCAGCCGCTCGGTGTGCAGGCGGGTCAGCTCATCGTATTTGGGCAGCTCGTTCAGCAGGTCATCGCACATGGCGTAATATTGGGTCAGGTTAAAGGCCGCGCGGTGCCAAAGTCTTCGTCATAGCCGAAATAGGCGGCCCAGGCTTTGGCTTCGGCGGGAACAAAGAAGTAGTTATCCTCCGGCTCCAGCAGGCTCAGGTACAGCGCAGCGCTGCCGGCTGTCTGAGTGAACTTGGCCATGCGCGGCAGGCAACGGCGGAAACGGCCGTTGACCTGGTCGGCAAACATTTCCACGCGGCCCTGGCGTTTTTTCAGGTCACCGTCATCATCATTGAACAGCCAGCGAAAACACTCGCGCACAAGCTCAACTTCCGTGGGGCGCATCATCAGGGCCTGCATGCCGCCAATGGGCTGCAGGGCGGGCGTGTCCATCACGGCACGGGCCTGCTGTGTGGCCTGGGCAAACATGGCGGGAAAATCCACCGCGTCGATATCCCAGTTTGTGCCAAAGCAGTTGATGGCTTCCCAAACGCCATTTTCTGCGGTTTTGCCATCGGTCAGGCTGCGGATATACGGGGCAAGGATCGTGTTCAAAGTTTCAGTGTTCAAGCTCAAAACGTGATACCCTCCAATGAATTACAATGAATTGCCGCCGCCCGCCGCAAAGGTTTTTATTGGGCGACAACCTTTTTATTATACGAAAAAATCAGGGCTTTCGTCAAGGCATTGCGGAGCAAAAAAGGATGAAAAAAGGCACCGGCGGTGAAAGCAGGTACACCGCCGGTGCCGAAAAATAAAACAGGGATAAGTGAGATATAGACAGGGAAGAACGCCGCCTTGCAAAAGGCAGGCCGCCGAATGGCTCAGGTATGGAAAACGCCAATGGTGGGGTTGATAAAATCAACGATGAGCAAAAACGAGATGACAGCCAGCATGCCGATCAGGCAGAAAAACATGCGGCGCAGCCAGCGGTTTTTATCGGTAAGGATATCCCGGTACTGCTTGTCTTTGTTCTCAAGCTCCCGCATGTACTGCTGACGGGCGGCGTCCAGGGTTTTGGCATAATAGTTCTGCATGGAAAGCAGCAGCTGCATCACATTGGAATCCAGCAACTGGCCGTTTTCGCTCTCCAACTTTTGTAGGCCGGTGATCGCATCCAGCGAGCCATCCATGGCGGCAACGATCGCGGCGACATCACGGAAGCTGGGATTCTCGGTCTGGCCGCTCAAAATGCGGTTTACGGTGCTGAGGGGCACCCCGCTTGCACTGGAGATTTGCTGCAGGGTCAGGTTTTGTTCGGATTTCATATTTTTCAACGTTTCCACAATAGATTCTTGCATAAACCTCCTCCATTTCCCAAATCTGGGAAAGCCTAAAAGGGCGTTTCTCAGATTTGATAGTTTACAATTCCGGCAGCCTCTGCTACAATTCACATAATGTTTCCATAAGGCGATGGGAAAACAGGAAAGACCCCACCGCTGCCAGGGGCAACGTGATCCCCCGGCAGGAAGCATCCCGAAATGTGCCGCAAAACATGCCACTATTTTAATATGACTTTTATAATTTGTCAAGAATTGTAAGAACTGTTAAAAAATGGATGTCTGCGGTATGGTGGGGAAACTGTTTGGGCTGTGGAAGGGGGCCGAGAACGATTTACCAGTATCTTGCGGTGGAACAAACCCTGTTCAGCTGTGAACTTGGCCGCTATACTGCTTTTGGAATTGCGGCCCAAAAGCGGGCACCGGATGGCTGGCGGCAGATTGCATTTGTCCCAGATATTTGCACCAATGCCCAACAGGCACAGCGCCTGGCGCAGCTGTGCACACAGGGGCAGCTGGAACCCATCCATTTGATGGATGTAATTGAAGATTTTGTGGCAGACCCTTGTTCCTGGCCATAGAGGGCCTGGCTTGCCGCAGAAATGTTAAAATCCCCCGGATCGTATAGAATCCGAGGGATTACGTTTTTATTTTGGGCGACTGATTCGTTTGGAGAAGGGGGATGCCTTTGGGGCAAAACGGACCGCAGGGACGGCTCTCAGGTGGAGATGGCCGACCTGCAAAGCACTTTGGGCTATTCTCCCAAAGCCGTAACAGCTTGTCCGGGGCATCAAGAAGGTCGCCCACTGCAAATATTACAGCAGCTGCACACCAGCGCGCTCGCACACGGCTTTGGTCTCGGCATCCCACAGGCTGACCTGCACTTCGCCGATGTGGGCCTTGCCCAGCAGCAACATGCACAGGCGGCTCTGGCCAATGCCGCCGCCCATCGTCAGGGGCAGCTTGCCTTCCAGCAGCATTTTGTGGAACGGCAGTTCCGCACGCTCCGGGCAGCCTGCGGCTTCCAGCTGGCGGGTCATGGCGGCCGGGTCCACACGGATGCCCATGCTGGAAAGCTCCAGTGCACAGCCCAGCGCTTTGTGCCAGAACAGAATATCGCAGTTCAGCGTCCAGTCATCATAGTCAGGGGCACGGCCATCGTGGCGGATGCCGCTTTTCAGCTGGCCGCCGATCTGCATGATGCAGACGGTGCCATGGGCGCGGGTAAAGGCGTTTTCGCGCTCTTTGGGGGTCAGGTCGGGGTACAGGTCTTCCAGCTCCTGGGTGGTGATAAAGGTCGGCTCACGGGTCAGGCGGATGGCTTTCAGCTCCGGGAACTTCCAGCGCAGCTCGTCCGCAGTGGAGCAAACGGCATCCACAATATCGCGCACGGTTTCCTGCAAAAAGGGCAGGGTGCGGTCCTTCGCGGTGATGACCTTCTCCCAGTCCCACTGGTCTACATAAATGCTGTGCAGGTTGTCAAGCTCTTCGTCGCGGCGGATGGCGTTCATGTCGGTCACAAGGCCCTGGCCGGGGCGGAACCCATACTCAGCAAGGGCATAGCGCTTCCATTTGGCCAGGCTGTGCACAACTTCAGCGCGCTCATCCAGGCAGGGTACATCAAAGCTGACGGGGCGCTCCACGCCGTTCAGATCATCGTTCAGGCCGCTGCCGTTCAAAACAAACAGCGGGGCGGTAACGCGCTTCAGGTGCAGGGCGGCACACAGCTTTTCCTGAAAGATGGTTTTAATGATGCCGATGGCCCGCTGGGTATCGTACAGGCCCAAAAGATCATGATAGTTTTTGGGAATGGACGTTTTGGACATAAATATTCCTCTTTTCCTCTCTACTTGCAGGGCAGCGTATGACTGCACCTTGAGCCGGAACGCCAGGCTGTGACAAATTCCGGCAAATTACACCGCATTTATTATAATCCCTGCGTCCGTCTGCGTCAAACAAAATTCGCCGATGACGTACAGGATATACAGCAAAACTAAACATAACGCCCGCACTGCATTTGCAGCCGGGCCATTTGATATTTAGGGCAATACCGCATAATTCTAAGTGCCGATACGGCGAGCGAGGTGCGGCAGATGCTAAGCCAAAAGCGCAGATAATACTTTGTGTATTATCGAGTATTTTGGCAACGCAGATGCCGTGCCGCAGCCGTCGGAGCGGTGCTTAAGCCGTAAGGCGGGAATTGTGCGGTGTTGCCTTCGTTGGGGTTATGCAGCGGGGCAGGCGTTACGCTTTGGCAAACTGGCTTGCATACAGGTTGGCGTAAAAGCCGCCCCTGGCCAGCAACTCCTCGTGGGTGCCGCGCTCAATAATGTTGCCGGCTTTCATCACAAGGATCTGATCGGCGTTTTTGATGGTGGAAAGGCGGTGCGCCACAATAAAGCTGGTGCGGCCTTTCATCAGTTCCTCAAAGGCATCCTGAACCAGCACTTCGGTACGGGTATCAATGCTGGAGGTTGCTTCGTCCAGAATCAGGATGGGCGGCTTGCGCAGCATAACACGGGCAATGCAAAGCAGCTGCTTCTGGCCTTGGCTGATGTTGCCGCCGTCCTCGGCAATTACGGTATCATAGCCCTGGGGCAGGCGGCAGATAAAGCTGTGGGCGCGGGCACGCTTGGCGGCGTCGATGATCTCCTCGCGGGTGGCGTCCGGCTTGCCGTAAGCAATGTTATCTGCCACAGTACCGGCTTTCAGCCAGGTTTCCTGCAAGACCATACCCAGGTTGCCGCGCAGCGAATCCCGCGTTACGGTGTCAATGGGGTGGCCGTCCACCTTCAGGATGCCGCCGTTGATCTCGTAAAAGCGCATCAGCAGGTTGACCAGGGTGGTTTTGCCGCAGCCGGTGGGGCCAACCAGGGCGATGCGCTGGCCGGGCCGAACGCGCAGGTTCATGTCTTCAATCAAGGGCACATCCGGCACATAGCGGAACTTGACATGCTCAAACTCCACACTGCCCGCACCGTGGGGCAGGGTAACGGCATCGGGGGCATCGGGCAGGATGGGGTCTTCGTCAATAAAGTCGAACACACGCTGCGCACAGGCCAGGGCGTTCTGCAGCTCGGTCATAACGCCGGAAATATCATTGAACGGCTTGGTGTATTGGTTGGCATAGTTCAGCAGAACCGAAAGCTCGCCGACCGTAATGCCGCCGCCAATGGCAACCAGCGCGCCCACCACGCCGACCGCCGCATACACCAGCGCGTTGACAAAGCGGGTGGCAGGGTTGGTGATGGAGGAAAAGAAGGTGGCCTTTACGCCGCAGACCTGCAGATCTGCGTTGATCTTGTCAAAGCGCTCCTCGGCGCGGCTTTCGTAACCGAAGGCGCGGACAAGATGCTCGTTGCCGATCAGCTCGTCCACCAGGCCGGTCAGCTCGGCGCGGGTCTCGCTCTGTACGCGGAACATATCATAGGTATGCTCCGCAATGAACTTTGCCACAAAGATGGAAAGCGGGGTGAGAACCACAACGATCAGGGTAATACGCCAGTCAATGGAAAGCATAAAGCCCAAAGTGCCCACAATGGTCAGAATGCCGGTGAACAGCTGGGTAAAGCCCATCAACAGGCCGTCACTGAACTGCTCCACATCGGTGTTGATGCGGCTGATGGCGTCGCCGGGCTTGTGGGCATCCATATAGCTCAGGGGTAAAATCTCCATGTGCTGGAACGCCTGCACGCGGATGTCGCGCACCACCTGGAAGGTGATGCGGTTGTTCACCATGTTCATCAGCCACTGGCAGATGGAGGTAACACACACGGTAACGCCAAACTGGATGGCAATCTTGCCCAGGGCAGGGAAGTTGACATTGCCCTGGCCCACAATCAGGTCCACGCCGCGGCCCGAAAGAATGGGGGCGTACAGCGTGGTAAGAACGGTAACGGCGGCAAGCAGCAGGGTGAACAGCACCAAACCGTGGTACGGCTGGATCAGCTTTAACACGCGCTGAATGGTGCCTTTACTGCCCCGCAGGGAAACACGCTTTTTCTTTGCATTGCTCATAGGGTCTTTTCCACCTCCTCGCGGCTCAGCTGGCTCAGGCAGATCTCGCGGTAAACATCGCAGGTTTTCAGCAGGTTGGTATGGGTGCCGCTGCCCACCAGATTGCCATCATCCAGCACCAGAATGCGGTCCGCACGCTGCACAGCGGAAGCACGCTGGGAAACAATAAATACCGTCATGCCATGGGTCTGCTCTTTCAGCGCTTTGCGCAAAGCAGCGTCCGTGGCAAAGTCAAGCGCGGAGGAACTGTCGTCCAAAATCAGTACCTGGGGGTGAGGCACCAGCGCGCGGGCAATGGTCAGGCGCTGGCGCTGGCCGCCGCTGAAATTGCGCCCGGCGGTCTCCACCGGTTCATCCAGCCCTTTGGGCTTGCCGCGCACAAAGTCCGCCGCCTGGGCAATCTCCAGGGCCTGCCAGATCTGCTCATCGGTGGCATCGGGGCAGGCCCATTGCATATTGTCCCGGATGGTGCCGGTAAACAGCACGGCGCGCTGCGGCACAATGCCGATCATCTGGCGCAGCTGGGCAAAGCCGTACTGCTGCACGGCATGGCCAAACAGTTCAACGCTGCCGCTGGTGCAGTCATAAAAACGGGGAATCAGGTTGATCAGGGTGGATTTGCCGCTGCCCGTGCCGCCGATCACGCCGATGGTCTGGCCGTTCTGGGCGGCAAAGCTGATGTCCGTCAGGCTGGGGGCACCGGCACCGTGGTAGGTAAAGCCCACATGGTCAAATGCAACGGCCGGGGCGCCCGCTGCCGGGGCAAGGGCGGCCGCGGCGGGGTCGGTCATCGTGGATTTGGTGTTCAGAATCTCCGAAACACGGATGCCGCTGGCCAGTGCGCGGGTGACAGAAACCACCAGATCGGCAATGCGCAGCAGGTTGATAAGGATCTGGTTCATATAGTTGATTAGGGCAATGATCTCGCCCTGGGTCAGCGCGCCGCTGTTTACCTGCAGCCCGCCGCGCATCAGGATGGCGATCACGCCCAGGTTGACGATGAGATAGGTCAGCGGGGTCATCAAAGCGGAAATGCGCCCGGCGGTCAGCTGGAAAGTTTTCAGTTTGTCGTTCACGGCGGTAAAATCCGCAATTTCGTCATCCTGCCGTGCAAAGGCGCGCACCACGCGGGCACCCACATAATTTTCGCGGGTCAGCAGGGTCACTTTGTCCAGCGTATTCTGGGCGGCGCGGTACTGGGGCACCGTCACCCGCATGATCAGCCAGACCACCAGCGAGATGGCCAGCGTGACCAGCACGAACCAGAACCCCATGGTGGGGCTGATGACAAACGCCAGAATCAGCGCGCCGATGACAATAAACGGGCAGCGCAGCAAAAGGCGCAGCGTCATGTTTACGCCGTTTTGCAGCTGGTTCACATCGCTGGTGATGCGGGTGACCAGCGTGGGCGTGCCGATGCCGTCCAGCTCCGTGTAAGAGAGGGTATCAATGTGGCGGAACAGCGCCCCGCGCAGCGCCGTGCCATAGCCCAGCGCGGCCTTGGCGGCAAAATACTGCGCCGTCAGGCTGGATGCCATACCCACAACCGCAAGCAGCACCATCAAGCCGCACTGCTTGCCAATATAAGCCAAATCCCCGTTTTTGATGCCCACATCAATGATGTTGGCCACCACAAGGGGAACCAACAGCTCAAAGCAGGCTTCCAGCATTTTGAACAGCGGGGCAAGGATGGATTCTTTCTCGTATCCTTTCAAAAACCGCAGCATGTTCCGCATGAACGCACCAACCTTTTTGTAATATCAAATTATATGCCTAAGGCAACACCGCACAATTTCCGCCTTGCGGCTTAAGCACCGCTCCGGCGGCTGCGGCACTTAGAATTATGCGGTATTGCCCTAAAACAGAGCATACTTTTTAATCATACAACAGATGCGTCTAAATGCCAAGTTGAAAAACGCAATACAACCAATGAAACCAATATTTTTTGCGGCCAGCCACAAAAACAGGCCGGATGGCAGCGCCTTGCCCGGTTTCGATGATTATTTGCACCCTGCCCGCCTATACTTGCAGTGGGGTAACCCGCAACGCTGCAACATGTAGGAGGGCAGAGGTCACTATGTTTTATTATCATAAAGGTTTAACCCGCGCCGCACGGCGCACCGTCGCCACCGCGATCACCATCGCAGGCCGGCAGGGGTGTACGGCGGTGGATACCGGGCACCTGCTGCTTGCCATGCTGCAAACCGGGCGGGGCACTGCGGTGGAGTTTCTGCGCCGCAAACAGATCACAGTAACGGCACTTTCGGCCTGTGCCTCCCAGCGGGCCTGCACGGGCCGCCCGCTGCACCTGCGCGGCCGGGACCTTGCGCCCGAAAGCCGCAAGGCGCTGGAATTCGCTGTTCTGGGGGCCCATGCTGCCCGCGTGAACAAAGCGGAGAACGAACACCTGCTCTGTGCCATGCTGGAAGATACCGCCTGCACGGCCAGCGTGTGGCTGGCGGGCCTTGGGCTGGAAGTTCCACGCGCCGCGCGGGAATGCCGCCAGCTTTCCGGTCAGCTTGTGCTGCCCGCCCAGCCGCGGATGGCTGCCTCCCGCACGGGCCGCCCCAGCGATAAATATGGCCGCGACCTGACGCGCCTCGCACAGGAGGGGCGGCTCGACCCGGTGCTCTGCCGTGATGCCGAGCTGGATCGCATGATTGAAATTCTCTGCCGCCGCCAGAAAAACAATCCCTGCCTCCTGGGTGAGCCGGGGTGTCGGCAAGTCTGCGCTGGGCGGAGGCACTGGCGCAGCGGATCGCCGCGGGGCAGATCACCCCGGCACTGCGCGGCAAGCGGGTGCTGGCGCTGGACATGGCGTCGATGGTCGCGGGCACCAAATACCGCGGCGACTTTGAGGAGCGGTTCAAGAACCTGTTGGAAGAACTGTACCGTGACCGCTCAACGATTTTGTTTATCGATGAAATCCACATCATTGCCGGGGCCGGGGCGGCGGAGGGAGCCATTGACGCCGCCAGCATCTTAAAGCCGATGCTGGCACGCGGCGAAATTCAGCTTATCGGCGCGACCACGCCCGAGGAATACCGCAAAACCATCCAGAAGGATTCCGCGCTCGAGCGCCGCTTTGGAAGGGTCATGGTCGAGGAGCCTACCCCTGCTGCCGCTGAAACGATTCTGGCCGGACTGATGCCGCGGTATGAGCGCTACCACGGTGTCAGCATCCCGCCCGAGGCCATCCACGCCGCGGTGGAGCTGAGCGTGCGTTACCTGCCCGGGCGGTATCTGCCCGACAAGGCCATTGACCTGCTGGACGAAGCTGCCGCGGCCCGCCGCATTGCCGATGCCAGCGGGAACCGCCGGGCACTGACCCCCGCCGATATTGCAAGGGTCGTCAGCAAGGCCAGCGGCGTGCCCGCAGAGCGCGTGGGCGAAGCCGAGAGGGAGCGGCTTGCTAATTTGGAACAGCGCCTTGCCGCCGAGGTCATCGGCCAGCCGCAGGCCGTGGCCGCCGTGGCATCCGCCATCCGACGCAGCCGCACCGGCCTGCGGGAGAGCGGGCGGGCCCATAGGAGCTATGCTGTTCCTCGGGCTCGACCGTGGCCGGTACG
>ENA-OQAJ01000032-OQAJ01000032.1-human-gut-metagenome-genome-assembly--contig:-NODE-32-length-35226-cov-3.113479_pt1 | contig 35226 bp, 36 predicted proteins | sample MGYA00242736_ERZ504529 | MGnify/ENA primary metagenome ERZ504529 (study PRJEB26092, sample SAMD00036275) | human gut metagenome | host: Homo sapiens | study: EMG produced TPA metagenomics assembly of...
GCCTTGCGCCAGCGGTCGAAGATGGCGTGGTCTTTGAAGCGGTCGGCCATCACATGGTAGCGCTCCTCGCCGGTACGCGCGTACAGTTCGGCGAACGATTCGCACATGCCGCCGAATTCGCTCACCAGAATCCTGTCGAAGGTCTCGTCGTCCAGCGGCTCGGCGATACGGCACCACCAATCGGCCAGATCAAGCACGACGGTACGTGCCAGCTGCGAAGTCTGTTCATCGATAGAAGCAACATCGGCCCATGTATCCAACAAACCGGCGAACGTTTTGTGAACGTTATACATGGGCACCCATGCGTCGTTCATCGAGAAATTCTGCGATTCAACATCGCCTACGGCAAGGCGCCCGAACACGGTGCGAGAATCAGGCACACCACCCACATACCCGCGCATCACAGCATCGCCGGCAAACGACTGCTGGCATTCATGCCATGACCGCACCACGGTGGCGGCGCGGTCGATGAACGGTTGCGGATCGTCTGCGACTTGCGCGAATCCGACGCAAGCCGACAGATAATGCCCTGCGATATGGCCGTCAAGCCCCGTTTCCTCCCAATTCGGGTACGACGTTACCGGATTGCCGCCGGCATCGGTCGGCTGCGGCAGTCCCGCCTCCCTGCGGAAGGGATATAGCAGGCGATCGACGTCGAGATCAAGCAGGTACCGCGCGCCGGCCTGCTGCGCGTCAAAATGTTCTCCTGGCAGTAGCCTCACCTGCTGTAGGGGGACCCGTTCGAGAATATGCGAAGTCATATGCGCGCTCCTTTGCGTCGTCTACATACGTGTATCGAATACGTGTACAAACGTTTTTTACGAGAATACAGAACAAGGCCGCCACCGTGGGGAGGAGCCACGCCGACGGCCTTGTTCTATGCACCAAACGGTGCGGTTATCGAAGGAAGGAAACAAGGTTCAATTATGGATTTTCAATTATGGATTGTTTGATCAGGCGATGAAGTTGGGCTTTACTTCATGCCGGTCATGGCGATGCCTTCGACGAAGCGCTTCTGCACCAAGAAGAAGACCACCAGCAGCGGCAGTGCGGAGATCAGGCGCCTGCCATCACCACGCCGTACGGGGTGACGGAGGAACCGTGGCCGGTCAACATTGCGAGGCCTGCGGTGATGGTGCGGGTCTCCGGCTTGGAAGTCATGATCAACGGCCAGAGCAGATCGTTCCAGTTGCCCATGAAGTTGAACATGCCCACGGTGAGGATGGCCGGCACCGCGTTCGGCAGGATGATCTGCGCGAAGATGCGGAATTCGCCTGCGCCATCGATGCGGGCCGCGTTGTCGAGGCCTCGGAATGGAGATGAAGAACTGGCGCAGCAGGAAGATGCCGCCGACGTCGGCCATACGCGGGATGATGATGCCCCAGTAGCTGTTGATGAGGCCCATGTTGGCGAGCAGCTTGTACACCGGGATGAGCAGGGCCATGCCCGGGATCATCATGGTGGCGATCAGCACGCCGAGCAGCAGGCCACGGCCCTTGAAGTTCACACGGGACAGGCCGTAGGCGGCCAGGGAGTCGAAGAACACGGAGATGATGGTCACGGCACCGGCGAAGATGACGGTGTTGAGCATTTCTCGGCCGATCGGCAAGCGTTTGAACAGCGACTGGTAGTTTTCAAGGGTGAACTGGCTCGGAATGAGCTTCGGCGGCCAGGTCTGCGTGATGCGTTCGGGGTGAACGACACCAGCACGACGATCAGCAGCGGGAAGATCATCAGGATGGTGATGAGGATCAGTGCGAAGTAGCTGAAGCCCAGGCCGATGCGACGCTTGCGGGTCGCCTGCTTGCGAAGACGCTCGTTTTCGGCGTTGATGCGGGCATTCTCTTGCTCTTGTGCGGAAAGAGTCGCGGTGCTCATGCGATTTCCTCCTTCTCATGCTTGTTGTTGGTGTACAGCTGGATGAGGCCCACGATGAGCGTCATGATCAGCAGCACGTACGACAGTGCGGATGCGTAACCGAGCTTGCCGTTGCCGAATGCCTCGGTGTAGATGCGGTACACGATGGTTTCGGTGGCGCGTGCCGGGCCGCCGGAGGTCAGGATGAAGACCTGATCGAAGACCTGGAAGGAACCGATGAGGCCGAAGATGACCACATAGTTGAAAGTTGGGCGCAGCGCCGGAAGGGTGATGTAACGGAACTTCTGCCATGCGGAGGCGCCGTCGAGGGAAGCGGCCTCATACAGTTCGGCGGAGATGCCCTGCAGACCTGCGAGGAAGATGACCATGAAGTAGCCGAAGTTTTTCCACACGGTGATGAAGACGATGGCCGCCATGGCGGTTTCGCGGGTGCCGAGCAGATCGACGTGCGCGATGCCGGTCAGCTGCTGGATCCAGTACGGAACCAGCCTAGCGACGGGGAGAGGATGAACTGCCATGCGATGGCGGCGACGGTCAGGGAGATGACGAACGGCAGGAACATGCAGGTACGGAAGAATCCGACGAACTTGAGGTCCTTGCGGTTGAGCAGCAGTGCGAACGCGAGTGCGACGATCACGACGATCGGAGCGTAGGCCACTGCGTAGACGAGGGTGTTCTTGACGTCGGTCCAGAAGTCGGCGCTTTGGAACAGCTTGACGTAGTTGTCGAAGCCGACGAACTTGCCGGCGCGGTTGATGCGGTCGGAAGTCAAAGACGTGATGAACGTCTTGATTGCCGGATAGAAAACGAAGATTGCGAGAACGATGAGAGCCGGTGCGGTGAACAGCAGGCCGGTGCGCAGGTTGCGGGCCTGAATCGCCTTCTTGTTCTCCTTGGCCACTGCGGAATGCGCGGATCCTGGGGCGGCAGTTGCTTGTGCCATTATCTCCTCCTTAATGCCACCAGGGATGTGTTTCTAAGACAACAAAGACCACGTCGCTGGCGTGAGGGCCAGCACCGTGGCCTTTTGCTGGGGGTGGTGAGCGGGTCAGGCCCGCTCACTTATGTTGATTGTATGTGAATCCCGCTTCGATCACTCGGCGTACTCGTCGAGATAGCCTGGATCTGGGATTCAGCGTCATCCAGCAGACCCTGGATATCGTCGTCGGTACGGGCGGTATTGGAGGTCAGGGTGTCGACGGAGGCGGCGATGTCGCCGAAGCCGCCCTTGAGCCTGCGATACCGATGAAGGACTTGCTGGTGTTCTCACCGATCTTGGCGATCAGCGGACGCTCGGAGAGCTCATCGGCGGTGACGGTGGTGTTGTTCGGCGGGTAAGCGGAGCCGAGGGACCAGGTCACCTGGTTGTCGTGGTTGTTATAGAACTTGAAGAAGTCGTAGATGCCCTGCTTCTTAGCGGAGTCGCCAACCTGGGAGGTGACCCACCAGTACAGACCGGTGGAGCCGGTGTTGGAGCCCTTGGTGCCGTCCGGGTACACATAGGTGCCGTCGCGTTCGGAACCGGGAACAGGTCGTGGTTGATGCCCTTGTCGGTGGAGGCCTGATCCTCCCACGGTCCGACGATCACCATTGCGGACTGGCCGGATTCGAAGGATTCACGAGCAGCGGTCTCATCCATGCCGGACACGGAGTAGCCGCCTTTGTAGAAGTCACGCATCTTCTCGAGGAAGGCCTTGTTCTCCTTGGTATTGATGGAGACCTTGCCATCGGTGGTGTAGATGCCGGAGCCATTGCCCTTCAGGAACGGAGCCCAGCCGAGATCCGGCAGAGCGATGCCGTACTGGGAGCCATCGGACTTGGTGAGCTTCTTAGCAACTTCGAGCAGCTCATCCCAAGTCTGCGGGTAGTCGGCGTCAGTCAGGCCGGCGGACTTCCACATATCGGTGTTGTACCACACGGCGGTCGGGGCGTAGCCCATCGGGACGCCGCACTTCTCTTCGGAACCGTCGATGTTGAAGGTGATCTGGTCAACGACGTTCTCGATGTACTCATCGGTGCCGTTGTCCTTGTCGTCGTAGAAATCGGTGACGCACTGGAAGGTGCCGTCGATGGACCAGCTTGGCCGTTGTCGCGCCGGTGGTCACGAAGTCCGGGCCGTCGCCGGAGGTGACCTTGGTCACCATGGTCTCGCCGATGGTGCTCCACGGCTGCAGCTGGGCGTCGATCTCGTACTTGGTCCTGGGACTTGTTGAAGTCGTCGACGATGGACTCGAGGGTCTTGCCATCGGCCTCAGAGAAGCCGTGCCACATCGTGATCTTGACCTTGCCGTCAGCGGTCGTCTCGGCGTCGTTGCTGCCGCCACCGCAGGCGGACAGGCCGACGGTGGCCATCATGCGGCCGAGGGACGGCCGCGGCCGCGAGAGCTTGGTGCTCTTCTTGATCTTCATGGATTTCTCCTTTTCCTCTTGGTCTCCCAAGACATTTCCTCCAACCGTTGCAGTGACATTCATCAACAACCTTGTTTGCGATGTCGTTCACGCTTCGTCAGCTGCACTGCCGTTTGCAACGTTGTAATTTTGATTATACAGCTTTTTCCATCGTTGTACAAATCGGAAACACGCCGATGGAAAAGCTGTTTTCTTTATAATCTTCAATTATTCGTTTTTGTTGGAATCGCAACGTTTCTTACGATTACGCAAGTCAGTTCGCTACCGGCGTTCCCGCAAGAGCGCCGCCATCGGCCGGCAACACGTCCGTGGTGGTCGGGGTCCACAGATTGTCGGGTTCCGGCACACCGAAGTCGGGGCCGCACTCCGTCCACTTGACCACGCCGACACGGGCATGACGATTCGGGTCGAACAGCGGATCGCCCTTGATTTCCGTATAGTTGCGGCAGTGATAGATCATCAGGTCTTCGGAATCGTCTTCGGACTTGGTGAACGAGTTATGGCCGGGGCCGTACTGGCCGTTTTCGGCGCAGGTCTTGAACACCGGCACCGGGCTCTTGGTCCAGGAATCCTTGCTCAGCAGGTCGCTGCCGCGCTCGGCGGTCAGCAGACCGACGGCATACGGCACACCGGTGCCGGAGGCGGAATACGTGATGTAGATCTTGTTCTCGTGGAACAGGAAGGCCGGGCCTTCGTTGACGAGGAAGTCGATGCACTCCCAGTCATATTCCGGCTTGGAGAGCATGACGGGCTCGCTTTCCAGCGTCCACGGGTTGGCCATCTTGGCGATGTACAGATTGGAGTTGCCTTCGATGGCGGGATCTTTCTGGGCCCAGACCAGGTACTGCACGCCGTCGATCACCTCGGTGGTGGCGTCGAGCGCGAAAGAGTCGATCGGGGTGACGATCTGACCCTTTTCCACCCAGTTGTCGGTGGTGGGGTCGTCATCGGTGTTCTCCAGCACGAACATGCGGTGGGTCGGTAGGCCGGAGGCCTCGAAATCCGTTGCGGCGCCTGCGAAGTAGATGTACCAAGCGCCATTGATGCGGTGCAGTTCCGGCGCCCAAATATAGATGCTCGCCGGTCCGGACTCATGCTTGCGCCACACCACCGTTTCGGGGGCTTTCTGCAGGTCGTTGATGTTCGATGCGTGACGAATGGCGATGCAGTTGTATTCCGGGTCGGAGCCAGTGAAGTAGTACTCGCCGTCAACTTTGAGAACCCAAGGATCTGCGCGCTGAAGCACGATCGGATTGTTGTAAACAGCCATGTCTATCCCTTTTCAATCCGCTGTTCCAGTAATTTACAACGTTGAATATATCACTATTACAACGTTGTAACAAATCGGAGGAACGCACCGCGTGTTTCTCGCATCCGACTCCTCGGAAGAATCGAATCGCAGTACCCGGCAACAGACAATCGCCAGAAAGGGAAAACAAAAACCTCGGCACCGGCAATCCGTAAAAAACCGGACGCAAGCGCCGAGGCACCAATCACTTCCTTTCTTCCAAAAGAAGAAGAAAAAGAAGGAAGGAAGATCACACCACCAAGGAATTCGTGGGCAGCTTGGTGGACTGACGCACCACCAACGACGACGAAACCTTGCGGAACACCTTCTGCTCCGGCTTGAGATCCTTCGACGGCGAAACCCCGTCGATACGATCCTTCAGCAATTTCACCGACAGACGCGCCACCGCCTCAAGACCGGGAGCAATCGACGTCAACGCAGGAGACAAATACTGCGAATCGTCGGAATTATCGAAACCGATCACCGAAATATCTTCGGGAATGCGCAGATTGTGCATCTGGATCGCATGCATCACACCGGAGGCGAGCATGTCGTTCAGCGCGACGACGCCGTCGGGAACCACGCCGGAATCAAGCAGCGCGTTCATCACGCGCACGCCATCGCTACGATGCCACATGCCCGACTCGACCACCAAACGCTCGTCGAATTCGACGCCGGCCTCCTCCAACGCCTCAAGGTAGCCCTGATAGCGCAGCGCGGCGGAGCGACCTTCTCGCCCGGATGCACGCCGACCACGGCCACGCGCTTGCAGCCGGTCTGCAGCAGATACGACGTGGCGCGCTTGGCACCTTCCACGTTTTCCGTGGCGATATGGTCCACCTTGTCGGTGAAGATGCGTTCGCCGACAAGCACCAGCGGATAGTCCACATCCAATTGGTCGACATCATCCTGATCAAGTTCCAATGGACTGTAGATCAGGCCGTCGATCATCGTCTGCTGGGAGCCGTGCAACGCCTCAATCTCGCCTTCGCGCGAGTATTGCGTCGGCTCGACGATCACGCGCAGGCCCAGCTTCTTGGCCTCTTCGATGACCAGCGACGAAAGCTGCGCGAAGTACGGCATCTGCAGATCGGGAATGGCGAGGCCGATGATGCCGGTCTGCCCCCTGCGCAGATTGCGCGCGGACACGTTCAGCGTGTAGCCGAGCTCGTCGATGGCCTTGTTGACCTTGTCTCGCGTGGCCTGCGACACGAACTCGTAGTCGTTGACCACATTGGACACCGTTTTGATCGATACGCCGGCCGCCTTCGCGACCTCGCGCATGGTCACCACGTGCTCGCCGTTGGCGCCATTCTGCTTCGGCATGTACCTACCCTTTCACAAAAACGTCTCATACATTCGGACCCAACACCGGCTTTCGCCCCTTGCGGCGCTGAAGCCAACGAAATCAGCCTTTATTGCCGGAAACCACGATTTTCATCGTTATATCAGCATAGTCCGGATTGAGCTCTTCCGCCGCCTGCATGTCCAGTATCGGCATACCCTCCTTGGACCAGTGCACGCGGCGCACCTGGCGTCGCGGCCGCCATACCGTCCATTCTCGTATTCCGCATTGTGAAATACATAGATGAGATTGCCGTCCTCGTCGTTGGACCACATGCCATGGCCGGTGCCGAGCTGCCATTGCCCGTTGTATACTCCGGATTTCTGCAGCGGATAGTCGAGCTTCGTCCACACGTTCGGATCGGTCAGATCGGCGTCCTGCCCGGCGGGGCGGTGACCAGACCGGTGGTGTAGTCAATGCCGACCAGCGAGCCGGAATAAATCAGGTAGATCGTGCCATCATGCACGATGGCGTTCGGACCTTCGGCGATCATATTGTCCCACGCGAATTCCGGCACAACGACCTGCTTCGGCTCGCAGGTAAGCCGTTCCGGACGGGCCGGATCGAAGCTGGCGATCCAAATGCTGCCGACCTGCTGCCACGCGTAATACCAGCGGCCGGAATCGCTGATGACGGTCATGTCGAGCGAGATACGTTGAATGGGATTGAGCACGCCGCCGGTCGGTGTGAGAATCGGCTTCGGCACCGTCCAGTTTTCGGGTTCGCGCGGATCGAAATCCGTGCCGTCGGAATGCTGCTTGAGCTGCATGATATGGCAGCTGCCCGTCCACATGTCCGGCTTGCCCGCGCGATCGTTGGGCGTGCCGTCTGGATTGGTGGCCGGCCCATCGAAGCATGGCATGAAGAGCACCGACAGTTTTCCATCGATGACATGCAGTTCCGGCGCCCAGAAGCAGCCGGTCATGGCGCGTCCTTCAGCGTTGTAATCACCGCATTTGAGCAGATCGATTTCCTTGGCACGGCCGCCCGCCGCATCGGAAAGCGCTTCGATGGAGTCGGCGATGCGCAACGGCATATGCGTGGCGCCATCGTTCGGATCGACGCAGTTGCCGTCGGTATCGTCGGTGGCGATGAACATGAACATCGGCTTGCCGTTGAAATTCCAAGCGAACACCGACGGGTCCGCACGCTCTACGGCAAATGGCACCGGGTATACGGTTTGGCGGATGCGGCCGCTCACCGTGCGCGTGTCGCCCGGCTGGAACTTGCCTTCGGCGGCGTCCTGCGCAATCGCCTCAAGTTCGTCTTTGTTCCAATCCACGGCACGGGTGGCACCGGAACCGTCGCTGTAGACGAGATCGGCGCGGACCTTGGCGAGTGCCTGCACGGCTTCACGGGACGCTTCCCTGCTTGCCGTCATGTCGATATGCTGCGTCGCCACCGATGTTTCAACGTTGTAAATACGACCGAATCGTTCGATCAGTTTCGACGCTTCTTCTTCAGTGACGGCAATCACGTTGCCAGGAACGGCATTGGGAATATTGCAATCGCAGGAACGGCTTGATTCCGCCGTTACCACAGCTTCCGCAATATCGATCGGCTCGCCGGATTCGGCCACGGCGACAATATCGGCAACGGTCGCGACATACGATTTGCCGTCGTTCGACGTCCAGGAAATCACATAACGGGAGGCGTCCGCGTCGAATGCGACAGACGGACGATTGACGCCACCGCCGGTACGCAGCATCACCAGTCCAAGCTGCGTGAAGGAGGTCAGATCGTCGCTGACGGCCAACAGGAACGCCGATCGCTCGGAGCCATCCGGCTCGCCGCCGCGCGCGGTACGGGTGGCGGCGAGCGCGAATCGGCCATCCGCAAGGCGGAACAGATACGGGTTCTTCAGGGATTTCAACGTGATGTCCGATCCCTGGCATCACCGCGCCATATGCGACGGCATCGGTGGCCGGATGCGCCTCATCGAACGGATCGGCGACGAAATGCGCCGCCGCGACGCACGCTCGGCGCGACTCGGCGGTGGCGGCCTGAATGGGCACGCCGGCGGCGAAGAAAATACCGTAATTCTCGTTGAGCGGCTCCCATTGGGCGGCCCCATCGGCACGCAACGCAAGGTGCATGCTATAGGCGATATCCTCATTATTCGCCTCTTCGCGGCCGGTGGCTTCGCGCGTGTAGCACAGCAATTCGTAGGAACTCGACATCGAGAAACCCCTTATGATTCAACTTTTTCTTTACAACGTTGTACACTATACAAGAAATTACATCGTTGTACAAATCAATGTCATCCGCAAGAGGGGAAAAAAATGAAATTCCGTACAACAGCAAAACAGATCGCAGCGAGCATCATCGCCGCCGCCATGCTACTAGGAACGCTCGCCGGATGCTCCGGCAATTCGTCGAAGCAATCGTCGGCATCGTCGAAAGCCGAAACCAGCACCGCCAGCATCAAGCGCGGCGAATCGCATGATCCCTCCATCGTCAAAGCCAAACGGAAAATACTATATTTTCGGCTCGCATCGCGCTTGGCTCAAAAGCGACGATCTGATCAACTGGAGCACCTTCACCAACAATCTGAGCACCGACTACGAGAAGATCTTCAAAGACATTTGGGACGGCTGGGCGAAGCAGTCCTCCAATCCTGACGTCAAAGGCAACATGTGGGCACCGGACGTGATCTGGAACGAGACCATGGGCAAGTGGTGCATGTACATGTCGATCAACGGCGCGAACTACCGTTCTGTGATCGTGTTGCTCACCGCCGACGACATCGAAGGCGATTGGACGTACGTTGGCCCGGTGGTCTATTCCGGCTTCGAACGCGTGAACGTGAAGAAGACCGACGTGCCGCAGGTGCTTGGCGAGGATGCCGACATCACCCGTTACACCTCGCAGACCGACACCGGCATCAACGCCATCGACCCGTGCGTGAAAACCGATGACAACGGCGACATGTGGATGACCTTCGGCTCCTGGTTCGGCGGCATGTGGATGTTCAAGCTCGACTCGGCGACCGGCCTGCGCGACTACAACTCCACCTACCCCACCGAAGCGAACAAGTCCGACGCCTACTATGGCGTGAAGCTCGGCGGCGGCTTCGGCAACTCCGGCGAAGGCTCCTACCTGCTGCACGACAACGGCTACTGGTATCTATTCGCCTCCTACGGCGCGCTGCAGCAGACCGGTGGCTACCAGATCCGCATGTTCCGCTCCAAGGACATCACCGGCCCGTACGTTGACGAAGCCGGCAACACCGCGATTTCCACCAAGGCCATCGGCAACAACTGGCAAAGCGACATCGGCGAGCGCCTGATGAGCTCGATCCAGTGGAGCGGCAACGACAACGCGAACATCGAGGTCTCCCAGGGCCACAATTCCGCGTTCGTTGACGACGACGGCACCGCTTACCTCGTGTACCATACCCGTTTCTCCGGTTCCGGCGAAAAGCATGAGGTGCGCGTGCACGAGCTGCTGCCGACCGCCGACGGATGGCTGGTGGCCGCACCGTACGAATACACGGGCACCAAGGCCGACAAGAAGGGCTACAAGACCGCCGACATCGCCGGCGATTACGAGATGGTGACGCACGACAAGTCCAGCTATTTCAAGGGCCCGAAGAAGGTCACCGATAAGACGAGCACCGTCTATCGCGGCGTGAACAAGCCCATCAACATCACCCTGAAGGAAGACGGCACCGTGACCGGCGACCAGACGGGCACTTGGGAGGCCGTGGAAGGCGCCAACCAGATGACGCTTAAGCTCACCGGCGACGAGGGCGAAGTCACGTATTCCGGCGCGTTCGACAAGCTTCCGCGAGACAAGGATCGCAAGGCAGTCATGACCTTCAGCGCTCTGGGCACGAACAATCTGTGCATTTGGGGGTCGCAGAAGTGAGTGAAAACGGCGCAACAACCGTGAATGCTGCAGTGCAATCGTCTGCAGAACCACTATCTGCGGCACCGGCCACCTCGCCCAACGGCATCGAGCACACGCTCGCCAACGGTCGGGTGGCCGTGCACGATCCCGCAATCGTCGAGGAAAACGGTGTCTACTATCTGTTCGGCACGCATCGTCGGTGCGCGCGCAGCACGGATATGGTGCATTGGGAGCGGTTCGATAACATCTGAGCCGCGACCCGTACGCGCTGCTCGGCGATATTTGGCAGGCATGGCCGAAACAGGATTCCAATCCCGACCTGCTCGGCAACACGTGGGCGCCCGACGTGATCTGGAACGAGACCATGGGCAAGTGGTGCATGTACCTGTCGGTGAACGGCGACCAGTTCCGCTCGGTGATCGTGCTGTTGACCGCCGACCATGTGGACGGCGACTGGACGTACGTGGGGCCGGTGGTATATTCCGGTTTCGACGAGAGCAACCTGTGGAACACCGACGTGCCGAAAGTGCTGGAACTTGAGCCCAAAACCGATGGCACCGTCGGCTATGACCTGACCCGCTACCTGTCGCTCAAAGACACGCGCATCAACGCCATCGACGCGGCGCCCGCATTGTGCGAGCACGGCGAAATGTGGATGAGTTTCGGTTCATGGTTCGGCGGCATCTGGATGTTCAAGCTCGATCCGGAAACCGGCTTGCGCGATTATTCCGTGCGATACCCGCTGGTCAAGGATTCCTCCGATCCTTATTACGGCGTGAAAGTGGCCGGAGGCTACTGGAATTCCGGCGAAGGATCGTACTTCATTCGTGAAAACGGATGGTGGTATCTGTTCATGTCGTACGGCTGGCTTGGGCGCACCGGCGGATATCAGATTCGTCTGTTCCGTTCAAAATCGCTGCTTGGCCCGTACGTGGACCAGAACGGCAATCCCGCGATTTCGTACGGTGAGATTCCCGACAATCAGGAGCGCGGCACCGGCATTCGATTGACGTCTTCCGTACAGTGGGATGGCGGTCCGGCAGAACTTGCCGATGTCGAAGTCTCGCAGGGGCATAATTCCGCCATTCGTCGGTCGAAGGACGGTCGCATGTTCCTCGTCTACCACACCCGTTTCGCGGAACGCTTTAGCGAGGGCGATGATGAAGATTACGAATCTCACGTACGCGAATTACTGCCGACTTCCGACGGCTGGCTGGTTGCGGCACCGTACGAATACCGCGGTTCCGTTGCCGTCGCGCCGACCGGCATTGCCGATATCACAGGCGATTACAACGTTGTACTGCATGATCAGCATACGTTCTTCAACGGCAAGCAAGAGGATGATGGCACGTACGTTGGCATCAATCGTCCGACGCGATATACGTTCCATGAGGACGGGCGGATCACCCGGGGTGAAATCGTAAGTTTCTTCGATACTCCCGACGCGAATCTGCCGAGGTCGACGGACGGGCCGATCACCTGCGGATCGTGGAAACCGCTTTCCGGCGCCGTGAACGGATTCAACTGTTGCGCAAGCGACGCGGAAATCCGATTGGACGACGTGACCTACATTGCACGGTTCGCAACACTCCCCCGCGAGATCGACGGCAAGCCGGTCATGACGTTCTCCGCAATCGGCAACAATGTCTGCATTTGGGGATCGCAATCCTGAATTTCCGAGTTTCCGAATAATCCGGAAAAACTGGAAAATCCGGAAACTCGGGAATCCTATGAAATCAAAAAGCAAAGGGCTTGTGACGTACTCGCAAGTACATCACAAGCCCTTCAGCTACGAGAACCGAAAACCCGCGGAAATCAGCGCTCGGAACGGTTGATGGCCGAAATAATGGCCTTCAGCGAGCTGGTGACGATGGACGTGTCAATGCCGACGCCCCACACGATCCGCGGATCCTCTTCCTCACCGATCTGGCATTCCACGTAGGAGGCGGCCATGGCGTCGGTGCCGACGGACATGGTGTGCTCCACGTAATCCATCACGGAAGCCTCGATGCCGAAGTTGCTCAGCGCGTTCAGGAAAGCGGCAAGCGGGCCGTTGCCCATGCCGGAAACCTCACGCTCCACCGGCTCATCAACGCCGACGTTCACGCCACGGTCAAGAATCCTGGCCTTCAGCACGGTATCGGAACCATCTTCACCGGACGACACCGACACCTTCAGCAGCTTCAGACGGCCCCACTGCTCGAGGGAGTCGTCCTTGCTGTCGCCGACCACGGCACCAGCCGCAGTAGCGCCGGACTCTTCGACCGGCAGATACTCGTCCTTGAACAGACGCCAAATATCCTCGTCCTTGACTTCCTTCTTGGTCTCATCGGCGTACGCCTGCACAACCTTGTCGAACTCGACCTGCAGACGCTTCGGCAGATCAAGATTGTGGTTGGTCTTCAGCAGGTAGGCCATGCCGCCCTTGCCGGACTGGGAGTTCACGCGGATGATGGCCTCGTACGTGCGGCCGATATCCTTCGGATCGATCGGCAGGTACGGCACCAGCCACACGAAGCTGTCCAAATCGGCACCGGCACGATCGGCGGCCACCTGACGAGCCTCAAGACCCTTCTTGATGGCATCCTGGTGAGAACCGGAGAAGGCGGTGAACACGAAATTGCCGGCATACGGGTGACGCTCGGAAATCTTCAGCTGGTTGCAGTACTCAACCGTCTTGCGAATCTCAGGAACGTTGGAATAATCGATCTGCGGATCGATGCCCTGCGTGAGGAAGTTCAGACCAAGCGTGACCAGATCGACGTTGCCGGTGCGCTCGCCGTTGCCCAGCAGGCAGCCTTCGACACGATCGGCACCGGCAAGCACGGCCAGCTCGGTGGCGGCCACGCCCATGCCCTCATCGTTGTGCGGGTGCAGCGACAGCACCACAGCGTCGCGCGGCACCAGATTGTTCGACACGTATTCCACCTGATCGGCGAACACGTTCGGAGTGGTCATTTCCACCGTTGCCGGCAGATTGATGATCATCGGATGCTCCGGAGTCGGCTTGATGACGTCGATCACCGCATTGCACACCTCAACGGCGTACTCCGGCTCGGTGCCGGTGAAGGATTCCGGAGAATACTCGTAATACAGGTCGATGCCCTGGGCTTCGCCCTCAAGCTCCTTGCACAGGGTGGCCGCGTCGGTGGCGAGCTTCTTGATGCCGGCTTTATCCTTGCGGAACACGACCTCACGCTGCAGCACGGACACGGAGTTATAGAAGTGCACGACGGCGCGCTTGGCACCCTTCAGGCACTCGTAAGTCTTGCGAATCAGGTGCTCGCGAGCCTGCGTCAGCACCACGATCGTAACATCGTCAGGAATGAGCTCACGCTCGATCAGCATACGAATGAAATCGTAATCGGTTTCGGAAGCCGACGGGAAGCCGACCTCGATCTCCTTGAAGCCCAACGACACCAGCAGATTCCAGAAACGCAGCTTGCGCTCGGAATCCATCGGGTTGACGAGGGCCTGGTTGCCGTCACGAAGATCGACGGAACACCAACGCGGTGCACGCTGCAGTCGCTTGCCCGGCCACGTACGCTCCGGGTAATCAAACGGCACCTGCTTATCGTATGCGACGTACTTGTTGTACGGCATCTTGCTGGGCTTTTGCGGAGCTCCAATATACGCGCCGGAGGCAGCAGCGGGTCGTTGTTCCCTCCGTTGGACGCTGCAGCCACTGCCGCGAGATCAAACACTGAAGATTGATCCTGACCCATCACTCCTCCTTATCTGTAAAGCTGGGCAGGCCTTCTGCCGGCCCACATTGTTACGTGCATGTTACCTACCTGCACTGCCGCCCATAGTAGCGGCAACCAATCCCATATATCGCCGGCATTCCGCCATATGACGGACAGACCACGATTTTTCGTCTCTTTTTCACCTCATATCCAGATTTGCCGCATTACAGTGAGCATCATGACCTTGCGATTCAACAGCGACGGCACCTTCCGTGTGCTGCAGATGGCCGATATTCAGGACGGACCAAACGTGCGCGAAGACACGATCCGTCTCATCGAAGCCGCCATCAAGAAAAACGCATCCCGATCTGATCGTCTTCACCGGCGACCAGATTCGCGGATACGACCCCGCGTACATCGACACGTTCCTGCGCCGTCGCGGAGAGCAGCCGGGCACGCACATACGAGCGGTCACCGAAATCGAAGCGAAAATCCGCGGCATCAAACGACATCCCTTCACCAAGCGTTGCTCGAACAGCCCCCGACCGACGACAATTGGATGATCGACGGCATCGGCACCGACTCGCCGAAACTCGTGAAACGCAACAAACGCGACGGGCGCAACGGATCCGCCAACAAGCTTGAATCATGGGCGCAATCCATCAATCGCGCGACCGCCGCGACCATACTCGACAGCACGCGGCAGAAAGTACGAGACACGTTCGCAGCATTCCTTGGACCTGCATTGGAAGCGCGAATCCCCTTTGCCGCAACCTACGGCAACCACGATTTCCAGTGCGGCATTCTCGCCGACGAACAGGATGACATCTACCGAGAGTTTTCCGGTTGCATGAATCCCGTTGCCGGGTCGTCTCCTTTGGCGCTCGAACCAGGCACGTTTGCGATTCCGATCGAGGCTTCCGACGGGTCTGGGCGCATTGCGATGAGCGTGATGATGGTGAATTCCGGCGACTATGCGGATAATGCGTTTGACGGCGATCGCAGTAATTCCGGCGATCGCGAGCATGCTGGAGATACTGGTAAATCCGGCAATACTGTTGGCAATGCTGCAGGAGAACGGGAATCGCTGACATCCTACGCAAAATACGCGTCGAATTCGCGCGGATGGGATTTGGCCGATTCCGACGGCTATGGCACGCCTTCGCCGGAAGCGATCGAATGGCTGAAGCAAGTGCAACGCGAGTTGGGCGAGCGCAATGGCGACGGTTTGGCGGTTCCGGCGATCGCGTTCCAGCATATTCCGCCGCAGGAGTTCTACGATTGCCTGCGCGAAGTGCCCGCATACACGCCGAATGCGGTGGAGGGTGCGCGAACGTTCGCGGGGCAGTTGCTATGTGTTGAATCGTGACGTGTGCAGACCTGGCTCGAGACTTGGCGAGGCGATCGGCTGTGCGGATGAGAACGTTGGCGAAGTGCAGGCATTGCGCGATGCGGGCGGCTATTTCGCGCTGTTCTGCGGGCATGACCATAAGAACGCGTTCGTCGGGCACGTGCATGACATTGATCTTGGCTACGCGCCGACCTGCGGCTTTGAATGCTATGGTCCGAAATCGCGGCTGCGAGGCATTCGACTGTTCGAATTCCGCGAAAACAATCCGGTCAGCTACGTGACGCACATGCTCACGTGGGGCGACGTGATCGGGCGCTACTCCAGCAACGAATTGCGCGTGTTCTTCGAAGACCATTGCGTGACCGATCTGATCGGCATCCGCAACGAATTGCGCCGCCCGCAGGTCACCGCCACACTGCTGGGCATCGGATCGGTAATGTGCGCCGCAGCCGGCCACGCCATCGCCAAACTATTCAAGCGCTAGGTGCGGCGACGCAAGGCGTGGCGTCGCAACAGTCGGACAATCGCCAATCTGTGGAATGCGGAAAATCTGTGGAAAATCTGCGAAATATCAGCAGAACGTCAGTGGAACAAACTGACGCCGCGACGAGACACGCAAAACGCGTTGCCAAGCCAAGTATGACGGGAATTCGGCCATACCGCACCCAATCGTGGCGCGTTCTGGCTCATCCAAATACTTGGGACGCGACCATCCGCGGAACGCGATCCCAACAAATTGAAACCGTTCTTCTCCAACAACCACTCCGGATGCTGCGTAGCAATAGCAAGTCCCTCTTCCAACGTAAGCGGCAAACGCTCGTCGGAATCGATCAACTTGCGCGCCACATCGGGTTCGCGATTGATGTAGCAGGTGCCGGTATGCGGCTCGACCACCAAGTAGAACGGACCTTCCGGAGGTTCGAAACCATCCTGCGGAAGGAAACTGGCGATATCGCGCGGAGGCATCGTGGTGAAACCAGCCATGCGATTGATCGACGTACGCGCGATCAACGATTCCGGGGAAACCAACTCGCGCGTAGGCACCAACAGAATCTGCGTACCCAAATCGGAATCCTCCAGCGCGCGGATGAGCGGGCGCGCAAGCGAGCGGAACGCGGCTGCCGACATATCGGCCACATCCGGATACCCCAACGCCACGATACGATCCAACTGCTTCTGCGCTTCTTCTGATGCCTTCGACATGGCTTCCAGTGTACGCGAGCGCTCCGTCCAAAGTATGAAGCCGCCTCACGATCTTTGAATCGACCTCACGATTCCGTGATTTCGTCGCACAATCTTGAAGCTCCGTCTGCACAACTCGCGATTTGCGGTCTTTTCGCGACTTGTGCAATACGAAACCACGGGTTGCGTAGTAGGCGGTCACAACTTTGTATTGTCAGTATTGCCCGTATCGTCATCTTTCGCCCAGCTGAAGGCGATTACGGCGATCGCGGCAATATTGAGCACATTGCTGATGATTTCGACATTGGATGCCGAGAGAAGACCGGCAATGGTGATGTGCGAATATTTCAATCCCAACACGAGCCAATCCAGCGCGCAAATGGTGGTAGTGCAGATAATGAACAGCGGCGGGTAGCTGCGCGAAAGTCGCACGAATGCGATGACCATCAGTCCCAAAACGCACCACAGCGCAATCCACAGATGCGTCCCCAATGGCAGCGAGGCCTGCGTTTGCGCGGGAAGTCCGGTTACGATCTCCAATCCGCAGATGAGTGCCGCGACGGTAACGAAATACACGATCCACTGAACTGTCTGCCGAATCATCTTCAACCCCCTTACTTGAGCCACGCCACCTGATATAGCCTGCGTCAGCACTTGCGCTCCATCGCGGCGTAGCTCAAGTTCGTGCTTCGCGAAGCAAAGAATCAAGTGCGATTACAGAAAAAATGGAGTCCGGAGGCTGAGGTGGTTCGGAGCGTTATTATGGGGGTATGGTTCCGAAGAACTGCGACGATGGCGTCAATGTGGGGATTCTTGATAATGACGCATGCGCGTTGGAGATGATGCGGCTTCTGCTGCAACGGTCCGGCAGCTCGATGCATGTTGTTTGGACTGGCATGACGGCGCAACGCACGCTGGAACGGGTGACGTTCGAACAAAGTGCGGACTCGCTGTCAAAAGCCAATGTTCTTGTTATGAATCTTGCGTTGAACGGTATTTCCGGCGTCGATGTGTACCGGCAAATCAGGTGCCGCAATGCATCGTTGGGTATTGTCGGCGTGAACTCGTATCCGCTGGACCAATATCGTCAGCAGCTTGCTTCCGCCGGGGCTCAAGGGTTGTTCTCCAGGCGGGATATCTTCTCACCGGCTTTTGCAAAAGCTATTCGGGAGGTGGCTTCGGGAAAACGCGCCGATTGCCCGGGCGATTTTCTTTCAGCGAGAGAATCTTATGAGCATCTTCGCATCGTTTCCGAAAAAGACGAACGGATTATTTCCAAGCGAGAACTCAACATACTTTCTATGTATACAAAAGGATTAACTACTGAAGAAATCGGAAAATATCTCAATATTTCGTGCGGAACAGCGCTTTCTCATGTTCATCATGCTTCGAAAAAATTAGGTGTGAGCAAGCGGATCGAAGCTATACGCTTTTGCCAGCAACATCATCTTATTCAAGAATAAAACAGGTGAAATTCAGAAAGTGCTGCCATGGTCGACAGTGCACTGAAAATCATCCGCAATCGAAAATATCTCTTAATTCTTATCGCAACTTGTTTGATAATGCATTGCTGTGCACTAGCTGATTTGCTTCTCCAAGCGAATGTCAGCATGAATCTCATAAATATTTTTCTGATAATTATTTCGCTGATTCCACTTGGTATTATTGCTTTTCTGCCTCGATGCGGCAGTTGGATAATTCTTGCCATTTGGTGCGTTTCGCTATTCCCCTGCGATTTGTGGAATCCTCTGCCGGAGGAATACATGATGTCATGCATGATGGCGATTGGGGCGCTTGGTTATTGTCATCTTGGGCAAAAGTTTGGCGGTTGCCGCTGTGGTGGCGGGAATGAGCTGGCTATTGCCTGCAATGGATGACAGGAAACTGTTTCCGCGAATGTTATTTCTTCACAGGAATTGTTGTACATGGTTGCGTTGCTGGTTTTGGCTGCGCTGATCGGCGGTTTTATTCGGCAAAGTCAGGCTCAGGCGGAATTGCATGGCCTGCTTCAGCGGCAGCGTGAGAATCTTGAGATTGCACATGCCCTGCATGATTATATTTCCAACGATATAACCGATGCTTCATTGCTGCTTGGGCAGGCGCAAGAAGGCGATTTCACTCGCATTGCAGACGCGATGCAGTGCTTCGATGATGCTTCGGCGCGTTCGCATGAGCTTATTGCGCGACTTGAACCTACGCAATTTTTTCCGAAAAGCCGCCGCACGACGCGATATCGTACGCCACAGTTCCAAAACGTTCTTCGGCCGCCGTTTCTGGTGAGATCATGCTTAATGAATTACGGCAGACCGTGAGCGAAAAACAGGCAAATCTGACCGCGCTTGGTCTCGACGGAATAGTGTTGCTGCCAGAGATGATTCCCGGCAGCGATGATGTCGTCACTGAGCATCTTCTTCTAGGATTGGCGAGGGAACTTTTTCGAATATTGCCAAGTATGCCGACGCTCATTTTGCATACGTTCTTACAATTGAAGTTTCGTGTGACGAGTATGCGGTCAGGCTGCGCAATGCCATTGCCGCCAAACCTTCCGCGGTTTTGGATGGCACTGGTCTTTCTCGCTTCCGCAACCAGCTTGTGGAACATGGAGGTGAATTGCTTGCCGGCGTTCAAGAGGAAAATGAGATGTGCTGGTGGGTTATGGAGGCGCATATTCCCCGAAAAGCCAATGTATAAGGCGCTTCATTTCGGTTTCCGTGAGATTCCCGGTTCCGCCAGCGCGTTCAAGCCGATACCCCAGTCTGAAACAATCTGATTGTGCACCTGACAGTTGTTTTGTGTGGCAAAATGCCGTACACTATCAATATGGCTACAACATTTGGCAATAGAACATCGCGCTTGGATATTCGGCTGACTGCGGAACAGCGCGCGTTGATCGAACGCGCCGTTTCGCTAAAGGGCTCCACATTGACGCAGTGGACCGCGCAGCATTTGCTGGAAGCCGCGCAGAGGGAAATCGAAGAGGCTTCGTCGCTGAAGCTCGAAAATGAAGCGTTTGACGCGTTTTTTTGCGCGCGCTTGATGAGCCTGTTCCCGCCGAAATGGCTGAGCTCATGCAGAGGGAACCTCAATGGGCATGAGTGGTGTTGATGCACTGGCGCGGCTGCGGCACGTTCTTGAACCCCGACGCTGCAACCGGGTGAAGAACTCGGCTCGTTCTCTTGCAGTGTTGAGCTCATCGACGATTGGGCTGCGAAACATGCGTCTTCGCGGCAAAGCAGGAACCGCGGTTCCGTACGTATGCTTCACCACAGACGGGGGATGTCGCAGGCTTTTTATGCGATAAGCGCCTATTCGATCGATCGCGAGACCGTGCGGGGAGGGTGGCTTCGGCGAAATGTCCCTGCAAAAATTCCCGCGATTCTATTGGGAATGCTGGGGCGTGGATTCCCGCTTTCAGAAGCGGGACTGGGCTGGATGTTGCTGCAGGATGCTGTGAAGAGATCTCTTGCGGTGAGCCGGCAAATGGTTCCCGTGCGCTTGTCGTCGATCCGTATGATGATGCTTCGCGAAGTTTCTACCAGCATTTCGGTTTCCGTGAGATTCCCGGGTCTGGCAGTTTGTTCGTCAGATTAAGATCGTGAGGTCATAGGGGCCGTTTGTCTCGAATGATGGATGTTTTTATTCCAAAAAGACTTGTTCGGGGGTATTTGTGCGCCGTTGGCGAGCGCACGATTTCGGATTATGCAGAAAAAGCAGAATCGTGAGGTCGAAATTTCAAGATCGTGAGGCGGCTTCACACTTTGGGCGGAGCGCTCACGCGCACCGGAAGCCCTATCGAAATCATCAGTAATGTACTCAATATTGCCGCGATCGCCGTAATCGCCTTCAACTGGGCGAAAGACGACAATACTGGCAATACCGACAATACAAAGTCGTGACTTTTCGTTTACACGCAACATGCGATTGAGACTGTCTGCACAACTTGCGATAGGGCTGAAATCTTCGGGATATGCAGACGGAAATTGCGGATTATGCAGACAGGATATTTGATTAGGGGGTATCTGAATCTTGGAAAACCAGCAATCGGGGGTGTTTGATGGAATGAAGCCGTCTGCACATCCGTATTTTCTGGTCGTTTTATTCAGATGTGCAGACACGGAACGCGGGATGTGCAGACGGCAATTAAATATGCCACTTCTGCTACTTGGTTACACCCAAATTAATCAGACTGCCATGGTCGATTCTCGCACAACTAGTTGGCCAGGAATCTCAACATATCGAGTCCAATTTTCTGTATGTCCACGTCCCTCAGCAAGATCGTCGATCTTGTCCTTCAAAAGATCAACAGCCTTCATGCCCACTGAACGGAAATCCTGGCGAATAGTCGTTAATCCCGGATTCCAAATCTTGGAGATAGGATGATCATCGAATCCCACTACGCTGACGTCTTCGGGAACTCTTCGACCAACATCGTTAAGACCGCGGATTATACCCATCGCCAGCTCATCATTGCCCGCAAAGACAGCTGTTACATTAAGTCCCGCCCCAGCTTTTGACCAATTTGACGACCAGTTTCGGGATTCCAATCAGCCTCAATGGGAGCCGGCGCAGGAACTCCCACTTCCTCGCATGCTTGTCTCCATCCGTTTAATCGCGTATAGCCGCCGCCACCCCCTGGAATGGCAACATGGTATACGGTTTTATGCCCAAGCGAAAGCAAATATTTGGTCACCTCATAGCCACTCTCTCGCTCGCACAATGAAATCTGAGCAATTTCCTCTTCCCGATCGCCAGCGATCATCACCACAGGTAATTCTGGCGGAAGATATGCAAAAGCATCATTACCGACCTGATCGAAATTCAACAGAATCACGCCAGCGGGGTTCTGATCAAGACATGACCGCACGCTGGATCTAAGCTTATTTCTGCTGGAGTCAGCAAGAATACCAATCGTGAGCGAATAGCCTGCTAATCGCGCTTTCTCTTCGATTCCCTCAATGCAATGCGATTGACCATACAAAGTGGTGTTTGTAGACAAAACAGCAATTGCTTTGGTCTGGTCTTTCACTAAGGCACGTGCGATCGGATTCGGACGATACCCTAACATATCGATGGCCTTAGCGATCTTTTCCCGTTTCTCAGCGCTTACTCGTTCCCTATCATTAAGGTATCGAGATACCGTAGGAACCGATACTTGCGCTAGCGCAGCAACGTCCTTAATCGAAGCAGCTTTCGTCTGCCTACTCCTGGCCATTGTTCACCTCTTCGTATGATTGCGTACTTCTCTCTCGGGAAGTGATATAAAATACAATCCTATTCCCTAAATCACCCGGAACAAACCATCTATTTTCTTCAGAAAAAACGAAGAACTATCCCGGATGCCAACCCCTTACAGTCCACTGCATCCGATAGTAGTATCAATTACTTCACAGCACCTCCAGTAATGCCGCTAATAATCTTTCGCTGCGTAAACGCAAAGATAATTAGCAATGGAGCACTCATCAAAATGATGTATGCGAAAATAAGGTGCCAGTTATTCAGATAAAGTCCAGCACTTGCCACGTTGTACAAGTTCAACGGCAGCAAATCCATCTTTCCGGACAAAATGAACAATGAGTAGAACACATCATTCCAGATATACAGTGTCACAAGAATCGTTGCAGTAGCTAGTGTCGGCCCAAGCAGTGGGAGAATGATCGTGAAAAAGATACGCATCGGCTTAGCACCATCCACACGAGCCGCTTCTTCCAAGGAGATCGGGATTGTTCGAATGAATCCGGTAACAAAGAAGATTACCGTTGACATGTATATGCCGATGTATACACCGACCATGCCAACCGCAGTTCCTGAAAGACCGATAATCTTCAACAGCATCATGACAGTAACCACAGCCGGAGGAAGAATCAAACCGGAGATACCCAAGGCATACACCACAGCCAGAGTCTTCGTTGTGCGACGTGCAAGAATCCACGATGCCATGGATCCAAACAACAGAGCCAAGAACACAGATGGAACCGTAACCACAATAGATCCGAAGAATGCGGAAATCATTTTACCATCTACTAGCACCGTCTTGAAATTCTCAAGAAGATGCCACTTACTTGGCAAACTCATGTTAGGCACTATGGCTTCAGCCTGCGTCTTACCTGCAGTAACTACTAGCAACCAGAACGGAATTCCCAACAAAACAGCCATAACAATGACCACTAGAATCCCATGAATAATTCCATGAACTTTTGATGGCTTATTCACCATGACCGAATCGTTGGTCTTAGGTGCAGCACCGTACGTTGCAGATGTCATAGGATCTTCGCTTCCCTTCTACGCAGGTACCAGATCAACGGCACTGCAATGATCATGACCATGATGAATAGCACAAGGCTCATCGTTGTGGACTGCGAATATAGTCCTTGGCCAAAGGTTCGCCAAATGAAGAGGTTGATGATTTCAGTGGTACTTCCAGGGCCACCTTGAGTCGTCGCTTGGACGATGTCGAAGCCATTCATAGAGCCCAGCAGAGATGTCGCCACGTTGAAAGTAAAGGCTGGGGCCAACAGCGGAAACTTAATACGCCAGAATGTTTGACGCCTATTAGCACCATCTATTGCAGCCGCTTCAATCACATCAGAATCGATGGTTTTTAGACCAGCCAAGAAGATGAGCATCGATAGTCCCATCCACTTCCAGCCGTGAATGGCTGCCACAACAACGATTGTCCAAGTTGTAGATCCAAGCCAAGCTATGTCAATATTCTGTCCAGTGATAAACGACAGAATCTGGTTCAATGCGCCATCAGACTTAAGTACTGCTTGCCAAATGTAGCCTACAGCGAGTGCCGACATGATGACCGGAATGAAGAACATCGTACGAGCAAATCTATTGATTCGCGTATCTTCCTCAAGAAGACAGCCAACAATAGTCCGAAAGTATTTTGGAATATTGCGACCAGCAACGCATAGATTAACGTAATGCGCAAGTCTCGCAACAGGTTGCCTGATTTAAAAAGCTCTATGAAGTTACTGAAACCTACGAAATTAATTGTTTTAGAATATGCCGACCAATTAGTAAAGGCATAGATTAGATTAAGGATTGTTGGGACAAAAAAGAAGATGAGGAGCATGATATAGGCAGGCAGAAGGTATCGAATCGGATAGTTCTGACGCATTAGCGCTTTCTTGCTCTTGCTTCCTCCTTCTTTTTCTGCGTTTGGCACTACTCGTGCCGCAGATTGTGTTGACATTGTTCCCCTACGCTTATCTTTTTGTTTGGAGGCTGGGCGCCGTTATTACCTGTTTTACGACGCCCAGTCAATCAGATATCTTGTTCCACTATTTATGTTCAGAAGCCCTGAACACCTTGAGCTTTGGCCAGTTGAGCGAACTGATCCTGCGTTGCTTGGCAACGTCTTCAGGACTCTTCGTACCGTTGATCATGTCGGCCAAGTTGATGTACAGATCCGGATTGGCCACAGCCAAGGACTGCATGGAACCGACAGAATCCTTAATGGAATCAGCGGAGTCGAGCAGTGCCTGAGGAACGTTGTCAGGAGTATCCACACCCTTGATAACGGACACAATACCTTGATCTTTGACGAAAGTGGCGTAATCTTCGGTCATCCAATAGTTAATGAACTGACGAGCTGCGGCTTCTTTCTTGGAGTCACCAGTCTTAAAAGCAACAACAGAATTATTCTGTTCCGGAATCACCGTACCAATATTGCCCTCGGACGAGAGCGGGAAGAATCCGATGGTTTCATCCAGCGCTGCCTTGTCATTACTTGCTAGGGCGGCAATTTGATTAAACAGCGAATTCACGCAGATAATCATGCCGGTCTTACCATCCCACAGAGCCTGAGCTTCATCGGTATCCTTGGCGGAACCAGCGTTTTTTGTTGTAGAGGCCTTCATCGAACAGAGACTTGTAGTTGCTGATGGCCGTCTGGATAGTATCATCAGTGAACTTCTCCTTGCCGGAATTCACACGATCCCACAGACCATCTTGAGCAGCTTCAGCCAGCTGAATCTGCACTGAGTACTGGGTTCCCCACTGGGAGCCACCCATTTCAAACAGTGGAGATTCCACTCCATCGATATCGGCATCCTTGATTTTCTTGGCTGCCTCAACGTATCCATCCCAACCCTTGGGAATATCTGTGATTCCCGCCTTCTCAAAGACTTTCTTGTTATAGAACACACCCATCACTGGCGGAGTGGAAACTAATGCCGCATATCGCGTACCATCTACTACGCCACCTGCATCGGCGATGCCGTCAGTGTAATTATCTACCCATGGAGCATTGTCCAGCTTCTGCAGTTTGTCTTGGGCTATGAAGCCCGCAAGCATGGACTGTGTTGGCTGCCAGAAAGCCAAATCTGGAGTATCCCCCCGTCGTGGTTTTTAGTCTGCACATTCTGCTCATACGGATCCGGAATAGTTTCCAGTTTGACAGTAGCGCCAGTAGCCTTCTCGAAATCACTGACAACCTTGACTGGAATCTTGTTAGAATTCTGCGCCACCCACATCGTGAGTTCAACGCCATCAAGCTTTTGTGTAGCAGTAGGCCAGTAATCCTGTGCTCCCGTGTCCGATTCACTGCTGCTATCAGCAGTAGGATTCGAGCAGCCGGCAAGAGCCATGGAAAGTGCTGCACTCGTTGCAATCACCGCCATCAGACGAGACTTTGTGAACATCTTCATTGATATCACCTTTCTTATTAATTCCTTATATGTTTTTATTTGTCGCGTTTTCTTATTCAACTTCTGCAGTCAACAGTGTGTATAAGTTGTTTCACCGCCTTCCCCTGTAAGTTGAAAAGTTCTAGAAACGTATTCATGTGGAGGAATACGCACCGTTAATACAGCCTGCTCAGAATTCCATTCCGTGCTCCACGGAGTGAATTCATCCGTCACCGGGAAAATGGGCTTTACACAGATATCCTGATATTGATACTGCGGTACATGTAGCTTCGCTATCGATTGCGCTTCATTGACGTTCCTGCCCCATACCGTGATCAGAGACTGCGAATCATCGCGCAATCCCAACGCAATCACCGAATCATTCCACATAGGCATTCCCAATGGCCAGAAAGGCACCGACTGTTCAATAACTGGCTGAACGAAACGTCGGTATGCCTGAATACCGTGCCGCAGAATTGCTTTCTGCGACTTATCCATACGATTGATATATCCCGATAGGAAGAAGCGACCCAACAGTGTTGTGTTGATATTGAACGCGGTTTGCTCCGCATTCATTGACGACTGAGGATAAGCCCAGCTTGCGGCCTGTTCTGGCGCCACCATCACCGGAGCGGTTGCCGCAATAGCTGGATACAACCGATAATCCTGTTGATCGGACGTGGACTGCACCTGGAATCGGGACGTTTGTGCATAGTCCTCTCGCATCCCTCCAGAAGAACAATTCTCAAGAATTACATGGGGATATCTTCTATGTATACCATCGATCCAATCTAGATAGGCCCTGTTATGTTCAAGCATGCCGTCACCAACTGAATCGGCCTGGTAATCCGTTCCGCTGCCAGGAGAAACATTGTAATCCATCTTGAAATAACCGATGCCATAATCGTTGACAAGCCTGTCAATCACATCATCCAAATGCTTTCGGGCACTACCATCGCGCAAATCAAGAATATATCGTTCCTGCTCCACAACGCGATGCCCATTACGTTGGAAGAAAGCAGAATCTGGAAGCTTTTGAGCGACCGGCGATTTGACGCCAATAACTTCTGGCTCTAGCCAAAGCCCTGGAATCATACCAGCATCTTTAATGGCATCCATAACTTCCACGATGCCTTTGGAACCAGGAAATCTCGTCTTCGAAGGGAGCCATTCACCAACACTTGGCCACCAGTCTCCAGAATCGTCATACCATCCACAATCTACGACAAAAATTTCACAGCCAACTTCCGCAGCACCGGAAATCAGCGGCAACAGCTTCTCCGTGGTGGGATCTCCGTTGATGGTATTCATGTAATCGTTGAAGATAATGCGCGGCTGCGTCGTCGTACTATCGACTCGACGGCAAGCCCTCCTATATTGCGTAAGATTCGCAATCGCTTCCTGTTGAGTTGAGGCCAGCACAAAAGAAGCAGGAACTGTGGTGAAGCATTCATTCGGATCCAACTTCTTTGTCCACGCGTGGTTTATATTAGTGGGTCCGGATACTGCAAAGTAGCCATCTACTGTATTATTGCCCACTTCCCAGCGCCAAGCTCCGTTATGTTCAACCTGGAAAGCCCATACAGCTCCGGCATCTTTGTTTTCAAGGAACGCCAATGGTGCCATACTGCCGGTAGACCATGCACCAGTCGACACAACGGCATGCTCACCACGGGGATCATGGCCCGTCATCTCCTGTTGGAGCATTGGGAAAAAGTCATCAAGCTTTCGCTCTTGCCAACGTCCTTCACCCAGCCAATCAAAATGACCTTCCGTCAACACCCACTCGTGAGTCCAAGATGCGTTACTATGCACAGATCCCATAGGAAGCACCAAACTGGTCACAGATTCGAGAACAAGCGGGGATACGCCTTCATTGGTGATGCTTACATATGAGCGAATGACTGATGTTCCCTCCACAATTTCATATGTCATCTGCACACACGCGCAAGACTCCTCATCTTTCATATTCACATTCAACCGGTGGAGTTTATCCACCACTGTTTCCTCATATGAAACGAACCGGAGTTCCTTTCCAACAGTAGTGTGAATCAAACGATCGCAAGCAATCCAGTGTCCAGTACCAGCAAACATGATCTCAGCCAGCGGTAACGGACGAGCAAAATCACGACTCACTTCACCCGACCGCACACTTTTCATCACAACGTGATCTGCCGCATCAACCTCAAAGTAAAGCGTGACAGCACCAGTTTTCCAAGAAAAAAGTCCTGCACCACGACGTACCTCCCATAAATGTAGATCACCTCACTCCTCCCAGCTATGCCACTGGAACTTCAGGCGATCGGATTCGCAATTCGCAGCAGATACGGCCTCTTTACCAACTACGAACTTTTTTATGTCGATAAGTTCACTATAGCGCGATAACGTTTTTCACGTCAACTTATAGCCAGAATTCACAGACACAATTTATATATACACAAAATGGCTTTATTCCAACGTTTTTTTACAATACCTATAGTCTTCATTAGTAGTATCTAAGGCACTCTGATACCGTTTTTATTATAAATTGACCCTCAGGAAATCACTCCCGAGGGTCAATCCATATCATCTCGCATTACGCAAGAGACTGGTGGTACACATCTCCTACCATCACTGGATAAAACTGCACATAGTCAAGATTAGGACCAACGCCCCACGATACCGCTCCAGCGCCGACACCAGGCTCATCCCAGTTCCCCAGAACCAAAGCACTGCCACTGGTTTCAACAGTCATCGCCCGCTCTAGGAAGTTACTATCAGAATAGGTATACCGGAACGCACCTCGCGCTACTTCCTCACCATTGGCAGTTCCATCACGCACCTGCAATCCCAAATCGACAATCTGCGGATTGTAATCATGCTTACCAATGAATGCATCGTTCGAGAAGCGTACAACCATATTAAACTTTCCCGCAGGAATGGTTCCCGCTGGAATCGTTACAGTTCCCCTCACAGCGTCAGCTATCTTCGGCGTATTATTCGTATCCAAAGTAACCACGCGGGTTTGATCCCCCATGCCGAAGGCACCGCTCTCTTCAGTGACGAATTGCTTGCCGAGACCGGTCACATACGAATATCCAGAAGCATTAGATGCACTGTTCTCCCGAGTTTGCGCACCTCCTGCAAGCTGCAACGACTCGGCTTCCAATGTGATGGCATTGCTATCATCCGCAGCATCACGGCATGTGGTGATATCACGAATCGAAACAGCATCACCTGATAATTCCAGCTTATTAATTCCTTCAGATAGGGCAACGTTCACCATGGAAGACTGCAAACCGTCAGATTCAGCAGTAATTGTGGTGACCGATGTACCATTCACCGAAAGCACCATGGAATCACCCCGAGATGCAGTGTAGACAACTTTCACTGAGTGATACCCACTTTCCCAAGCATGGGCGAAAAGCTTCGCTTCGCCTCCATTCAACGAGGCGAATCCTCTGGCTCCATCTTGGTCATAGGTCAGCAGAGCACCACTTTCCAGACGGAATTGATCCGCAGGTATTCGATTCGATCCAAGGAATTATCGGAAGCCGATACTTGATAAAGCAAGAACTTATCCAGTGTGTTGTCCATCGATGATCCATGAAGTTGGATTTGATGCTGCCCTTGCTTGAGTCGCAGTAGCACCTCACCGCTTCCTCGATACAACCATTTTGCCGCCGGCTTCATCGCCAGTTCAGCGCCAAAGTGTATAGTCCCAGCAGACTGTCCATCAACAGACACGTCATTATCCCCCGGAAATCCAGTATTACCACTGATCACCTGGAAACGATATATCCCATCCGCCGGAACATCCACCGTCCAAGAAGCAATCGAGCCCGTCTTGAAACTTCCAACATCACCATTGCCCGATGTCATAAAATAGTTCCAGCCATCTCCCCACGGAGTCTTAATGTAAGTCTGGGGCGCCTCCTGATAGTACGGTATTTTCTACCTCTTCCACCAACAGAGCACGACCTGCAGCAGCATTGTCAATGGAAAGAACACGATCCTGATGAGGAGTCACAATCAGCTGATATGAGGCATATCGATCAACACTTGTTGTGGTCACATCTAAAGTGCCGGAAGAAATATCTACATCGGATAGCGCATTGACCACTCTAGGAGTAGCTGCAACACCATCTGGGCCAGTAAAGGCATTCTCTCTAACTTCGACATCAACTGTGCTGCCGAACAGATTCTGATCCAATCCCGTCAAATGTACAGTTACCGGAATGTTGGAACCGTCGTTCTTAACTTGATCGGCATTAGCATCGTTAGCCCCTCCATACAGCACCGTCGCTTTCTTATTAGTGCGGTCAATAGCGGCAATTCCCTGAAGGCTGTCGGCCTTATTCATGTAATCAGAAGACACTTTTACTGTCTGAGCCCCACGCAAATCGCCATACCATTGAACTGCCACCACCCTGCGTTAGCGGAATTGGCTCGAGCCATGTTGTCGGACAGGTTGCCTGCATAATTCCAATATGCCGTCTCAGCCTGCACCTTCCCATCTTCAAACATCGGACTGCCATTGAATCAGCTGCCCCGGAACGCCTCATATCACGCAGCTCGCCGTATTCCGTGATGTTCACGTCAATAGGATTAATTCCATACTTCTTTTCCAGTTTCCTATAGCTTTCATAATGACTGCGGAAGGAAGAAAGACTTTCCTTACCGAGTTCATGCCACACAAAAACATCAGGAAGAGTATTTTGGCTCTTAGCATGAGATAAGAAGGCACTGCTCCTATTCTGCCGGTACACACAATCACCCGGACCTGCCACACGCGCATGATCAGCAGTTGGCTTGACCTTACTAGGCTTTTCACCATTCTTGTACTGTTGCCAGATCTTCTGAATAAGCTTATATTCGGAGTCCCAATCCGAAAGAAAAGTCCTGAAAATCTTGGCACTGGCGTTGTCGCCTGACGCATACCAATTCCCGCCGTCAGGCTCATTGAAAGGAATAAAGGTGTATTGGTCAGGATGCTCAGTGTTAGCGAGGACCTTATTGATTACAATTTCCGTAACCTGTTCGTAGTCCCATACTCCATCTCCCCCGTTAGTGTAAGTGCCATACGATGGGTCGTCTACAGGGACATCGAGTACGTAAGTCCGACTATCGGATGGACGATTGCCACTGTTATAGCTCCAATCGGGATAATAATCCTGCATATAAACAGCAAGTTCATTGCCTCCATTCGAAAAGAATTGGTTCTCCAACGCAAGAGCATCACCACTAGGATGCTGAGTACCACTCGGAGGCTTCTGCGATGAATTCTCCACCTGAGCTCCATCAAGAATGGCATCCGCAGGAGAACCATCATCGCCCAATCCATACAACGTTCCCGAAGCTCCGCCTCGAAAATTTCCAGTCTCCGTAGCAAAGTCGACGTTCAATGTTTGCATCGCTTTGCCACTACGCTCATCCGCTATCGCCGCCTGCCCTATTGCCGCGCCGCTACTAATTAGTAGCGCAGTACCGGCCACAATAGCAACTAACGCTTTATTTCGGTGACTCATATCTATTCTCCTTTGAACTACATGATTCAAAACATCCACGTTCAATGAATCATGTACCTTCATAATACGACGAAATCGTTTTTCTCAATAACTGTAAATATAAGTAATTTCAGTAGTTTTCTTATTTGAAACCGTTATCATACGTATTTTTCATAATCATACGAACGACAATCCGATCGCTCATGAAAATATAAAAAAAGACAATAACGACACGCGCAAGATGTCAACCAAAACACCAATGCATCCGCAGTCAATTGAATGCGCAGAGAAATCCATCCAGAAAACTTGATGACGATATCGATCTTAACAATTGCCATAAAAGTGAGATGGTTATGATCCCCGATTTGATTTTGAATTCTACGGCTGCACAACCCCGTATTTCCCCGTCTGCACAAACTCGCGAAAAAGACCGCAAAAACGCAAGTTGTGCAGAGATCTGCCGCGTAGGCTAATCACCCTGCGGAATCGTAATTGAATCATTTGGTGACGGCGCTTCGCAGAACAACAGCAAGTTGATATCACGCCAATATCTGCAGCATGCCATCTTTCCTTGAAGATTCCGCCGTTTTCAAGTCATGCATTACGAAATTGCACGACCCGTTATTCGACCAGCTCTCCAAGATTCCGAAATCCTATTACGCGACCGTGCCTATTCCCAAAACTGTCGGATCCGCCATACACCACAAAATGTCGCTCACAGGGCACACCCATTTCCGGCGCAATACTATCAATCGTGGAAAACGCCTCTGGACGGAACGTCGCAGATGATTTAATCTCTATCAAATAGTATGCTTCCCGCCTTTTTCTATGATGAGATCGATTTCCTTGCGATTGCTATCTCGCCAGTGATACAGCCTCGGACGTTCTCCAACGCTTCATAACGTTTGATGATTTCCGTTACCACCAAATTTTCAAATAAGTTTCCCCTATGATTGCTTAAGATTAACTGTTCAGTAGATTCAATGCCAAGCAAATGCGCCGCAAGTCCAGTATCGTAAAAATAAAGCTTTGACGCTTTAGTAATCCGCTTTCCGTAATTTTTGAAATATGGTCGAAGACGAAAAAGCGATGAAACTTGATCCGAGAATCGACAGCCAACTTTTTTGCCGTGTCCACAGAGATACCGCAATCATTTGCGAGGCTTTCCGTATTAAGCACCTCCCCCACGCGAAGTGCCGCCAATTCCAAAAAACATTAAACTCAGCGATCTTACGTACCCCCAATTCCTCCCGCACATCTCTGTCAACATAAGTTGAGATATAGCTTGGAAAGAAGTCGGAAGGAGCGATGCCTCTATTCGTGGATTTACATAAATCCTATTCGTGGATTTGCATAAAAGCACAGCTGAAAAGACAGACATTCCAACACAAAGGAACCGACAACGCGCACACATGGGTCGTGCGAGTCAGCATACGGGCAGACCAGCATACGGATAGGGGAACCTGCTTGTTCCGCGGTTTTCGTAAGATTGAACAACGCATGTGGCCGCCACGACGTCGTTTGGGGCCGGCTGGTCGACCTCAAGCGTGAAATCATACGAAACCGTTCCAGCATAAGCGAGAGGTTGTTATGTCCGAAAAGATTAAGGTCGCATTCTCGGAGCTACGGGCATGGTCGGACAGCGCTTCGTCACGCTGCTCGAAAACCATCCGTGGTTCGAATTGGTCACCCTTGCCGCATCCGCGCACAGCGCCGGCAAGACCTACGAAGAGGCCATCGGCGGTCGCTGGAAGATGGAAACGCCGATGCCGGAATTCGTGAAGAACATGGTCGTCAAGAACGTGGCCGACGTGGAAGACGTGGTCAAAAAACGTCGATTTCGTGTTCTCCGCAGTGAACATGCCGAAGGCTGAGATTCGCACCATCGAAGAGGAATACGCGAAGACCGAAACGCCGGTCGTGTCGAACAACAGCGCCCACCGTTGGACTCCGGACGTGCCGATGGTCGTGCCGGAGATCAACCCGGAGCATTATGAGGTGATCGAGCACCAGCGCAAGCGTCTCGGCACCACGCACGGCTTCATCGCCGTCAAGCCGAACTGCTCCATCCAGGCCTACACCCCGGCGCTCGCCGCTTGGAAGGAATTCGAGCCGCGCGAGGTTATCGTGAGCACCTATCAGGCCATCTCCGGCGCGGGCAAGACGTTCAACGACTGGCCGGAAATGGTGGGCAACATCATTCCGTTCATCTCCGGCGAAGAGGAGAAGTCCGAGAAGGAACCGCTGAAGGTGTTCGGCCGCGTCGATGAGGAAAAGGGCGAAATCGTGCCGTTCGACGGCCCGCTGAAGATCACCTCGCAGTGTATTCGCGTGCCTGTGCTCAACGGCCACACCGCCACCGTGTTCATCAACTTCGGCAAGAACCCGACCAAGGAAGAGCTCGTCGATCGCCTGGTCAACTACACGAGCAAGGCTTCCGAGCTTGGATTGCCGCATGCGCCGAAGCAGTTCATCCAGTACCTGACCGACGACGATCGCCCGCAGGTCAAGAAGGACGTGGACTACGAGGGTGGCATGGGTGTTTCCATCGGCCGTCTGCGCGAGGATTCCATTTTCGATTGGAAGTTCGTGGGGCTCGCTCACAATACTTTGCGCGGCGCTGCCGGCGGCGCTTTGGAAAGCGCCGAAATGCTGAAGGCACTCGGCTACATCACCAAGAAGTGATAACGATCTGCATATGTTCTGCAGTTACGCATGATCATGCATGATTGTACATGGTGATATCTGATTTCTGCAGAACATAATATTGCGGAGGATTGTTGATTATTCAGCAATCCTCCGCTTTTTCATTTGCAGATTATCTGAAAAAAATATCTGTAAAACAGATATGGGAATAAAAAAAGACTTGGCTGAGCGCCTCAAGCAATCCAGTCAAGTCTTTTTTCGATTGTTATTGCGCGGTATTGCGTCAGCGACCAGTACCGCCATACACCACGGCTTCTACCTGCTCGGCATCCAAGCCGTAGGCAGTGTGCAGCGCGCGGACGGCGTCCTGCAGCTGCTCGAGCGGGACCAGCGCGGCGATGCGGATTTCGGACGTGGAGATCATCAGCACATTCACGCCCTCGTCGCTCAGCGCGTTGAAGAACTTGGCAGCCAAGCCGGAGTGGGTCTTCATACCCACGCCCACCACGGCCACCTTGCCCACGTTGGCGTCGATGTCGAAGGCTGGTAGCCCAGCTCGTCCTGCTTCTCCTGCAACACATCCCGCACCTTGGCAGCGGCGGAACCCGGCACGGTGAAGGAAATATCGGCGGTGCCGGTGGAAGCGGAAGCCTGCACGATCATATCGACGTTCACGCCGGCCTCGGCCAGCAGCGTGAACACCTTGGCGGCCATGCCCGGCTCGTTCGGCACGCGGCGCACGGTGGCCAGCGATTCGGTGTTGTCGTGTGCGACGCCGGAAATGATCGGGACTTCCGGCCCCAGATCGGGGAACAGATCTCCCAAGGACTGGTTGTTGTTTTCGCTCATGTTCTTACCTTTGTTCGTAAAGTCTTAGCTTATTTTGCGTTTTCTTGCGATTGCCTGCGATGTCTCGCGATTGCCGAATGCGAATCTCAGATATCTCAGATGTTCGGCAATGTGCGCGGATCGACGTCTTCCGGCACGATCAGCGTGCCGCGACGGTGGGAGAAGGAGCTTCGCACATGCAACGGCATGTTGAATCGCTGCGCGTATTCCACGCAACGCAGGGCAAGCACCTTGGAGCCGCAAGAAGACATTTCCAGCATCGACTCGTAGTCGATGACGGGGATACGGCGTGCAGTCGGCACAATGCGCGGATCGGCGGTGAACACGCCATCGACGTCGGTGTAGATCTCGCATACGTCGCGTCCAGCGCCACTGCCAAAGCCACTGCGGAGGTATCGGAGCCGCCTCGGCCGAGCGTGGTGGCGTCGCCGCCCTCGTTCACGCCTTGGAAGCCGGCCACAATGGCCACGGAGCCCTTGTCGAGCGCACGACGCACGCGGTCAGGCTTCACGGCCTTGATATGCGCGGTACCGAACTGGGCGCGGTCATGAAACCAGCCTGGGAGCCGGTGAAGGAGTAGGCGTGAGAGCCGGCCGCATGAATTGCCCATTGCGAGCAAAC
>ENA-OQAJ01000033-OQAJ01000033.1-human-gut-metagenome-genome-assembly--contig:-NODE-33-length-35122-cov-3.502672_pt1 | contig 35122 bp, 44 predicted proteins | sample MGYA00242736_ERZ504529 | MGnify/ENA primary metagenome ERZ504529 (study PRJEB26092, sample SAMD00036275) | human gut metagenome | host: Homo sapiens | study: EMG produced TPA metagenomics assembly of...
CACCGGATTCTGGAAGCTGCCCAGATCGATCATACTCACATTCGGCATATTCAACAGGTCAGAATAATTGAACTTACCCTCATTTAAAACTGCTGAATTCATAGAATTAAAGCTCTTCTGCATACAATCTGTGCAGACATGTATGTTATTTGGAAGTTCGATCATCGGACCGGCCTTGCTCTCAGGTCTGCGGCAGAGAAAACAGAATTTTTTCGGATTTGTTTCTCTTTTTCTCTGTATCTTCGCTGCTGTCTATTATTTCATCATCATTATAGTTCTCGCTCATAATGACTCCTTTCTATATCCTCTTATTCGTAACAGTACAGTGCTCTTGCAGGATAGCAGGCCGCTGGATCATTACGCTTATTTAACTGAATTATATCATACAATTCCCTTATAACAAAATGAAAGTTTTATAAACACAAAAAAGAATCTTGCCCGGGTTACTGTTCACTGATAATATATAAAAGACACCGCCGCATGGGCGATGTCTTTTGTTTTATTCATTGTCCGGTCTGGTGCCGAGAGTCAGTTCTATAGTATTTTCTTCATATTCCCCATTAGTGGCTCTTGCAATAACTGCCTCAATCTTCTCTCCCGATTTATAATACTGCAGTTTATCCAGTAGATCATCACCATCACTGACTTTCTGTCCGTCGAATTTTACGATGATGTCGCCTTTACAGATACCTGCCTCCTGTGCCGGAGAATCATCCTCCACACTTCTTACAAAGGCGCTGTGGGCATATTATACATCTCAATTGCCTCTGTGGTCAGATTGGCAAGACTTACTCCCAGATATCCTTTTTTGCTGCTGTCTACTTTCTCCCTGGTCTCACGATTCATCAGTTCTTCCAGAATAGGCTTTGCCTTGGAAATAGGAATGGCATATCCCATACCTTCTACAGCACTGTCTGCGTATTTTGCAGAATTGATGCCGATCAGCTCGCCTTTCATATTCAAAAAGTGCACCACCGCTGTTACCCGGATTGATTGCCGCATCCGTCTGGATCAGTCCTGTACTGTTCGTTCCATCATCTGTAGAAATCGTCCGGTTCAATGCACTTATCCAGCCTGATGTTACAGACTGACCATATCCAAGCGCATTACCGATCGCAACTACCTGCTGCCCTACTGCCAGATCATCCGAACTTCCTATCTGAGCAATCTTGATCTGATTTAAAGTGTCCTCAGGGATATCCGATTTCTTCACCGCAACTACTGCCAGATCATTATCAGCATCTGTACCCTTAATCTTGGCACTGACCGCATCCTCTACATTCAGATCTCCATTATCTCCCGCATTCACAGTCTCTGTCTCTGCATTTGCCACATCAATCCCCGATAAAGCAGACACTCAGAGTTGTAGCTCCATCCACCACGTGATTATTCGTTGCGATCAGAAGCTCATCATCATTATCTCCAACGATAATCCCTGAACCTGTTGACGCACTCTTATATTGGTGGGAACTATATCCGAAAAAGCTTGGTATTTCCTGAACACTGACCGTAGTGATCGCAACTACAGAAGGCATGGAAGCCTGAGCCACTGCTGCTACTGTTCCATTCTCAGAGTCAGACAGCACCTTATCGGCAGTGCTGTCATCTGATGCCGTTTCCTGAAGATCCACACTGTCTGTAGTTTTAATCTGCACCGAAGACTTACCTGTATTCAGGAATCTGTCTGCTGCAAAATTTGCCGCCTGAAATACAACTGCCGCCACCAGGCCAAAGATCACAGCCAATGCGATTGTCGCCCCTGCTTTTTCTGAAAAGAATTCTGATTTCTTCTGTGTCCAGAGGGACCGGATGGTTTCAAAACAGTTCTCTGTTCTTCATGGAACTGATAATGTTCATATCTGGGCTGCTGACCGGAATCATCTGTTTTTTCACCCAGGTTTCTTTCATCATTCATGTAATCTGCTCCCTTCTGTTCCTGTATTACTGTTTATCGGAACACTCCCCGAAATAAACAATGATCTGTAACTGTTTTATTTCTGCACAGTTACAGCAATTCTTCTCCTGAACTCTGGAATCAGTATATCAATTAATTGTGTTCAAAATGTGACAATTATCGTAAATTGGCGTGTCTTAAGGTCATCCTCTTACCTTTATTTTCTGTTCCAGTAATATGGACTCATGGTACATGCAAGAACAACTTTCCGGGGAAGTTTTCTGTATCTTTCCCCCAGAAAAATATCCTGCATATTTCATTCCGCTCTGCCAGATCAGCTGAGGAATCAGCCAGAAGTGTCCCGTTCTTATCAGATAGCCCAGGCTTCTTTTTACCAGACGGATTCCCTCTCCCTCAGAAGGTACTCCTTCAAAAATTTCCGGATGCTCTGCCTGGGATACTCCCAGATCGAAGTTTCTGTGAAACTGCTGCCTTCCGGAATAATTATGGGAATGATACACTCTCGCATCTGCTGCATAGACAACTGAATAGCCTTTCTGAATCATTGTTCCGGCACAGATCATATCTTCATTGAAAATCGCCCGCTCTGTAAAACCGCCTGTTTTCAGATAAATCCCTTTATCATAGGCCGCACACACATTAGAACAGAAATAGGTCTTGATCCCGTACTTATCAATATCAGCCAGCGACTTTACCGAGGACTGCTCCGGATAATTAAAAGAACGGGTATAACGTTCCAGAAAGCGACAGTCTGCCCTGGGTAATTGTCTTGCATAGGCTGCTCCTGCACCCGGATTTTCACTGACAGCACAGACAAGATTTCCAATTACTTTTCTATCAGCAGGGAGAGCATCCTGTGTCATAAAGATCATAATATCTGCATTCGAAAGTTCTGCTGCCCTTCTTCTGGTTCCGCCATGATCAAAATCCTTCTGTTCCAGGTGATGAACCTCAAGGATCGGACATTTCTCCCATTCTCTGTTCCAGTACTGCTCTCCCGTATTCATAACCAGAATCCTGCGGGGACGGTATTCCTGTTCTTCCAGACTGTGCAGCAGTTCTCCAAATTCTCTGCCGGGACGATAGGCAGGAATGATTACATCAACTGTCGCAGTGTCATTATATTTTTCCTTATGCGTCATCCTCAACACTCCTTATCTGAAAAGAGGACCATCCTTTCCAACAGATGGTCCTCTTTTCTATTATTTATATTTTTATAGCAGTTCCCTGTTACTGTTCTTCAGAACTTGCTCCGGAATCTGCTGCTGAATCATCGCTGAATCCATCGTCGCCGCCGGTCTCATCGCCACCGGTGTCATCGCCGCCGTCGTAGTCTCCACCACCAGTGTCACTGCCGGTGTCATCGCCGCCATTATCATAACTGCCGTCATCACCACTGTTATCATAATCGCCACCGCCGCCATAATCTCCGCCGCCATTATCATAACCGCCATCATAACCACCGTTATCATAATCATTGTCATAATCATAATCGCCGCTGTTATCCGTACTGCCGGAGGTATTATCGCCGGACCATACAAAAGTGTCATTTGCATTTGTGGTATCAGTGTCCTGTGTCGTAGTCTTGGCTGCATCATCCAGCTTACTTTCTCCGCCGACGATCTCAAGTATCTTATTACTGCGGGCCACTACCTCAGAAGACGGAGTATAATCCTGATCATCATACAGGAACTTGTGAAGTTCAACTACATTGTTCTCAAGATCAGTAGGAACAATAATACTTCCCTTGATATTGGAGAATTTAAACTTCTGCGGGAATCCCGTACTGTCTGTAAATTTATATCCGATCAGAGTCGGAATAAGTCCCAGAATATCCTGCTTTGAAAGAGATGTTGTAACCATCGGGAATACATCATCCATAATCTTAAAGATAGAAGAAAGACCTGCTATCTTCGCCTTATCAAAGAGCATTCCAAGTACTCGTCTCTGACGCTCTGTACGTCCCATATCCAGACTTGCAGTATAACGGATACGGCAATAGGATGTCGCCTGTACGCCGTTCAGATGATAAGTTCCTACAATTGCTTCCTGATCTTCCGGCTTTGGCTCCGGTTTCTCGAGCGGAGTGTAGTCTTTTCCTGTCAGCTTGGATGTTTCCACGCAATAGTTATTCATATGTTCAATTTCCGCATAAGATAACGGAATATCAAGACCGCCAAGATCATCTATCACTTCTACAAGTGCGGAAAAATCAGCCGTCGCATAATCGGAAATATCCAGATCCAGGTTTGTATTTAACATGGTGATCGCCTGTTCCGGACCACCCAGCGCATAGGCTGCATTTGCCTTCGTATAGGTATCATCTCCAACATTGAGAAGTGTATCTCTGTATACGGAAACCATACGCACTTCTTTTGTATCGTTGTTTACACTCACAATGATCATGGTATCACTGTTCTGTGCAGAATACTGGGAGCCTTCCCCTCTGGTATCAATACCAAACAGCACATAGGTCTTGTATCCTGTCATCTTTGGTGCTTCCTGGTTTACGACTATTTTTTCCTTTTTCAGTTCCGGCTGCTCGATCTTATCCAGCCTGGAAGAAATCTGTCCATACACATACAGCCCGCCAATAAACAGCAGCAGTACAATGATCTCAAGCACAAACAGTACTTTTTTCTTTTTTCCTGGTTTAGCCATGACTTTTTCCCCTTATCTTAATATGCATTTTTGTTTATAAATCCCTTGAAAAATGTAAGGAATATAATCTTGATATCCAGCCCTATGCTCCAGTTTTCAATGTAATAAAGGTCATATTCGATTCTTTTTCTTATGGATGTGTCTCCGCGGTAACCATTCACCTGAGCCCAGCCGGTAAGTCCCGGGCGAACCTGATGTTTCACCATATATCTCGGGATTTCTTCTCTGAATTTCTCTACAAAAAACGGCCGCTCCGGTCGTGGTCCCACAAGGCTCATGTTACCCTTCAGTATGTTGAAAAGCTGTGGCAGTTCATCAATACTGGTGTGACGCATAAACTTTCCGATGGGTGTTACTCTTGGGTCATTCTTTACTGTCCATGCCTTCTTCTCTTCCGATTCCGGCTGTACTTCCATGGAACGGAACTTATACATCCGAAAAGTCTGGTTATGAAGTCCAACCCTCTCCTGTTTATAGATCAGTGGTCCCGGTGATGTCAGCTTAATGATAGCACACATTAACAGCATCAGCGGTGAGGTTACTATGATTCCAACAATAGATCCTGCAATGTCCATCGCCCGCTTGACCAGTGCATTGAATGTATTGTTCAACGGTACATAACGGATATTGATAACCGGAAGTCCCAGTATATCTTCTGTGTATGGTTTTGTCGGAATGATCTTATTATAATCCGGGATAAACTTGGTGTGTACTCCGGATTTTTCACACAGTGCTACAATCTCTTCCAGGCGGTAATATTCACTTAAGCCCAGAGTGATCGCTATTTCATCCAGCCGGTTCTCCGGAAGTATTATATTCAGATTGGCAATCCTTCCAAGAACTTTGATTCCCTTGTACTCTGTTCCTGCCGGAACATTGTCATCCAGTATTCCGCGGATCACATATCCCCACTGAGGATTGGCAAGAACTCTGTCAATGTATTCCTCTGCTGCGCGGCTGTATCCCACACAGATCATCTGTTTCTGATTCAGTCCCTTCTCTCTCATATCTCTCAGAAGAGCGAAAATCAACATTCGGGCACACCACTGAAGCACAATATTGATTACATAAAACATAATATAAGTAGAACGGGAAAAATCGCTCTCATCTATCATGTAAAATGTAAACATCAGAATAAGGAGCCCAAGCGAGTTGGCCTTTACAATATTAGCCAATACAAGCCGACGCCCCTGCATCCGCATGGGAGTATACAATGTGAAAGCCTGATACAACAACAGATAAACCGGTACAATAAAAACCAGCATCAGCATATACTGCTGAAAGCTTCTGGTTCTGACTGCTGTTGCTGCCATAGGACCAACAAAACGGATCAGCCATGCCAGAAAATATGACAGTACCAGTACAATTGCATCAATGATCATATGGAGACGACTGAAATTCTTTTCATTGTCCTTTAGCAATCTTTTGTCACCTCATTTTTTTATCGTTTCTATATTATAATAGTTGTTTTATAAAAGCAATAAAAATTTATCTTTCTTTCTTATCATCCGCACAAACGCCTGAAGATATTCACCCACAATTCAACTTGAATCCCAAAATAGTTTGACAGATTTTGAAATTTAAAAGGTATTTTATGATTTTTTTTGCTGATCTGGAATCCATTCTTAATTCCCGCAATATACTCTCTTCCGAATCCTTTCAGCGTAAAAAAACAGAATTTTTGATTCCAAATCCTGCAACAAGAAACGGAAGATTGATAATAATCTGTAACACCGGCATATTTTTGTATATCAGATAAATATTATTTCTGGAAGAATACCGGATCTTGAACTGATTATATCTGGATCCGCTGGTACCGCTTCCCACATGGTATACCATGGCATCAGGTGCATACCAGTTTTCATATCCGTAGATTCTGGCCCGGTATCCCACGTCCATGTCCTCCAGATATGCAAAATGTTCTTCGTCAAAATATCCCAGTTCATCAAAGATCTTCTTTCTGTAAATAGCAGCTCCTGCGCAGGAAGCAAAAATCTTCTCTTCCTTTTCATAGGTATGGATATCTTTCCCCTTACCTCTTGCATAAGCCCATCCAAGCGCGCAGTAATAGTTTCCTGCATCATCCAGCCTGTCCCTGTCATGAAACTGAATCATTCTGGCAGCACAGGAGAAAGCTTTGGGATGCCTTTTGATGGCTGACAGCATTTCTTCTATAAAATTCTCCGTTACTTCAATATCATTGTTTAAAAGCAGTACATAAGGTGAGCGTGATGCTCTGATCCCTTCATTGACCGCTTTACAGAATCCGAAATTCTCCGGCAGTTCGATCAGATGGACCCATGGATACCTTGCAGCAACAAAAGCACAGCTCCGTCATTGGATCCATTATCCACAAGAATTACATCAAAAATTGCTTACAGTCTGACACTCCAGACCTGCAAGTACGCCATCCAGATAAGCCATCCCATTAAAATTCGGAATGATCACTGATACTTCCTGCATGATTTCCTCCCTGTCTTCTCTTTTTTCTGTCCTGCTTCTGTCTCCATTCCCGGGATTGGCTTCAGAGAATAATTCCATTTGGTAAGAGACAGGTTTTTGTTATAACAGGGATCTCCGTTTTTGAGAATGTCTATCCAGTGACATCGCATATATTCAATCTCCGTCTGAAAACGGCGCACTTTCTCCTTGCTGTCTTCAGCTCCTCTGGTCTTTGATTCCATATGATAAAGCTTCGCATAGGGATCATATACGATCAGATAGCCGTTTTTTCTTACTTTCAGGCAAAGATCCACATCATTAAATGCCACAGCCAGTTCTTCTGTAAATCCTCCTGCCTGCTCAAAAACCTCTTTCTTCATCAACAGACAGGCGGCAGTCACTGCACTCATATCCTGAAGAAGGGATGCCTTATGCAGATAGCCGGTATGGTCCGCAGGCATATCTACGAACATATGCCCCGCAATACCGCCCATTCCGATCACACATCCTGCATGCTGGATTGTATTATCCGGATAAATGAGCTTTGCTCCGACACCGCCCACTTCCGGACGCTGACACACTCCAAGCATTTCTTCCAGCCAGTCCGGATTGATGGATTTTACATCATTATTCAGGAAAAGCAGATATTCTCCCTTTGCATGTGCCGCAGCAAAGTTATTGATGGCAGAATAATTAAATTCTTTTCCCCATCTCAAAAGATGGATCTTCCGGTTTCCGGAAGCTCTTTATAATATCGGAAAATCTCATCAGTGGTACTGTTATTCTCCACGATTATGATTTCAAAATTCTGATAACCGGTATTCTTCTCCAGCATTTCCAGACAGGTCTGAAGAGTCTCTTTCTCGTCTTTGTTTGGTATGATAACAGACACCAGAGGTTTTCCCTGCACCGGATATTTCACCCGGTAAAAGCCCAGATCCTGTGTATGGCTTACCTCGCCTTCTGTACCTGTTCTCTCAAGATGAGCTTCTATTGCTCTCTTGCCGGCTTCAAATGCGTACATTTTACTGGCAGGATTATCTGCAGTGGAGGCTTTGTGTGTTCTCCAGTGATACAGGATTTCCGGAACATGTAAAACCTCTCCGGCATTCTCCGTACAGCGGAAGATAAAATCGTAATCCTGAGCTCCGTCGAATTCTTTTCGGAAACCTCCGGCCTTTTTCTACAATACTCTTTCGCACTACAAAAAAAAAAGTGGCAGATATAATTATTGGAACGCAGGAGATCCAGATTAAAATCCGGTTTCAGATGTGGCTGAAAATGCTCGTCCAGTTCTGTTGTAACCTTATCCTCGTCTGTATAAAGCGCATCTGCCTGCGGATGATCCTGCAGTATTTTCACGATCTCATATAATGCATTGGGTGCCAGCAGGTCATCATGGTCAAGAAGCCCCACAAATTCACCTTTTGTCATTGCAAACGCGCGGTTTGTGTTCTCTGCAATGCCAAGGTTCTCTTTGAGATTGCAGAATCTTACCCGGGAATCTCCGGCTGAATATTCTGCCAGTACTTTCTGCATCTCCTCATTGTCAGGACTTGCATTTACGATACACAGCTCCCAGTTTGAATAAGTCTGAACGATCAGTGATTCTATCATCTGTCTCAAAAATTCTACAGGTGTCTGATAAGCCGGAACTGCAATGCTGATTAGCGGTGAATAATCAAATTTCTGTTTCCTCTGTGTTTCCAGTGTTTCCTCCGTCGGAATGTAAGCCCGGTACCATGGACCATATGGTACTTCTTCCGGTTCAAAACGTTCATGCAGCCTGATCCAGAATTCCTTTGGTCCATAATGCTTCATGTAGCGGAACCCTTTCCGGATCGTATAGGGGGAAAGCTTCCTGAACATTTTCGTCCACTGGATTTTTCCTCCTGCAGATGGTTTTTTACTCATATGATAACCTCGATTTTTTACTTATGATTTTTATTTTAACATTGTATGATATTTTTGCAAGAAAGGAGAGAAATGTGTTATACTGTTATTGTTTTTTATGTTATCGTTTTTTATGTAACTGTTCACATACAATGAACAGTTACTTTTCAACATTTTTATGTACAGGAGTATTATATACCATGATGATAAAGAAAAAAAGAATCACTGCAGCCCTGCTGGCTCTGGGACTTGGTGCTGTCACCATGTTTTCACAGTTTCCGGTATCTGCTGCTGAAGAAACAGCTCAGAATACAGACGCCGCCGCACAGACAGCAGATCCGTCTGTCGTAGTCACCAACGGTATCGACGGATGGCCCCAGGCTTCCGATATTTCGTCTGCCGCAGCAATTGTAATGGAAACTTCCACTAACACAGTCCTGTATTCCAAAAATGCAGATCAGCCCCTTTACCCTGCAAGCGCAGTCAAGATCATGACCTGCCTGGTTGCTCTTGAGAACAGCAGTCTGGATGAACAGGTAACCATGACTGCAACCGGTGTTTCCGGTGTTACTGACGGAGGAGCCAATATTTCCTCACAGTTAGATGAGGTTTTCACCATGGAACAATGTTTATATGCCATCATGGTTGCCTCTGCCAATGATATCGCACTGCAGGTAGCTGAACATGTGGGAGGTTCTGTGGATGCTTTTGTACAGATAATGAATACCCGGGCACAGGAACTTGGCTGCACCAATACTGTCTTTACCAATCCTACCGGTCTTCCTGATGAGAACCAGCATATCACCGCCCATGATATGGCTCTGATCATGGAAGCAGCTATGGCAAATGACACTTTCCGCACTATTGCAGCAACTACTTCCTATACACTTCCGGCAACAAATGTTTCCGGCGGTGAACGTGTACTTACAAACAATTTTACCATGATAAACAGCACCAGCGACGGTTATTATAAACCCTGTATCGGCGGTAAGGAAGGGTACACAGAAGCTTCCGGAAGTACCCTGGTATGTGAAGCTTCCAAAAATAACATGAAGCTGGTATGCATTGTATTAAATGGCGCATCCGGTGTTACCGATGATGAAGCGATCGCGCTTCTCAATTATGGTTTTGACAATTTTGCACCCCTTACCATCGCAGACGATGATTTTAACCGTCTTTCCGGTGGTACAGTCATTGCACCAAACGGTGCCACAGAAGATAATCTGACCACAGAAGATACTTCTTCTGACGGACAGATCACACGCCAGTATTACTTTGGAGGAACTCCTGTAGGAACTGCGATTCTGGAAGACGCAGAGCAGCAGACAAATGATGCCGCAGTAACCGGTCAGAAGAATATGGAGGCAGCACAGGCATATTCTGCTTCCCATACAACTGCTCCTTATTATATCATCGGGGCGATCGGGGCAGCATTCCTGCTGTTTTTCCTGTTCCTGATGATCAAAGTGATCAAATCCTGAAGTCTACTTCTGAATACCAGACAGTAACCATTTCTTTGATAGATAAAATAGATAAATTTAAGGGACTTCCGCAAGAGCTTTTCATGCGGCAGTCCCTTTATTTCTTTTAAGGCAAGATTAAAAATGCCCAGCAGGCAAATGGCGAAATCACCAGCAGTACAGTCAGTACTCTGTATATCAAACTCCGCACCTTTTCATTTTTCACTGTTTTGTCAGAATATTATTCCAGCCCAGCGTAACAAAGTACATCAGAGGATATAACGCAGGCATAAGATATCTTCCCTGTGGCTGATTATCACTGTAATAAACATAATACAGAAACAGAAATACCGGAATCATAATCAGAAATACCATCATCAAATGGAAAATACCTTCTTTATTCCACTCTCGGGATATCACCTTTGTTTTGATCTTCCATCTGTCATTTCCAACTGCTTTCCGCTGTGCAACATACATTTTTTTTTCTCAGATCAAATGTCTCTTTACAAAAATACACTGATGATTCCAACAGCAAAGAACAGCATATACAGTTTGCTGACCGTATATGGCATATAAATTTCCATCTGTCCAAAAGTACCGATGAAACTTACACACACTGTCAGAATCCAGTTATGATACCAGCCGGGATCCTGATAAAGGATAATATCTTTCCAGTTCCATCCCAGCTTTGCAGGCGTCGGATACAGTGAAGGTCTGTAATCCTTCTGAGCATATTTTTCCGCACATTCCGCACAGGATTTCCTTCCCAGGAAATCTCCGTTATACAAAACTGCGTTACGGATGAACCACCAGCCGCAGAGAACTAAAGTAACTGCTGCGATCACTGCTCCTCTGCTGAAAAGGAAACGAACTCTCTGTGAAAAAGCTTCTTCTCTGCAGAGTAATACCGTAAAACAGAAGAAGAAAAAACTGCAGAGTATCCAACCGTATGCATTATAATAAGACAATGCACATACGGCCATTCCCACTGCAAGGAGTATACAGTTTTTCCATGTCCAGTCTTCTCTCAGATAAGAGGCCCATGCATACAGAATCATGGCTGCTGCCAGCAGTGCCAGTGAGTCTGTATTCACATAAGTTCCCACAAAGATTGCCTGCGGCATAAATCCTGCCAGTGCTGCAAACAGCCATCTAACTTCTCTGGAATATTTTTCTTTCGGAAACAGTTTGCCCGAAGCTTTTACAACAAAATACACTGCACCTGTGACAAACAGTACATCTGCCATACGTGCAATTTTGAACATGGAGTATCCCGGATCTGCAAAAAGCCGGGATATTCTCATAAATAATGCAGACACCATATAAGATACAACCGGATAATATGCATAGGAAATTCCCCACACTTTATTCCTGACAGCCGGATCATCTCCCCCCGGAAGAGCTCCATGATGTTTATAAATGTAATCTGCAACATAATATCTCATCTGTTCATCCGGCCCTGAATTAAAAGGCTGTGTCATCGCCCAGGTTGTCAGCAGGATAAACGCCAGAAATACAAAAATGAAAATTTCTGTTTTTTCATTGATCTCTTTCTTTTTCTTTAACATATCTTCTTTCACATTCATTTTATAGCAATTTCATCTTCAGATTCTTTTCAGAGAAAAGTCCTGGCTCTTCAGAGTGAGATTGGGGTTATAATAAGGATCTCCGTTCTCCAGGATCTCCGGCCATTTTTTCTCAAAGGTGGCAATTTCTTTGTTAAATCGTGCCACTTTTTTCCGGAGTATCCTCAAGGCCTCTGGATTTGGATTCATAATGGTATAATTCCGCATATGGATTATACACGATCAGATATTCCGCCTTTCTCAGCTTCATGCAGAAATCAATATCATTAAATGCAACAGCCAGTTCCTCTGAAAGTCCTCCCACTGCATCAAATGCAGATTTCTTCACCATCATGCAGGCAGCTGTAACCGCACTGTAATCCTGTGCACAGATAATTCTGTGACAATATCCGGTGGTACCTCTCTTCTGCTGGACAAAACAGTGTCCTGCAATTCCGCCAAAACCGATCACAACACCTGCATGCTGGATCGTATCATCCTCATAATAAAGTCTTGCACCCACTGCGCCTACATCTTTACGCATGCAATAACCCAGGAGTTCTTCCAGACAGTCCGGATTAATGATCTCTGTATCATTGTTAAGCAGAAGCAGATACTCACCCTTTGCAAAAGATGCACCATAATTATTAATGGCAGAATAGTTAAAGACTCCGTCCCAGTATACCATGCGAACCTTCGGATTCTCTGCCTCCAGTTTTTTGTAATATTCAAAAGTAGCAGAATCTGTACTGTTATTCTCTACAATAATGTACTCATAATTTTTGTACGTAGATTTCTGTTCAATGGATTCCATACATCTCTTCAGATCATCAATATGGTCTTTATTCGGAATAATAATAGAAATCAGCGGATCATGATCTCTGATAAACTTCGTTCTGTACAGCCCCAGATATTCACCCTTAAAAACCTCTGCGTGGATTCCTGTTCTCTCATAGTGAGCCTGTACTGCACGTCTTCCGGCTTCAAAGGCATAAAGCTTGCTCTCGGGATTCTCTGCTGTGGAGTCCTCATGCAACGCCAGTGATACAGGATTTTTGGAATATGACAGATTTCTTCATCCTTTACTGCTTCCACACAGCGTAACACAAAATCATAATCCTGTGCACCGTCAAACTCACTTCGCAGCCCGCCAACTTTTTTCAATTACTTTTCGTGATACCACAAACAGATGGCAGATATAATTGACCGTACACAGCAAATCCGGATTATAGTCCGGTTTAAAATGCGGCTGAAAGAATTTATGTCCATCCATAGACATCTTATCTTCATCTGTGTAGATCACCAGTGTCTGCGGTTTCTCATTTATTGCTTTCACACATTCAAATAATGCATTCGGCGTCAGCTCATCATCATGGTCTGCAAAGGCAATGAAATCACCTGTTGCAATTTCAATGGCACTGTTGGTATTCTCTGAAATCTGAAGCGGCTCCTCATGAGAAACGTATTTAATTCTGTTATCCTTCGCTGTCAGTTCTTTTAACAATTCCGTCAACGGTGACTGTGCGCCGCTTCCGTCAGAGAAACAAAGTTCCCAGTTTGAATAAGTCTGTTCCTGAAATGATTCTGTCAGTCTTCTGAGATATTTCTCCGGTGTCTTATACAGCGGTACTACAAAAGAAATCTTGGGTCTGTATCCAAAGGATGTTTTCTTCTGTTTCTCCAGTTCGTTCCTGTCCGGCAGATGATGTCTGATCCATTTCTGATAGGATGGCGGTCCCTGACGTACATTTTTAACCTTTGTCACTACCTTCTCAGCAAGAGCCGCCGCACCCTGAGATTTCCAGTAGCGGATTCCTTTTTCTACATATTTGTCTAATTTCTTTGCCAGAATATCAGCTTTTCTCAGAGGAACCACATGTACAGTTTTCTTCTCGCCTGCATAAAACACTACATACAGGCATTTTCCCGAAACGTTGGTGATCTCAGAGAAGAATCCTGTCTTTCCCGGATCCTGTGCTTCTTCAAACAGCTGGTTGACATCCACCCTGTCTGTTCTCTGGATTTCAGCGGCAACCGGCTTTTTATCCGCATCAAAGATACGGACAGTCACAGGCTTCGGTGCAATGGCCCACCCTCTGATTCGTACAGTTCCCTGTTCTGCACTCTCTTCTTCAAAATATACCTGCGGTTTATCTCTTTTTTTATCCAGTTCACCGGCAGTGATGGAAAACCAGACATGTTTTTTTATCCGAAAAACTTCTCATAGATCACAAGCTTATGATACCCCTCCAGATTTTCCGGTATCTGAACAGTTGCCGTAATCTGTATTCCCTGCATTTTCTCCGGATCTTTAAAAAAACGTTCCAGTGCACTTACATTTTCATTTTCTTTCACAGACACCTTCAGTTTGTGCTGATCCAGATATGCCTCCATCACCGCATCTTTCGGCCAGTGTCCCTGCACAATATACTGTGTCCTGTCTGATAAATGAAATCTTTCTCTTACTACTTCAAATATTTCCTTAGGCATGTTAATCTCCGTTCTTCTCCTGTTTTCTCAGAGAACAGTCTGTGTTGTTTAATGTCAGATTGGGATTATAATAGGGATCTCCTTTCAGGAGCTCTCTTTCCCATTTTCTCCGGAAACAGTTTACTTCTCTGGAAAAACGCAGCTGTTTCTCCGGTGTATCTTCCATTCCTCTGGATTTGGATTCATAATGATACAGTTCTGCATACGGTGTGAATATAATTTTCACTCCATATTTTCTCACTTTCATACAGAGGTCAATATCATTAAATGCAACCTTCAGCTCCTCGTCAAATCCTCTAACTGCTTTAAAAACAGAAGTCTTTACCATCATGCAGGCGGCAGTGACTGCACTTATCTCCTGCACACAGCGCAGACGTCCCATATATCCTTCCGCATCCCGGGGAAGTTTACATAATACATGGGCAGCAACTCCACCAAGACCAACTACCACTCCTGCATGTTGAATGGTGTCATCCGGATAATACAGTTTCGCACCGACCATTCCCACGTCTTTTTGCTGACAAAGCTGAAGCATTTCTTCAAGCCAGTTCTCTGTAATGATTTCCACATCATTGTTAAGAAACAGCAGATATTCTCCCTGCGCCTCTCTTACTGCAAAGTTATTGATCGCAGAATAATTGAATTCTTTTTTCCATGTAAGGATCCTTACATTTGGGTATCTGTTTTTCAGTGTCTCATAGTATACGAAGGTTTCTTTTTCCACACTGTTGTTCTCAACAATAATGATCTCGTAATTCTTCCATGTTGTCTTCTCTTCTATGGATGAAATACACAGTTCCAGATCATTAATGTGATCTTTACTTGGAATGATCACAGAAATCATCGGTTCGCCGGAAATAGTCAGATGGCTTCTGTACCATCCCTTCTTGTCTGCAAGTTCCGCTGTTGCAGAAACCTCCGCCCTGCGGTAATGCTCCTCCAGTGCCTTTCTGCCTGCTTCCCAGTTTTTCTTCTCCTGTTCTTCTGTGATCAGGTTCTCTGCTTTCATGGAATGACAGAGGATCTTTGGAATATGCACAATATTTTCTGCCTGCTCACTGCATCTTAAGAGCATATCATAATCCTGTGCACCATCATATTCCGGATCAAACTTTCCGGCCTGTTCCAGAATTTCCTTCCGGATTGCCCAGAACTGTCCGATATAATTATTTTCCCTTAATCTGAACAGATTGAAATCCGGCTTGAATTCCGGCTCAGAATAATGTTTTCCGTCTGCGCTGATCTCATCTTCATCTGTATAGATCATATCCGCTTTTTTCTCTGTGATCGCTTTGACCATCTGAAAAAGTGCATCAGGTTCAGGTATGATCTCCTGACCGGCAAACAGAACATACTCTCCCATTGCAAGTTTCAGAGATGCATTAAGATTTCCCGAAATGCCGTTGTTTTCCGTAACCTTCTTGTAGGAAAGGCGAATCTCTTTTTTATATTTTTCCGCAGAAACTCTCCTGTTTCCTCTCCCTCACATGCATCTGCAAGACACAGCTGCCAGTTACCATAGGTCTGTTCTGTATAAGCATCGATCACACTTTTTAACCTTTGTTTCATCTGTATCCGTCACCACCATCACAATACTGATCAGCGGTGAATAAGAAAAAACAGCATTTCTCTGTCTTTTTAATTCCTTTCGGAATGCGACATGATCTTTCAGCCAGTCTTCATAATCCTGATCTCCGTCCTTAAGCTGGGAATTTCTCACATAACGGATAAATCTTCCAATGCCGTTTTTCTTTATATATTCCTGATTCTTCTGCCTGTTCTTCAGAGACAGCAGTTTCATCTGCTGATACAGTCCGGTATTTTCCCGTTTATTTTTTTTACATTTACAGTATAAATTTTCTGTACATCTTTCCCCTGAAACAGATGCAGATATTCTGATCGTTTGTATTCTCCAGATTGACAGTAATACTGAATCCCAGATTTCTTTTCTCTTCTTCGGAAATCCCCTTTGCCTCTTCCACGTCCGGACGTCTTTGTCTGGTGATCGTACATTCCAGAACCTTCCCATCTGTACCCTGTACAAATATCTCATCCGGCTCCAGCTGGTTTACAACCCAGCCTCTGACTGTCAGGATACTCTCCTGTGTAATCTGTTCCTCATCAATATGATATTCAATAAGACTTTCCTCACAAAAGTCCTTCACTTCTGCAGCTGTGGCTTCCCAGATGATTTCTTTTTCATCTCCTGCTCTCAGCGCAAGCTGCAGTTTCTCATGTTCTTCTGCAAGTTTTATAATTTCCGGTATCTTTACTGTGAATCCGACATTTCCCACTTCTTTTATATCTTTTGTTTCTTTTAAATCTTTGGCAACATCCGCTCTTTCACAACGCGAAGGTTCAGGAACGAAGAGTTCCTTTCCCGAGCCATAAAGAATGAAATCACATTCTGACTGATTTCTGGTTATCGCCCATCCGGTAATGGCCAGAGTATGATCTTCTTTGTCACTGTATATTTTTTTATCTACACTCCAAAGTATATTTCCCATAACTAAACCCTTTTGATGGCACGATACACTTTCCATGCCTTACTGCCTTCCACCTGATCGACCAGAGCTTTCTTCTGCGCAAGCTCCTGACTCATCTGCTCCATTGCCCTTTTCTGCTCTGCATATACTTTCCAGAATTTCTTTTCTGTGGTTTTCCGGTCCAGGATCTCCATCTCAATCTTTATGGACTTTCTGTTCTCAGGAACAGAATCTACTATGATCTGCGGATCGTCACCGCCGAAATAGAATTCTCCGGAGGACACTTCACAGCCATCTGTGTGAAACTTTACCTGACTTTCATCTTCCCATGTCAGCTTTACAATTTTAAGTCCCTTGGACATTTCGCCCGGATCAAGGCGAAGCATTGTGGTATTCTCCGGAAGTTCAAACTCCGTCTGAATTTTCCCGTTTCTGAACAGATATCTCACAGAATCAGCCTCATTAAAGCTCTTTCCGTTATCCCAGAAAATCTGAAGCATTTCCAGAGATTCCTGTTTCTTTTCTCTGTAATAATCTTCTACTTCCACCCGGCCCGGAGAGATCTGGGCATACATATTTCTCATTGCTGTATGCTCACCCAGAATATACTGCTGGAAATTATGTTCCATCTCCACATAAACTTCTATATCTTCAGGCAGGATTCCTGCTTTCTCATAGAAATCCCGTTCTTTAAGTATTCCTCGTTTGTCATTCAGTTCCAGATAATAAAAGATCATCCTGTAAACCAGGAACTGTGAAGGTACAGGAAATGCAAAGGTCCACTCATAGTCGATCACAGATACTTTATTCTCAGAGAGGATAATATTTGCAGGAACAAAATCAATATTGGATATTTCTGTACATTTCAGATCAGAACGCAGGTTTACATTTCCAAATACCCTTACAAATTCCGGTGTTTTCTCAAAGGGTTTCTTCTCATGAATATTCTTTACTTTCTGTATATAAGAGAAGAATAATTTCTCCAGTTCCTCTGTTCTGCCTTCTTCCAGAAGATGATCCAGCTTATCTTCCAGGGTGATACCTGTCAGATATTCCAGCTGCGCACAGTCACCTTTGATCCGGCAGCGGTTTACTTCAATTTCCTCTTCTTTATACATTCCGGTCAGTTCTTCGCAGATAGTTCCCAGATTCCGTACATGAGCTGCCGCTTTCTTCTGCGACGGTACTTTCTTCACAGTCAGCTGCCCATCTGCTGCTTCACTGATTTCCGTATAAATGGAGAGCTTCTGATCTCTCTCATTGGAAAACTTCACATAAACCGGTGCTGTCTGTGGCTGTTCTTTTCCGATCACAAGAAGAAAGGAATTGGCAAACTGCGGGTAAAGATCATTGCTCAAAAGTGTATTATACACCTGAGATTCCTGAAACAGATCCAGACGGAGTCTGTCAAAATTGTAGTCCCTCATATGCAGCTCTCCGCTTGCAGGGAGATGTCTGTCTGAATGAATAGTCATTGGAAATTTGTAATCCGGATATGGATAATACCAGTCGGCTTTTAAGTTTCCTGCTTCCTCCAAAATTCCATTAAATTCTTTTCTTGAAAAAGTTTTAACCCCTTTTGTTTTGGGGTATCCCTGGATCCTTCGAATAAAGTTCCAAAATGGTCCTCTGTACATCCGGCCCAGTATTTCAGTCCCAGTCTGTTCTCAATGGCCAGAATGATCTTTCCATCCGGCTTCAGATGCTTTGATATGATCCTGAGAAAGTCCACATAGGGATTCTCACTCCGGATATAGGATTCTCCATACTCAAATACACCGATCAAAGTAATATAGTCGTAATTTCTCAGTAAGGTTTTTCTCGATCTCCTGAAAGTTTCCCACAAGGATCTTAAGATTATCCTGATCCTGATGTCTGTATGCATTGATCTTACTTCTTTTTCATAGAAAGCTCGATGCAGGTAACTTCCTTCGCCCTTTCACAGAGAGCTCCTGTCACAGCACCACATCCGGAACCAATCTCCAGAACCTTCTCTTCTCCTGTAAAGGGAATCCAGCTCAGAATATTCTCCCTGATATGAGAAAAATGATAAAGAATTGGCCAGCTCTTTCTCTCACTGATCACTCTATTAAATTCTTCCGGTGCAAAATCTCTGGAAATTGCAAGCATTTCATCCTCTATCGCACCATCACTGTATAGATCTTTTCCCGGATAGCACGTGGTATCCAGAATTACTTTCCCCGATTTTTTTTCTTTCCATATATAGTCCTCGCGCTGATTATTTTTTTCGCACTGATATTTGTCATCATAACTTTCTCAGACCTGTTCTTCGCACCGTACTTCCACCTTTGAATCCATATCATAGAATCCAACTGTATTTTTACTGGAAATAACTGTTATGTTACATGCGTCATAAAGTCTGTGGAATACCGTAAAATCTCCGTTTTTATACCCTGTACATCCAAATGACAGGAGATACTCACCGCCCTGAAGGTTCATGTTCTGTGTAAATGTTACAGTACATATATCCCCTTTTCCGGAGTGTTCTATCTTTGCATTTTCATACATGGTATTGGTACCTGTGATTTCCGTACCCTGAATATTTTTAAAGGTGTATGCCATGATCGGCTCCTGAATCTCTTCATTAAACCGGACTTTCATACGGATTTTGAAGCAGCTTCCCTTTTCAACAGTATTGGAACATCTTCCTTTATCATCAATGACTCTGAAATCTGTGATCTCAGCAATACGGCTTCCATATTCCAGCATATTGGGGTTTACCTGAAAATCTCCCAGTCCTTCACTGTCCTCTGCCACAATCTGCTCTGTACTGTCAGATTCATTCTGTTTTACAGGATTCTGTCCTACCAGAAGCTGTTTGTACAAGTCAACCATCTGCTTTGGTGAACCTTCATCCATCTTTACCCCTTTGTTCAAAAGAATAACTCTGTCACAATACTTGGAAACGCTTCCAAGATCATGACTTACAAACAGGATCGTCTTTCCCTGTTTCTTAAATTCCTCAAACTTGTGATAACATTTTGCCTGAAAGAACACGTCGCCTACAGACAACGCCTCATCTACCACCAGGATTTCCGGATCAATATTGATCGCAACAGCAAAAGCCAGACGCACGAACATACCGCTGGAATAAGTCTTTACAGGCTGGTGGATAAAGTCTCCAATGTCCGCAAATTCCAGAATATCATTCAGTCTGGCATCAATCTCTTCTTTTGAAAAACCGATCATGGTTCCATTCAGGTATACATTCTCAAGACCTGAATATTCCATGTTAAATCCGGCTCCCAGTTCCAGCAGCGCGGAAATTCGTCCGTCTACCTTTACTTCCCCTGCTGTGGGAGTCAGGACACCGGTGATGATCTTTAAGATCGTGGATTTACCGGAACCGTTGGTTCCGATAATTCCCACGCATTCTCCTTCATAAATATCAAAATTTACATCATGAAGTGCATAATGCTCTTTATAAAGTTTCTTTCTGGTAAGCCCCAGCGCTTCTTTCAGTCTGTCCGAAGGCTTATCATATAATTTATACATTTTGGTGAGATCTTTCACCTGAATTACTTTCTTGTTCTCCACGTGATTTCCTTTCTGTTATGTTCCTGTGTTTTCATCTTCCTCTGACTTATTTCGCGCTTACCAGTACAGCGAAAATTAAGTTTCTGCTATATTAATATTCGCTGTACTAGTTACAGTACATCTGCAAAATGAATGCGCAGACGTTTAAATACCCAGCTTCCGAACAGGAAACACAGAATTGTAAATATCCAGAAATAAACCGTCCATCCTGCATGTTCCCAGAACCAGGTTTTCATCAGGAATGTATCTCTGTATCCGGAAACAATATAATACATCGGATTCAGTTTCAGGATCTTCATGATCACAGGATGTCCCATCAGAGGTGAAGCCTCAACGATCCACATGATCGGAGTCAGCCAGACTCCTACCTGAAGCACAATGTTGATGATCTGGGTCAGATCTCTGAAAAAAATAACGATTGCACTTGTGGCATAGGATAAGCCCAATACCAGAATGAACACACATACACTGTAATAAATAATCTGCAGATAGTAGAAATCAGGAAATTTCCCATACGCTGCATACAGGATGATCGTAAACAACACAAAGAATGCATGCACAAACATGGCAGAAATGATCTTGACTACCGGAAGCACACTGATATTAAAAACGACTTTTTTTACCAGATAATTGTATTCCAGCAGAGAATTTGTCCCCCCTATCAGCGCATCCTGGAAAAAGAACCATGGCACAATACCTGCTACCAGATAAAGAACAAAAGGAACTCCCAGATCCCCTGTTCCGGAACGAAAACCTACAGAGAATACAAACCAGTATACCAGGATCGTGATCACAGGCTGGATAAACGCCCACACAATTCCCAGATAAGAACCTGCATATCTTGTTTTGAAATCATTCTTTGCAAGCTTTGCAACAAGCCGTCTGTTCTTATAAATATCCATCGGTAAAGAAAAAATTGTATTCAATCGCTCATTCTCCTATTTACGGTACTCTTTAAAGCTTCCCCATTTGGTATCTTTGTCAGAAAAGCTTAATTCCATTCCTTCCGGAATCGGCCATTCAACTCCGATATCCGGATCGTTCCAGATCAGGCCGCCCTCATCATTTGGATGATAGAAATCAGAGCATTTGTAAACGAATTCCGCATGCTCGGAAAGCACAAGAAAACCATGTGCAAATCCTTTCGGAATGAAGAACTGTTTCTTGTTTTCAGCAGAAAGTACGACTCCAAACCATTTTCCATATGTTTCTGAACCTTCACGAAGATCTACCGCCACATCAAATACCTCACCATTTACAACACGTACCAGTTTATCCTGTGGGTAATTGATCTGGAAATGGAGTCCGCGAAGTACACCCTTATGTGAGCTTGACTGATTATCCTGTACAAATTCGACATCAATTCCTGCTTCTTTGAAATCATTGTAATTGTAGGTTTCCATGAAATATCCTCTGGCATCTCCGAAAACTGTAGGTTCTACCACTTTTAATCCCTTAATTCCACCACATTCTGTAACTTTGATTTTTCCCATTTATTTTCCTCTTTTCTTTAGCTTTCTCTGTGTTTCTGTTATATCTGTTCGCATAAATCCACATGATATGCAGACTTAGCCATAATATCTTTTTTCCTTTTTTGCAAGTGCAATGCTCAGAATGATAATAAGAAGAAGCATTGCCGCTCCTATGATCAGAAGTATTTTTCGCAGTTCCGGCATCCCCGCAGAAGTTTTTTTCTTCTCCGACAGTATCTGATTTCTCATTTTGATCCGCCTGATCCGTATTTCCTCCGGATGTATCAGAAAGGGCATCCGCTACAGGTTCCGGTGTAGGTGTAGCTTTCGGAACTTCAACGCTTCCCAACAGATAATCATTATAATAGTAATCATTTACTGTATTTCCATTCTGTGAATTCTCCTGAACAGTCAGGTTATCCACAGTCACTCCGTTTGGAACTGATACTTCTCCACCATTTACCTGTGCTTTTGTGAAATTTTGATAACCATAGTTGAACAGTGCTGTGGAATCCGTACTGGCAACTGCAAGGTCTGCCGCCTTCATTGTCACTGTAATATAAGTAGTTCCATTCTTCTCTGCTGCTGTCACAAGAGTGTTTCCGGCCTCACTGGTATATCCTGTCTTGCCGCCAATACAGCCATCATAATGATAACTGCTCTCAGGGGCAAGCATCGGATGATGCGTATGCAGTACCCTTGACTCACTGTTCATGTTCGTAGGTTTGATCGTATAATCTGTAGCGCCGATGATCCTGCGGAATTTTTTTATTCTTCAGACCTTCCCGCATGATCAACGCCATGTCATGTGCAGTAGAATAGTGGTCAGGATCCGGAAGACCACTGGCATTTACAAAATGTGTATTTGTGCATCCGATCTGTGCCGCACGTCATTCATCATATCTACAAAGTGCTGCTCTGTGGCCGCCTACATGTTCTGCAATCTGGGCTGCGACCTCGTTTGCAGAGCGGATCACAAGTGCATAAAGGCATGCTCTCATGCTCATCACTTCTCCCACCTGCATTCCAATATTGCCGGAATCCCAACTGATATCACGTGTTCCTGTTTCCGTAAAGACAACATCTTCTTTCAGGGAACAGTTCTCCACCGCCAGAAGCAGTGTCATGATTTTGGTAATACTTGCCGGATAACGGATTTCATCTCCGCCCTTGCTGTACAGAAGAGTTCCGCTGTCTGCATCCATCAGTACCCCTGTCTCAGATGTGATCTCAGGACCTGCAGGCCAGCCTGAAATCTCATTAGTTGAAATGGATACGGGTGTAACCTCTGAAACAGCAGCCTGCGCAGTTCCTTCCGCAGCAGCGCAGATCTGAACAGCAGTCATTGCAATGACTCCCACAGCCATAACAACCTTTAATAAATATTTCCATTTTTTCATAATATTTCCTCTTAATATATGTCTCTGTTTTCCGTCCGATGTGCCGACAAGTTGATTCCTGAAACAGACTTGCGGCACACGATTATCAGAATCCGTCAAAAGAAGCTATGGTATCTGTGATATACTTCACATCCTCCATATCCAGATTATAAAACATCGGCAGTCTCAACAGACGTTCACTTTCCTTTGTAGTATAAACATCTTCCCCTGAAAATCTTCCAAATTTCTGTCCCGCAGGTGCAGAATGAAGAGGCACGTAATGAAATACGCTGCAGATTCCTTTTTCCCGAAGGTAAGCAATCAGCCGGGTTCTTACCTGTATATCACGCACCTTGATATAATACATATGGGCATTGTGGCTGCATTCCTCCGGCACATAAGGCTGTTCGATCTTACCTTCCTGTGCAAGATGAGCCAGATTTTTATGATAATAATTGTATATCTCCATTCTTTTGGCAAAAATCTGATCTCTTGCTTCCAGCTGTGCATAAAGATATGCTGCATTCAGCTCACTTGGAAGATAGGAAGAACCATAATCTATCCAGCGGTACTTGTCAACCTGTCCGCGGAAAAACTTACTTCTGTCAGTTCCCTTTTCTCTCAGGATCTCTGCCTTCTCCAGATATTCATCCCTGTTAAAAAGGATTGCACCGCCCTCTCCCATAGTATAGTTCTTTGTCTCATGGAAACTGTAACACCCAAAATCTCCAATGGTACCAAGAGCTTTTCCCTTATAACAGGCATCTACTCCCTGCGCAGCGTCTTCAACAACCTTCAGATTGTATTTTTTTGCAATCTCCATAATAGTATCCATCTCACAGGCAACCCCTGCATAGTGGACCGGGACGATCACTTTTGTTTTCTCAGTCACTGCCGCCTCGATCAGTTTCTCATCAATATTCATTGTATCCGGTCTGATATCAACAAATACAATCTTTGCTCCCTTTAATACAAAGGCATCTGCGGTTGAAACAAATGTATAGGACGGCATGATCACCTCATCACCGGGCTTAATGTCGCAAAGATGGGCTGCCATCTCCAGAGCATGGGTACAGGATGTGGTAAGCATTACATGATTTACATGAAATTTATCCATCATCCACTGAGAACATCTTTTCGTATATTCTCCATCCCCACAGAGCATTCCTCTCTGTACCGCATCACGTATGTAATCAAATTCCCTGCCTGTAAAAGCAGGTCTGTTAAAATCAATCATCTGTTTTCTTTTCCTTCTCATATTCCGGTATCTTATTTCTGTAGGCAACTTCTCTTCCCTCCGGATCCCGGATACTCATCTCACTGAAAAATTTCTCAGTCTCCAGCTCCAGCTGCCTGCGGTTTTCTGTTTCTATATAATACAATGCAAGATATGGATTCGGCCCATATTCTATCACACGTTCGCCTTCTTTATAAAAAATCCAGGGTTTTACAACGCATTTTTCTTTTGCAAGCTCACAGGCTGCCGTCTGATCTGCAATCTGAAGCTGTCGTCCCTGAAAATACAGTACAGCCCCATATTTTACCGGATGATAAATATCATGACGGTCAAACATCTCCTTTATCCGGTCTTTTTCATAAAGATAATCCAGCAGCAGTTCCTCTGTCTGAAATCCATAAACCATATCTGTCAGCTCATGTTCATATCCAAAGAAACGTCCTGCAATCTCACATACCTGAATGCCCCTGCCAGGTTTCCAGAAAAACTGCATGGATAATGCACCTTCCGTCTGTCCGGTATAGCGGATATAATTCTGCAGAATATCTGTGGCACTTTTTTTCGACCTCCGCCAGGAAACGGGATGGATAAACATTTCGTGTGCTGAGCGGAAGCATTCCCTCTTCCATTTCCGTTTTCTCACGATCCGCAATACTGATCACATTGACTTTCCCATCCATTACCCATGTCATCATGTTAAACTCATAACCGTCATTGTATTCCTCAACCAGAATTTCCTGACAGTCCGTATATTCCGCTGTCTGCAGGGCTTTTTTTCTGACTTCATCTGAATGATGAATAATAAATATTCCTCTTGAACCATATTTATCCAGAGGTTTACTGATCAGAGGATACTGCAGATTTGCAATACTCTGTTGTATTTCTTCTTCTGATCCCTGTTTCAGCAGTTCCACAGATATTTTCCGAAATCCCGGTGCCGGCAGTCCAAGCTTGTCCAGAACATCCCGGCATGCGATTTATCCCTGTACCAGGAAAGCTGTTCCGGTTTCAGATAACAGGGCAGTCCTGCTTTGTCTGCAATTTTAACCATACACTCCAGGAGCAGATCTGAAAATGATGTGATGATCCCATCCACACCTTCTTCCCTGCACATCAGGGCAATAGCATCTACATCTGTTACAGGAATGGTATAAGCCTTATCTGCATACGTTCTGGCAATACCATCTGCATATCCGTCGCACACAACAGTCTCATAACCTTTCTCTTTTGCTTTCTTTACCAGCTCTGTAAATTCTCCGAGCGTTCCCAGAATCAACACTTTATGTTTCATATCCGTTCCTCACATTCTCTGACAACCGAAGCCATATATTTCATATCCTCCACACTGTAACGCTGATCGCAGGGCAACGGAAGAATATTGGCAGCCCAGGTATATTCCAGACTTTTTGTCTCAGAGTTCTCAATTATATTTTTCCAGTAAGTCGGCACAAATATCTTCTTTTCGGCAAGATATCTGCGAAGTTTCATTCCATCAGCGTGGAAATACGGATATGCAAAAGGTCCCTCCGGCACAGTCTGATGAAATATACTTTCCGATGGGAGCAGTTCTCCGAGAATCCGGTAGTTTTCTTCCCTTTTTTTCTTTGCTCTGTCATAATCCACAGCTTTCAGAAGATTCTGTGTAAGCTTTGACATCTGCCGAAGCTCCATCCCGTCATATTTTGCCGCATTTTCCAGCATATCTTTGTAGTAGGTTCCGGCATTATGCTCATAACGCCCCAGAATATGTTTCATACGCTCTGCAGAATAATCGACAGTCTTATTTTCTGTCAGGCTGGCATCTGTTGACAGATATGCGCCATCGCTGACACCCCAGAATTTTCTGCAGGAATACAGTGTATCTATCCCTTTTAATGGTTTCTGAAAAATGCATGGGTATGGTCCACTATGATGTTTCCGTAAATCTTTTTATACTCTGATATCCGGGAATCAGACAGCTGACCATAGTAATTAACCAGATAAAGATATTCCCCTTCCGGAAGCTGTTCTTTCGGATACAGAACTTCCAGTTTCTCATTCAGATGATAAAATTCTGTCTCTATCTGATTTTCCTGACAGGTATGCACCACTGATCCACACAGAAAATACGGTAATAGGATTTTCCTGCACCTGCGGCTCTTCAAAAGCCACAGCAGTGCGGTTCTTCCAAGATTGACCCTGTACAGGTCAGGATAATATTCCTCTCCCGGCATCTCTTCCAGCTGAAAATATCCGCCAATTTCCTTCATTATTCGTCCGTATCCTCCCGACGTATTACATAATGGGGCATTTTTTTTGCCTCATTAAGAATGTTCATTAAATAGATTCCCATAATTCCGATTGATAACAAAATCAGTCCAAAAAACGCCAGCATAACCAGCATCAGCGAAGTCCAGCCCTGCACAGATATGCCCAGTGTAAAATATCTTACCAGATAACAGACCGCCAGAACTGCACTTATCAGGAAACTGACAATTCCGATATTTCTCACCAGCAGAAGGGGAAATGCAGTATGTGTCGTGATATCATAAATCAGATCTTTCAGCAGTCTCTTAAAGGAATAACCGCTTTTTCCGTAAGCTCTGTCTGCATGCTGAACCGGAACATTAATAATACGGTTAGAACTCCTGATTAGAAGGTTTCCAATCTGTGGAAGATATGTATTTGTTTTTACCATGCATCCACAAGGAATCTGCGGATCAGCCTGTAACTGGTGATCTGAAGATCCGGATCTTTTTCCCAGCATCTTTGAAGTTGCCCATACAGAAACTTCGTTCCCAGTTTGCGTATCGGACCATGCTTTCTTCCTTCATAGCTTGCAATGATAACATCCACATCCGGTCTCTCCTGCATGGTTCTGACCATCTTCGGAAGTTCCTCCGGCTGATGCTGAAGGTCATCATCCATTGTTACCACAAACTCTCCTTTTACATGTGCAAATCCGCACAGAAGTGCCGGATGCTGTCCGAAGTTACGGGCCATCTGTATGATCCGTACCCTGTGATCCTTTTCTCTGAGTTCCGTCATGATCTCATAAGATCTGTCCTTTGATCCGTCATCTACCAGGATCAGTTCAAAGTCTTCTTTAAGAGTTTCCCGGAATACTTTCTCCAAACGGGTATATAGTTCTCCCAGTGTATGTTCAGAATTATATACAGGAACAACCACTGAATATAGCTCATATGCTTTTCCTTTCTCTTTTCATCTTTTTGCAATCATTTTTATCATATCATTTTCAACATTTCTTTTCAAGATTCCTGCTGCACAAACCTTGACTTCCCTGCTTTTTTATGTAAAATAGTTACTGTCCGACAGCTTTCAAACACGCTCTATTGGACGAAATCCGTAAAATACCATTATCGCCCGGAGGTATTATGTCAAAACTCAAAGACTACATACAACTTCATCTGAATATCCTGCTGTTTTCACTGACAAGTGTTTTTTCCAAAGCTGCATCTGTTCAGTATAATAAACATGGTCTCAGCAGTCCTCTGCTTTACCTGTTCCTGTTTCTGATGGTAGCCAACTGCGGAATCTACGCCATCACCTGGCAGCAGGTCATCAAGAAATTCTCTTTGTCTACTGCCTATGCCAATAAAAGTGTTTATCTTCTGTGGTCGCAGATATGGGCAGTGCTGATCTTTCATGAAAATCTTTCCATTCAGAATATCATAGGTATTCTGGTGGTTTTATTTGGAGTATGGACGGTGCAGAGATATGAATAGAACATTTATTTTAATCATGTTGAGCGGAACATTTTTTTCCGCTGTTTCACAGATACTTCTGAAACAGAGCGCAAATATCAGATACGAAAACCGAATCAGGGAATATCTCAATTTCCGGGTGATTCTCTCATACACCATATATATGCTGATCCTCCTCCTCAATACATGGTGTTATACAAAAGTAGATATGCGCTATGGTCCTGTCATTGATACTGCCGCCTATGTGTTTGTCCTGCTTCTCTCTCATTTCATTCTGAAGGAAAAAATCACGAAAGGAAAAATCATGGGAAACCTGATCATCATTGCAGGTATCCTGATCTATACGCTTTAATTACGGCAATTTCATAAAAAAGATCCCGAAGCTGTTGCAGAATTTCCATCAGTGCCACAGCTACAGGATCTTTTTATATGTTTCAATATTTTTTACCGCTTTTTTATATTGTCTGGTACACACTCCATTTCCATCAAACACAGATACAATCCTGTTGGAACTGGTCAGTGTAATGTTCTCGGCACGCGTACCGGAAAGTGCGGAACTGCCTTTGTAAAAATAGTATTTTTTACCATTCAGTGTCAGCCATCCTTTATACGCTTTTCCGTTTTTCTGGAAATAATAGGTGTGCTCCCCACTTTTTTCCCTGATTTTGTACATTCCATTCTCGCAGCGTACACCGTCGCTTCCAAAATAGTAGATATCGCCGGTAGACTGGTCACGCGGCGGTTTTTAAACATATATCCGGATTTTGTATGGAACCAGTAATATTTCCCGTCTACTTTCTTCATTCCCATCAGAGCATAACCATCAGAACTGATATAATAGGTCTTTCCATTTACAGTTACCCACTGATCTGACACACGTTCGCCATTTTCATTGACATAATAGTATTTTCCATTTTCCTGATGAAGTCCTGTCTGTTCCTGGCTTCCATCGTTGCTACCTGTATCGGGTTTCATTGCCGGAACATAGGAATCCAGAGATTTCCATCTCGGCGTAATTTTCTTTGTATAGTCCACATAGCCAAAATCCATATCAACATCATTGCCTGCAGGAATTCCTGCTACCAGCCCGCTGGTACTGTTCAGTCCGCTTTCCCGGTTACCGTCTGTGGACTGCCATATTGTATAATTGTACCGTTCCTTATCAGGTGCCTGAATCGTGTCCCCATATCTTGCGATCCATACATCCACTCCTGATAATAAGGACCAGTCTATGTAATTATCATACCAGTTGGTATTGCAGTAAACCATTGGATAATATCCGGCCCTGCGCACTTCATTGCAGAAGGTCAGTGCCATCTCTGAGACTGTTTTTGCAGAGAGCTTACTTGCTTTTGCGTACTCCAGATCATATACGACCGGATAGGAAACCTTGTAACCCTGCATTTTGCTGATGGCAAGCTGTGCTTCCTTTAATGCGGTAGTTGTCGATAAGGCTGTACTGTACACATAGGTGCCCGTGGGTACTCCGGCAAGTTCTGCATTTGTCATATTCTCATCATAGGTATAATCTTCGTGAGTCAGGCCATAGGAGATCCGGACAAACGCAAAATCTATGTCAGACTTCTTCACCTGTTTCCAGTCAATATTGCCCTGCCATTCAGAGACATCCATGCCTCTGGTTATCGCACCCGGAATGATTTTACCACTTCCGTTATAGCAGACACCGTTGATCTTTTTCCATGCTTTGGAGTTCACTTTTTTTCTTGATGACTCTGTACCGGAAGTTCTTGCAGAATAAATAAATTCCTCCTCAGCCACTGTATCACGTCTGTCATAATGCGGATTTGCAAAAACAGAGCTTACAGGCTGCGCTACAGCTATCGCAGCTGCCAGACAACCAACAATAAGCCTTTTTCTGATTTTTAAAAAAACTCTTTTCATCTTTCTACTCCTGTCTTCTAATAAAACGTCCATTTTATTACAATACTATTAACATATTATACACACTATATTACATTTTCGCAAGATAATCCCTGATATATCCCCAAAAACGCTGCACATTTCTTGCTCTGTGCAGCCGTTTTGCATATTTCGTTTCTATAAGCAATTATGTTTATTTATCCTGGCAGAAATATCCGGATCAGACAGCCGGATCTGTAGGATCAAAATTAGCAGCTCCTCTTAACGGAGTCAGTGCTTTCTTTCCAAGAGGTCCTTTCATTGCATCATCTGCTTTATATTTACCATCAATAATACTGATCGGTGCGCCATTACAGTTCTCATAAACCCACTTCGCATCTGCCACACAGGTTCTGATACATCCATGTGATGCGGGAGATCCAAGCTTATTGTACTCTACTGCCGGAAGATTATATGAGTTTGCCTGGCCGCAGGCTACAGAATGAACAAAGATTCCTCCCTGTCCGGCACCGTCTACATGAGTTCCATACTGTCCCCAGGATGGTCCCATAAGAGGCTGCCACCTCAGGCTTCTGCTCAGTGTAAAGTTACCGGTCGGAGTTGGTGTTCCTGCTAAACCTACAGATACCCTGATCGTCTTAACAGGAATTGTTCTGGCTGAATCAGCATAAACAGTCATAACTCCGTTTACTCTGTCCACCTGAACAGAATACGGTCCTCTGTATCTGTTTGTCAGATCAGTGATACGGTATCCGTTACTGTCAAAGTAATACAGAATTCCATTAACTCTCATACTCTTATTTCTTGCAAATCCGTTTCCTGACGATCGATATATCTCACCAGGTTTTTAGCATTACTTACAATTACCCATCCTCTTGTATATTTACCGTTTGCATCCAGATAACCGTTTACTCCATTCTTTTTCATAAACTGATTTGTCTGAACCACACATTCTTTAAGATAATAGTAATTGCCGCTGTATTTTCTCCATCCGCTCTTATACAGGCTTCCCTTAGAAGATGCGATATACCATTTCTTTTTATAGCGCACCATTGTGCTCTTATATACTTTACCTTTGTGTTCTGCGGATGTAGATGATTCAAATATATATTTCTTTCCATCGATTTCTGTCAAACCGCTTGCAAGCTTTCCTGATGGTTTAAAATAATACCTGCGGAAGTCCACTTATCCGTATAATGATTTCCCTTGGAATCAAAATACAGCCAGCCAAGGAATTTGCCACTGGTGCTGACAAGTTTCTGCCAGCCATGTTTCTCAACAACACGACCCGGAGTACTTCCAAAGTAATAGTAATGATCGCCTGCTTTTGCCCATCTCTTTGTCCAGGTTGCCCGCTTTCCGTTTGAGCCAAAATAATATCTGAAATTGCCGTATTTTACAAGTTTATTTCTATAAATCTGGCCGTTACTGTCGGTACAGTAATATGCACCATTCTGAGCCTTCTTCATCACTGATTTCAGAACATATCCATTGGCATCCAGCAAGTAATCTCCGGTTCCTTTCTCCGGGATAGCTGTGGCAACTACGCCACGCTTATAATATTTACCGATGTCTGCCGGAACATTTCCCTTTTTAAAATACAGCCAGCGCTCTCCCTTAGTGGTATCTGAACGAAGCCATCCATTGTGGAACATTTTTCCGGGAATGTCGCTGCTTGCAGGATCAAAATAATACAGGTTTGATTCGCCGTTAACTGTGAGGGTGATCTCTCCTGTCTGTGGCTTACCTTCAGAATCAAGGCAGTAATAATCCTCATTGATCTTGAAATATCCGGTATATGTACCTGCTGCTTTTGCTTTCGCTTCAAGCTGTGCAATTGTCTCCAGATTACCATTCTCATCGTAGTACTGGAAATATGTTCCTGTCCATTTCCATACACTCTTCTCCTGCTGGCCTACTGTAGATGTATATGGAGTTATCGCTTCTCCTTCACATCCGGTATAAACAACAGCCTCATCTGCAGTTGTAAAATAAGACTGATTTGCCTGGGCTTCTGTTTCTTCCCCTGCGGCATCTTCTCCTGCTGACTGAGCTGCATCTGATGTCGGTTCTTCATCAGCTGAAGATTTTTCTTTTACCTCAGCCTGTCCAGTTACAAGGATTCCCTCTTCATCAAACAGATAATATCCTGTATGGGTTTCCCCTTTATACTCTGTGCTGATCTTTACAATTCCGTCTGCCACTGTATAAAATTCTTCATTTGTTACAGACACTGTATCCGTTGCTGCTGGTGTTTCCATTGCTGTAACCTCTGCTGTCACAGCTGTTGTATCTGTTTCAGCCACTGCTGTTTCAGATGATTCTGTCTGATCTCCCTGAGATCCGTCAGTCTCAGACAGCATCTCCTCATCGGGTAGTGCTGCTGTTGCTGCTTTCTGATCATCTGTATTTGCTGTATCCTGATTTTTTGCAGGTTTGCGCAGTTTAAAGCCATTCTCTGTGCTTACCCAGTCCTCAGCTTTCACTACAGCGGCTCCAACGGCATCCGTAGCATCTGCTGTTGACGGCGTCTCGTCCGGCAATGCAGCAGCCGTATCCGTTCCCGCTGTAAATGCGTCGTCTGTCTGTTCCTGTGATGGTACTGCTGTCCCATCATCTCCATCTGAAAAAGCGTCTGCTTCTGTTTCAGAAGTTTCTTCTGTAACATTTACTTCTTCTGCATCTGTCTGTGTGGCAACAGCCGGAGCTGTATCAGGTGAAGTAAATGCAGCAGCACCTGCTTCACTGACAGTTGCCATTGTCATAATAAGACTCAATGTAACCGCAACTAATCTTCTTTTCACAATAAGTTCCTCCTCTTTTATTCATGTTACTTTATGGTTACTGTTCACTCTGTTTGTGCACAGCAGCTTTCTACTCGCCAAGGCCGCTATCAATAGCAGCAACAAGATGATCCAGGGCTTCCTGTTCATCAACACCTTCACAGGTAAGTTCTATCTCATTTCCGCATTTTACGCATGCACCAAGTACACTCAGTACACTCTTTGCATTTGCCATGCCCCCATCGTAGACAAATGTTATCTGTGACTGGTATTTCATTGCCTCATTGCACAAAATCCCCGCAGGTCTCAGATGAAGACCTGTGGGATTTTTAACTGTCACTTTTTTACTGACCATTTCACTGTTCCTCTTATATTGTTACTACCCCTTCTGTAAGTGGAGAATTCTTTTATTCCTTGTTTTCCTTACTGTCATCAACAGCAGTCCCTGATGAAATCACTACTTCCGTAGTCACATCTTCCACTGTCTCATAACCATCCGGCAAGACTATCTCAACCCGGGACTTCATAACTTCCTTCTTTTTTGCCATCCAGATCTATAGATGCCTTAATGTCTTTGTCATTATTCAGATCATCCAGATCTTTGTTATCTGATTTGATTCTCACTTCTATCTGCGCAGTCTCAAATGTTACCTGCAGATCTTTCGGCTTATTCTTAACCTCTATATTCTTAGTCGGAAATTCAAACTCTCTGCTTCCGGCCGGAAGAATACTTACAGTCACCCATACATCTTCACTGGAGTCACTGGTAAGTTTCACATTGTCCGGCAGAAGATTCGTAAGACTGATTTTTTTCTCCACATCTTCGGATTCACCGGAAATATCAATACTGTCTTCCGGTATAGTGATCACATTATTATTATCCGCAAGACTTTCAAGACCTTCTGTACTGCCTGCTACACTGATCGTATCCGGCACTGTTCTCACAGCCCCAACCTGATATCCTTCAGCCGGTGTCCCTACATAATCTGCAGATATCTGCACTCCCTGACGGATTTTCCATAATTTTGCAGTCACTGTTACTTTTGCATTATTCTCAATCCGCAATGAATTCATTTCAGAATCAGTAAGTACCTCCTGATTCTTATCAATGATCGTAAGGTTTACATCCTGTGTAAAATCCTCTGTATTCCCATCCAGTTCAATGGAAGCATTTACCTTATCTATTTTATTGATCAGCGTCTTCGGGCCTGTAATCCTTACTTTCTCCGGACTGGCAGTCAGACTTCCTACTTCATAATCTTTGCCCGGTTTCGTATCACCTCTGCTGACATTTACCACAAACTCCTGTGTCTCTTTTTCATCAAGATTTACACTGAGATTCTGAGGAGTAACTTTGATATCACTGGGAGATACCCCCGGTACAGAACAGGTAACGGTAATAGGAACCATAACCGGATTTGTATCCAGCTTACCGCCTGCTGAAGATCAGCTACCGCAGAGATGTCTGTGACTTTGATCTTGTCTCTGATCTTCTTGGTTGCAGTGATCGCAACTTTTATGGAATCCTGGTTCTGTTCCGGCATACACATCTTACCGATGGTATCTGAAGATTCCACATATTCCTTGTTGATCAGTTCCACATCATTGAGCGTATAGTAATTGGTTCCTGTCGGATTATCTATGTTTACAACGATCAGCCATAGCACAACAGCTATTGCGACAGACATGATTTTCAGAGGTATATTATCTGTTATTTTTCGCTTCTTCATGCTTCACTCTTCCTTTCAGTAAATGGCGAAGTTTGCTGTTGTCTACAACCTGCTTATTCTGCGCTCTGACCAGGATTTCTCTGAGTTTTGCACTGTTTACACTTCTGGTCAGCTTTCCTCCCTGCGCTACAGATACCTGACCGGTTTCCTCTGATACAATGATCGTAACAGAATCTGTCTGCTCACTGATCCCCACACCTGCCTGTGCCGCGTTCCAAGCTGTTTGCTCAGTTCCATATTATCAGACAGTGGAAGATAGCATGTTGCAGCCACAATCCTGTTCTCTCTTACAATAACAGCTCCGTCATGAAGTGGTGTGTTATGTTCAAATATATTGATCAGAAGCTGACTGGTAAGGATTGCATCCAGATTAATACCTGTTCTTATATAATCGGTCAGCAGCTCATTCTGCTCAATTTACGATCAGTGCTCCGGTCTAACTTCTCCCATATCCAAACATGCTTGA
>ENA-OQAJ01000034-OQAJ01000034.1-human-gut-metagenome-genome-assembly--contig:-NODE-34-length-34641-cov-4.127224_pt1 | contig 34641 bp, 38 predicted proteins | sample MGYA00242736_ERZ504529 | MGnify/ENA primary metagenome ERZ504529 (study PRJEB26092, sample SAMD00036275) | human gut metagenome | host: Homo sapiens | study: EMG produced TPA metagenomics assembly of...
GGTTGCGGCGCAGCATCTCCTTCTGCTCTTCCACATCAGAGGTGGTGTCGAGGATTTTCTTGATCTCATCGAAGGAGCAGCGCTCGTTGATGCCGCACTCCTTCACGTCGAAGGAGAAGAAGCCCTGTGCATCCACACAGCCGTTGGTGATGACCTTGATCTTCCGGCTCTCTTCCTTCATGGGATCGTCGAGCTTCAGCACGACCAGATTCACACCGGCATTGTCAGCCTTCTCAGCCAGCTCGCGGGTGATCTTGGCACCAGCCTCGATCAGGATCTCGCCGGTCAGCGGAGCGACCACATTCTCAGCAGCCACCTGACCGGTGATGCGGCGTGCCAGAGACAGCTTCTTGTTCATCTTATAACGGCCGAAACGAGACAGGTCATAACGGCGCGGGTCGAAGAACAGCATGTTGATCTGGCTGGTAGCAGACTCCACCGTGGGAGGCTCGCCGGGGCGCAGCTTGCGGTAGACTTCCAGCAGGCCCTCTTCCTGATTCTTGGTGGTATCCTTTTCCAGAGTAGCGAGGATGCGCTCATCGTCGCCAAAGAAGTTCAGGATGTCCTCGTTGGTGGACAGGCCCAGTGCACGGCACAGCACGGTGACAGGCAGCTTGCGGTTCTTATCGATACGGACATAGAACACATCGGAAGCATCGGTCTCGTACTCCAGCCATGCACCGCGGTTGGGGTTCATGGTAGCGCTGTACAGGTCGTTGCCCACCTTATCCTTGGCATCGCCGTAGAACACGCCAGGAGAACGCACCAGCTGGCTGACGATAGCACGCTCTGCACCGTTGATCACAAAGGTGCCGGCATCGGTCATCAGCGGGAAATCGCCCATGAAGATCTCCTGATCCTTCACTTCGCCGGTCTCCTTGTTCAGCAGACGGGCGGTGACGCGCAGGGGTGCTGCATAGGTCACGTCGCGCTCCTTGCACTCCTTGATGCTGTACTTCGGCTCCTTATCCAGGCGGAAGTCCACAAAGCTCAGTGCCAGATTGCCGGTGTAGTCCTCAATGGTGCCGATATCGTGGAAGACCTCTTTCAGGCCCTCGTCCAGGAACCACTGATAAGAGTTCTTCTGGACCTCGATCAGGTTCGGCATACTGATGACTTCGTCGATGTGGGAGAAGCTCATGCGCTCGGTTTTGCCGAGCTTTACGGGCTTGACTTTCATCATAAAATCAACCACTCCTTACTTTTATACTCTACGGGATGTCGTATACACGGGTCAAATTTGAGCAGACACACATAATTCGACCCGCGTCAAAGGGAACGTTTCGGCGTTTTTCACAAACTTTTCGGTTTGACCCGTCCAGCCGCCGCCTGCGTATTCCCCTTTTGGCGCACTAGTCCATTATGTGATACTAATGCAGTATACACCCTAAAAGCCTTGCTGTCAAGCCATTTTTCAGATTTTTGCCAAAACAAATTTATTTTTCTTTCATTTTCGCACGCCCGGCAGCGTGTTGTGTTTTGCTGTTTTATGGGCTTGATTTTTTTTATTTTGCACGTTCCTGTTCATAATCCCCTTGTGCAATTTGTCTATCTTTGCCCTTGCGGCCCTTTTTTGTGAAAAAGCAGCTCAGAAAAGCTCGCAGGCTTTTCTGAGCTGCAAATATAAAAATAATGTTTTCCTCTAATATTGCCAGAGCGCAAGCGGCGGCAATTATAATCGTTCACTCATCCAGATAATCCCGCAGGCGTTTTGCACGGCTGGGATGCCGCAGCTTGCGCAGGGCCTTGGCTTCGATCTGCCGCACCCGCTCCCGGGTCACATTGAACTCCTTCCCCAGCTCTTCCAGCGTGTGCGCCCGGCCATCCTCCAGCCCGAAGCGCAGTGCGATCACCCGCTCTTCCCTCGGTGTCAGGCTTTTGAGCACGCTGAACAGTTCCCGCCGCAGCAGCTGCCGCCCGGCTTCATCCACCGGGACGCCTGCATCCTCGTCCTGAATAAAATCTTCAAGGTGGGCATCCTCTTCCTCGCCCACCGGCGTTTCCAAGCTGATAGGGTCCTGCGCCAGCTGCAGCAATTCCCGCACACGGTCCGGCTCCATGTCCAGCTGAACAGCGATCTCTTCCGCGGTAGGCTCCCGGCCATTTTTCCGCAGCAGGTCACCCGTCATCTTTTTGACCCGGTTGATGCTCTCCACAAGGTGCACCGGGATGCGGATGGTCCTTCCCTGATCCGCAATGGCGCGGGTGATGGACTGACGGATCCACCACGTGGCATAGGTGGAAAATTTGAAGCCGCGCTCCGGCTCAAACTTTTCCGCCGCCTTCATCAGACCGAGATTGCCTTCCTGAATGAGATCCAGAAACGGCAGGCCCCGCCCTGCATAGCGCTTTGCCACCGACACCACCAGCCGCAGGTTCGCTTCGCTGAGCTTCCGCCGGGCATCCTCATCCCCGGCCTGCGCGGCACGGGCAAGCTCCGTTTCCTGTTCTGCCGTCAGCAGCGGCACCCGGCCGATCTCCTTCAAATAGGCCTTTACCGGGTCGTCCAGCGCCACCCCCTCTGCCGAAAGCTCATGTTCCAGCCTGCCGATCTGCGTTTCATCCAACGCAGGCAGGTCCGCTTCCTCTTCGGTCAGGTGCACGCCGCGGTCCTCCAGTGCCGTATACAGCTCGTCCAGCTGCGCCACATCGTAATCCTGTTCGTCCATGGCACGGCTGATCTGCTCCGGTGTCAGAGCATGGTGGCGTGCCCGCGCAGCCAATGTTCTGGCCAATTCCTCCGTTTGCGACAATTTCTGCATGGTTCCTGCTCCTTTCCTCTCCTGCTCCAGCCGGAGGGGAAAGCGGGGGATCATTCTTCTACAGGCACATTTCCCTGCTTCTTTTCGCGCATCGACTGGAGGTAATCACTCAGTTCCTCATTGGACATATGCGCCGCCTTGCCTGCCATGGGCATCCCCCGGGCAATGCGGTCCAGATACAGCCGGATATCATCCGGCGTACAATTCACATCGCTGTATTGTGCCGCAAGATGGCTCAGTTCATTCAGCGCTTCTTCGCTTACAAAAGCGCGCAGCGTAGTCAGGCTGATCTCAATGCCCTCCTGTCGGCAGCGCAGCATGGCTTCAAACAGCTCCTTCTGCTGCGGCAGCACGAACTGTTCTGCGGTCAGCTGCCCCTGCACCAGATCGATATAGTGCGGCTCCCGCAGCATGGCCGCCAACAGCCGCTGCTGTGCGCTGGCAATGCCCAACGCCTGACTGCCGCCCGCACTGTACGGCACGTTGATCTGATTCATCTCACCGGACTTGAGCGCCTGCTGCTTTTTCTCCCAGCGGTGCTTGCTGCCCGCCCTCTTCACTGCAGTCTCCAGCTGGGTCATGATAGCTGTTTTGGAGATGTTGGTCTCCTCAGCCAGACGCCCCGCATACACTTCCTGCTCGGTAGGGTTGGAGCGCTCTGCCAGCATATTCACAGCTTCCTTCACGTATTCCAGCCGCTGGGCATCCTGTGCCAGATCGTACTGGCTGCGCAGACGGCCCAGCCGGAAGTCCAGTGCATTGCCCACACCGTCCAGCAGAGCCTTGAACCGCTCTGCGCCATACTTTTTGATGTACTCGTCCGGGTCCTTTGCACCGGGGATCTGCAGCACACCCACCTTTACCGGGCTGTTGCGGAACAGTTCCAGCGAGCGCAGCGTGGCCTTCTGGCCTGCTTCGTCCGAATCGTAGCTCAGGATCACCTCGTCAGCATACTCGCTGATGAGCCGCACCTGCTCCGGGGTCAGGGCCGTGCCGCAGGCGCACACTGCTGTGTCGATGCCTGCCTGATGCATACTGATCACGTCCATGTAGCCCTCGCACAGCACGAACCGGCGCACCGCGCTGCGCTTTGCGATCTGCAGCGCAAACACCGTCTCGGATTTGTGGTACACCAGCGTTTCCGGGCTGTTGACATATTTCGGTTTGGAATCGTCCAGCACGCGCCCACCAAACGCAATGATGTTGCCGCGCAGGTCAAAGATGGGGGTCATCACCCGCTTCCAGAACAGGCAGTAGATGCGGCCGGACGCACTGCGCTTGAACAGGCCGCTGGCATCCAGCTCCTGCTGATTGTAGCCCTTATCGCGCAGGAACTGATACAGCGCCTGTCCGTCGTTGGGCGCATAACCCAGCCCGAACCGGACGATCGTCTTGTCGTCCAGACCGCGCCGCCGCCAGTAGGCACGGGCCTGCCGGGCTTCCTCCACGGTGGAGTTCAGGCAGGCGTGGAAAACCGTGCCGCCTCCTTGTTCATGGAGAGGATGCGGCTGCGCATCCGGCCTGTTTTGTCGTCCTCCTGCGGCTCCGGCATACCGGCCCGCGCTGCCAGCAACTTAACGGCCTCCGGGTAATCGATGCTGTTGATCTTTTTCGTAAAGGTAATGGCATCGCCGCCTGCGCCGCAGCCAAAGCAGTAAAAGCTCTGGGTGTCCGGGTAGACGTAGAATGAGGGCGTTTTTTTTTTCGCTGTGGAAGGGGCACAGGCCGCCATACAAACGTCCCTTGCGCTTGAGCTGCACATAGCTGCCCACCAGCTCCACAATGTCGGTGCGGCGGGTCAGTTCTTCAATGTATTCGTGTGGGATCATGGATCTTTCAAACGACCTTTCGGATTTATAGGACATGCCACTTCCGGGGCACAAACAATTCCTCAAAAGTGCGGATGGCAAATTCATCGCTCATGCCACTGATGTAATCAGTCACTGCGCGTTCTCTGCCCTCCTGATAAGCCAGCTGGATGTAAAAATTGGACATCCGGTCCACATGGTTCAGGTAGTAATCGTACAGTTCCCCGATCACCTTGTCCACCTTCTGCTCTTCCCGCTTGGCGGTCTTGTCCACGTACACGGTGGCATACATGAAATCCCGCAGCGCAAGGAAGGCTTCGTTTTCCTCTGCGCCCACCTTCACATCCCCATCGCTGTTGGCAAGGATACTGTTGATCATGGTGGTGATGCGGGCAGATTTTGTCTGGCCCAGCACGGCGGTGCATTCTTTCGGCAGGGTGGCTGGGTCCAGCACACCGGCGCGCACCGCGTCCTCAATGTCGTGGTTCACATAGGCGATCTGATCCGCCATGCGCACGATGCGCCCTTCCGGCGTTGCCGCCCAGGTGCCCTTTGTGTGGGTCACGATGCCGTTGCGCACCTCCCACGTCAGGTTCAGGCCCCGGCCGTCCTTTTCCAGCTTGTCCACCACACGCAGGCTCTGCATGTAGTGCTTGAAGCCGTCCGGGCACAGCTCATTCAGCGCGCGTCCCCGGCATGGCCAAACGGCGTGTGGCCCAGATCATGGGCAAGGCTGATTGCTTCAGTCAGATCTTCGTTCAGCCGCAGAGCGCGGGCAATGGTCCGCGCGATCTGCGAGACCTCCAGCGTATGGGTCAGTCGGGTGCGGTACAGGTCTCCCTCCGGCGAGAGGAACACCTGCGTCTTTTGTTTGAGCCGTCGGAACGCCTTGCAGTGCAGCACCCGGTCACGGTCACGCTGGAACACCGGCCGGATCGGGTCCTGCTCTTCCGGCAGCATGCGGCCGCGGCTCTGGTCGCTGAAGGTAGCCCACGGCGCGAAGGTCATATGTTCGATCTCTTCTGTGCGCTGACGTACATCCATACAAAGTCGCCCTCCCTTTTTGTCGCCATTCCCCCTCTCTGTTTCGGCACAGCCGATCCCAATTGCTGCGTCTGCGGCAATTGTAGCACACCCGCTTTGTCGAAGGGGGAAAAAGCCTGTCGGTTCGCAAAATAATGCTTGCTTTTTTATTTTTGCTGCTGCCGGGTTCAGAACGGTGCGTAGAACGGGTCGGATACCGTCACCTGCGCGCTGCCGCGCGTCAGCTCCCGCAGCTGTTCCAGCAGCGGGCCTTCGGTGTGTTCCGGCATCTGCCAGCACAGGGTCACGCGATCCGTGAACTGCGGCGCGGCCTGTTTTGCTCCCGCCGCATCGATCAGCAGCGATGCACGCTCATAAAGGGAGTAATCCACCGTCACGCTCAGCTCCACCACGCTGCGCACCGTGACCACCTCGGCATTTTCCAGTGCACGGGCCGTAGCCGTGGTGTATGCGCGCACCAAGCCGCCGGTGCCCAGCAGCACGCCGCCAAAGTAACGGGTCACCACCACGATCAGATCCGTCAGGCCGCTGTGCTGCAGCACCTCCAGCGCTGGTGTGCCCGCCGTCTTGGCCGGTTCACCATCATCTGAATAGCGTTCCCGGTTGCCTTCCCGCAGGCGGTAGGCATACACATTGTGACGGGCGGTGCGGTTGGCCGCACGCACCTGTTCCAGAAATGCAACGGCAGCTTCCTCGCTGTCCGCAAATGACAGCGCCGCAATGAAGCGGCTCTTCTTTTCTTCGTATTCTCCTGTGGCCGTGCATGATGGTGCGGTAATCCTCCACTGTGGTTCCTCCTGCATGTTATTCAAAACAAGTATAACATAAATCGTCCGTTGTGCAACCACTGCCGCATACGTTTTTGTGTCAAGGCCAGCTCCCGGTACCGCTGCCCGCATGTCCTCTGCCAAGAAAAAAGCGCAACAAAAAAATCGGCCAAGCCTTGCAGCTCAGCCGATCTTTTGTTAGAAGAAAGCAGATGATCACTTCGTAAAGAGCTGGATCCACTGATGGCCCCAAGTGCTGGAGCTGTTGTAGTAGTAGCCAACACCCATTGCACGAGCTTCGGGATTCAGAATGTTTGCGCGATGGCCTTCGGAGTTCATCCAGGCATTCACGACTTCTTCAGGAGAAACGCTGCCCCATGCGGCATTCTCGCCAGCAGCGGCATCCGTCACGCCGTACTCGCTGAGAACAGTGTACCACTTGGTACCATTGGGACGAACGTGAGAATTGACGGTTGCGATCTCTTCGGCGCGCTGCTGAGCAGCTGCGGTGAGCTTTGCATCGCCCATGACCAGGGGCTGCAGGCCGTACTTTGCACGCTCGGCATTGACCAGATTCAGAACTTCCTGACGGTAGTTGCTGGTGTAAGAGTTTTCGGGGCAAGAGAAGATCAGCACCCAGTAGTTGTTGTAAACACCGCCTTCGTAGTGGCCCACGCTCATGGTGGTCGCGTCTGCGTTCAGGATGCGCTCACGGGTAAAATCAATGTTCATCCACTGATCTACCGCTGCATCGGGGGTGGAAACGCCCGCCATGTAGTCCTCGCCAATCGACACATCTTCGATGCCATTCTCGGCGAAGATGGTGAAATCGCGCTGGCCATTGGGACGAACGTAGGAATAAGAAGAGGCCAGTTCCTTAGCGCGCTCCTGAGCGGCACTGTTGTGGTTGCTGTCGCCCAGCTGAACGGGCTTCAGGCCAGCCTTTGCGCGCTCGTTGTTTACGCGGCGCAGGAACTCGTTCTGATAAGCTTCGTCCTGAAAGCTGATGTAGGAATTTTCTTCTTCGATGGAGGCAGAACCCGAAGCCTCAGCTGCGTTTGCAGTAACGGGCCTGAGAGATGCAGCACCAAAAACCACAGCCAGAGTCATAGCAGCTGCTGCGATATTTTTCAGGGTGCGCATCTCGAGTTTCATAAGACATCCTCCGCAAGCTTTTGTATATAAAAACTTTTTTGCATTCATGTGAATGCGTACTGCAACACATTTGCAACTCTTCCGTTTCAAATGTGTTGCTTTTGTGCAACAAAAGTATCACAATAGTATCTCATCGTCAAGGGGTTTCTGTCGATTTTTTGAGAGGAAATGCAAAAGAAATCAAAATTTCCCGTTCCGAAAACGTTTCACAAGCGCAACAAGTTCATCCAAGATACCGTGAATTTGTTACGTACGTGTTGCACTTCACCGTTTTCAGGATTGTTTCGTCACACTTAACGTGTTGCATTTTGTTTTTCTACACCTTTTCTGCAGCGCTTTTCATGCATTTTTCTGTATGTTTATTCTCTTATATGCATATTTCAAAGTGTAACAGACTTTTGTGTGCGCTTTTCCGTTCCACTCCCCTCCCATCCCGCAGCCCTTTTCTGGGCTGAGCCGGCCTTTGGCTGTACTTTCTGCAACAAAAAAACAGCACAGGCAGCCTTTTCAGGGCCATCTGTGCTGTGCCGTATTCCTTACATAAAAAAGAAGAGCGGCTCCGAAGAGCCGCCCTCCCACAATTCAGGCTATGCTATAAAAAGATCTCGCGTCAGTCGATCACTGAGCAGCCTTTGCTGCCTCGATCTGCTTGATCAGCTCGGGCACGACCTTGAACAGATCGCCCACGATGCCGTAGTCAGCCACGCCGAAGATGGGAGCACCCTCGTTCTTGTTGACAGCGATGATGCACTCGGAGTCCTGCATACCAGCGGTGTGCTGGATAGCGCCGGAAATGCCCAGAGCAACATAGATCTTGGGGTGCACGGTCTTGCCGGTCTGACCAACCTGATGGTCAGCGGTCATCCAGCCTGCATCGGTGACGGCACGGGAAGCGCCCACAACGCCGCCGCCCAAAGCGGCAGCCAGCTGCTCAGCCAGCTCAATGCCCTTCTGGACATCCTTGCTGATGCCGCGGCCGACAGAGACGATCACGTCTGCGCCGATCAGATCGACCAGCTTCTCAGCGGCCTTCTCAACGCTCAGGACCTCGGTCTTGATGTCCTCAGCAGCCAGAGCGAATGCGGGCTTCACGATCTGGCAGGCATCAGCCTTGGCCTGATCGAAGGGAGCCTTCTTCATACGCCGGGACGCACGGTGGACATCTGCGGACGGAAGCGGGGGCAGATGATGGTAGCCATCAGATGGCCGCCGAATGCGGGACGGGTCATCTTCAGGTTGCGGTCTTCCATATCGAACTTCTGCTTGGACAGGTCGATGGTGGAGCTCTCCTTCAGGAAATCGATGTACTTTGCAGTGTCGATGTCCAGATGGGTAGCATCAGCGGTCAGGCCGGTGTGCAGACGAGCTGCGCAGCGGGGGCCGAGATCGCGGCCGATGTTGGTTGCACCGATCAGCAGGACTTCGGGCTTATACTCGTTGACCATGTCGCACACGACCTTAGCGTATGCATCGGTGGTGTAATCCTTCAGCAGGGGGCTGTCGCAGACCATGACCTTATCGGCACCATAGCCGCCCAGCTCCTTGGCAATGCCTTCCACGTTGTCGCCCAGCAGCAGACCGGTGACCTCGCAGCCCAGCTCATCAGCCAGCTTGCGGGCCTCGCTCACCAGCTCGAAATCAGTGGGCATCAATGCGCCCTGGCGCTGCTCGCAGAAGACCCATACGCCCTTGTATTCGTTAAAATCAGCCATTGTAATCCTATGCTCCTTTCATCAGATCAGGTGCTTCTTGGCCAGGATACCAGCCAGCTGTGCGGCAGTATCGTCGCCCTTCAGCATGGTGCCTGCGCCCTTCTGCGGAGGAGTGAAGGACTTAAAGACGTTCGTCGGAGAACCCTTCAGACCGATGGTATCAACCTCGATCAGCGGATCGTCCTTCAGTGCGTTGTAATCGAACACTTCCATCGGCTTGTCGTAGCAGGTGAAGATGCCGTTCACGCTCATGTAACGGGGCTGGTTCAGCTCCTTGATGCAGGTCAGCAGGCAGGGAGTCTGCACCTTGACCATCATGTAGCCGTCCTCCAGCATACGCTTCACGGTCAGGGTGTTGCCATCCTTCTGGATGTCTGCCACGTAGGTGACCTGAGGCAGATGCAGCTTTTCAGCGATCTGCGGGCCGACCTGTGCGGTATCGCCATCGATTGCCTGACGGCCGCAGAACACAACGTCCTCGGGGCCAACGCCGATCTTGTTGACAGCAGCAGCCAGGATCTGGCTGGTTGCAAAGGTATCGGAACCGCCGAACTCACGGCCGGAGACCAGAACAGCCTTATCAGCGCCGCGGGCCAGCAGCTCACGCAGCATGCCTTCTGCCGGCGGGGGACCCATGGTAACAACAACGACTTCGCAGCCGGTAGCGTCCTTGAGCTTCAGAGCAGCCTCCAGAGCGTTCAGGTCATCAGGGTTGGTGATGGTAGCCATCGAAGCACGGTCCAGAGTGCCATCGGGCTTGACGGACACCTTGCCGGAGGTATCAGGAACCTGCTTTACACAAACAATTGCTTTCATTGTAACTCTTGCCTCCCTTACTTCAGCAGCGCGCCGGAAATGACCATCATCTGCACTTCGCTGGTGCCCTCGTAGATCTCGGTGATCTTGGCATCACGCATCATGCGCTCGATGGGATAGTCACGGGTGTAGCCGTAACCGCCGAACAGCTGCAGGCAGCGGCGGGTCACATCGCTTGCGGTGCGGGCTGCGATCAGCTTTGCCTGAGCAGCCTCAACGCTGTAACGGACCTTCTTGCCATCCATTGCTTCCTGCTTCTTCAGAGCAGCAGCGTAGACCAGATACTTTGCAGCCTCAACGCGTGCCTTCATCTCAGCCAGCTCGAACTGGGTGTTCTGGAATGCGGAAATGCTGCGGCCGAACTGCTTGCGCTCCTTGACGTAAGCAACGGTCTCTTCCAGAGCGCCCTCGGCAATGCCCAGAGCCTGAGATGCGATACCGATACGGCCGCCGTCCAGAGTAGCCATAGCCAGCTGGAAGCCGCGGCCACGCACACCCAGCATACGGTCAGCAGGGATGCGGCAGTCCTCAAAGATCAGCTCGCAGGTGGAAGAACCGCGGATGCCCATCTTGTCCTCAGCCTTACCGACGGAGAAGCCCGGGTCGGTGCGCTCCACGATAAAGGCGGAGCACTGCTTGGTGGGACGGCCCTTCTTGTCGGGCACGATATCGGTGACAGCAATAACGATAAAGACGTTTGCGTAGCCGGCGTTGGTGATGAAGATCTTGGAACCGTTCAGGATCCAATCACCGGTCTCGGGGTCCTGCTTTGCAAAGGTCTGCTGACCCTGTGCATCGGTGCCGGCACCCGGCTCAGTCAGGCCGAAAGCACCCAGCCACTCACCGCTGCACAGCTTGGGCAGATACTTTGCCTTCTGCTCGGGAGTACCATTTTCATAAATAGGAGCAGCACACAGCTGGTGTGAGCAGAGACGATGACACCGGTGGTGCCGCAGACCTTGCTCAGCTCTTCCACTGCCATGACGTAGGACAGCACATCGCCGCCTGCACCGCCGACCTCAGTCGGGAAATAAATGCCCATCATGCCGAGCTTGCCCATCTTTTCGACGGTCTCTTTGGGGAAGTACTCTTCCGCATCAACCTTCTTTGCCAGGGGCTTGACTTCGTTCTCAGCAAACTCGCGGTACATTTTCTGTACCATCTGCTGCTGCTTGGACAGAGTAAAATCCATCGCTATATCCTCCTAACGGGTCTTTTTCATTTACCGGAATTGCCCGGTGCAAACAAATTCCTCCCGGCCGCGTTTCCGCGGTCGGGAGAAATGTTTATCAGAATTTACAGCTGGTCAACAGGGGTCTTGGTGCGGTCTGCGTTGTAAACGTAGAAGCCCTTGCCGCTCTTGCAGCCCAGGTTGCCGCCGCGGACCATCTTACGGATCAGCGGGCATGCACGGTACTTGCTGTCGCCGGTCTCCTTGTACAGCACGTCCATGATAGCCAGGCAGATATCCAGGCCGATGAAGTCGCCCAGCTCCAGGGGACCCATGGGATGGTTGGCACCCAGCTTCATAGCGGTGTCGATGCCGGCGATATCGGAAACGCCTTCCATCTTGATGAAAGCAGCTTCGTTAATCATGGGGATCAGGATGCGGTTGACGACGAAGCCTGCAGCCTCATTGACCTGAACCGGCTGCTTGCCGATGGCAACAGAGATCTCCTTGATCTTCTCAACGGTCTCAGCGGGAGTGTTGCAGCCTGCGATGACCTCGATCAGCTTCATGCGGTCTGCGGGGTTGAAGAAGTGCATGCCGACCAGCGGACGGCCAACGCCCTTGCCGATCTCGGTAATGGACAGAGAAGAAGTGTTGGAAGCGAAGATGCACTCGGGCTTGCAGATTTTATCCAGTTCGCCGAAGGTGGTCTGCTTGACCTTCATATCCTCAAAAGCAGCCTCAACGACCAGATCGCAGTCAGCGCACAGGTCTTCCTTCAGGCCCGGGGTGATGGCAGCAACGATAGCGTCTGCCTTTTCCTGCGTCATCTTTCCCTTGGCAACCAGCTTCTCGTAGCCCTTCTTGATCTTTGCCAGACCATTCTCGGCCCACTCCTGCTTGATGTCGCACAGAGCAACGGTGTTGCCCTCAACCTGTGCAAATGCCTTTGCGATGCCCTGGCCCATGGTGCCAGCGCCGATAACACCGATCTTCATAGGAAACCTCTCCTTTAATATCAAAAATTATGTAGTAATGGATTAGTTGTTGGTGAACACTGCCTTGGGCTTCGGCTTCTCACGGCTCAGGAAGCAGGCCATGCCTTCCTTCTGGTCGTGGGTCTCGAAGCAGCTGCCGAACAGCTTTTCCTCGACCTCAACAGCCTTCTCGATGGGCAGGCTGATGCCGCCGTTGATTGCCTTCTTGCAGTTGCGTACAGCGATGGGTGCATTCTTTGCGATCTTGCCGGCCAGCTTCAGCACGTTCTCCATCAGTTCAGCCTGAGGATACACAGCGTTCACCAGACCAATGCGCAGAGCCTCGTCCGCCTTGATGTTCAGTGCAGAGTAGACCAGCTGCTTTGCCATACCCATGCCGACCAGACGTGCCAGACGCTGGGTGCCGCCGAAGCCCGGGGTGATGCCCAGACCCACTTCCGGCTGGCCGAACACAGCGTTGTCAGAGCAGATGCGGATGTCGCAGCTCATAGCCAGCTCGTTGCCGCCGCCCAGTGCAAAGCCGTTCACGGCTGCAATAACGGGGATGGGGAAGCTCTCGATCATCAGGAACACATCATTGCCCAGCTTGCCGAAGGCCTCACCCTCTGCCTTGGTCATGGTGCTCATGGAACCGATATCTGCACCTGCACGAAGCTCTTGTCGCCTTCGCCGGTCAGAACGATGCAGCGGACAGTCTCCTGATCCACAGCCTCAAAAGCTGCCTTCAGGTCTGCCAGAACTTCGGGATTCAGGGCATTCAGTGCCTTGGGGCGGTCGATGGTAATGATCTCAACTGCACCCTGCACCTCGGTTTTTACAAATGCCATTGTGAAAACCTCCTATTCAAATCTTATCAATTATCACAAACAGCCCCCGGACGGAGGAAAGGCTCTCCGGTTCCCTTCCCCGTCCGGGTCTGTCATTCAGTCAGGATTCCAAGAGGTGGAACTTAGTCCATCTCAACGATGGTAGCGCAGCCCATGCCGCCGCCGATGCACAGGGTAGCCAGACCCTTGTGAGCACCGCGATGCTTCATAGCATACAGCAGGGTGACCAGGATACGAGCGCCGGAAGCGCCGACCGGGTGGCCCAGAGCAATTGCGCCGCCGTTGACGTTCACCTTGCTCATATCAAAGTTCAGAGCCTGGCTGACAGCCACAGACTGAGCAGCAAATGCCTCGTTGGCCTCGATCAGATCCATGTCAGCAACGCTCATGCCGGTCTTAGCCATGACCTTCTTGGTAGCAGCGATGGGGCCCAGACCCATGACTTCCGGCTCAACGCCAGCCAAAGCACCTGCGACCCAGGTAGCCAGAGGCTTCACGCCCAGCTCCTTAGCCTTCTCCTCGCTCATGATGACCAGAGCAGCAGCGCCGTCATTGATGGCGGAAGAGTTGCCGGCGGTCACGATGCCGTCCTTGGTGAAAGCGGGCTTCAGCTTTGCCAGCACTTCAGGAGCGCTCAGACGGGGGCCTTCATCAGTATCGAACACGGTGTCGCCCTTCTTGCCCTTGATCACAACGGGAACGATCTCGTCCTTGAAAGCGCCGTCCTTGATGGCCTTGTCAGCCTTCAGCTGGCTGTTGTATGAGAACTCGTCCAGCATCTCACGGGTGATGGGGCTGTAGCCGTACTTCTTCTGATAGGTCTCGTTGGTGCAGACGTTCTCAGCGGTCATGCCCATGTGCTTGTTGAAGCCGCAGGCATCCCACAGAGCATCGTTGACCATGGTATCCACGATCTCGCTCTTGCCCATAGGAGCGCCCATGCGGTAGCCGTAACGAGCCTTCTGCAGTGCGAAGGGAGCCATGTCCATGTTCTCCATGCCGCCTGCGACCACGATATCAGCATCGCCAGCCTCGATCATCTGAGCAGCCATATTGACGCAGTTCAGACCGGAGCCGCACACCACGTTGACAGTGACAGCCGGGGTCTCGATGGGCAGGCCAGCCTTCAGAGCAGCCTGACGAGCAACGTTCTGGCCCAGACCGGCCTGAATGACGCAGCCCATGTAGACATGATCGACCTGCTCGGGAGCGACGTTTGCACGGTTCAGAGCTTCCTTGATGACGATGGAGCCCAGCTCAACTGCGGGAACGTTTGCCAGAGTGCCGCCGAACTTGCCAATAGCGGTACGGCATGCAGATGCGATAACGATCTTTTTCATGTGAATAGCCTCCTGAATTGTGTATGTGTTACTTTTCGTAAGCCATTTTTATCAAAACGCCCGTAAGCGCTTTTACAAATTAGGTCTCGGGGTCTTTTTTCTGCCGGATCAGCGCATACTTTTCGTTGACCGCCTTTTCCACATTGGGTGTGACGAACTTACCGATGTCGCTGCCGTAGTAAGCTGCCTCTTTTACAATGGTGGAAGAAAGGTAGCTCCACTTGATGCTCGTTGCCAGAAACATGGTCTCGATGCCGGGCATCAGTGCGTGATTGGTCTGCGCAAGCTGGATCTCGTTTTCAAAATCCGTCACCGCCCGCAGGCCCCGCACCATCACCGAAGCGTGCCGTTTCTTGGCGAACTCCACGGTCAGGCCGTCGAAGCTCTCCACCGAAACATTCTGGATGCCCTTGCAGCATTCCTTTAAAAGCTCCACGCGTTCCTCCACGGTGAACAGCGGATTCTTTGCGTTGTTGTTGAGCACCGCCACGATCAGATGATCGTTGATCTTTGCTGCGCGCTTGATGATATCGAGATGCCCTTTTGTGACCGGATCGAACGAACCGGGATAAACTGCTGTTGCCATCGTCTGGTGTCCTCCTTGAGCGCTGTGAAAAGCGCGTTTTGGTTCTGCCATGATAGCACTTTCCAGTCTTGGGTGCAAGATTTTTGTGCAAGCTGTACGTTTTATCGTTAAAATTTAAACAATCAATGTCGTGCTGCATCGCAGCTGCTTGCTACGCTATAAGTAAACCATATCGTCAAAATTTTATCAAGTCCTTTTGCAAAGATTTTGGTTTTTCAGCACCAAACAATCGTCCAAAAACTCCGCGAATTTTGTCCATATTGCCAGTCGGTCAAAATTTTCTCGATAAACTATTGATTCTACACATTGTTAATGTTATAACTAAGTTGTGCAGATCTGCTGCCCTGTCCGACAGCTGCCTTCTGCTGGTTATCAGGATATCATCCGCCTGTGTCAGAGCTGTGTTCAAATTGCCAACAGGTGGTAAACATCCTGCAAAGATTTGTCCGTGCAGGAAGAGTAAATGATAAATTTACAATTCCTTTATGTTATTATAGGAGAGGATGGTTTATAATGGATTTTACGGAACTGTATGCTCAGAAGAAAATGACCGCCGCTCAGGCTGCCGCACTGGTCAAAAGCGGTGACTGGGTGGATTACGGCTGGGCTGTGAACACCCCTGTGGCGGTGGATGCCGAGATTGCAAAGCGTCTGCCTGAGCTGGAAGGTGTCAACTTCCGCGGCGGCATCCTGATGTGGGTGCCCGCGATCTTCCAGATCGACGATCCCGCTGCACACATGACATGGAACAGCTGGCATATGGGCGGCATTGAGCGCAAGGCCATTGCACAGGGCTTCTCCTTCTACTCCCCCATCCGTTATTCCGAGCTGCCCCGCTACTACCGCGAAAGCCCGGATCCGCTGGATGTGGCGGTGTTCCAGGTGACCCCCATGGACGAGCACGGCTACTTCAACTTCGGCCCCAGTGCATCTCATCTGGGTGCTGTGTGCGAAAAAGCCAAGAAGATCATCGTTGAGGTCAACAAGAACATGCCCCGCTGCCTTGGCGGCATGGAGAACTGCATCCACATTTCTCAGGTCACCGGCATCGTGGAAGGCGAGAACCCGCCCATCGGCCAGATGGCCGCTCCCGGTGCTGCTACCGAAGTGGATCTGAAGGTTGCCAACCTGATCGTTCCGCAGATCCCCAACGGTGCCTGCCTGCAGCTGGGCATCGGCGGTATGCCCAATGCCATCGGCAGCCTGATCGCACAGAGCGATTTGAAGGATCTGGGCGTGCACACCGAAATGTATGTGGATGCCTTTGTGGATATCGCCAAGGCCGCAAGATCACCGGTGCATGCAAGCAGCTGGACAAGGGCCGTCAGGTCTACGCCTTCGGTGCCGGCACCCAGAAAATGTACGATTACCTGAACGATAACCCGGAGTGCATGTCTGCACCCGTGGACTACACCAACGATATCCGCAGCATCTCCGCACTGGATAACTTTATTTCCATCAACAACGCTGTGGACATCGACCTGTTCGGTCAGGTGAACGCCGAGACTGCAGGCCTCAAGCAAATCTCCGGTGCCGGCGGTCAGCTGGACTTCGTTCTGGGCGCATACCTTTCCAAGGGTGGCAAGAGCTTTATCTGCCTGTCCTCTACCTTCTTTAATAAGAAGACCGGCCAGCTGGAGAGCCGCATCCGTCCCACTCTGGAAAACGGCAGCATCGTCACCGATACCCGTGCCAACATCCACTACCTGTGCACCGAGTACGGCTGCGTGAACCTGAAGGGCCTGACCACCTGGGAAAAGGCCGAAGCTCTGATCAGCGTAGCACATCCCGACTTCCGTGAAGACCTGATCAAGGAAGCCGAAAAAATGCACATCTGGCGCAGGAGCAACAAAATCTGATAAGTGCCGCGGGGATTCCTGCTGTCCGCGGCTGAAATGGAGTCTATCATGATGGACAAAAAGCCGCACATCAAGCCCTATCTCTACGGGATGTTGGCAGGATTTGGAGCGATCTCCCTGAGCATCATCTTCTTTTTCCTGATCTACCGCTTCGATGGTTTTGGTGATGCCATCTCCACGCTGACCGGCATTCTGATGCCATTCATCTACGGTGCCGTCATCGCCTACCTGCTCAAGCCTGTGTGCAACACCATCGAGAGCTTTCTGCGCCGGTTCATCCCGGAAAAGATGCATGGTCTGGTCAATGTGCTGTCCGTTACGCTGACCATCCTGTTCGGCCTGCTCCTCATCTACGCTTTGTGCATGATGATCATTCCGCAGCTCATTACCAGCGTGACCACCCTGTACTACACTGCGCAGCGCAACCTTGCAAAGTTCGTGCAGTGGGCGAATCATGTGGAGTTCATTGAGAACAACCAGCAGATCATGGACATGCTCAACTCTGCTTATGCTACCGTCAGCACCAATATCGACGATCTGATCAAGACCCGGCTCCTGCCCTCCATGCAGAACATCGTCAGCGGTGCCGCAGTGGGTGTGCTGAACGTAGTGACCATGGCCAAGAACCTGATCATCGGCATCATCGTGGCCGTGTATATGCTGGCCAGCCGCAAGCGCTTTGTGCAGCAGGCCAAGCTGGTGCTCTACAGCATCTTCAAGCCCCGCTGGGCAGAGCTGATCAAGGAAGAAGTGAAGTACGCCGATAAGATGTTCGGCGGCTTCATCAACGGCAAGATCATGGATTCCGCCATCATCGGCGTGCTGTGCTATATCGGCTGCCTGATCTTCAAGTTCCCCAGTGCCCTTCTGGTTTCCGTGATCATCGGCGTGACCAATGTGATTCCCTTCTTCGGCCCGTTCATCGGTGCCGTGCCCGCCACCCTGCTGATCCTCATTCAGAGCCCCATCAAGGCGCTGTGGTTCGTCCTGTTCGTTCTGGTGCTGCAGCAGCTGGACGGAAACGTGATCGGCCCCAAGATCCTGGGCAACACCACCGGTCTTTCCAGTTTCTGGGTACTGTTCGCCATCCTGCTGTTCGGCGGTCTGTGGGGCTTTGTGGGCATGATCGTAGGTGTGCCGCTGTTTGCAGTCATCTATGATGTGATCAAAAAGCTGGTCATCCACGGCCTGAAGCGCAACAAGGAGATCGACCTGCTGCAGACTTACCACGACAACTTCGGCGACCCGGAGGACGATGTTCCGGTAGAAACGTCTGCATCGGAAGCACCTCCTGCCGAAACAAATAATCTATAAATCACAATGCCCCAGCATTCCATGTGATACGCTACCCCTAGAGTAAACAGAGACAAAAACTCTGAGTACTCTGGGGGTATTTTCATGTCAAGAAGGAACAATCACTCTTCACGATTGACTGCTGCAACAACCGCCGTTACCAGCACCGTCTGTTCATCCAGATGTCGATGCAGGCTCATGTCGGTGCCATGAACCGAGCTGCCTGATACCGATTTTGCACAAAAAATTCGCCGTCTCCTTGTGGAAACGGCGAACAAAACCTTATATTATTTTTTTCTACTTGACAGAATGCACTTCAGTGATTCAGCGCGGGTCCTGTTTTTTTTTATTTTCTGTTTTCGTGCAGGGCTTTCTGGCTGCGTTTTTGTGCCGTCACTCCACGGTCACGCTCTTGGCCAGATTACGCGGCTTATCCACGTCACAGCCGCGCAGAACAGCCATATAATAGGCGAACAGCTGTAACGGCACAATGAGCTGCAGCGGCATCAGAATGTCCTCATACTCATCCAGCCGGATCACGGCATCTGCCACGCCTTCCGGCACCACAGCATCCTTTGTGGTAAACAGCAGCACCCTTGCGCCGCGGCTGCGGGTCTCCTTGGCATTGGAAATGGTCTTTTCGTACACCTGTTTCTGGGTGGCCAGTGCGATCACCGGCACACCATCGGTGATCAGGCTGATGGTACCATGTTTCAGTTCACCGGCTGCATAGGCATCCGAGTGCACATAGCTGATCTCCTTGAGTTTCAGGCTGCCCTCCAGCGAGAGCGCATAGTCGAACCCGCGCCCAATGAAGAAGCAGCTCTGGGTGTTCACATAGCGGCTGGCAAGGTACTTGATCTGCTCACAATCTGCAAGGCGCGGCTTGATGACCTCCGGTGCGCGCAGCAGCTGGGCCGTAAAGCGGCGGGTCTCTGCCTCGCTCAGCCGTCCGCGCGCGTAGGCCAGCCGCAGTGCAAACAGATACAGCACGCACATCTGCACCATATACGCCTTGGTGGATGCTACCGCGATCTCCGGCCCGGCATAGGTGTACATTACATAATCTGCGGCACGTGCAATGGAGCTGCCCACCACATTCACGATGGCCAGCACCGGCACGCCGCGGCTCTTGGCCAGCTTGAGCGCTGCCAACGTGTCGCTGGTCTCGCCGGACTGGCTGATGATGATGACCAGATCGTTTTTTTCCAGAATGGGGTCCCGGTAACGGAACTCGCTGGCAATGTCCACCTCGGCGGGCACACGGGCCAACGTTTCGATGGCAGATTTGCCCACCATACCGGCATGCATAGCCGTACCGCAGCCCACCAGATGCACCCGGCCAATACCGCGCAGCACTTCATCGGTCAGCTCCGGGATGCGCAGCACCGGCAGTCCGTCCTCTACACGGGGGCTGACCGTGGCCATAATGGCCGCAGGCTGCTCGTTGATTTCCTTGAGCATAAAGTGGGGATAGCCGCCCTTTTCGGCAGCTTCCATATCCCAGTCCGCCGTCAGCTGCTGGCGCTCCACCGGCTCACCAAATTCGTTGTAAAAGCGGATGCCCTCTGTGGTGCAGACGGCCATATCCCCTTCTTCCAGCACGCTGTATTTCCGGGTATACTTGAGCAGTGCCGGAATATCCGAAGCCACAAAGTTTTCGCCCTCGCCCCAGCCGACGATCAGCGGGCTTTCCCGCTTGACTGCAAAAATGGTGTCCGGGTAATCCCGGAACAGCACGGCCAGCGCATAGCTGCCGCGCACTTGGCAAGCGCCTGCTGCAGTGCACGCAGCGGGTCACCGGTATAGCAGCTGTCGATCAACTTTACCAGCACTTCGGTGTCCGTCTCACTCTGGAAGGTATAGCCTTTTGCGGCCAAGCGCTCCTTGAGCAGGCCGTAATTTTCAATGATGCCATTGTGCACAATGCTCACGCGCGGGGTCGAATGCGGGTGGCTGTTCACATCGCTGGGCTCGCCATGGGTAGCCCAGCGGGTGTGGCCGATGCCGCAGAAGCTTTGTGCCAGCTGCTGCGCCGCCAGCTTTTCCCGCAGGGCGGTGAGCCGTCCTTTGCTTTTTACCACGCGGATGCCGCCGTCCAGCGCAAGCGCCACACCGGCGGAGTCGTACCCGCGATACTCCAGCTTTTCCAGACCATCCAGCAGCACGTCCTGCGCACTGCGCTTACCGACATAACCAACAATGCCGCACATACAAAACACCTCCATACCGACCGTTCCCGCGCAAAAAGGCGCAGTGATATCCAGTCAGCTTCCTAGTACAGTTTATGTTCTTGTATGGCTTTCTTTGAAGGGATCTGTTGCGGTATTGCTGCCGTTTTTTGCCCTTCTCTGCGGCTGGTCTAGCCCTCAGCCGGAGAAACATCCGCCGAATCTTTCGATGATTCCTCTCCTCGTCACCCTCGCGGCTGTCACCCGCGTGGCCCGGCGCTTTGCGTTACCTGTGTGCTGCGCTCTCCCCTTTCTGATGCCCCATTATAGCACAAAGGCTGGCTCAGCGCCAGCCCAAAGTTTTATGAAGTTTCGGCCGCCAGACCAGCCGGTACATCATGAGCATGTTATGCAATGCCCGGTCGTACAGCACAAAGGCAACATTGCCCATGACCAGCGTTGCCAGCGAGACAGCCAGCGCGGTGGTGCGCAGCTCCTGCGAAATGCTGCCCGCCGGCACCAGCAGAAATACCAGCCCGTACATGGCCAGCACTGTGCCGTTGCACAGCAGCAGCTTGCAGACAATGCGCAGAACCGCAGGGCGGATGCGCTCAAACTTCGGCTTTGCCAGCGGGTAATACCCCAGCAAAAACACAAAGATCAGCGCTACTTCCTTATCCGGCACGAACAGCAGTGCCAGCAGGCTGACTGCCGCATAGGCCGTCAAAGCCAGCTGCATCCCGCACTCCACGCAGATTGTTGCAACAAGAAAGCCCGCCACTGCAGGCGCAATGAACATGGCAATGGGGATCACAGCTCCCAGCAGCATCAGTGCGACGCACAGCGCCGCCACAATGCCGCAGTAAGCCATGGCCCAGCTTTTTTGATGGTTTTGCTTCATGGGATCTCCCAGTTTTCGTGCTCAGCACCGGCTTCCAGCGGTTCCACCGCATGGTGCAGGCCAAGCAGCATGATGTTATCCAGCAGGCCGCGGTTCAATTTGATGTCCAGCATACTGTACACGCGGATCAGATCGTTGGCGGCAGCCAGTGCCTGACGGCGGGCATTCTCCACCGCCGCAGCCTGTCCCCGCAGGTCGTTGACTACGAACACGTTGTAGCGGCCGCTGCTCTTGTCCATCTCAAAGCGCTCAGCCTTATCCAGCAGGTAAAAAATGCGGCCGATGCTGCTGCCGATGTAGCGCATGCTCTTGCGCTGGCTGGGGTCGTCGGTGGCAAGGGTGGAATACAGTGCACCGTAAATGTTGCTCATGGGTTCAGCGGCAAGAGAGTAGTTCTTGGCGCTCAGGTTCATCTGCACCACGGCCTGATCCCGCTCCTGCACGAACAGCCGTTCCAGCGCCGGGTTCTCCTGCACGGCACGCTCATAGGCGCGGCGCAGCAGCAGACGGTCCACCGCACGGCGCAGGCGCTTGAGCGGCCGCAGCTCGCTGTATTTGCGGTCCTGCAGGTTGTGCCAGCCCAGCAGCACCTCCACCTGTGCGGCCAGCCGGATGCCCTGGGTCTGGCACATGAGCCTGCGCCAGGCCAGTGTGCCCGGGACCCGCTTGCGCTGGCAAGTGGCCTGCCGCCCGGCCAGACTGTCCGAAAGGATGGCAAACAGCACGCCGTTGCTCCGCAGCAGATGGCAGGAATATAATCCGTACGCCTCGTACAGCTGACGTCGCACCCCGCGCAGATAGCGCAGGTAGATATTGTAATCCCGGATGGTGAGCTCCGGCAGATATGGCCGCATCCTACCCTTCATACGCACCTTTTCCTCCTCGGAAGAACCGCAGAATAATAAGGTAAGTATAATCCATTTTCAGCCCGGGTTCAACCATCCTTTGTAAAAAGAGCATGAATTTGTCTCATCTTTGCCGCACGTGGCGCGGAACACAGCGTAAAACTTCCTGTATTTGCGTCCATTTCCATCTCCTGCCAATTCAGGCCCCGCTTTGTTTTTTCCGGTAATTACCGGCTGCAATGTAAAAAGCCGCACTGGACAGCTCCGGTGCGGCAGGTAACATTTTTCAATTACTTCTTGTTAAAGCGGTTCGGTGCAGTGCGCTTGCCATCAAAGCCGGACTTCGGCATCGGCTTTGCAGTGTGCTCAAGCTTGGGCGCGCTGTAGTACATATACAGCTGGCAGGGGATCATGCCGTTGTACATCTTGCGGCGCTTGTTGGCACGCTTGCCGTAATGGGTCTCAAAATCCATATCGGCAGTGATCGCATACACGCCTGCACAGGGGTGTGCTTCCATCTGCCGGCCCAGCGTGCGGGCCAGCTTTGCAGCACCTTCAATGGTGCTCATGCGCTCGCCATACGGGGGATTCGTCAGCACGATGGCCTCCTGCTTCGCGGCAAAGTCGGCCACATCAGCCACTTCAAAGTGGCAGCGCTTTTCCACACCGGCCAGCTTTGCATTGGCGTTGGCCAGAGCCACAGCGGCAGGGTCGATATCATAGCCAAAGGCTTCAAAGCCCACATCCAGCTTGGCCTCGGCCAGTGCCTTCTGACGCTGCTCAGCCCAGATGGCTGCCGGCACAAAGCCATAGCGCTCGGCGGCAAAGCGGCGCTTCAGGCCGGGGGCAATGTTCATGGCTTTCTGAGCAGCTTCGATCAGCAGCGTGCCGCTGCCGCAGAAGGGGTCCTCCACCAGACTGTCGCGGCGCACACGGCCAAGGTCTGCAATGGTAGCCGCCAAAGTCTCGCGGATGGGTGCCTCCATGGCGTTGCGGCGGTAGCCGCGCTTGTGCAGGCCGTCGCCGGTGGTGTCCAGCATGATCTCACACTGATCCTTGCGCAGCATGAAGCGGATCTTGTACTCCGCGCCGGTCTCCGGCAGCACAGAGGTGTGGTGCTTTGCCATCAGGCGCTTGACCACAGCTTTTTTGATGATGCTCTGGCAGGCAGGCACACTGGACAGCTGGCTGTTCAGCGAAGAGCCGGTGACCGGAAAGGCTGCGTCTGCGGGCAGCAGCTCCTCCCACGGGATATCGTACACGCCGTCGAACAGGTCATCAAAGGTGGCGGCCCTGTAGCGGGCCAGCAGCAGCATCACGCGCTCCACCGTGCGCAGATTAAGGTTTGCAGCAGCGATCATCTCTGCGCCGCCGGCAAAGCTCAGACGGCCATCGTCCACGCGGATATTCTCTGCGCCGATGCGGGTCAGCTCAAATTTTGCAGTGGATTCACACCCAAAAAAGCAGGGCGCGATCAGTTCAAATTTTGCAGGCATTGTGTTTCCTTTCTTTTATTACGGAAAAAACAGACCTGCCCGATCAAATGAGACAGGTCTGTTTCCGTTATTTTGATCAGGCTTGAAAAGCGCAGGCCTTTCCGCTCAGCGGCGGCCACCGCGGCCGCGAGGCGCATAACCACCGCCGCGGCGGTTATTGGTCTCGTGATCAAGATCGGCCATCTTCTCTTCGCTCTGGCTCTTGAAGCGGCTCATCATGTCCTCAAAACTCATGTTATCGGAACGGACGGGAGCCTTGGGCTGCCATACACGGGGTGCGCTGTCGCGGGCAGGGCCTCTGCCGCCCTCACGCGGGGGGCGGCCAGCGCCGCCGCGGCCTGCACCAAAATGACCACCCTCGCGGGGGCCGCCCGGACGGGGACCACCAGAGCGCGGACCGCCTGCAGGGCCTCTGCCCTCACGCGCCGGGCGCGGAGGCGGCGGCAGCAGGCGCTTGATGGACAGCGCGATCTTGCCATCCGGTGCAATGTTGATCACCTGCACCTTGACGATATCACCATCGTGCAGAACAGCTGCAATGTCCTGCACGAACTCGTTGGACACCTCGGAAATATGGACCATGCCTACACGGCCCTCCGGCAGTGCGACAAAAGCGCCAAACGGCTTTACACCGGTGACGCGGCCCTCGAATACGTTCCCTACCTCAATTGCCAAAACTCAATACTCCTTGTTTTCCATAGAATGGGCAGCAATTCAGCTGCCGGTCACATCCACAAAGATGCGCTCGTTGGGTGCAGCGTAATTGTAAGAATCCCGCGCGACCCACTCGGTGATCTGGTCTGCATCGCCGCTGAGAATGCGCTGCATCTCCTCGTTTTCAGTCTTTTGCTGGGCGATCTGCTCGTTCAGCGTGTCCAGCTCCGCACGTTTGGAGCTGATGGTGACCTGATTGGAAATGTATGCTGCCAGCATACTCAGCAGCAGGACAAAAAACACCCGTACAAGCGTTTTTAACGACCACTTTCTTCTTGCGTTTTCTGCGGTCCGGTGCTGCCATGATCTCTTCTGCCCCCGTTGCATTTGACTCTTACTTTAACACATATGAATTATACATCATGCGGCGCTGGTTTGGCAAGTTCTTTTTGCGCTTTTTTGCAGTTCTTTTTGCGCTGCGGCGTAGTTTGCGCACCTTTCTCCGCCGGGCGCGCCGCCGCTCTGCCGGCCGGAGCACCCGGCGCTGTAAAACGCCTCCCGCTGCACGCAGCGGTGCACCCAGCACAAAGGCTGCTGCACCGGCACCGGCAAAGGCTGCCGCAGCCATGTACCAGCGCAGAACACCGGCACTGCTCTGCCCTGCTGCGTAGCTCTGCACAGCAGCCAGCACAGCACCCATCCACACCAGATCCGGCACAAAAGCTGCACGCCCTCTGGCCGGGAATACAGCCCGCAGTGCGCCGATACTGGCTCCCAGCACCGTGCAGGCAGCGATCTCCTGCCCAAGGGCTGCAGGCGGCAGTACCGGGATCATCGCAGCAGGCGGCGCAGGAAACCGCCCGCCGGTGCGCTGGCCGTATATTCCAGCGTGTCGATGCGGCCGGTGAACTTCGCCTCCCCGGTCTCCAGATCCAGCGCCGCCATGTTCAGCTGCGCCCCGGTCAGGTGCAGCGTGCCCTTGCCCGTTTCCATGGCAGCGCTGTCGGCATTGCAGTGCAGTACCTTCTGCACACCGGTCACCGTCAGGCGGGCGCGGCTTTCCAAGATCAGATCGTGCGGCGCGGGCTGCGGGTCTCTGGGTGTTTTTTCCGGCATGGTTCGTCTCCCCTTTTCTGGTGCATCCTATGCACCGGACCGGGGCTTTTATGCCTGCTCGCCCTCTGCAATGATCTCGTACATCTCGCGGGCCACATCCTTGGTGCGCGGCTCCACATCCGAGAGCACCTTTACCTTGATGGGCCGGTTGCCGAAGGTCACCTCGATGATGTCGCCCGCCTTGACGGCCTGACTGGCCTTGGCGATCTTGCCGTTGATGAGGATGCGGCCTGCATCGGCCACCTCGTTTGCCACGGTGCGGCGCTTGATCAGACGCGAAACTTTCAAATATTTATCCAGACGCATGGTTCTTCCTCCTGTCACAAAAAAAAGCCGCCGCACCCTCTTGCAGGCAGCGGCGGCAAAGCAGATACAGCTTACAGGGTGTCCTTCAGGGACTTGCCGGGCTTGAACACGATGCTGCGGGAAGCGGCAATGGTGATCGGCTCACGGGTGCGGGGGTTGATGCCCTGACGCTCGGCGCGCTCACGCATCTCAAAGGTGCCAAAACCGGAAATGGTGATCTTTTCGCCCTCAGACATGGCCTTGCTCAGTGCTTCAAACACAGCATTGACAGCCTGCTCAGCGCTCTTCTTGCTCATCTCAGTGTTCGCAGCAACCTGTGCGATCAGATCGGTCTTCGTCATAAAAATACCCTCCAGATTTGTTACTTGGTGTTCTTTTTTCTCTATCGGAGCAGGTCACTCGACCTGAGTACCGCTTTGTTCTTTCTGCGCCAGCAGTTCTGCACAATAGCGCTTGGATGCAAAGGTCAGCGCTTCCTCCGCGTCCACACCAGCCAGCCGCATGGCATTGGCCGCAGCAAACAGCAGTTCTCCCGCCGCCTGTGCGTCCTGTTCCCGGTTCCAGCCGTCCAGTGCTGCCCGCAAAGCCTGCCGTGCCGTTTCCGGCGCAGACTGCTCTGCCCCGCAGCGGTCGGCACGCTTCTGCAGCTTCTGGGCACGCATCAAAGCAGGCAGCGTAACCGGCACTGTGCCCAGCTCATCAGCCAGAGTGGTGCGGCCCTTTTCCTTATTTTTGAGCGCATCCCAGCCGTTTATACCCGCATTTTGTGCCGCCGAGGACGCAAAGATGTTCGGATGCCGGAACACCAGCTTCTCGCACACCTCACGGCAGACATCCTCAAAAGTAAAGCGCCCGCGCTCTTCTTCGATCACCGCGTGGAACGCCACCTGCATCAGCACATCGCCCAGCTCTTCCTGCATCAACTGCGGATCGTCAGCATCAATGGCCTCCAGCGCTTCGCAGGTCTCTTCCAGAAAGTTCTTCCGGATGGAAGCATGGGTCTGTACCTTATCCCACGGACAGCCGTTCTCCGGGTCCCGCAGGATACGCAGAATTTCCAGCAGCTGCTCTGCCGTATAGGGTGCCTTTGGCTGCCAGTCCAGCACAGCGCTCACCTGCCTTGTAAAAGATACTGTATATTGTATCGCATCTCATGCAGTTTTGCAAGACAAAGTGCGCAAATTTCCCGCATTTCGCCTGCATTTTCCGCTCGCAAAAACAGGACGGTGCCCTGTGGGGAGCGCCGCCCTGTTGCTGAACCGTTTTATTACAGCTGTGCACCGCACTTGTTGCAGAACAGTGCATCGTCCGAGACGGGAGCACCGCACTGCGGGCAGGCTTTGTGCTCTTCCGGCTGGTCAGCAGGAACTTCCTCGTGCACCACATATTCCGCCTCGGCAGCTTCCGCCGGGGTCAGGGATGCTTTCAGGCGGGCGATCTCCTGCTCGATGTTATCGATCATCTCGATATACTTATCCACCAGCGGCTGGTTTTCTTCCTTGCCCTTGGCCAGACTGTACACCAGTGCGCCCAACTGGCGCTGTGCCTTGAGCAGCTTGCCCTGCTCATTTACGATCAAAGCCTGAGTCTTGCCCTTTTCGGCCAGGTCCAGCGCAGCGTTCTTGCCTTTTTCGGCATATTCCAGACCCATTTCCTTGATCTTGTTGAAATCCATAAAAGACACCTCTCTTACTATCGGCCTGTTTATCATGGGCCATGTGCGGATGTTATCTCCATTATAGCGCACAGGCCGCTCGTTTGCAATGAACGGACCGCATTTTTTTACAGTTTGGTGCCGGTTTGGAAACAATTTTTTTCGCATTCGGCCTAAATTTACACGATAATTTCACACATCGGCATTCTGTGCCCTGCGGTCGGCTGCGCCGCCATAGAATTCCCGCAGCATGCTGTCCTCCGGCAGCAGCTCCAGCTCCAGCGGTGCCACATGCTCAAAGCGGCGGGCTGTCTCGTCCCACAGCTCCGCATTGTGGCCTTCCAGCGTGAACTGACGGCGCACCACGCCCAGCAGCTTGGAGATCAGGCCCAGCTCGTAGGTAAAGGAGGTATCCAGCAGAAAATCTGCCGTGGTCTTGAAGCCCTTGATATACCGCGTCTCACCGTCCAGCACGCGGTCCCACATGGCAAGGGTCTTTTCCGGGCTGCGGCCGCGCGCTGCAGCGTCCCGCAGGGTGCGGCGGCACAGGCGGATATCCTGCGTGTTGATGACGCGGCGGCCATCGATGCAGTATTCCTCCCGCAGGCCTGCATAGATGCGGTAGATGTCGTCGCCCTTTACAAGGCCGGTCAGCTCCGGGTTCAGCGCATGGATGCCCTCCACGATGCATACACCACCCTGTAGGTCGATGGGCTCCACCTCCGCCGAGCGCTTTTCGGCAGAGAAATCGTAGATGGGCAGCACGGTCTTGCCCATCTCGCTCAGCTCCCGCAGGCACTGCTTGATGAGAGGCAGATCCAGCGTATCGGGGTTCTCGTAGTCCAGCGTGCCGTCCGGCAGGCGCGGATAGAACTCTGCGCCTTTGAAGAAATTATCCAGACTGACCACCTGCGCCGGGGTCCCGCGCTTTTGCAGAGCCTTTGCAATACAGTGGGCGCTGGTGGTCTTGCCGCTGGCCGACGGGCCGGTGAGCATGACGATCTTTGCGCCGGAAAGCTGCACTTTCTGGGCGGCGTAATCTACCCTTTGGGCATAGCTCTGCTCACTCAGGTCGGCAAGTGCCTGCGGGCTGCGAGCTGCCACATTGTACAGATCGATCTCAACCAGACGTTGGGTACCAATCGTGATCATAAAAATCAGCCACTCCTTTTTTGCGTTCCAGCACCTCCGCAAAAACGCTGGATATATTCGTTCGGATACTTAAAATTGAAAATGCGCTGCATCCGTTTTCCGCCGTCGGCCACCAGCTTGGTGCTGCCGCCTGCACCGGCGGAGAGGATGGTCTGGACTTCCTCCATGATATAGATGTTGTAATATCCCTCGTGGCCCGGCTTGCACCAGCCCACGTTTTCCAGGTTCTGCAGAGTATTCTTCTGGCGGTAGAGGTAGTAGGGCCGGTAACCCGCCTCGGCCAGCAGGTTGCACTTTTCCAGCATGGCGGCGACATCGGCGTAGTCGTTCTCCTTCTGGTCCTCAATGACGATGCGGGAAGCGCGCTTGAGGGTGAGGGTGTGCACGGTGATGTTCTCCGGGTCCAGCGCGATGGCCTGCCGCAGGCTGCGCTCAAAACTTTCCACCGTATCGCCGGGCAGACCGGCGATCAGGTCCATGTTGATATCATCATGACCGGCCTTGCGCGCTTCGGCATAGCAGTCCAGAATGTCCTGCGCCGAGTGCTTGCGCCCAATGCCCGCCAGCACCTCGTCCGAGAAGGTCTGCGGGTTGATGGAGATGCGGGTAGCGCCGTATTCCTTGATGACCGCCAGCTTTTCGGCATCCGTGCAGTCCGGACGGCCTGCCTCCACCGTATATTCCACGACCTCGAGAGGTCAAAATTCGCCCGGACCGTGCCCATCAGCTGCCGCAGCTGGTCGGCAGACAGGCTGGTGGGCGTGCCGCCGCCAATGTAGATGCTGCAAAGGGTAAGCCCCGCCTTGTCTGCCTGAATGCGGATCTCTTCCACCTCTCGGCACAGACAGTCCACATAAGGCTGCACCATCTTGCGGTCGCGGTCCAGATTGCAGCTGACAAAGCTGCAGTAGCTGCACCGGGACGGGCAGAACGGGATGCCGATGTACAGGCTGTAGGTCCCGGGTTCATTGCCCACTTTCAAAATTGGCTCCTGCAGGTCGGCAATGGCCTTGGCCATCTGGTATTTCTGCTGGGAGCAGTCGAACCGGTCAAGGAAAAAAGTGGTCGATCTCCGCTTCCGTCCAGCCTGCGGCGCGCTTGTCGTGGATGAGCCGCACCGGGCGCACACCGGTCATTTTGCCCCATGGCGGGCGGATGCCGGTCCAATCCCGCAGCAGATCATAGGTCAGGCTGGCAAGGCTGAACTCCGGCGTTTCGCCGCCCTGTTCCACAGCGCGGGCAGCGGTGCGTGTCGTTCAGCACTTCTGCCGTCCTGACGCACCAGTGCATGCAGGCCGTCCGGCGTTTTTTCTGCCCAGACGCAGTCCTCGGCGTTCTCCGGCGGGGTGAGGGTGAGCGGTGCCATGGGGTAAAACAAACGCACCAGATGCTCCACTTCGTAGCCGGAAGGCAGGCCGGTAATATAAATCTTCATGTTGTTCACTCTTTAAAATAAATCATTGTTGCCGCGCACAGCGCTGCGGATGAAGTAATTGTTGTCCAGTTCATCGCCAAAGGTGGAGAACTCGCCATGGCCGGGCAGCACCTGCGTGCGCGCGGGATGGGCAGCTTTGCCAGCTTACGCAGACTCTCGGCCATCTGTGCACTGCTGCCGCCCTCCAGATCGGTACGGCCGATGCTGCCTGCAAACAGGGTATCGCCGCAGAAGAGATACTCGCCGCACAGCAGCACCACGCCGCCGGGCGTATGGCCGGGCGTGTGCCAGACCGTGAACTGCAGCTCGTCTACCGAGACAGTCTCCCCTTCTGCGTAGCCGCAGTCCGCTGCGCTCAGCGGATACATGCGGTCGCCTGCAAGGTCGGCAGCCTCACAGTAGAGCTTTGCGTTCCACTCGGTGCGCAAGGCTTCGGCGCTGCCCACATGGTCGTAGTGGCCGTGGGTGCACAGGATGGTGGTGAGCTGCGCATTGTTTTCCTTTAAAATTTTATCGTAGGTCTGCGCATCTGCCGCCGGATCAATGACCACGGCATGGCCTGCGTCGGAAATGAGCAGGAAGGTATTGGTATACAGCGGCGCAGCGCCCGGAATATGAAAAGCCTGCATGGCGGTCACTCCTTTTTCTTCCACTCGTCGGTATCGATGATAATGGTGCAGGGTCCTTCGTTCACAAGAGCCACCTGCATGTCCGCGCCAAACTCGCCGTGCTGAACATCCTTCAGGCCCTGTTTGTTCATCTCTGCAAGGAACAGCTCGTAAGCATCCACGGAGAGCGGCGGCTTTGCGGCCTTGATAAAGCTGGGCCGGTAGCCTTTTTTCGTGTCGCCGTAAAGGGTGAACTGGCTCACCACCAGAGCCGAATAGCCAAGGTCCTTTGCGCTGAGATTCAGCTTGCCCTCTGCGTCCGGGAAGATGCGCAGGCCCGCGCATTTATCGGCAAGCTTGGGCACGATGTCCAGACTGTCGGTATCCCTGACACCCAGCAGGATCATAAGGCCCGGCCCGATGGCTCGCGGCTCACCGCCGTTTACCCGCACACTGGCGGAAGACACCGCCTGAATGACTGCACGCATGTTTTAGCTCCTTGTCACCTTGAGCACGTCCTTCACCTTGGAAAGTCTTGCGACCACACGGTTGAGGTGCTCGGTATTGTTGATGCCGATGGTCAGGCTGACCATGGCGCAGTTGTTTTCCACCTGACGGGCGTTCACCGCATAGATGGGCACCCGGATATCCGCCAGCGCAGCCAGCACATCCTGCAGCAGCTCGTTGCGGTTCAGCGCAATGATCTCAATGCCGGCCTTATAGCTGTCCTTGACGCTGTCGGCCCAGTACGCCTTGACCCAGCGGGGAGCGTTTGTGGGATCCTTCATGCTGGAAATGGCGTTCACGCAGCTCTGCTTGTGGATGGAAACGCCAAAGCCGCGGGTGATAAAGCCCACGATGGGGTCGCCCGGCAGCGGGCTGCAGCACTTGGCAAACTTGATGGGGGTGTTATCGAAGCCTTCCACCACCACGCCGTCGGTAGCGTGCACACGGCTCAGGTCCACCTTGGGCAGGTCTTCCCCGGCCTTTTCCTCCGAAGCTTTCAGCTTCTGCCACTCCTCCTTGAGCTTGGGCAGGCAGTTGGCAATGGTCATGCCGCCGTAGCCGATGGCGGCATAAAGCTCCTCGGCATTGTTCTGACGCAGGCGGCGGGAACAGCTGTTGATAAAATCGTCCAGCTGGTCGTCCGGAAGGATGATCATTTCCCTGCGCAGCTCACGGGCCAGTGCATCACGTCCCTGCGTGATATTTTCCTCGCGGCGCATCTTTTTGAACCAGTTTCGGATCTTACTCTTCGCTTCGCTGGTGCGCACGATCTTGAGCCAGTCGCGGCTGGGGCCTTTGTCCGCCGGGCCAAGGATCACTTCGATGATCTCGCCGGTGGAAACGATGTGGTCGATGGGCACCATGCGGTTGTTCACCTTGCAGCCCACCATGCGGTTGCCCACCGCCGAATGGATCGCATAGGCAAAATCGATGCAGGTAGCGCCGGTGGGCAGGTTGATGACATCGCCCTTGGGGGTAAAGGCAAACACTTCCTCCGGCAGCAGGTCGCTCTTGAGGTCGTGCAGCAGATTGCCGGAATCCTCGCTGACGCGCTGGTTTTCCAACAGCTGGCTCACCCATGCCAGACGTTCGTCCAGCTTGTCGTGGCCATCCAGACCTTCTTTATACTTCCAGTGGGCCGCAACGCCGTACTCGGCCTGCTCGTCCATCTTGCGGGTGCGGATCTGCACCTCAAAGGGGATGCCCTCGTGGCCGATGACGGTGGTGTGCAGGCTCTGGTAGCCATTGGGCTTGGGAGTGGAGATATAGTCCTTGAAGCGGTTGGGCAGCGGATGGTACATATCGTGGATGAGGCCCAGAGTGCTGTAGCACTCGGCCAGCGTATCCAGAATGACACGCACCGCATAGATATCGTAGATTTCATCAAAGGACTTGTTCTGCATGATGGTCTTGCGATAGATGCCGTAAATGCTCTTGACGCGGCGCTTGATGGTAGCGCCCTCAATGCCGCTTTCGGCCAGCCTCCGCTCGATCACACCGGACACCTTTGCAAGGAACTCTTCGCCTGCACGCTCACTGAGCATCCGGCTGATCTCCTCGTAGCCCACAGGGTCAAGGTAATGCAGGCTGCGGTCTTCCAGCTCTTCCTTCACGTTCAGGATGCCCAGACGGTTGGCGATGGGGGCATACACCTCCATGGTCTCGCGGGCTTTATCGCGGCGCTTCTGTTCCGGCCATGCATCACCGGTGCGCATGTTGTGCAGCCGGTCGCACAGCTTAATGATCATCACGCGCACATCGCGGCTCATGGCCAGCAGCATCTTGCGCAGGTTTTCAGCCTGCAGTTCCTCAATGTTAGAGAACTGGATCTTGGTCAGCTTGGTCACGCCGTCCACCAGCAGGGCAACTTCCTCGCCAAAGGCGGCTTTCAGGTCGTCCAGTGTAGTGGGAGTGTCCTCCACCACATCGTGCAGCAGGGCCGCAGCAATGCTCTCGGAGTCCATACCAAGATCCAGCACCAGCCGTGCCACAGCCAGCGGATGGCAGATATACGGCTCGCCGCTGCGGCGGCACACCCCCTTGTGGGCAGTGTTGGCAAGGTCATATGCCTTTTTGATCATCTCCATATTGTAGGAGCGGCCACTGGCCTTGATGGCCTCACACAGCTTTTCCCAGGTAACGATCTCCGGCCGCACCTCCGAAGGCAGCGCGCCTTCCGGGGCATCGGCCAGCTGTGCTGTTGCAGAAACGGTAGCCGTTTCCTGCACCGGTACCGGCTGATGCAGGTGGGTCTTTGCGGAGTAGAGATCTTCTTCCCGCACCGGCTTGGGTGCCGGGACCGCAGCTTTCTTTCCCTCTGGCATTTTACATTCCCTCCAAACATTTCAGGATCGGGGCATCCGCAAGGTTCTTTTTGCCCTGCGCAGGCACAAGCTCCAGATATTTTGCTCCGCCCTTTTCCACCGTGGCGATCAGTCCCACCTGTTCCAAGGCCGTCACTGCCACCAGTGTTTTGCCTGTATTTTCCTCGCCCAGTTTTGCGCACAGCGGCTGCAGATCTTCTGCGTGCCAGCGGCGCGCCTGCAGCTCACGGTACACTGTGACGATATCACTGCGCTCAGGCGTAATAAGCTTTTTCTGTTCCTCAGTCAGGGGTGTGCCGCGGCGCAGCGCCACCACAAAAGCAGCCTGCTCCGCAAGCTTTGTGCCCAGCCCTGCCGGATGCAGGTCCAGAATGCGGCCCGAAAGCTGTGCGCCTCGGGGCGAATCGTAGACCGAAAGGTTCAGCGCAGCATCCACCACATCGCCCATGGCATAGGGCAGCTGTTCCGGCGGCATACCGAACCACACGGCATACACGCTGGCATTGCCCTGCCGCAGGCGCAGGCGGCTGTGCCTGCCCTCCGATACCGGGTATACCCCATCCAGCACGGCGTTCTGCAAAAGGAACACCGGGGTCGGGTTCTCGGCCCCATAGGGAGCCAGCTGGTCGAGCTTCCGCACACTTTCCACGGTCACACGGTCCAGATGGATGGGCAGGTCGCACTCCAGCGGGGTGGTATGCAGCACCGGGCATTCCCGTGCTGCCCAGTCGTTCAGGCGGCGGCGCAGAGCGGGCAGATTTTCTTCCCGCACCGAAGGCCCGCAGCATGGCATGGCCGCCGTAGCGGATGAGCAGATCTGCACAGGCACCAATGCAGGCATGCAAATTGAATCCCTGCACGCTGCGTCCGCTGCCCTTGCATTCGCCGTGCTCGTCGATCGTCACCACGATTACAGGCCGGCCGGTGCGTTCCACCAGCCGGGATGCCACGATGCCAATGACACCGGGGTGCCAATCGCGGCCCCACAGCAGCATCACGCGGTCTTCCAGCCGCTCCGGTTCCTGTTCCAGCAGTTCCTGCGCAGCCTTGAAGATCTGCAGCTCTGTCTCCTGACGCTTTGTATTGATCTCGTTCAGTTTATGGGCCAGCTCTGCGGCGCGGTCTGGGTCCTCACACATCACCAGCTGCAAAGCCGTAACAGCGTTGTCCATGCGGCCAGCCGCATTGATGCGGGGCGCAATGGCGTAGCTGACATTTTCTGCGGTGACCGGTTTGCCCGCAAGGCCCACCTCTTCCAGCAACGCTTCCAGACCCGGACGGTCCGTGTTCTGCAGCTGGCGCAGGCCCGCCTGCAAGGGTGCGGTTTTCGCCGG
>ENA-OQAJ01000035-OQAJ01000035.1-human-gut-metagenome-genome-assembly--contig:-NODE-35-length-34607-cov-4.351421_pt1 | contig 34607 bp, 42 predicted proteins | sample MGYA00242736_ERZ504529 | MGnify/ENA primary metagenome ERZ504529 (study PRJEB26092, sample SAMD00036275) | human gut metagenome | host: Homo sapiens | study: EMG produced TPA metagenomics assembly of...
CCTCAACCCGCCAAGGCACTTCGTCCTTGACCCGATAATGGCTGCCGCCCTTAACCCCGCCAATGGGCGTTGCCCCTTGACCCCAGCAGTGCGCTGCCGCCCCTGCACCCCGGCACAAAGGGCTGGCTGCCCTCTGTACTCCCGCACCGGCGAAGCTGGCTTCCACCGCAGGAGCGGCGTTTGCCAGTTTCACCGGCTCCGTATCCGCACATTTGCGCCCATAGGCGGGGAGTGGATACGGAATACGCCTGCGGGGATTGCCAGTCAAAACAGCGGGTGCAGACCCGGCATTTTGACCGTAATCGCCCCGATTTCAAGCGATTTTTTCTTCCGCTCCCACCACCTGAAAGCCATGCTCCTTTGCGTACTCCCTTGCGGCGGCTTTCCGTTCCTCGCTGTACGGCGGCACCAGCCGGATCGACAGCCGGGACTTGTCCAGCACATAGGTCACGCTGCCCTCCGGCGTGCTGCGCTCCAACCGGCACAGCAGCGGGTATTTCCGGCTGAAATCAGCCAGCCTGCGCTTCAAGCTGGCGTTGAAGGTGTAGATGCTGGCAAGGTTCTCCGCCTCGTTCCAGTTGATGACAGTTTCTTTCTCATACTTAGACAGCTTCCTCATACAGATCCTCCTCATAATCAGTGTAAGATTTCAGCACACGCAGGCTGCGCTTGAGACGGCGGTACTCGTCCATCTCCATCCGCAGATGGTGGTAAAAATCCTCGTACCAGCTTTCGCCCACCTCCGTCTCCACCTTCCGGGCCAGCCCCAGCATCCGGCGTTTGGCCTCCGGGTCAACCGTCAGGGCCGTCAGCCATTTCAGCCGTGTCACCGTATTGTGGTGGCTGGGACAGCCGTAAGCGTAGAGAATCTTCTTTTCTTTCATACTCAGTGTCATAATGATTTCCTCCATTTCTTTGCTGCGGAGCCATACGCCCCGCATGATAAACTTGTTTCCTGTCCGCCGGTCTGCCTGCAAGCCGCTCCTGCCCGGAATTTCTCCCGGCGTATCGGCCTCTTTGGTGCGCTCGATTTCTGTCCTGGCGTCACTTCCCCGGAGGCCATACCCCTTGCAGCCGGTCATTCGATTTTCAAGGTTCTGTGCCTGTCTGCAAGAACCAGTTTACCGAAAAAAGAGGCCCTTTCCCGTATATCCAAAACGTCGGAAAAACGCTTGAAATCCGCATATTTCCACGCTTATGGAATCGTGCTATAATGGGTGTAATCACTGAAAAACGATAACGAGAGAGGGGGCTTTGGATGTACGCAAAGCTGACAATCCCGGAGCGGCTCAAAGACCTGCGGGTGGTGGACAAGCACCTGACGCTGGAACAACTGGCGGAGCAGACCGGCCTGTCTAAATCCGCGCTGGGAAAATACGAAACCGATGACTACAAGGACATCAGCCCGTTTGCGATTGCAACGCTGGCGGACTTTTACGGTGTGTCCACCGACTATCTGATGGGGCTGACGGAAAATAAAAATCACCCAAACACAGAACTTCAATCTCTGCATCTGAGTGATGATATGGTGGAACTTTTGAGCAGCGGCAAAATCAACAACCGGCTTCTCTGCGAACTGGCTACCCACCCGAATTTCCGGCGGCTGATGATAGATATGGAAATCTGTATCGACCAGATCGCCAATATGCGGGTGGAGCAGATGAATCTGGTGTTGGAGGCCACCCGGCAGACCGTCATGAGCAAATATGCGCCCGGAGAAGATGACCTCTATATGCGGACGCTGGAACTGGGGCAGGTGCAGGAAAGCGATTTTTACAGCCACGTCATGCACGATGATCTGGACAGCATCGTCCGGGACATCCGGGAGGCACACCGCAAGGACAAGACTACCGCCGACCCGCAGCCCACGCTGGATGATGTGAAGGAAAAATTTGAGCAGGCCATAGGACAGGGCAGCGATACAGAAATGCTGATCCACGAGTTCTGCGATAAGTTGCAGATACCCTTTGAGAAGATTTCCTCGGAGGACTTCTCGGCATTCCTGCGGATACTGAGCCTGTCCAAGCAGCTCAAAAGCCCCAACAATATGAGAGGAAAGGCCAGCCCCATCCCGCCCAACCGCAAGGCCAGACGTAAGCGGAAGTAAAATTTCCATATCCGGGAGCGGCAAAAAAGCCATCCGCCGGTTGATTGGCAAATGGCTTTTATGAAGCAGTATTCTGTTGTGGTGGTTGTTCCCAGTTTGGGAACAGCCACTATTGAAGATGCTATTCTTTGTTTTTCTGCGACATCTGCGCATGGGCTTCCTGCTGGACAAGCAGCCCCGCCGAAAAGCCGTATTTGAAGTGGCTTTCGTTTTCCTCACATTGAGCGATTGCCACCTGCTCCCGCAGTTCTTCAACCAGTGCATAGTCCTCTTTGCTCAGACGCTCAGATAAAGTGTCCATCAGGGCGGCACTGGCTTTGACTGCCTGCTTGAACCTCGATGAATCAGCGACCACCGTTTCACAGGGATAAAATCTGCCGTTATACATTTCTTCCAGAATCATGCGCCCACCTCCCTCAGACAAAAATCATCTCAGACAGGATGATTTCCTCTGCCCGGCTGCGGATGCTGTTCATGCCCCCGACCCACGCAAGCTGGTCACGGGCTTTCAGTTCCTCGGTGACACCCTCTGCCTCCTGCATCTGCGAGACAATACACGCCAGCCGGTCAGCGGCCTGTTCGTTCAGGTCAGCAAGATATGTCCAGAGTTTTTCCGACAGAAGCAGTGCATTGTACTGGCCGGGCCGGTGTTCTTGCAGAAACGCCTTGTGCATCCGGCCCCACCGCCCAATGGGGCGGCTTTCCTCCGGCAGCTCCAGATCGGGGATGTAGTAGTCTCCCACCAGCGTGTAGCTGATGCCGTTTTGATGGATTTTCTTTGGTAAATGCTCCATATTCGACCTCCTGTATTCAGTTTTTTCAGAATCCAGTTGATCGTGTCCCTGTTCATGATAAATTCAAGGCAACTGAACTCTTCACGAACAAGTATGGCATATCTTTCCCCAATTTTTGATAGTTGAGTGAATGGGAGGTTTCCCTCCCACGGCTCTCTCCGGTATTGTAGGTGTCGATGGTTTCCTTGCCCAGCACGGCAGCCAGCTCTTTGAGGGTAGTCGGCTCTTTACCGCCCAGGAAGATGGATGTATCCATGTTACCGATGATGGTATCTGCGTTATCCTTATAGATCGCCTTGAGCTGACTCTGTGCCTGCAACACCAGACAGGCAGAGATTTCACGGCTTCGGATGGTGGCCACCAGCTTTTCCAGTTTCGGAATCTGCCCGATGTTAGCACACTCATCAATCAAACAGCGCACATGAACCGGAAGCCTGCCGCCATACACATCGTCGGCTTTTTCGCAGAGCAGATTGAAAAGCTGGGTATAACACATGGAGATCAGGAAGTTAAAGCTGTCATCCGTATCACTCATAATGAGGAACAGAGCAGTTTTCCTGTCTCCCAGAGTATCCAGCTCCAGCTCATCATAAGCCGTGACCTCACGCAACTCTGCAATGTCGAACACGGCAAGGCGAGCGCCGCAGGAAATCAAAATCGACTTGGCTGTTTTGCCGGCGGCCAGCTTATATTTCTTATACTGGCGCACCGCAAAGTGATTTGGCTTCTCGGCTTCCAGTGCATCAAACATCAGGTCTACGGGGTTTTTGAACTCCTCGTCATCCTCACGGACTTCCATGGCGTTGATGAACTCAATGAGGGTAGAGAAGTTCTGCTCCTCCACCGGAGCCTCATAATGGATATAGCCAATAAGCGCGCAGTACAACAAGGTTTCTGCTTTTACCCAGAAATCGTCTCCGGCCTTGCCTTCGCCTTTGGTATTGGCGATCAGCGTTGTCACCAGCTTCAAAATATCCTTTTCCGAGTGGATGTATGCAAAGGGGTTATAGTGCATGGACTTCTTGAAGTTGATGGTATTTAGGACCTTGATTCGGTACGGCTCATAAATGACCTTGCCGTGCTTATCCTTCATGGGCTTTCCGTCCTTCCCCAGCTTGGGCGCACCCCTTTGGAGCATTTTTCCGCACTCCACCAGAATTGTTCCTTTCGGGTCCGTCACAACATAGGAGCTGTGCATCTGCATCAGGTTTGGTTTCAGCCAGAATCGGGTCTTACCGGAACCGGAGCCGCCAATCACCAGTACATTTTTGTTTCTGGCAGTCTTGGGGTCCTTGGGGCGGCTGTTCATGGTCAGGCTCTCCGTTTTCGTCAGAATCACATTGTTCTGAAATACAGGATCAACGTAAGGTGCAATATCCTCACGGGTTCCCCAGCGGGCCGAACCATATTCCAAACCATGTCGATATTTCTTGGCGTTCTTGCTTTTAAGATACACCGCCAGCCTCAGACTGCCTCCACAACACAGTCCTACCAACAAGTCCAATGGATGCAGGCTTGGCCAGAAACTTTGCAGCGCCCCAGGCAGAACCGCAATCAGCGAAAGAAACTTTTCTGAAGCATCCGCCCCTTGTGCCATTCGCCATGCCTCTCCAAAATTGGTAGCAAACAGTCCCATCAGGATATACGGCATATTCAGCAAAATGAGCTTTTTGATGTCCAATGTCTTTTTCATCGTTCCAGCTCCTTTCGCTTGGTGCGATCCACCACAGCATTTTTAACCATCTCTTTGAACCGGTTAAGTTTTGCCAGTACGGACGGGCGCTCTGTTTTCGTTGCCTTTTTGACCTTTTTGTTGGTGTACTCTGTAAAAGCTGCTGTCAGAGCATCTGCATCACGGCCTTTGAAAAAAATCAGGTACTTTGGCGGAGAACTGCTGCGGTCCTTTTTCACCGCATAATCCACACCATATTTCCGGGCGATTTTCTCAAACTCCTTGATAGAGGGGTCTGTGATCTCAATGTTGGATATTCCCTGATTCTGCCCGACAAGCTGCTTCACAGTCTGTTTTCCATGCGGAACAACCGGCGCATCACGGCTTCTCTGTTTTTCCAGCTTCTTTTCCTTTCGATGTGCCATGTACTTGCTTATGGCAGCCTTAAACATTCTGCCGGTAAACTTTGTTCCACTGACAACCAGCGTCAAAGTTCTGTTTTCCACTTCTTCCTGCATTTTCTCGCCTCCTTTCCACGAAGTTTGCAGGGAATCTCTTTTTTTGCTAAGGCGGAACCACCAGCGCCGGAGGAGGTATTTTTTCATCGCTCCATCCCGCGGCTCTTTTTTCTTTACCGGCTTCTTATCCGGCAGATTCCACTCTTTCCGGAACTCTGCCACACCTTTGGGGTCAAATGCCTTCAGCTTCTCCAGATCAAAGGCAACAGCAGAATATTTTCCATAACCGGACTGAACCTGATAGGGAAGCACCTTCCCCAATTTGTTCTCTTTGATGAATCGCAGCAAATCCTTGCTGATGTCACCGGAAATAAAACGCCTCTCCGGGGTCCAGGGAATATCCTGGTAGGTTCACCGTCATATCTGCAAACGCCTCTGCTCCATCTTCTGTATGGGTAATCATGCCGATATAAAGCCGCTGATTATTCGCATACATTCCAAGTTGCAGCGATATGGTTTCTTCCCCATATTCCCACTTAAAGGGTACTTTCTTTTCCTCATTCATATCGGATTCCTCCTATCGTATCTGTTCTTTGTGGTCATAAAACAAATCTCCATTTCTGACCTTTGCATGGCTGAGAATCTTGATCTGCCCATTTGCCTGACTGTCCAGAGCTTTTTCATAGCCTATATCTGACAAAAACAGGCGGGTGCGTTCTCCTTTCCAGCCAACCGGGGAGTCATGCGTCAGTACATCAAAAATAATCATGTGCCGGGTGTTCTCCGCAAATCGCTGGAGATCCATGTAGTCATGACCGTGATAGTTCTGCGCCCCGGCTTTCTGGCGCATTTCCTCCATCAGCTGCCCGATTGTTTTGCCTTCCTGCATAAAACCCACTTCCTTTCCGTTCTTATGAGACCAGCAAGATCATCTCCCGCAGCTGAGCAAAGTAGAGCTTTCCCTTTGGCGTAACCAGCGTGTAGGAGCCGGTATGCCCGTGATTGCAGTAGTCTTTCACACAGAACAGCCCCGTATTTTTCACATTGGCATAGGGCAGCACATTGCCGGATGCTGTGCGGTACACAAACCGTCGTTCTATCAGAAACCGAACAAACCGGCGCTCCGGGACATCCAACTCTTTGGCGGTTGTCCTGAGATTGGTGCTGTGCTTTAAGTCGATGAACAGGTCATAGAAAGCGGCTTTGCCCTCCAGCTGTGCATTTTCCTTACGCAGAGAAATATTTGCTTCACGCTCAGCCAACAAGTCTGAGCAGAGCTTCATCAGAGCCTCCGGGGAAGTAGCTACCTCCCAAAGCTTCTCTCTTGTGAGATAGGCCCCGTGCTTGCGAATGGTAGGCAGAACCTCATCGAATACCCACTGTTCAAACTGTTCTGCCGATGGCAATTTGCTGTGAACAATCAGGCGGTACAAATCTCCTTCGGGGATAAAAGTCATACTGATTTTGCGGTCGGGGCTTTGTGGGTGAGGTGCGTCGCGTTTCACGACATACCTACAATGGCGGATAATTGCATCGCGGGAATTGCTGTACCCCAGCGCAGCGGCCACATCCATTCCGCAAAACAGGTATTTGCCGTTTTCTTCGATGACCCGGATACTGCCAAACTCCGGGTTTTTGAAAATTTCCATCTGGTTCATGTCGTGCCTCCTTTGGCATGATAAAAGGCGGCCTTTACCAGCCGCCTGCGTGCATATCGTGGTTGACCAATGAAGTGAAGTGATTATTCATGGTGGTAGGCGCATTGAACAGCACCGCAAGCAGGTACTGCTTCATGTTGCGTACCTGGGTGGTGTTCTTTTGCAGACAGTCCATGACAAACTCGATGTGGGAGCTGTCCAGTTTCAAAAACGGGAACGCACGATCTCGTGAGGAAAGTCTGCCCCAGAGATCCGGGTGGTCTTTCGTCTGGCACAGACCGTTTCTACCAACAGCTCTACGATCTCATTCAGGTCATCCAGGTAGAGAGGATAACGCTGCTTCAGACAGTCATACTCGATATTCTCTAAAATCAATTCCCGATAATTTTCTATCTCTGTGACAGACATCGCATCTCTTCCTTTCCGTTCCGGCGGTCTTGCCGCCGCTGTTTCCCGGAAGGGAATGGAATCGGTACTTGATCCATAAGTAATTGATTTTTCTGTATTTGATTTCTCTATATTTAATTCTGCGGGCTTTTCCGTATCCGGTTTATCCATATACGGGTTTTCCGTATCTGGTGAATCCGTATCCGGTTTTCTAAGCTGTGGCTGCTCGTATATGACATACTCTGTATCGCTGATGCGTCCCTGCCGGTCACGCAGCTTGTGCCGCACAATGTAACCGGCAGCCTCCAATTCCCGCAACGCAGCGCCTATGGCATCCACGCCCTCCTTACAGATCTTTGCAAGACCACGGGTGGTGTAATTCCAGTCCTCTGGCAAAGACAGCATCATGGAAAGCAGCCCCTTGGCTTTTAACGACAGGTTTGCATTTCGTAAATGATGATTGCTCATCACGGTATAATCACGGGTCCGTTCAATACGAAAAACGGCCATCGACCTCACTCCTTCCGAATTTTGGGTACAAAAAAACCGCAATCCTCATTCCAAAGAATTGCGGTGTTCAACACTTTTCAAATTTTCTTGCATAGAACCAAAACAGCGGCTTTCGAGGACGCGCCTCTGTAAATGGCTCCTCCTGGGCGAAAGGAAGTGTTTGCATCACTCGGTCAATATCCGTTGAATCCATGTCATGCTGAGATTTGCAATCTTCCTGGATTGCTTCTTGAATTTCCTTTACCGTACACATAGTCATTCCTTTCCTTTCGTTGTATGGGTTTATGAGCGGCGGCGTTTTCCCGGTTTGAAATCGAGGATATGTCCCTCAATCACACGAGCGTAACGCTTGATCTTAATCTCCCGGCGCTGCTGGCTTTGCAGGGCAGCCTGATACCCGTCCTCGGTCAAAAACAGCCGCATTTCCTCTCCGGGGCTGCCGTAAGCTGTGCTGGGACGCAGGACGGAAAACTCAATCATCCAGCGGGTGTTATCCCAAAACCTCTCTACGGCGAGAATGTTGTGTCCTTTCAGCTCACGGGCTGAAATATCCATCATAGGCGGCTCCTTTCATCGTTCCTGGTCTCTCTGACGCTTTTTCTGCCATGCCTCCAGCAGCTTGATGATGGTTTCCTGCATCCGGCTGGGGCGTATTAGCTTTTAGGAAAATACTTCCGCAAGGTGTCAGAGGTAAATGTCACTCGGTCCAGATCGCTTTTCTTTTCCTCACCCATGATGACACGCATCATATCGAGAGTCAGATGCCCCTCCTGACTGTATTTTTTGAGCCGCTGGGCTTGAGAAAGAGAAGGGGTAGCCTGTTCGCTGTCCATCGCGTCCAACAGGTCTACCTGTTCCTCCTTTTTGAGAAAGGACAGCTCATAGGCAGGGTTCAGGGCGATTTTCTTCTCATCGACCATATCCATCAATTCAGGAATCAGTTCAGTCAGACGGATATAACGAAAAATCTGGTTTTTACTCTGACCTACTTGCTCTGCCAAAACCTCGCTGGACTTCTTCCCAAAATCGTTCCCAACTTGGGAACAATTTTCTTTACTCGGTCTGCCAGCCTGCCTTTTCATAGCCTCCAGCTTCATCTTGTAAGCAAAAGCCCTTTCACTTGGGAGCAGACTTTCCCGTTGCAGATTGCTGTCAACCATAATGATCGTGGCGGCATCATCATCCAAATCCCGAACAATGACCGGCATGGTCTCCTTGTCTGCCAGCTCACTGGCTCTGTGCCGCCTGTGTCCGGCTACCAGCTCATAACCGCCCTCCGGGTCCGGTCGAGCAATCGCCGGAACCAGAACGCCATACTGCTTGATACTGTCAGCGGTCTCCATCATGGCTTCGTCATCCTTGACTTTGAATGGGTGGTTCTTAAAGGGATGCAGTTCAGACAGCGGAATCTCCTGAATCTTTTCCAGCTTTGCATCCTGACGGCCTTCTTCGGTGGAGAACAGATCATCTACCGAGGCCAGCTCTATTTTTTTCGCGCTGCTTTTCAAGTTTCAACACCTCCTTCGTCAGATTTCGATACCCCTCTGCCACCTTGCCGCCAGGGGCATGGGCGAAAATACTTTTTCCCTCTGCACTGATTTCCTTTGCCCGGACAGAGTGCGGAATCTCTGTGCCGAATACTTTGATCTTGCTGCCATAGGTCTCCCGCAGGAGCGCGGAGATCTCTTTGGCAAAGTTGGTTCGGCTGTCCACCATCGTCAGCAGGATACCGTCTATCTGGAGCTTGGGGTTGATCTGCCGCTTTACCTTGTTTACCGTGGAGAGCAGCTGTTCCAGCCCTTTGGCTGGCAGATACTCCGCCTGAACGGGAATGATGATCCTGTTCGCAGCGGCCAGCGCATTGACTGTGAGCATACCCAGGGAGGGCTGGCAGTCGATGAGGATATGGGAGTATTGCCCCTTCAGCGTGTCCAGATATTGCCGCAAGATAGTCTCACGGCTCATGGCGTTTACCAGGGATACCTCCATACCGGATAACTGGATGTCCGCAGGCATCAGGTCTACACCCTCTGGGTGGTGCAGGATACCCTCGCCGGGACGAAGCAGCTCATCCATCAGGATACGCCCCATAGCGTCTGACAACGTAAAGGGCAGCTTGTCCGGCTGGGGATGGCCCAGGCTGATTGTCAGGCTCCCTTGCGGGTCCCCGTCGATCAGCAGGACTTTCTTTCCGGCCTGCGCCAGCCCGATTCCCAAGTTGGCACAGGTCGTTGTCTTGCCAACGCCGCCTTTCTGGTTGGCAATGGCAATGATTTGCGTGTTCATTAACTGTCACCTCATTTCTAATTGTTGCTGTTGCTTCTGGAAATAGAAAAAAGCCGCCACTCCAAAATAAAAAAGTGAAGTGACGGGCTCTTTCTATCGCCGGAATACGAGTTCCTGAAATGAAAAAAGCACCCAGTCATTTATGATCTGTGTGCTACATCAAATTCATATTCAATTATTCAAATTAACTCAAACTATGCCAAACTGCCACAGCCAAAAAACGAGGGGAAGGAGGGCTGAAAAGCACCCCCAAAATCGGCTCTCGGTTAACCACTTTGGGAACCACTTACCCCTCTTTTCGCCCTCTTTTTGGCCAGTTAACCACTTGCGGACCACTAAAAATTGGGTGAAAACGGCTCTCGTTTGGTCAAATGAGGTCAAACCATATCAGCCCGTTTAGATATAGCAAAAGCCCGGAAAACCTTGATTTTCCGGGCTTTTTGAACCATTTTGATATAGTCTGAGCAGTCGATTATCGCTTGCTGAACTGCGGAGCGCGACGAGCTGCTTTGAGACCGTACTTCTTACGTTCTTTCATACGTGGGTCACGAGTTAAGAATCCAGCAGCTTTCAGAACTGGTCTGTAGTCGTTGTCTGCCTGAAGAAGGGCTCTTGCAACACCATGTCTGATGGCACCAGCCTGTCCTGTGTATCCACCGCCATGAACGTTAACTAATACGTCAAATTTGCCTTCTGTTTCTGTTGCAGCTAAAGGCTGACGAACGATAACTTTCAGTGTATCTAATCCAAAATATTCATCGATATCTCTTTTATTGATTGTGATCTTACCGGTTCCAGGTACAAGATAAACTCTTGCGATTGATTTTTTTCTTCTTCCTGTTCCGTAGAATTTTGCGCTAGCCAATGTTTTCTACCTCCTAATTAAAATGTTAAAGCTTCTGGTTTCTGAGCTTCATGTTTGTGTTCCGGTCCTGCATATACGAAAAAGTTTTTGTGTACATGCTTCTTCCTAAAGGTCCTTTTGGAAGCATACCTTTAACTGCGAGCTCGATAACTCTCTCAGGTTTCTTTGCTAACATTTCTTTTAATGTGGTTTCTCTCATTCCACCTACATAATCGGAGTGATTGTAGTAGATTTTCTGCTCTAATTTCTTACCTGTAACTTTGATCTTGTCAGCGTTTACGATGATTACATAATCACCTGTGTCTACGTGTGGTGTAAACTGTGGTTTATTTTTTCCTCTTAAAACGCTTGCTACTCCGGATGCCAGACGGCCAAGAGTACATCCATCAGCGTCAACTACATACCATTTCTTTCGATTTTATCTGGATTAGCCATATAAGTCTGCATGGTTTTACCTCCTGTTATTTATCAACGATAGTTTAATTAACCGCGGAATTTCCCGCGAATATAAGTTATTGGAAACGCCGGTGCTAAAAATGCGGAAATGTCCGAAACCGCTGATAAATACTTTCGCCTGGGCTATTTGGCTTAAGCATCTCGCACTACGTCACATTTGGTTATTATATTATAAGGGTTCTGTTCTGTCAATAGGTTTTGTGTCGTTTTTTCAACTTTTTTCGTTACTCCCCCGTTTTTTTGTTTTTCATCAAAAAAAACTGTTGATCAGTTATCCCACCGGCAATTATCGAAACGGATGATTTTCTCCTCCTGACTATCAATCAAAAAATTCAATCCCCATCAGTGTCAGTCCCTGTGCCGGAGCAGTTGGGCCTGCCATTTCGCGGTTGCAGGCTTCCAGAATTGTCTTTACTCTCTCAGGCGGATACTGTCCGTTTCCTACTTCGATCAGAGTTCCGGAGATGATTCGTACCATGTTGTAGAGGAATCCTGTTCCTGTTACACGTATGGTTACGATATCTCCGTCACGCCATACATCAATTCCTGTCACTGTACGGATAGTTGTTTTTACCTGCGCTTTTGCACCGCAGAAAGAAGCAAAATCATGCTGTCCGATCAGGTATGAGGTTGCTGCTTTCATCTTATCTACATCCAGTTTGTAGTGGTAGAAATAGGTGTATAAGCGCTCTGTCGGAACCGGGAATTTGCGATTCAGAATGCGGTATTCGTATGTTTTCTCGCTGTCGCAGTAACGGGGATGGAAATCCGGTTCTACTTCTTCTGAGAGCTGAATGCGGATATCTTCCGGAAGACGCTGGTTCAGTGCATAGGAAATCTTTTCTCCGGGAATGCGTGTGTTGGTGTCAAATACTGCCACATTTCCCATGGCATGAACCCCTGCGTCTGTACGGCTTGCACCGATCGTTTCTATCTTCTCGCCAAGAAGCTCGGACAGTGTTTCATTTAAAACCCCCTGCACGGTAATCCCGTTTGGCTGTGTCTGCCAGCCACAGTAGTTGGTGCCGTCATATGCAACTACAAGACCAATTCTTTTCATCTGTTTTCCTCCATAAAAATTGAAAACTTTTGTTATAACAAAATAACAATATGCTGTAATCCTTCCTACCGGATTTACAGCATATAAAATATCTTTATAAATTATATCAGTACTTTCTCAGATTCCCACAATTCTGAAAACAATGGCGATTCCCAGATAAGCCCACATCACCACATAGGAAATGTAGTCTCTGGACTCATAACGCAATGGCTTCATCTGGGTTCTGTTATCCCCTCCATGATAGCACCTTGCTTCCATGGCCATGGCCAGATCATTTGCTCTTCTGAACGCAGAAATAAACAATGGAACCAGAAGCGGAATCATATTTTTTGCCTTCTGAATTATATTTCCGGTTTCAAAATCTGCGCCACGTGCAATCTGTGCTTTCATGATCTTATCGGTTTCCTCCATAAGGATTGGGATAAAACGCAGCGCAATAGACATCATCATGGCAATCTCGTGGATTGGCACATGAAGTTTATTTAACGGCCTGAGAAGTCGTTCCAGACCATCTGTAAGTTGATTGGGTGTGGTAGTCAGCGTCATAAGAGAAGAACCGATCACCAGATACGTCAGGCGGATGGCCATTCTTCCGGCCAGCTTCAGGCCCTCCTCTGTCACATGCAGGATTCCCCACTGCCAGAGAACCTTTCCGGGTGTCAGAAATATATTAAATACCACTGTGATCATAAGAAGCATCACGATTGCCTTCAGTCCCTTGAACATAAATTTCACAGGAACTTTGGAAAGAATGATCATCGCTGCCAGAAATATAGTTGCCACTGCATATCCCGGAAATGTATGGAATACGAAGACAGAGATGATAAACACCAGCGTCCCCACCAGCTTTGCTCTCGGATCCATTTTGTGCAGAACGGAATCTGCAGGATAATACTGTCCTATTGTAATGTCTCGGATCATACTTCCTGCCCTCCCTCATTCTCTTCTTGTTCTGCAGACTTTTTATCCATTGTTTCCTTCTGAATGCTTAAATCTTCATCAGGCGCATCTGAATGAGACTCTTTCGTCCCATCCTCAGTCAGATCAGCTTCCATCTCACTAATTAAGGTTTCTGCTTTGGCATTTTCTTTTTTCGACTGACTGTCTGAAACAGATTGTTTGTCACCAGACAATTTCCCGGGATTACATTTTCTTAAAACTGCAAGGATATTCTCTTTTGCCTCATCCACCGTTGTAGCAGTTACATCTACATCCAGGCCTTTTTCCTTCAACGCATGCATGATATAAGTAATCTGCGGTGCTGCAAGTCCCATGGCCTCCAGCTCTCTGTAATGAGCAAATACTGCTTTGGGAGCATCGTCATATGCGATTTCTCCGTCATTGACTACGATCAGTCTCTCCGCGTATTTTGCAATATCCTCCATGCTGTGGGATACAAGGATAATGGTAATCCCTCTTACTTTATGAAGCTCTGCGATCTGGTCAAGGATATCATCTCGTCCTTTCGGATCCAGACCTGCAGTTGGCTCATCCAGAATAAGAATTTTCGGATTCATTGCCAGTACACCGGCAATAGCAACTCTTTTCTTCTGTCCGCCGGAAAGCTCAAAAGGGGATTTACTAAAATTTTTCTCCTTGAAACCTACGTGCTGCAGTGCTTTCTTTGCTTCTACTTCTGCCTCTTCCCTGGATAATCCCTGATTCATGGGACCAAAGCATACATCAGAAAGCACATCATTCTCAAAGAGCTGATGCTCCGGATACTGAAATACAAGACCAACCTCGCTTCGCAGGGCACGACGATCATATTTCTCTCCCCAGATATCCTCTCCATTATAAGTGATCGTACCGGAAGTTGGACGGATCAGCGCATTGAAATGCTGGATCAGTGTAGATTTCCCACTTCCTGTATGTCCGATAATTCCGATAAACTGTCCGTCCGGTATAGAAAGATTGATATCTTTCAGCGCATGAATCTCATAGGCAGTTCCCGGACTGTAGGTATAAGTTACATTTTTTAATTCTATTGACATAAGGCATTCACCAGCTCCTCTGTAGTCAGTATTCCCTCCGGAACATCCACTCCGGCTTTATGAAGTTCGTGTGCCAGAAGTGTTACCTGCGGCACATCCAGTCTGTATTCTTTCAGAGTTTCCACCTGTGAGAAAATCTCTCTGGGTGTTCCCTGCATCACCACTTCTCCGTTATCCATAACATATACCTTGTCCGCATGAACAACTTCTTCCATATAGTGGGTGATCAGAATGACTGTCACTCCTTCCCGTCTGTTAAGGTCACTGACTGCCTCAAGAACTTCCTTTCGTCCATTCGGATCCAGCATTGCAGTTGGCTCATCCAAAATGATGCATTTCGGACGCATTGCCATGACACCGGCAATTGCAACTCTCTGCTTCTGTCCGCCGGAAAGTTTATTCGGAGAATGATAACGATAGGATGTCATTCCTGTTTTTTTCAGGCTCTCATCTACACGCTCCCAGATTTTCTCTGTGGGCACACCCATATTCTCCGGTCCGAACCCTACGTCTTCTTCTACTACAGTTCCTATGATCTGATTGTCAGGATTCTGAAAAACCATGCCCGCTTTCTGTCGGACTTTCCATAATTCCGGCTCTTTAGACGTGTCAATCCCATCTACCCACAAAGTTCCTTCCGTCGGAAGCAACAGCGCATTCAGGTGCTTTGCAAGAGTAGATTTTCCGGAACCATTATGTCCCAGAACAGCCACGAATTGTCCGGCTTCAATGTCCAGGTTTACATCATTGACAGCACGCTGCGTATCCTGCACGTTACCATCTTCATCATACTTGAGATAGTCAAATCCCAGCTTGAATGCCTTGATAATTCCCATAATATTTTTTGTCCTCGTATTTTGTCTGTCTGCTGCTTATTTTCACAGGAAAAGAATCCCGTCAGTAAACAGCGAATATTTATTTTTTCAGGCTTCTTCAGTAGCTGCCAGTCCGGTCAACTCGTCAATCAGAGCCCAGATCTCATCTCTTCCCTGCTTCGTCTCAGCAGAGAAAGGAATAATAATGCCATCTTTGCTCAGCTTCAGCCCTTCTTTGATTGCTTTGATATTTTTCTGAACCTGGCTTCGTTTGAGCTTGTCAAGCTTCGTTGCAATAATGATCGGCTCATAGCCATTGTTCAGAATCCAGTCATACATCATCTTGTCATTTGCAGACGGATCATGACGGATATCAATAAGAAGGAAACCGCCTTCAGGTTTTTGGATGTATGAAGATATCTTTCGATCATCTTGCCCCATTTTTCCTTCTCAGACTGTGAAACCTTTGCGTATCCGTAACCAGGGAGGTCTACCAGATACATGGCTTCATTGATATTATAAAAGTTAATGGTCTGTGTTTTTCCCGGCTGTGCACTTGTTCTGGCAAGAGATTTCCGGTTCATCAGCCCGTTGATCAGCGATGATTTTCCCACATTTGATTTTCCTGCAAATGCAACCTCCGGTCTGTTGGTGTCCGGGAGTTTGCTGGTAATACCGCATACGATATCTAATGATACATTCTTAATAACCATTGATTTCCTCTCTTTTTTCACAACAAATGGTCAATCTTTACTGACTGACCATTTATTTTATACCAGTGCCTTATTAAGCACTTCCTTCATCGAACTTACAAAGGTAATGGTAAGTCCGTCTGTGATTTCCTTATCTAATTCCTGAATATCCGGTTTGTTTTCTGCCGGCACTAACACCTCTTTGATCTTAGCATATTTTGCCGCAAGAAGTTTTTCTTTCAAACCGCCGATCGGAAGAACTCTTCCTCTCAGTGTGATCTCACCGGTCATTGCAAGGTCTGCCCTTACCGGCTTCTTAATAATTGCGGAAAGGATTGCAGTTGCCATGGTAATACCTGCGGATGGTCCGTCTTTTGGTACTGCCCCTTCCGGAATATGCACATGAATATCGTTTTCCTGGAAAAATTCCGGCTCAACTTTATAGTCAGAAGCAATGGAACGAATGTAAGTAATACCTGCCTGTGCAGACTCTTTCATAACATCTCCCAACTGTCCGGTAAGCATCAGCTCGCCCTTGCCGGGCATTACATTGACTTCAATCTGCAGTGTATCGCCGCCCACCTGTGTCCAGGCAAGCCCGCGGGAAATACCAATCTCATCTTTCTTATTTGCCATAAGATAGTTAAAATGCTCTTTTCCAAGAAAATCTGACAGATTCTTTGAAGTCACTGTAACTTCTTTTTATCTTCTTCCATGATCAGACGTGCAGTTTTTCTGCATATCTGTCCGATGGTTCTCTCCAGGTTTCGAACTCCGGCTTCTTTTGTATAATTGTTGATGATCTTCTTAAGAGCCGCTGACTGGATTGTCAGTTTACCTTTCTCGATACCGTTCTCTTCCATCTGCTTCGGAATCAGATGTTCCTTTGCAATATGTTCCTTCTCATTCTCAGTATAACCTGCGATCTCGATCAGTTCCATACGGTCAAGAAGTGGTCTCGGAATGCCCTGAACATCGTTTGCAGTTGCAATAAACAGTACTTCTGAAAGATCCTGTGGAACCTCTATATAATGATCCATAAATCTACTGTTCTGTTCCGGATCAAGCACCTCAAGAAGTGCTGCAGAAGTATCTCCTTTATAATCACTGCTGGTCTTGTCAATCTCATCCAGAAGCATCAGAGGATTGCTCACTCCTGCCTGCTGTAATGCTGCAGTGATCCTTCCCGGCATTGCTCCTACATAAGTCTTTCTGTGGCCCCGGATCTCAGCCTCATCTCTCACACCGCCCAGACAGATACGTACATATTTCTTATGCATTGCTTCTGCAATCGATCGGGCAATGGAGGTTTTACCTGTTCCGGGAGGTCCTACCAGACAAAGGATCGGACTTTTTCCCTTATGTGTCAGTTTGCGGACGGAAAGGAACTCCATCACACGCTCCTTCACATCTTTCAGACCGTAATGACCTTCCTGAAGTACTTTCCATGCTTCTTTCAGATCATCAGAATCTGTGGATTTCTTCTCCCACGGAAGCGCCAGCATGGTCTCAATATAACCACGCAGTACTGCATTCTCGGATACATTGCTGTTGGTATTCTTAAATCTCTCGATTTCTTTGCTGATCTTCTCTTTTACCTCATCGCCGGCCTGAAGTTCCTGGAGTTTCTTCTTAAACTCCTCTGCGTCATCCGCAGTATTATCCTCACCCAGTTCCTCACGTATCAGTTTCAGCTGCTCTCTGAGAATATATTCTCTCTGATTCTTATCAATTCTGGCCTTCACTTTTTTCTGGAGATCTCTGCCAATCTGCATGATCTCAATCTCATTTCCAAGGATTGCACCCAGAACTTCATAACGTTCCTCCAGTGTAAGTGCCTCCAGGATCTTCTGCTTATTCTGATAAGATAAAGGAATATTTACGGCAATCTGCTCAACCAGTTCCTCAACATTATCTATATTTAAAATCTGTGCTACCAGCTCTTTGCTGACTTTTCCATTTTCCATGCAGTATCTGTGGAATAATTCCTTAAGGCTTCTGTGCATGGCTTCCATCACTGGTTCCGGCATCTGCATTTCTTCTTCATCAACAGGTGTGATCTCACTTCTGATAAACGGAAACTCCTGCTCAAATTTCACAAGTGTGGCTCTTCCCGTTCCCTCTACAAGTACCCGCAAAAGATTCTGCGGAAGTTTCACAACCTGTTTGATATAGGCAATGGTTCCTACATGATATACACCTGCCAGATCCGGTGATTCCACCTCAGGATCAATCTGAGTAACCAGAAAAATCTTCTGGTCATGAAGCATGGCAGCTTCAATCGCCTTGACAGAACGCTCCCTGCTCACATCAAAATGAACGATCATCCCGGGAAGGATGGTAGTCCCCCTGAGAGCGATCGCAGGCAGCACTATATTCTGATTTGTCATTTATTGTTCAGTCCCTTTCATCAGGCTGTTTCCGGTTTATCCTTCTTGTGTGTCCGGGACGTTCTTCTGCTTCCGGCTGTCTTCGCCTGTGCAGGAGTTTCTCCGCGGACGATCTCCGGCTCACCGGTGCCATCTACTACATCTTTGGTAATTGTACACTTGCGAATCGTGTCATCTGACGGAATCTTATACATCAGATCCATCAGTGAACCTTCCATGATCGCACGCAAACCTCTGGCTCCTGTCTTACGTTCCAGAGATTTCTTTGCGACCAGTTCAAGTGCATCATCTTCAAAATCAAGTTCAACACCATCCAGTTCAAATAATCTGTGATACTGTTTGGTAAGTGAGTTCTTCGGCTCTTTCAGAATACTGATCAGCGCATTCTCATCCAGCGCATCCAGAGTTACAACTACCGGCACAGACCGATAAACTCAGGAATCAGGCCGAATTTGATAAAGTCTTCCGGCATTACATCCTTCAGGATTTCACCCACATTTCTGTCTTCCTTAACAGAAACCTCTGCACCGAAACCGATGGACTTGGTATCCTGTCTGGACTCAATGATCTTCTCGATTCCGTCAAAAGCACCGCCGCAGATAAACAGAATATTTGTTGTATCAATCTGAAGAAACTCCTGATGAGGATGCTTGCGGCCACCCTGAGGCGGAACACTTGCCACTGTACCTTCCAGAATCTTCAGAAGTGCCTGCTGCACGCCTTCACCGGAAACATCGCGGGTTATGGATGGATTCTCAGATTTTCTTGTGATCTTATCAATCTCATCAATATAGATAATTCCGTACTGTGCACGTTCAATATCATAATCTGCTGCCTGAATGATCTTGAGAAGAATATTCTCAACATCCTCTCCTACATATCCGGCTTCTGTCAGTGTAGTAGCATCTGCAATAGCAAACGGTACATTCAGAAGTCTGGCAAGTGTCTGAGCCAACAGAGTTTTACCTGAACCTGTAGGTCCAAGCATCAGAATATTACTCTTCTGAAGCTCTACATCAGAATTTTTTGACGCAAGAATTCTTTTATAGTGATTATAAACAGCAACGGAAAGAGCCTTTTTTGCTGCATCCTGACCAATTACATAATCATCCAGAACTGCATGGATCTCTTCCGGTTTAACAGATTAATATCAGAATTCAAAACCTCGTCATCATAAGGATTTAATTCTTCCTCCATGATCTCTGAGCAGATGCCAATGCACTCGTCGCATATAAATACTTTACCATCCGGACCTGCGATCAGTTTTCTTACCTGATCTTCTGTCTTCTGGCAAAAGGAGCATCTTACTTTTCCTTCTCTCATTTTTTCTGCCATGAATTTATGTCTGTCCTTTCTCTATACTAACTAATAAGACTCCTGTGACGATTCACAGGAGTCTTATCTTTCGCATTATTTATGCATGACTACACCGTCAATCAGTCCATATGCCTTTGCTTCTTCAGCAGTCATATAGTTGTCCCGGTCTGTATCACGCTCAACAACTTCTATCGGCTGACCGGTATTTGCAGCCAATAACTCATTTAAAGTTCTCTTTGTCTGTGCGATATGATCTGCCACGATCTGGATCTCTGTTGCCTGTCCCTGCGCACCGCCGGATGGCTGATGGATCATGATAGTGGAATGCGGAAGAGCAAATCTCTTTCCTTTTGCACCGCCTGCCAGAAGAAAGGCACCCATGCTGGCAGCCATTCCAAGACAATGGTAGAAACATCGCATTTAATATACTGCATGGTATCATAGATCGCCATGCCGGCTGTTACGGAACCGCCCGGGCTGTTGATATACAGCTGAATATCTTTACCAGGATCTTCTGCTTCCAGGAAAAGAAGCTGTGATACGATCAGTCCTGCACTCACATCATTTACTTCCTCACCAAGAAAAATGATTCTGTCCTTCAGAAGCCTTGAATAGATATCATAGCTTCTCTCTCCCCTGCTTGTCTGTTCAATGACATAAGGTACTAAACTCATATAAACGCCTCCATTTACGCGGCTGACTTTTTTCCGAAAGAGGTAGTCTTCTGAGCCTGTCTCTTTCCGGATCTTAAAATTTGATTACTTTAAAATTAAACTTCCTTAGCAGCGTCAGCGATAACAGTAACTGCTTTCTGTACAGCCATGTCTTTCTTCATCTGCTCAAGTTCACGCTCTCCAAGTAATTCTTTTAACTTGTCAGCTTCCATTTTGTATGCTTCAGCCATCTTGGAGATCTCTTCGTTTACTTCTTCCTCTGTCGGCTGAATGTTCTCAACTTCTGCTACTTTCTCAAGAACCAGTCTTGTCTGGATTCTCTTTAATGCCTGTGGTTTCATATCTTCCATCATCTTGTCAGCTGTCATACCTGTGAACTGGAAGTACTGGTCCATGGATAATCCCTGGGACTGCATTCTTCTGCTGAAATCATCAAGCATCTGACGGCACTGTGTCATAAGCATAGCTTCCGGAATATCCATCTGTGCATTTTCGATTGCTTTATCTACTGCCGCATCTTCTTTTGCACGTTTTGCTTCGTTTGCTTTCTTATCTTCAAGGTTTGTTTTTACATGCTCTTTATACTCTGCAAGTGTATCGAACTCAGAAACATCTTTTGCAAAATCATCATCCAGTTCAGGAAGTTCTTTTGCTTCGATCTTCTTAACTGCGCATTTGAAGATTGCTTCTTTACCTGCAAGTTCTTTTGCCTGATATTCTTCAGGGAATGTAACTTTTACGTCTACATCATCGCCAACTTTAGCACCAACAAGCTGTTCCTCGAATCCCGGGATAAATGTATTGGAACCAAGTGTCAGAGGATACTCTGTAGCCTGTCCGCCATCGAAAGGTACTCCGTCTACAGATCCTTCGAAGTCGATTGTTACGATATCATTTAACTGAGCTGCGCGGTCTTCTACGCTGATTGTTCTGGAGTTTTTCTCCTGCTCTTTCTTGAGTTCAGCTTCTACGTCTTCGTCTGTTACTGTGATTTCAGTTTTCGGTACTTCTACACCTTTGTAATCACCTAATGTAACTTCCGGTTTAACAGCAACTTCTGCTGTGAAGATGAATGCTTTTCCAGGCTCAGCCTGTGTGATGTCGATTGTCGGCTGGGAAACGATCTCAAGTTCGCATTCAGCTAATGCTTTGCTGTAGTGTTCCGGAATCAGAGCGTTAACAGCATCTTCAAGGAATACTCCTTTGCCATACATCTGCTCGATCATTTTTTCTTGGAGCTTTTCCTTTACGGAATCCAGGGATGGAAATTCTTCCTTTTGCTTTCTGGTATGCATTCTGCATTGCTTTTTCTAAATCTTCAGCGGCAACTTCGATAGTAAGTTTCGCCATGTTTTTTTCCATTTTTTCCACCTGTAAACTCATGTTACATGTTCCTCCTTAATTTTCAGGTTATGATTGCGACTGGTTTTTCAGCTGCGTTATATCATTCACAGTTTTTACCTATTTCTATATATTTAAGTCTAAGCTCCGCTCCCACTGTTGCAGAAGCGGGAGACCTCTCTATAACTCAATTATATATTTACAGTCATTGTAGCAGTATAGCACAAAAAATCCAAAAGTGCTAGTGTTTTTTCGCATAAAAAATAAGGGTTTGAGGACGATTTAGCGGGTATATACTACTGATTCTGCGATTTCTTTTGCTTTTTCGTCATTTTCAAGCTGTGAAATCAGGGAAAGTGCGAAGTCTACAGCTGTTCCCAGACCACGGCTGGTGGTTATATTTCCATCTACTACCACATTGTCTTCGCTGGTCTTGGCACCGTCTCCTGCAATAATTTCCATGAAGGACGGATAAGAGGTGGCTTTGCGGTTTTTGAGGAATCCAAGACCTGAGAATACACTTGGTGCAGCACAGATAGCGGCGATTTTTTTGCCTTTGCTGTTGAAATCTGTCAGAAGGTCTGTAAGTGGTTTGTATCCTGCAAGATATTTGGTTCCCGGCATTCCTCCCGGAAGAACAAGCATGTCGGCATCTGCGAAGTCTGTTTCTGCGAATGTTGTATCAGTGAGCATGGTGATACCGTGAGATGTCTGGATCTGTTTGGTTTCTTTGATGGATACAGTTTTGATATCGATTTCTGCGCGGCGGAGAAGGTCTACTACTGTGAGGCCTTCGATGTCTTCGAAGCCGTCGGCGAGGAAAATTGTATACTTTTTTGCTCATTTTAGGTCCCTCCTGATTAATTTGTTTTGTAAAGTTTTATCCTATTTTCTGCAATGGATTATAGCATTTTTTGTTTGGAGTTACAATGTTTGTTTGGAGCTTTCTGCTTTTACCATATCTCTGGTTTCAAGTCTTTCGGCAATGGATTGGGATATGTTTCACCGTTTAGGGTTTTTGTCAGTTCTTCTCTGGCTTTATTTACCAACTCTGGTTTTTGCAGGAAGTCTATGGCTGTGAGAGCCATGATCTTAGCGGCATAGAGCATTCCTTTGTGGGCGATTGAAGATTTACCCTGGGCTGCTGCCTGCCAGGAGTGGAGGGCGGTTCCTGCTGCGAATGTTGGGATGTTGAGATGGACGGTTGGTACCAGCCAGCTTACATCGCCCACATCAGTGGAGTATTTGAGATCACTGTACAAATTCTGGTATGCCATTGGCTCAAAGATTGGTTTTTCATTACTTCTAGCAGCTTTGGGGCCGAAGGTAGTCCCGGGCTGAATTTGTGGGGGAGTTTGATTTTTTGTCCTGATCTGAGAGGGACTGTTTGGAATTTTTTGTGCGTAGGCATATTCTTCTTCAGTGTAAGTGATCGGACCCAGTTTTTCCAGATACGCATTCATGTGATCTGCCAGGATTTTGCTGGAGATCAGGTTTGAATATGCCGCTACCTGGCGTATTTCTACAGTAGTTTCAGTCATAAGTGCTGCGCCCCTGGCTATGTTGCATACGCGGTTATAGAGTTCTTTTACCTGGGTGATCTTTGGGGCGCGGATAGCATAAAGTACCTGAGCCCTGGACTGGACTACATTTGGGGCATCTCCGCCTGTATCTGTTATGGCATAGTGGATCCTGGCCTCATCTATCATGTGTTCACGCATGTAGTTTACGCCCACATCCATAAGCTCTACTGCATCCAGAGCAGAACGCCCCAGTTCCGGGCACATGGATGCATGGGCCGGAGTTCCGTGGAATGTAAAAAATACTCTGAAATTTGCCTTGGTGCTTCCGTAGCATGCACGCCGCCCCTGCTCCGGGTGCCAGCAAAGAGCCAGGTCACAGTCATTGAAATAGCCATCACGTACAAGAAAGGCCTTGCCGCCTGCGTTTTCTTCAGCAGGGCAGCCGTAATAACGGATCGTGCCTTGCAGGTTATGTTCTTTCACAAAGTCTTTTAATGCAATGGCAGAAGCAAGAGTTCCTGTTCCGATAAGCTGATGGCCGCATCCATGACCACAACTACCAGGATTTGCAGGAATTCTTTCTGCTGCATCTGCCTTCTGTGAAAGTCCCGGCAGTGCATCAAATTCTCCAAGGAATGCTATGACTGGTTTTCCTGATCCATATTCTGCAATAAATGCAGTCTTCTCTCCTGCCAGATCTGCTTTGATGGAAAACCCTGCCTGTTTTAATACATGCTGCAGCAATTCAGAAGATCTGTATTCCTGGAATCTGGGTTCTGCAAATTCCCAGATCTTATTACTGATCTCAACATAATATTCTTTCTTACTGTCGATTTTTTCTGAGATTTCTTTTATGTATTCGTCTGTATGATCCATTCTGTTGTCCGCTTTCTTTTTTATATTTCCAGTCACATATCCGCACTTCACTTCACAGCATCAGCAGTTATTCAAAAGTCTCTGATTCTCCATTTTCTTTGTATACTCAAGGCACAGCATTGTAATATCATCAAACTGGTCATTGTCTCCTACAAAAGCGTCAATATCCGCCTTTACAAGCTTCAGAGTTTCTTCCGGATTACTGCTTAAGCACTGCTGATTCAGAACATGATCCAGTCTGTCCATTCCGTACAGCTGCCTGTCCTTATCCGTTGCCTCTGTCACTCCATCTGTATACTGGAATATTTTGTCTCCGATATTCAGCTGAAGCTTTTGTTCCTTATATACGATGTCCTCTATCCCTGCAAGGACGAAACCAGCACGTATTTTGTAGGCTTCATAGGTGTTGGTTTCCCTGCGGTAAACAAACGGCATTTCATGTCCGGCGTTACATACCTGAATTCACCGGTCACAAGATCCAGCACACCCTCAAAGGCTGTAATGAACATTCCGTTTTCATTGGATTCACACAGAATATTATTGACCTCTGTAAAGACTTCTCCCAGGTCTCTGCCCGGCTGTGTATGATCCTTGATCAGGGTTTTCCGATAACCATGAAAAGTGCTGCCGGAACTCCCTTCCGGAAACATCAGCCATAACAATCGCCATATGCCTGTCATCCAACCATAAAGAAAATCATAAAAATCTCCGCCAACTTCCTTTGCCGGTGTCATGGTCGCATAATATCCATCTCATCCCTGTCAGGAAATGCAGGGAATATGCAGGGAAGCATGGAAGCCTGGATCTGTGTTGCCACGTTCAGCTCTGCTCCGATACGTTCCTTCTCAGCAGTCACCCGGGTAAGGTTATCCATATAATTAATAATACTTTTCTGCATGGATTGGGTTGCGTGATAAAGTTCTTCTATCTCATCTCTGGTATGAATATCAAGATCTACGATGTTGTTCTCATCATACCCTTCCTCGCCATTGCCAAATTTTGTGTGTTGCTTCTGTAAGCAGTTCAATAGGCCTGGATATTCTCTTTTTGATTTTTCTGGATATGTCCATACCGGCAGCCAGGATGATCAGAATGCAAAGACATACCATCAGTACAGTAAAACGAATGGTATTTCTGACAATCTCTGTCATGTCAATATCTACAAAGGCAACTGCACATTTTTCTCCGTCAGATGAAAGTACCGGCTCTCCGGCAGATGACAGCCATCCAAATTCTGTTCTGCTCACAGTAGGCTCCAAGCGTTCGTTTCCTTTCAGTTTATCAAATCTTTCCGAAAGCTCTTCCTTATAGCCAAGAGTCAGATAGCCTGACGAAGGATCAAACAGATACACACTGGAATGATCCTGGATCATCTGAATATACAGATATTCAATATTCATATCTGCCTGTATAGAATGAAGATATTCATTTATCCTCTCATAATTCTGATACATGCCTTTCGCTTTAAGCCAGTCTATGATCGGCTGTTCATCATCAGATGCTACTGCTTTTTCCTGGATCTGTTCAAATTCCTCTGTGTCTATCTCTTTACACAGTTCTTCGATAAAATCCCCATTTACCTGATCTGATACCGTCTTCGCGATTTCAAGCGCTTTATCATTATAGAGTTTTCTATACTGTCTGTTATTCACAAGAGAACTTCCAAGAAGCATTAAAACCCCAACCACCAACATAGAACCGATGAGAAATTAATCAGTTCAGCATTCAGCTTCGTCTTTTTTTCCATGCTCTTTGACCTCCTTTTTGTCTCTGTGTGCTGCAAATGTGGTGCTGATCAGGAAAGCTGCTGAAAGCACACTCACAAGAATCAGCACAAAGATAAGGCCTCTGCCTACACCAAGGACCAGCACATAGCCAAACACAAAGGAACCCAGAGACTGTGCACCATTCTCAAACAGGCTGTAAACCCCAAGTCCTCTGTCATATCCAAACCGTTCTACATCCTTCAGATCTGTAAAATAACTGGTAAGTAATGGAATCCCAAAGCTGTCTGCAACTCCAATCAATGCCAGTGCGATCAGAAGAGATGGTATATTCTGAAGCATTGCCACCTCCAGAAAAGCTGCTGCATAAATAAACGCAGCTGCTGCAAGCCCCAAATGCTTCCATCCTCTGTTGGAAAAGAATTCCGTGAGAGGAGTTCCCAGGATCAGTACAAAAATTCCGTTTAAAAGATAGGTATATCCAATATAGGTTTCCGAAAGTCCCCATTCAGAACCAACAATAGGAAACATATAATTCAGGAAATATCCACAGATTAGAAGCGGAATCATCATCAGCAGGAAAAAACTAATAATCCTCGGACGAAAGATAAACTGAACAATATTCATATGTGTATCTTCTGTTTCGCAGTTCTCCTCTTCGTTATCTGAAGTATATTTACTCATATACTTATTTGCTACCAGAAACAGCAGCACACTGAGTACTGCAGTGACAGCAAACAACGCTGTATAGGACATCCATTGCAGAAGGAAGCCACCAAACACAACTGCACAGTTTGCACCGCTCAGGGAGGATACACTGTAATAGGCATAGGCTCTGTTCTTCTCCTCATCAGGAAGCTCCACGATCATAAGATTGACAAGTAAAAGCAATACTCCCCAGCCTGCTCCAAGAAGCAGGGCGCTTAAAGTAAGCAGCCATATATTGGGAACCACTCGCAATCCAAGTCCTGCTGTAAGCAGTACAGAGCTTACAAAAACAGATCTCTTTGCCCCAAGCTTATGTATTACCTTTCCGCCAAGCGCTGAGAAAATGGCGCCGGATAACACCTCTGCAGATATAGGAACTGCTGCAAGCATGGCCGGTGATAATCCCTGTACTGACATCTTCTCAGAAATCTTCATTGCATAGATGGGAAGAATCGCACAGGTCAGATTTGTAAAAAAGAAAACAAGAAATACAATAAATCTGAAAATTTCCACAGGAAGTCTGCTATTGTCTTCCTCCTGTTTTCGTCTTTTCAGTTCCTGCCTTCCCTTTATAAAATAAATCACCTCAAAGGTAAGCATGAAAAATACTACCATAATTGCGATCAGGTTGATGATCAGAGACACCTGGATCTCTCTGCTTTTCTCTGTCAGACTGTTCATATCTGTTCCGACTTCTATAATCCCAATAATATCTCCGCTTTTATCCCGGATGGGACTATGGATAAATACAAAGCTTCCGGAGCTTGAGTTTGTAGCATAGGTTTTTGTAGCCCCCTGCTCCATAACCTCCTGAAGATCTGTGCCTTCATATTCCCAGTCATAGGGATAGGACACACAGATATCCTCCAGGGTATAGACCAGGGTAACCGTTCCGTCTTTTACTTTATAAAGTACACAGTACAGATCCTGTGAACTGTCAGAATCCGAGAAGAATACATCCCTTACTACCTGCCGGACCTGTCTGTAATCCTCATTCATAAAATCAGAAGGCTTTTCCAGCCTCTGAAATGCATCTGCAGGAAGTCTGTTTGTTACTGCTGATGCGGCAAATTTCTCTCTTGTATAGGTTTCATCGACCAGCAGACTTTGAAACTGCGGAAACAAGGTGCCAATAAACAGAGCCGCAACTCCCACAATAATCCCTATGACTGCATGGTAATCTTTGCATAAAAGCTGAAATTTTTTTACCAGTATTCTTTAACAAAGTCACCACAAAAAACAAAACAGCAGCGACAATCACTGCACAGGCAGCCCACAGCAGGCAGTTCCATACCTGCAGTTTTCCTGATAGCGGAATGTCCCAGAACTGTTCATAGTCCTCTCCATCCCACAATATAACAGAATAATTGGTAGAGGAAACCAGGGTTCCCGGTGCACTCACATGATATGCAATCTCTCTTTCCTTCAAAGACTCTTCCACAGTAAGTCTGTCTGTACTTCCTGTATTTTCCATATCACAGGGTATCCGTATGATATCCCTGAGACCAATATCAGCTGAATAAAGCACTCCATCCGAGTAACTGATCTCCTGCGGAATACTTCCGTCAACTGTATCACTGTCATAGAGCAGTTCATCCTGTCCGCTGTCTGTATATTTTATAAATTTTACCGTCATAAGTCACATAAAACAGGCTATCACTGTCTCTGTCATAAGCACAACACAAAATCCTGTCCTGCGCATCAGCAACAGAAAAAACTTCGAGCTTCCCTGTTCTGTGTTACTGACCAGAATGCCCTCCTTTTCCTTTTGCATGTAGATCACACCATGCTCGGTGGGTACCATTCCCACAATGTTGCGCCTTACACTACCCTTCTCTGCTTCTACAGAAGCAACCGTTGATATATATTTTCCCTTTGATGACAGTTTGACGATTCCTTCACTGGCAATCTGAACTCCCTGCTCAATACGGACATCATGAAGATACACATTCCCATCTCCGTCTGCCACAACCCGCTCAGCACTCAGAAAACTTTTATCAGAGGCACATGCCCGCCATAAAAGCCTTCCGTCAGCAGATATTTTCAATATTTTCCTGTTGGAATCATCAATCACATAAGTACATCCATCCCCATCTCCGGATGCATAGGATACTGAAGAAAATGTATAAGGTTTAAAAGGATTGGTAAACATCCATTCCCTGCCTGCATACACTACAAAAACAGAACATACTGTCAAAAGCAGCATAATTATTAAAATCCACTGTTTTTTTCTCTTATGTTCCATGCACCTTAACCTCTTTCTGTTAATGTAAGTTTTGATAGCAGAGTATGGGCAGGCGCCATATGCTCTTTATAATAACGCAGATTTTCAACTCCCATATCTTCTGTGTAATTGATCGTATCTGCAGACTGCAGATATCGTTCAAAGCTTTCCCGCAACAAATACTCATTAATTCCCTTGATCCGGTTAACTGCATTTTTATACTGATATACGCCAAGTCCGTTACGGCAGCTCACAATACAAAGTCCTGCCATTTTTCCCTCTACTCTTACAAGGATTCCATTGATCCTGATTTTATCAAAAACAGGAACCAGGTTGTCGATCACCCGGAGCAGGCAGCCACAGTGGCACTCCTCACAAGTTTTCTCCCCACACCATTCCCTTTCCATAAATTCCCGGATCTCCTCCCGATGGAAAGGGGTTATCTCTTCTGTCTCATATGCAAATCTGCGTTTGAAATAATTATAACGGTAACGGTCATCCTGCATATCCATACCTGCCAGAAACTGCTCAGGCGTAAAAGTATAATCCATATAATCACGGTTATCCTCTATTTCAAACTGAATGCCGCTGGCTTCATAATAAGGAAGCATCCATGGAACCACATCCATAATGATCAGCTGTGCATCAAATCCCGCAAAATCTTCCTTCAGGATCTGCATAACTTTCTTTATCTTTTCCTCCGTATAGTTTCCTACAAACGGAACAGCTACCGGATACCCTTCTGTATTCAAATATGTAATATTGATTAAAAGCCTTCTGCTATTTTGAAGTAGGTGGGATAGGAATCCCTCCATCCCAATCAAATTCAAAAAGCTGGTGTTGGCTGACCAGTGATCATTCATACTGTCATAATACGGATCAAACAGGCTCTGATCCTCCACTCTAAGTTCCTGATAACCACGCGCAAGGAAGATTTCCAGCATTTTTCTGTGGTATTTTATAATATTTTTTTTGTATCTGATTTCATTACGGCCTCCTCTGAATATCAGTGCATAATCTCCAACTATGATCGTGAGAAATATTTACAGCTACGCACTTACAAATATTATATCTCCATTTTTCAAATATTCCAACATAATATTAAAGTTGTTGGTTATATTCATTCTTTATAATAAAAAATATGGCTTTGCGAAGCTATTCCACAAAGCCATATTTTTATTCTATTCTATCGTCAGGATATCTCGGGTTTTCTGTGACCTTCGCTCACAAAAAAAAAACGCTTCGCGGGATATTACCAGTGAACAGTAACCACATAAGTTCTATTTTCTCAATATCACACATATTTTTCTTGTCTCATACTCACCATAAGTGTTATCATAATCATAAAACTGTACTGTCATTTCATATTTAAGGAGGAACATTTCTCATGGAAATCGAACGCAAATTTTTTAATATCCAAAGAAAATCTGCCTGCAGATCTTAATTCTTATCCACATCACAGACTGGAACAGGGTTACTTATCCACCGCACCGGTAGTCCGTATCCGCAAAGAGGATGATAACTACTATCTTACCTATAAATCCAAAGGTCTTATGACCCGCGAGGAATATAATCTTCCACTTACCAAAGAATCCTATGAACATATGCGTCCAAAAGCTGACGGAATCCTCATTTCCAAAACCCGCTATCTTATCCCGGAAAAAGATGGACTCACCATTGAACTGGATGTATTTGATGCTCCTTATGAAGGACTCTATCTCGCAGAAGTGGAATTTTCTTCTGAAGAACAGGCGCTCAGTTATAATCCACCCGTATGGTTTGGCGAAGATGTTACGAACTCCGGTAAATATCATAACAGTCGTCTGAGTCAGGGAAATTTATAATAAAATAAAACAGCTCCGAAATATTGTTCTGTTAATATGTATTTGCAGGAATTGTAGTAACTCTTAGGGTTCTGGAAAATTCGCGTTATAAAAAATCCGCTCACTGTCTGAGCCACTTTGCGGCGAGTTTGAGCGGATTTTTATGGTTTTAGCGGATTTTCAGAGCCTTAGAGTTACTGAGATTACATCTTTTTACCTTTTTCAGCAGCTCCATTCAGAGCTTCAAAACAGCACTTCTGAATCCATTCTGTTCCAGGATTCTTACTCCCTCAATGGTACTTCCGGCCGGTGAACATACCATATCCTTCAGTTCTCCCGGATGCATGCCTGTTTCCAGTACCATTTTTGCGCTTCCAAGTAAAGCCTGTGCAGCAAACTGATAAGCCTGTTTCTTGGCATTCCCTGGGCTACCGCAGCATCTGCCATTGCTTCTATGAACATAAAAACATATGCAGGTGAACATCCGCTTACAGCACTTACTGCGTCCATCAGACGCTCCGGAACTACTTCTGTACGTCCAAAGCTGTCTGTGATCTCACAGATCTGAGCCAGTTCTTCTGCCGATACTTTCTCATTGGCACATACACCAGTCATACCCTCCCCAACCTGAGCAGGAGTATTCGGCATCATTCTTACCACTTTCAGAGGCTGTCCACATTTTTTCTTCTAACCAGGCAAGAGTTTTCCCCGGCGCAATGCCTACAACTGTGTGTTCCGGTGTCAGTTCATCTTTTACTTCATTCAGCACTTCTTCATAAAAACTGCGGTTTCACGGCCAGGAAAACCAGTTTTTGTGTTTTTTACCACTTCATGGTTATCCAGGGTTGTAACCACTCCCAGCTTTTCTCTGCTTCGTTTGCTTCCTTCTTCTGTAAGATTGGAAACAATAATCTCATCTTTTTTATAAAGTCCTTTTTTCAGCATACCACTGATCATGCAGAAGCCATATTTCCGCATCCGATAAATCCGATTTTCATAAATCTGCTCCTCTCTTGCAATTCCTGTTGTTTTCTGATAATTTATAACTGCTTTTTTCATATCTTTTTCTTGTTATAGATAATGATAATCATCCAGCAATCTGCCGTAAAATACTGAACAGTTACAGATAATTATAATTCATTACTGTCCAATATGACTGTAAAGGGACCGTCATTCACAAGCTCCACTTTCATATCTGCCCCAAATTCTCCCTGCTCGACAATATCAATGTGTTCTTTGCATCTGGCAATTATGTATTTGTACAGATTTTCAGCCATGTCAGGGGCCCCTGCTCTTATAAAGGAAGGTCTGTTTCCTCTTTTACAGTCAGCATATAATGTGAACTGGGAAATAAGCAGAAGACTTCCGCCCACCTCCTTCAGGCCAAGGTTTGTCTTACCGTTTTCATCTTCGAAAATACGCATATTAACCATTTTATGGATCATTTTATCTGCGATTTCAACGGTATCTTCTTCTCCTACTCCGATAAGAACCATAAAGCCCTTGCCTATCTGGCTCGTACTTCACCATTAATTGTCACTTTTGAATGCATTACTCTCTGAATTACAAAACGCATAATTCACTCTCCTTAATCAACGGATTTCTGTCTGTTGATAGATAGCATAGCACATTTTTTATCCGTTTTTCCATTGTAAAGTGTCACCTTGCGGCTGTTATCTCAAAATCTTGTTACTCGTCACTCCGTTCTCAGTAATGCTGCACAATTTCCTTTCATCATCTTATAATAAACCGGGATCAGAAGTGCACAGGCTCCGATCCATGCCATTGGACTGGCAATACATACAGATGTATATCCGATAATTCCGGAAAGACCTACTGTTGCAGCAATTCGCATAACCAGTTCAATCATACAGGCAGCAAAAGGTGCTTTGCCATTCTGCATGCTCTGGATGGATGTACGGTATACTGCCAGCAGTCCAAGCACAAAGTAAAAGGGAGCTACAATCGTCAGATACATATCTGAATAGTGATAGATTTCTTTTGTGGAATCTGAGAGAAACATTCTTACAATCGGATGTCTCAGCAGCAGAATTCCAATACACATGATCAGGTTAAATGCTTCTGTCTGGATCAGGCAGGCGCGCACGCCCTGACGGATACGGTCCCATCTGCCTGCACCAAAGTTCTGAGCTACATAGTTGGAAATTGCGGTCATCATTGCATTGTTTACCAGTACAGAAAGCTGGTCTGCTTTCGATGCTGCGGTATATCCTGCGACTGCTGCAGTACCCAGTGAGTTTACCACTGCCTGCATGGCAAGCTGTCCGATACACATGACAGACATCTGGAATCCCATAGGAAATCCGGTCTTCAGGTGCAGGACTGCCGTGTCTTTTAAATCTGTAAAATCTTCTCTGTGCAGATGCAAAATCGGAAAATTCTTCAGTCCTACAACCAGACTCAGCACTGCGGAAAGGAACTGTGACAGAATAGTCGCCCATGCAGCACCAGCCACCCCCATATGAAACGGTACAATAAACAGAATATCAAAAAAAATATTTAATACAGATGAAAATACCAGGAAATACAATGGTGTCTTACTGTCTCCCAATGCGCGGAGCATATTTGAGATCATGTTGTAGAAAACGGTAGCACCTGTACCAAGTAAAACCACAAACATATAGTCGTATGCTTCATCGGAAATATCAGCAGGAATCTGCATCCAGCGCAGAATCTGATGAGAAAGCAGACAGCAGATCAGTGTCAGCACTACTGTAAACGCAATACTCAGAAGCGCGGAAACCGCAACGCTCTTGCGCATTCCTTTTTCATCCTTTGCCCCGCATTTCTGTCCCAGACAAATACCAAAGCCACCTGTGAATCCATTAATAAAACAGAATACAAAATAAATAATAATACTGGTGGAACCTACTGCTGCCAGGGAATCTGCTCCCAGCGTTTTTCCTACAATCACAGAGTCCGCCAGTGTATAAAAAAGCTGAAACAGATTTCCCAGAATTACAGGAATCGCAAATTTCAGCAGTGACCGGAACGGATTGCCTGTAGTCAGATCCATCTCTTTTGATCTTGCCATGTTTCTTACTCCTCTCCTTGCACGATGTGCATACCAACGTTATAATTGTGACTATAACAAGCATTGTAAATGAATATATCCTGTGATAAATTGTCAGATCGTATTGATGCTCATGCTTCTGTGAGCAATTCATCACAGTGTACATATAATAAAATCGGAGAACTGTAATATGGCTATGCGTAAAATTCTTGTAGATGAAACCAATCGCGAACTTTGTGAACATGGAACTGTCGGTTTTCCCATGACCGTTAATCATGATGACCTGTGGGCATTTGAAGGAAAAAGTGTACCTATCCACTGGCACAATGACCTGGAGATCAGTCTTCCCAGAGAAGGAGAAGCTATCTATCAGGTGTACCGGAAAAGCTACACTGTCAGACCTGGAGATGTTCTTCTTCTGAACCGAAATGTACCTCATAGCTGTCACTCACCTAATAACAGTCATGCCAGATACAGTACCTTTCTGACACGTCCGGATTTCATATGCGGCGAATACGGAAGTGATGTGGAACGCAGATGTTTTCGCCCTTTTCTCCAGAATTCTGCTGTCCCCTGCATCCTTCTTACTTCCGAAAGTTCATGTACCCGGACTGTAATTCAAAAGCTCAATGAAACAGAAGCACTCTTTGATCAGAAGACCTTCTGTTATGAGTTGAAGATTAAGGGGCTTCTCTGTGAAATTTTCGGTATGATTCTCTGCGAACACCAGAATGATCTTGCAAAATTTATTCCGGCCAACCAGCTGGAACTGGAAAGGTGGAACAAATGCTGGATTATCTTAATACGCATTTTGGATCTGTAATCTCTCTACAGGAACTGGCAGACCAGGTTCATCTGTCCAGAGAGGTCTGCTGCCGCCTGTTCAAAAAAAATGACCGGCAAGACAATTACCGGCTATCTGGAAGAATATCGTGTAAACCAAAGTCTGCCTCTGGTTCAGAGCTGCCAATATTCTATGATCCAGATTGCAGATATGACAGGCTTCAGCAACGCCAGCCGTTTTGCCCGGGCATTCCGCCGACAATTCGGATGCAATCCCGGTGAATACAATTCTCTTAAGCTGCAAAAGTGCTAGAGCGTGTCTGAAAAAGGCTTTCTGCAAGATGTGCGTCACAATTTGTGGGATATTTTGCCCGGATGAGGGCGCGTAGCGGGCTACGGCAACTGAATTCGGGTGAAATATCCCGCAAAGTGGGGC